>Ga0302140_10000711_pt1 | contig 43468 bp, 24 predicted proteins | sample I_Bog_E1_1_FD_202095 | JGI IMG/M metagenome (GOLD analysis project Ga0302140, IMG submission 202095) | Peat permafrost microbial communities from Stordalen Mire near Abisko, Sweden - I_Bog_E1_1 | ecosystem: Environmental > Terrestrial > Soil > Wetlands > Peat | place: Sweden: Abisko, Stordalen...
TTCACTCGTTGAAACTCTTTCTGACTCATCATCACCATCCTGGGAGGGTGACAGAATCTCGTTGCAGTTATGGGGTGACATTATCTTGGAGCATTTACATGCAAAATCCTTCATCTTGACGCCCCCCCCCGTTGCTGGAGTATGCTCCGTGGACTGAAAAGCGCGGGTGCCATGAAGCGCTCCGTCGCTAGGAATTGAGTCGCCAGGAATTGAGTCAAATTTCGCGAGTAAGGACGGCTCACCTTCAGAGCTGTCAGACCCAAGGGGAACGTCATGCGCTATCGTCAACTCCCTACAAAGGGAATTCTGTTTCTACTCACTTTGAGCATTTTTGCCGCACCTCTGTCCTACGCGCAGTACAGCTCCGCGGAGAACTCAAAGAGGGTCTCCACAGCAACTACGGAAACAGTGTTGTACTCTTTCACCGCCGGGAACGACGGGTTCGCGCCGCTTGGCGGTCTGGCCTCCGACGCAGCTGGCGACCTTTACGGAACGACTGAGGGGGGCGGCGCTTATGACGACGGGACGGTCTTCAAGCTGACGCCGAACTCTGGCGGAGGATGGACGGAGAGCGTGCTCTACACATTCACTGGCGGCGACGACGGCCGCTACCCAGCGGGAGGCGTGATCGTGGATGTTGCCGGCAACCTCTTCGGAACTACGGCCGAAGCAGGCGCTTCCAGCGACGGGACGGTTTTCGAGTTGACACCCGCCTCCGGCGGCGGATGGACCTTCAATACAATCCATACGTTTGCGGGGCCTGATGGCGCGAACTCGTATGCCGGGTTGATTTTTGACGCCGCGGGCAACCTGTACGGGACGACTCGTTACGGTGGTGCACACGGTATTGGCGCCGTCTTCGAGCTGAAGCCCCAGCCTGACGGCGCGTGGAATGAGTCAGTGCTTCATTCGTTCGCCGACGGACGGGACCAGGGATTGCCCATGGGTCCTCTCGTGTTCGACAAAGCCGGCAATCTCTACGGCACCAACATTGGCGTTTACGGATATGGCGTCGTTTTCGAGCTTACGCGCCAGTCCAGCGGGCGCTGGACAATCAGCGTGCTTGAGGATTTTAACGGTGCTGGAGAATATCCTCAGGGCGCTCTGATCCTGGATTCAGCGGGCAACCTTTACGGTACGACTTACGAAGGGGGTCGAGGATACGGGACTGTCTTCGAACTTCAGAAAACCTCCGGAGCGCTCTGGAAGCTGGATATCCTTTGGAACTTCTCTGGCGGAGCCGATGGAGGCTATCCCGTGAGCGCGCTCAGCCTCGGCGCCTCCGGAAATCTTTATGGCGTCGCGCCCACCGGGGGCGCAAACGGAGCCGGCGTTGTCTACGAGGTCTACCGGCAGGGCGGCGCATGGGTCGAGGACGTGCTTTATAACTTTACGGGCGGCACGGACGGAGCCATGCCTACCTGCTTGACTCTTGCCTCAGGCGACACATTCTATGGGACAACTGAGTTCGGCAGGGCTGACGGCTCTGGAACGGTATTTGAGATCACGGTCCCGTAATTCAGTGAAGTCGTCCGGTTGGGCCTAAGCTCGCGACCACAGGCTCGGCGGTGGTCACGACAACCGGCGGCGCGCTCACTAGCAACGTTAGTTTCAGAATCATTCACTGAGGGAGTGAGAACGCGCGAGCTCAGCATCGTAAGGATGCCCTGATGCGACTCAGATGATTCCGGCGCTATAGGGGTCCTTCGACTCCATTTGTCACGCGCTTCGCGCGCGACAAATTCCGCTCAGGATGACAATCCCCGCGTGACTTACTGGCGTTGCCGGTCGCGGCGCAGGAAGTTCTCTAGGCTCATCAGGTCGGGCTGGCCGGCTGTGCCTCCTACCTGTTGCGTGGATAGGGCGCCGCAGGCGTTGCCTTCGACCAGGCATCCGTGGAGATCGCGGCCGGAGAGGAAGGCGTGGACGAAGCCTGCGGCGAAGGAGTCTCCGGCGCCGGTTGTGTCTACGGGACCAACCTTGAACGGCGGCGCGGACACTACCTGGCCGGCGGCCGCAGCGACGGCTCCGCGGGGGCCTAGCTTGACTACTACGCACGGGGCTCTTTCGGACAGCTGCTGGAGCGCTTCGCGGACATTCTTCTTTCTTGTGAGATGAAGCGCTTCTTCCTGATTGATAAAGAGAATGGTGGTTTCATCGATGACGCGCCAAACGTCGGGGCCCCACGACGACATGGGATCTGAGTTGGGATCGAACGATGTGGTCAGGCCCATCTTTCTGGCCTGGCGCAGAATTTGCGGGAAAGATGGGCGCAGAGCGGTTTGAAGAAAAAAAGAAGTCATGTGCAGGTGGCTGTGTCCGCGCAGGGCTTGCAAGTCGAGATCTTTGTGGCGCAGTTCGGAGATCGCTCCCAGGACCGTCACCAGGGCGCGATCGTGGCGCGTGCTTAGCGAGATGGTTACGCCTGTCTTCGACGTTGCAACCTGGGCGACATTTTTGGTGGAGATGCCGGCTTTTTGCAGGGCATTGAGGCAGAAATGGCCGTAGTCGTCGTCTCCTACTTTGCTGAAGAAGCTTACGGGATGGCCGAGGCGCGCTGCTCCACAGGCGAAAATTGCAGAGGCGCCGCCAAGGACTGTTTGGAAATCTTCGGCCAGGACTTCTTGGCCTAGGATTGGAGCGGACGTTAAGCCGCTGGCGATCAGGTCTACGTTGAGTTCGCCAATTACGGCGACTGCGCGCGGTGTTTGGTGTTGGCGCATATCTTGATCCTGCATGCTTGGTTTGCCGGCTTTCTGCTCAGAGGCCGCCTCGCTTGGCCCGTTCGACAGGCTCAGGGCAAGCTTCGCCTCGACAGCCGAGGCGGCTGTCCCCACGTGAGTATCGGAGGCGTCCTCAGGGCACAACCGCTTCGTTTTGGACGTTTGATGCGGTTTCGTTTTGTTGCCATATTTGTTGCTAAACATTTCTATATATTTCGCGATGGCTCATCAGTATAGCTCCGGTCGATGTGATGCTGACCTAGTTGCTGGGATTGCTTTGTTCGTAGCGGCTGGGCTGAAGGCGGATAGTCCGAACCCTGGCGCGATCAGCCGGGTGCTGTCGCACGTGAACATTTACACGTGAACATTTACACTCGTGCGCGAAAATCGGCAGGACATCCGCGCACGATACGATAGGCGAATAAAACGGCGTCACAGACTGCGAGAGGCCAGCAATCGCCGAAAATTGCTTGCCAATTAGTGTTTGCTTACTGACGCCGCCGTGACGTTGCAGCGGCTTCGACTCACCGTTTACAATCTCAATTAACGTTCTGACGGATGTAAACCATCCCGAGTTTCGCAAACGTAGCCGCGCGGTGTAAGGGTGCGGTACCTGTGTCGGGATTCCTATCAAGAAGTTGCTTACAATGTGGCGGCGTAGCTCAGGTGGCTAGAGCGACGGTCTCATAATCCGTAGGTCCGTGGTTCGAGTCCACGCGCCGCCACCAATTTCTTCAACAACTTGTGGCAGATCGGGCGGAAGCTCCATTTCCTCCAGTTGCGCGGGGGTTGCGGATTGTTGCGGAGTTGTTTCTGCCGGCTCCGGCACGATCTCATCGAGCCGATCGACAAAGGACACGTTGGCGCCCGGAATCAGGTGGCCGTAAATGTCCACCGTGACCTGAATCGAGCTGTGGCCCATTGGCTCTTTCACATAGACAATCGAGACTCCGTTTTGGAGGAGCAGCGGGATGCAATGGCTAGCTTCGCAATCCGGCTCACAGGCGCTCGGCAGTCTGGGTGGTAAGGCAAGGGCAGAGAACTTATCCCGAGCCGAAGTCGCCAAGATTGCCAGCAAAGGCGGGAAGGCGAGAGCTGCGAAGTTGTCCGACACCGTTCCCGACGGCTTTTTCTAACCCGAGCAGGGACTACTCGATTCGAGTGGAAGTTGCAGAGATCGGAATCACACGATTCACAATTGCATTCAGCGATCGTGACGTGTATTCTGCCAAATCAAAAAGTGGAGGCAGCCCGTGGTCTTCGCCGTGAGCTTCGTCAAGAGCCGAGCCCGGCTCAGTTTTTTGAGCAAACTCCATGCCACCATTCTGTTGTCAAGTGTGGCATTTTCATTGCTGACCGCTGCCGCGGCAGCACAAACGGTTACACTTTCCGCCACCACGCTGACCTTTGGCAATGTGGCAATCGGAACCACCAGCGCCGTCAAGAATGTCACGCTCACCAACACTGGCACCGCAACTTTATCTATCAGCGGCTTCACAGTTACTGGGCCGTTTGCTGAAACCAATACCTGCGGAAGCACCGTGTTGGCCGGCAAGAAGTGCACGATCTCAGTCACGTTCAGCCCCACGATATTGGGATCAGCCTCAGGCGTAGTCACCATTACGGATAACGCGAGCAACAGCCCTCAGACGATCAGCACAACAGGGTCCGGCATTGCAGATGTAACTTTATCCCCGGGTGCAATTACGTTCACCAGCCAAACTGTGGGCAACACGAGCAATCCGATTTCCGTAACTCTCACCAACAATCTGCCCACAACGCTGACGATCACGAGCGTGGCAGTAAGCGGCGATTTCGCCCAAACCAATACCTGCGGCACGACGGTAGCTGGGAAAGCCAAATGCACGATCAGCGTGACGTTTACTCCCACCGTTGTGGGTAAGCGCACGGGCACGCTCACGGTAACGGATAACGCGAGCAATAGTCCGCAGACAGCGAACCTCACAGGCACAGGATCGACTGCGGGATTGACGTCGATCACAGTCACGCCGGCGAACCCTTCGGCGCCTGCAGGCACGACCCAACAATTCAGTGCAACCGGCACGTTTAGCACCGGCGAGACTTACAACCTGACGGATTCAGTGACCTGGAGTTCCAGCAAGAGCACCGTGGCAACGGTGAGCAATATCGCAGGCACCCAAGGCTTAGCCAGCGCCCTGGCTACCGGCGCGGCAACGATCTCCGCAACCTCGGGCAAAATCAAAGGCTCGACGATTTTGACCGTGACCCCTCCGACGCTCGTGTCGATTTCGGTGGCACCGTCGGCACCGTCGATTGCAGCAGGCACGCAGCAGCAATTCACCGCCACGGGAACTTACACAGACGGCAGCACACAGAACTTAACAAGTTCAGTGTCGTGGAATTCTTCTGCCATAAACGTAGCAACAGTCGCCAGTAGCGGCCTAGCCAGCAGTGTGGCCGCCGGGACAGCCACCATCAGCGCGACTTCGGGCAGCATTACCGGGGTTGCTACATTAACTGTAACGCCCGCAACTTTAGTTTCGATTGCACTCACGCCGGCCCTGCCGTTCATATCGCTGGGCGCAAGCCAGCAGTTCACAGCCACGGGAACTTACTCTGACAGCAGCACGCAGAACATCACCACCTCCGTGACATGGGCTTCGGCAAACACCGCTGTCGCCACCATCAGCAATACCTCGGGCAGCCAGGGCCTCGCCACGAGCGTCAGCGTAGGCACGTCCGCGATCACTGCCGCGCTGGGATCCGTGACTTCATCTTCCGACACACTCACCGTGAATCCAGCGACTCCCACGGAATCGGTCACTACCTATCACTACGACAATTACCGCACCGGCTGGAACCAGAACGAAACGATCCTCAATCCGACCAACGTCAACAGTTCATCATTTGGACTATTGCAAACCGTAACCCTTGACCAGCAGGTCGACACGCAGCCGCTGGTCGTACCCGGCGTAAATATTACCGCTGGAAATTACCAGGGCACGCATGACGTTGTTTATGTCGTCACCGAAAACGATACGGTTTATGCCATCGATGCCGAGAGCGGCACCATCTTGCTGAGCCCAAACTTTGGGCCGCCTGTAACGTATCCCACCGGATGCCTGAACCCCTCGATTGGCATTCATTCCACGCCGGTCATCGATCTCACCGCCAACATTCTGTATGTGATGGTTTATACCAATCAAGCTGGCGTGCCTACTTATTACCTCCACGCGCTCGATCTCGGAAGCCTGACGGATACGATACCGCCTGTGCTGGTGGCAGCATCCCATGTTTTGTCTGACGGCAGCACCTTCGACTTCGATGCTACTTACCAGCGCCAGCGCCCCGCTCTGCTTCTGGCCAACGGTAACGTATATGCGGCATTCGGCGCCTTCTGCGAAAACGCTTTATCCCGCGGATGGGTGCTGGGCTGGCAAACCGGAACGCTCACGCCGATGACGTCGACCCTGGTCACAGACATCCAAGCGACGGACGCCGATGACTTCTTTTCCTCCGCCATCTGGATGTCCGGCTACGGTCTGGCCGCGGACGATTCGGGCAATGTATTGTTCGTCACAGGAAACTCTGACCCCTCCGGCACAACTTACGATGGCGTAACCAACATTCAGGAGAGCGTTATCAAGGAGGCGCCCGATCTGAGTTCGGTACTTGACTTGTTTACGCCCAGCAATTGGGCCTCGTTAGATAAAGGCGATAGGGATTTGGGTAGTGGTGGCGTGATGGTGCTTCCCGATCAGCCTGGCGCCATACCCCATCTCGCTGTCGCGGCCGGCAAAGATGGCAGAATGTTCTTGATGAATGAAGACAGTCTAGGCGGATATTCCACGAAAACGAACAACGTGCTCGGCACCGTTCAAATCGGCTGGTGTTGGTGTGGCCCGTCATATTACGTTGATCCTACGGATCTCAACGCAAGGGTGGTCACGAGCGGCGACGCGACCGTCGAAGTTTGGGAACTGCAAACCACGCCGAATGTTGCGCTCACGTTGGAGACCAGCGGCACGATCAGCAGCGGCCAGGACCCAGGTTTCTTCACGAGCATCTCGTCCAACGGTACGACAAATGCCGTTATCTGGGCCCTCTCGCGCCCCGTATCAAATAGTCAGCCTGCAATAACGCTGTATGCGTTCAACCCCGACGCAGGCGGAAGTACCATGCCAGTGCTTTTCCAGGCACCCGCTGGATCGTGGCCAAACTACGGCAACAACGCGAACCTGGTTCCGGTGGTGGCTAACGGCGAGGTTTTCGTGGCAAGCTACCAGCAACTGCAAATCTTTGGATTGTTGTCCCCGAAAAAGAAAGCCAGGAAAAAGTAATCCTGCGCGGGCCGCCCTCAATCTACTCGGAGGTGTAGTTAATTTCCATTCGTCGCACCTGAAAGGTGGAAACATACAAGATCAGCAATGCCACGGCCACGATGCCGAGGATTGCGACCGGCGTAGAAACCGGGTCAGGATTCGAAACCAACAGGCCCATCAGCGGGGGCGTACCTGGAGGGCTTGGGATCTCGACCGGGCACAGAGATTTCAAATAGTAGATCACGCTGAATTTCTTCAGCAACGCCGGCAGGAACGGATTCGCGGCTTCCCACACCAGGATCGCCGCTGCCGGCAGAATGGGGTTCCGGAAAAGCATCCCCACTGCCAGGAAGAACGCCCCATAGCCGAGGCAAGCCAGCGCCGTTACTCCCAGATACGCCGCGCCCTGCGCCAGACCGTGGTTGTGGTAAAGGAAAAGCTCCCGCGCAGCCGGACTGAGTTGCCAGTTGAAAACGACGAGTTGCAGCAATTCGCTGGTCACAAAGATCGTGCATGTGGCCAGTAACCCGGCCAGAAATTTCCCCACCATCACGATATCGCGGCGAATCGGCGCCAGAAAATAGAAATGCAGACTCTTATCGAGAATCTCGCCGCGAAACAGATTCATGAAAATTCCCAGGCAGCCGAAAAAGATCGCGAGCCTCAAATAAAAGAACTGGAAGACGCCCGCGAAAATCACGGAATCCTGAGGTTCGCTGTAACCCTCGCGAATATTGATGCCGACGGCCTTTTCATTCTCGAATTCGACCGACAGAGTATTGGATCCGTCGGAGTATTGATAGCTTTCGTGAGGAACATCAGCGAAGTGAACTCGCCCGTGGCTTCCGGCTTTTGTGCCCTGCTCTTGCGTTGTCAATGTGGCTGCCAAAACAACGACGTCGCGATTGTTAGGCAGAGACAGGCTCTGCACGGTCTTGGCCCGGTTGAGAGTAAAACTGTAACCGTAAAGATAGAACGGACGGTCATCTTTCGTGCCGCCGCTCGAAATGCGATACGGCATCACCACCGCGAGAGACTCGCCGGGTTGCTCGCCGGGATTCGAACTGCAACTGCACCAGTCACTGAAATTCTGCGTGAACGTGCTGTTGGAGCCGTCGGTATAGGTGACGGTGATGTTCTGATTCAATACCGGCCCTTCGGCGCCGGTAGCCAGCAATCGCAGTGTCGCGAACTGGCCGGCTGGCAGGTTGATCGCCCGGTCATCGCCGTAGACTGCATTCGGTTGATTGGGCGCCCCGAAGTTGAACTGAACACCGTCGAAAATCCGATTCGGGGTCAGCAGGTTCGACGAAAACGCATAACCGATGCCATCCAAACCTTCGTTGTCAAACTGCGTCCCGTCGGTGTAAATGCCGTTTCGGTTATAGGCCGGCGACAGGTTCACGGGCGTACCCAAGCCTCCAGTACCTGTAACGGCGGTCGTCAGAATAATTGGCTTGCGCTGTTTCCAGTGGAAACGCGACGGCGGCTTCCCCAGCAGCGTAATCACCTCGTCGCGCGTCATGCCTGGCTTGACCGAGTTTAGATCCTGGTAACTCAACGGCCTCTCGCTCCGGCTGGCCATTTCCCGGCTTTGCGCTTGCTCGTGGGAGACGATGACCGCATGTGCAACGAAGAGCACCAGCGGCAGCAGCGCCAGGACGTAGATCCAAAGGCCGCGCCGGGCAAAGAAAGTTTTCTTCATTTCCAGGCGGATGACAGCCTTTATCTGCGCCCACCAAAGCTTCGTCATGGCGCGACCTCGGTGTTGCCGATCAGATATTCGTAGACGGAATTCACGTCGTCGTCGGCCGGCGCTACGGATTCGATTTGGATCCCGTTAAGCGCGATGTGGTTCAGGGCAAGATAGAGCCGGTCCGCATCTTTCGTTTTGATCAACAGCCCGCGCTCGTCGTTATGAATGCGGACCTCGATCGTCTGCTCGGACTCCATCATCTTCGACGCGAGATAACGCGGCCGGTCGCAGCGAATAAGAATCTGCGCAGGATGTTCCCGGATTTCGTCGCGTACGCCGTGAATCGCGCCCTCCGCCACAACATATCCGTTGCTGAGCAGGATCACCTGATCCGACAGAGCATCCACCTCGTGAAGAATATGGCTCGAAACGATCACGTAGCAGCCCTCGGCTGCGGCCGCGCGAAGCAGCGCGATCATCTCGGCGCGGGCCAGCGGATCGAGGCCGTTCATCGGCTCATCGAGCACAAGAACGCGCGGATCGTTGCACAAGGCCTGAGCCAGCCGTATGCGTTGCCTCATCCCTTTGCTGTAGCCTGCAACGCTACGTCGTGCGGCCTCAGTGAGATTCACCCGTTCGATGGCGCGCCAGGCGAGCTGTTCCGCCGTTTGGGAGTCCAGGCCGGCAAGCCGAAGATACGAGGAAACAAACTGAAATCCGGTCAGCCCCTTGGGGAAGGAATCGAACTGCGTGCTGTAACCCAGGGTCTTAAAAAGTTTTTCGGGCTCGTCCGGATCGCATCCGAGGACCTGGATTCGACCGCGTGTGGGCCGCACTAGCCCCGTCATCAGATTCATCAAAGTAGTTTTTCCCGAGCCGTTGGGACCGACCAGGCTGGTCACGCCGGGAGGGATCGAAAGGTTCACCCGGTTCACCCCGAGAATCTCGCCGTAAAACTTCGAGACATTGTCGAAAACGATGCGGCCGCTATCGGTCACTTGACCACCTCGTATGCCCGCACCCGGCGCACGAGCAGCGCGAGGCAGATCGCACAATAAATGAGCAGAGCGGTCCACGCCTCCGACGGCGTTATCTTGCCCTCCATGTCGACTCTAAACAAAGAAGTCCAAACCGTCCCCATCAGATAGACGATGTTGAGGAAGTGCCCCACCTGGGTTCGCAAGACCGCATTGATCGCTTGCGCGAAGCCGGCGCCGAAGAACATCACGCCCAGCAAAAGTGCTCCGGCAACGACTCTCCATTTCACCCACGCCGACAACGCCATGGCGAGCAGTGATAGAACGATGATCCAGAGCACTGAGGAGAGCACCATGCTCCCGGCGATCCAAAGATGATCCCAGGCCCAGCCCGCGCCAGCCAGGCTCGACTGCACCGCGAACAGAACCAGGCCGGGAATCCAAGTGATCTGCGAAAGCATAATCGCCAGCACTGACGCCTTGCCCAGAATGTATTCGGCGCGGGAAAACGGGCGGCACAGGTAAAGGGGCAGCGCGCCATTGGCGAGGTCGGGCGAAATCAGCCCCGGTCCGGTGAATGCGGTGAGCACAAACCCCAATACGCCCTGCACTTCGATGAAGTAAAGGAAGAATTTATTGTCGATTTTGACAAACTCGGCGACTCCGCCGAAGCCCTGAAGAAATGACAAATTGTGAGCTGCATAGATGACGAGCAGACACGCCAGCGGATAGAAAAAGCACAGCACGAAGAGCGCGGTTTGCAGCTTCGACTGAAAAAGCTTCCTTCGGGAATAGCGAAGCAGAACCAGGCTCCGCGACCACGCTGGTGTGAGTGGGCCGGAGTACGACGTGTAGGTGCGCCTGTAAACGGCCATTTCCTCAGCTCCCCATGGCTTTCAGGAAAATATCTTCGAGCGTGTCGCGGCGGAAATTGAGCCGGCGGATCCGCACCTGGCGCTCCGCGGAGATACGATAAATGTCGCGAACTTCGACTCCGTCGGGGAGAATCATTTTCAGCCGGTTCGCCATGACCGCGCATTCGCAGCCCAGTTTCTCGATCGCCTCGGTGAAATCGCCGTTTGCGCCGTAGGTTTCCAGCTCCAGAAATCTCTTGTTGGCCTTGCGCTCTTCTTCCAGGTTGGAATAATGCGCAAGCCGCCCCTGGTTCAAGATCAACACTTCCTCGCAAGTGTCTTCGACGTCGCGCAAGAGGTGCGAGCACAGCACGATCTGCAACTGCCGGCTGTCTCGAATATCGGCGATCATGCGGATCATGCGCTGCCGCGCGGACGGGTCGAGACCGTTGGTCGGTTCATCGAGAATCAGCAACTTCGGCCCGTGGGCGATCGCCTGCGCCAGTTTCGCCAGTTGCTTCATGCCGAGCGAGTATGTACCCAGTTCGCGATAGCGCGCCTCCGCCAGTCCCACGCAAAACAAGGCCTCATGCGCGCGTTCCAGCGCCGCAGAAGGGGGCAGGCCGCAGAGTTCCGCCATCATCTGTACGAAAGAAACCGCGCTCATCTTGGAGATGAACGCATCATTCTCGGGCATGTAGCCGACCAGGCTGCGAATGCGCCGCGTCTCCGTTCGGATGTCGGATCCCAGCACACGGGCCGATCCGTGCGTTGGCTTGTAGAAGCCCAGAAGCGTATTGATCAGAGTGGATTTGCCGGCGCCATTGGGGCCGAGCAGTCCGATCGCGCGTCCGCGCAGAGAACAGGTGAGGTCCTTTAGGATCTCGCGCTTGCCGAAGCGCACCGACAGTCCTTGCAGTTCGATGACCGGCGTCTGCGGAGCAGCAACTGTTGGCTCAGTTGTTGCCGATGCTGCTTCGGGTTGGATGGCTGTGCTCATTCCCTACCGAATCAGGACTACTGGGTCGAACCACTGGTCGAACCAGGGTGCTTCTTCACCGAGGTCGGGCCCAGAAACATTTGCGTCGGGATCGGGCCGCCCTGACCGAGCGTCATCAGAGTACCGAGATCGAAGCCCATGAAGCCACTATTGCTTGCCACCACGATCCGGTCAGGCTCGCCATAGGCGTAGATCAAGCCGGGCGCAGTGTTGGCCTGCAGCGTGGCGATTGATTGTTGCTGCTGCGGCGTAAGTGTGCCGACGGTTTTGATCTGCTCCACCAGCGGCCCGACGACCGGACCAATGTTGTGATAGAAGATCGCTGAAAAATTCGTGTACCCGTCGCTGGGAAGAAGCGCCTGAAAAGTTTGCGAGTGGGTCAGGCTGTTGCCACTCTGTCGGTTTTGAATAGCCCGCGACAGCGTGCTGATGTCTGGCCCGGCGATCAGATAACTGTCCACGTACGTGTAATCGATTTCGAGATTTGGCTGTTCCGAATTATGCAGCGTGTAATAAGTCTGCGAGCCAACCTGCTGCTGCGCCAGTTGGAATGGACCTCGCGAGTTGCCCGCCTCGCGGTTGAAACTTTCGATCAGCTTGCCGATGGTCGATTGCAGTGTCGCCGGGTCGTACACTTCAAGAATTACTTTCCACCGCGGAGTCGGCAACACCGGACCATCGAACGCGAAGGTTACTTCGCCTCCGAGAGGCGCGGCGATGTCATCGACCACCCGCACACCGGTCTTGCTTTCAAACTGCCCTAGATCCTGCCGGAATTTCTGATCGCCGCTGCCGATCATCCGGAACATCTCTTCAACGATGCTCTTCGGGTTCTTGATGACCATCGAACTCACCATACTCGCGTCGGGTGAAACGAACTCCAGACCGCCCATGGATGCCGGCGCGGCCAGCCAGGACGCAACACCTCGCCGCTCAGAGGCGAAGGTCAGCGCCGCCTGATTTTCCGTCTTGCCTCCGGCCTCGCGTCGTTCCAGCATCAGGTATCGCACGTCCGCGATTCCCGGCGGGATCCGGTGATCGCTTCCATCAAGTACGTGTTGCGTGACAATTTGTTCCATGTCCGCACAGAAAAGCCAGCCCGTCCCTTGCTGGTAAGCACGAAGCACCTGCTGGTAGAGAGGGGTCTCGCTGAAATGGCTTGCGCCGGATTCCTGCATCCGCGCCACGGTACGCTGCAGCTCCGCAACATCGGGACTCGCAACCAGCACGCCATTGTTCACATAAACCAGAAACGGATGATTCGCTGACTGCGGTACCGCCGATAAATCGTGCACAATCTGCATTGAGCCTGGCGCGGGGCCGGTGCCGCTGTAATGCTTCATCTCGCTTTGCAGAAAATCTTCCAGTCCCGGCTGGCGAACCCGGGCAAGCATCAGGGGCGAGCTGTGGTTCGCTCCCTCCTTCGGCAACGCAAATACGATCTCGTCTCCCAGATAGCTGCTGAAAGTTTTCAACTGATCCATCAGATCGGTAAGCTTCGGGCCTTTTCCGTTTTGCTGTTCATTCCACCAACTGCGCAGCGCCGGACTTTGCTGTAGCCGGTCTTGGAAAAGCTTGCTGGCTTCGCCCAAAGTCGCCGCCAGATTGGGAATCGCGGCATAGACCGCCGTATTGTCGGGAACATAAGGCAGAAGGTCGGAGCTGTACCGCAATCCAGGTCCCGGAATTGCCTCAAACTGTTTCTGTAACAGCGCAAAGTCTCCTAACAGCGCCAAATACTTCGCCGAATTCCGGCTCCAGGCAATCTCATTCTGGATGGGAACCTTGGAAAGGCTGGAACTGGAAGTCTGTTCATCGCCCGCGCGCAGGTCGGTAGTCTGATCGCCCGCAGATACTCGAACCACGCCTTCGATCACCGCCACGCGAGAACCCTTCGTGCCATGGTTCACCGAGAAGATTGTCCCCTTGACTGACACGAGGCAATCGTCGGTGGCAACGTAAAGCCGGCCCGTTCGCTGCTTCGCGGCCTGTACGATGATGTGTCCGCCATCCAGACGGATGGTCGTCCCCTTCCATTGCCGAGACACGGAAAGATCGGAACGCTCGCCCATTTCCACCAGCGATCCATCCAGCAGCCGTATCACGGCATTCGAACCTTTCGCCGTGCGGATTTCATCCCCATTCCTGATCTGATAACCCGCAGGAATAAGATGCACCTGATCGTCAACGACCGCATACAGTGAGCCATCCACGTTCTGAATCGAGCCGCGGACCATGTGCTGGCCGGGGAAAGAACCGTTCCAAAGCGCGAGCGTCGCAACTCCTGCGACGATCACAACGGCTACGCCCATCGCCCATCGCCACACCGGGAAACCGCTGGCCGCCATCATGGCTTGTCGATCCGTTTGCCGATCCGTCTGCCACGCGGGCCCGCGCGCGATCTGCATCTCGCCGAGACGGGCCTGCTCCACCGCATGGCGGCATGCGACACACTGGTGCACATGATCTTGAAACAGCAACCGGCGAGGCTCCGGGAGATTCATCTCCAGATACGCGGGAATGAGAGCCTGAAAATCTTCGCAGCTGCCCAGCTTCTGCGTGCTGAGCTGAGCCGACGGCGATGCCGAGATCGAACTCCATACCCGGTCGCTGGCCTCAGCGAGCACGCGGTCATCGATTGCTTCGTTACGAATCTCCGAGAGTAGCCGGTCGAATTTATGATCGCTCATGATCTGTCTCCTATTTACAAACGAACTTACGGACGAAGTTGCGGATGAAGGTATGGACGAAGTTCTTTGCGGAGCTGCAGGCGGGTGCGATGTACAATCACCGCCACGCGTACCTGTGACATGCCGAGTGTCTGCGCGATCTCCTGATTGCTGAGCCCTTCCAGGAAGCGCAACGCGAAGATTTCGGCCTGCATGGGTTTCAACTGGGCGACTGCACGGCTCAAGGCGCCACGCAGCCCCGAAACATCCATTTGCGTCGGGGCAGATGGCATCAGTCCCGAGGATTCTTCCGGCAGCGGGGCCATCTGGTGATCCCGGCGCGCCCGGACCACATCCAGCGCCGCATTGATCGCCGCGCGGCGGAGATAACTCTCCGGATTCTCCAGCGGTTCAGCACCTCGCCCGCGCCGCAACATTCTCAGAAAAACGGTTTGCAGCACATCTTCCGCGTCCCCGGCGTTACCGGTGATCCGGTAGGCCGTCCGGAAGACAAGGCCGTAGTGCGCGCGGAAAATTGTCCCGAGTTCGTCCGGAATCGCGATTGCCGCTTCCTCTAGTACGCTGAGCAGGTTACGCCTCCTCGACTTCTCTTTCATAGCTAAAGACGCCGGAGGGACCGGTTTATTACACCCGGCGGAAAAAATTCAGGATTGAAACCCAGATGTTTCTGGACGTTCACCTTGTTTTGTCCAAAAGGAGCGAGCAGAAATTGCATCGACCTGCGGAAAACTGGGACACTCAGCAAGTTCGTCTCCGAATGAAAGTTTCGATGTTGTGCCTGCCCGCTAGGCACGCAGTCCCGTGCGAACCCAATCGGGCTGCCTGGGCCTCGCGAAGTGACCACGTTTTGCCACAGAATCGCCTGGCGTTCGCCTTTTATGTCCGAATGGACGGCGAATAGAAACCGGACTGATCGCGAAGCTCTTGATGTCGGGTTTTGGTGTGAAATTCTCTGCTCAGGTTTGCTATGTGCAACTTACGGATATGTCGAGGCTTAGCGCGGCAAAACTGTACCGAGGGTTCGAATCCTTCCCGCTCCGCCACGCAGTCTGGGCTGCAGAGAAATGCCGCGCCACTTTCCCCCGAAATATGCGAAATATGCCCATTGTTCGCGATTCCTCGCACATAAACTGGACTCCAGAGAATGGACTGCTCAGCAGCAATGCGGTCAGTATTATGGCTTTTCTCCGGAAGGGCGCGTCCGGTTTCAAAGACTCAATCAGGCGAACACAATGCGATTACAAACCGGTAGTTCGGCGAAAGCGGGTTGACTTTGGGTTCAGTATTGGCCACCTTACAAGGCCTGCACCGAAGCACAACGGGGACATGAACGTTGCTGCTTGTCCACTCCCGCTCGGGTGGGGAAACATGGTGACAGTTATTGGACGACTACGTTGAAAGTTGTGCGGCACACGTTGCACCATCCGGCCTTTACCCGGCGACCTCACGCATGAGCGAGTCGGCCGCGGTAACACCCCGATATTGTGCTTCTTCAAAAATTGAGAACCCGCTGAGATCGGAGTTGGCGAATAGAATTCTTCCTCGAGGCTGGGCGAGAGTTCGGCGCTCGGCGGAAAAAATGGCTCCTACTTTGGGCCGGGCCATGGCGTGCCCCATGCGCATGATGTCGATTCGCGAAACGCAACTGCGGATATCCGGATGCACGCGTTCGAGATCATGGAGAATCGCATCCTTCCAGTAGCTCCAATCACGGTTCAATAGCAGTTGTCGGTTGGCCGAGGATATTCCTTCCGACAATGCCCAGTAGAAGGTCCAGACAGTTCTGTCGACGTGAGAGCGTAGACTCTGGTGAGTCGCATCCACATAGCCCAGCGTGGGTGAATCCATGAAGACGTTATCCCAGGTAGGGTCAGTACCGTAAGAATCAGGGAGATGTTCAAGCGTGAGATTTGCTGTCAACCAAGGCGAGTATTCAAAATCGTGTAGAGGAGCCATGCCTTCGAGCAAATACGGCGCCATGAATGTGGGTGCCGCAAAAACTATGAATTCGGCCTGATATTCAGTATCGCCCGCCAGGACACTGAAACCTTTTCCGCGTTTCAGGATTCTGTGCACCATGCGATCTGTGTGTACATAGCTTCCGAGTCGTTCCAACAGTCGGCGGACAATCCAACCGTTTCCTTCGGGCCAAGTTAATGGCCCCTTTTCCTCTGGCTCGCGGGATGCGAAGTATTGGATGCCAGCCCAGGCGGACGTATCGCCGGTAGTTGCGCCGTAATCGTCGCGGCAACAATAATTCATATACCAATTCAGAAGGCTAGAAGTCATGCCCTGCGCGCGGAGCCAGTCGGCAAAAGAAATCCGGTCCAGATCAGCCGTGCTATCTGACAACCCCAGTTCCATGGGCACGGTAAACTTACCGGTGGCACGGAACTTTTGGATTTGGTCTTCGAGCCTTCGGAATTGATCTCGGTCGGCTGCCGTTAATCCAATCGCCGGCTCAATTCCGTCCTGCCACCTTCCGTACAGAAATAGCCTTTCCTGCGGCGTGAAGCAAAGATATCGCTCCTCCCACTGTCCGTTCTTAAGCACTCCAAGTTCCTCAAAAAGCTCCCGAACGTAAATCGCCTTTGGACCGGGAACGGGAACGTAGTGTGCCGCCCAGGGATAGGCTGTAACTTCGTTTTCACCCCACCGAGAATTGCCACCCGCTTGGTCATTCATCTCGAGAAGAACGAAATCAGTAAAGTCTTTCTTGTGAAGCCGCCATGCGGCACTAAGGCCGGCGATTCCACCACCTACGATGACTACAGCGCGTTTTACGATTTGTGTGGGTTGAGGAAAGTTGGCGCGATCACGCAGTTGATGACCCAACTGAAATGAATCATTCACGAATGAACCCGCGATGACGCGATCACCCTTGATGGAAAGGCCAATCAGAGCGGCGCTCGCCGATTGCAGAAACTCGCGCCGTGTGGTGCTCAATGACTTACATCCTTCCAGTCTTGATCATAGGCTCGAACTAAAACCTGATCGTTCAACCGGTTTGGGGGCATGGGCAGCGGCGACATATCCGGCGGGAATTTAAACAACCCTGGCAAGCCGTCGACACTAACAAACCGAAGGCCATCGGGCAGCGAGGTCGGGAGCTCATAATCGCGGAAAGCGGCGATTACGAATCCCCACTCCCCGAAGGATGGAACATAAACGTGGTAAGGGTAGGTTCGCAGTCCCGCCTGCTTTAGTGTCTGAGCGATGCACCAATACGAATCGCGCGCAAACATGGGCGAGGTACTCTGCACCACCATCAGACCTTGAGCACTCAAGTGACGCGCAGCGGCTTTGTAAAAAGCTGTCGTGTAAAGCTTTCCCAGCGAATAGTTCGTTGGGTCAGGAAAATCGATGACGATGAAATCGAAGCTATCAGTGTTCGAATCTACCCATGGAAACGCGTCGGCGTTAATGATGTGGACCTTTGGCGACAAGAAAGACTTCTTGTTTAACGCGGTCAGCATCGGATGTGTGGAGAATAGCCGGGTCATCTCCGGATCGAGGTCGACTAACGTGATGCTGTCGATCTGCGGATACTTGAGAATCTCGCGAACCGCCAAACCATCGCCGCCACCTAGCACCAGCACGTGGCGTGGTGCAGGGATTGCGGACAAACCCGGATGCACAAGCGCTTCATGATAGCGGTATTCGTCGCGTGAGCTAAACTGCAAATGGCTGCTGAGGAACAGTCGGATGTCATCCTTGAAACGCGTTAAAACGATGTGCTGATATCGAGTGTCCCGAGCGAAGATAATCTCATCCGCATAAATGTTGTCTTCCGCCGCAATCGTGATGCGCTTGGCCTGCGCCAATCCGATTCCCAGTCCGCACATCACGACGACGCAGATGATTCTCAGAGCGCGGGCCGATGCAAGTTGTTTCGCAAACAGGAAAGTGCTCCACAACGCGACTCCTACATTGATGATCCCAAACAGCATCGCGGAGCGGACAAGCCCGAGATATGGGACAAGAAGTATCGGAAACAGAAGCGATGCTCCCAGCGCACCGAGATAGTCGAACGTCAAAACGTGCGCCACAACGTCGCGAAAATGATAACGGTCGCGAATAATGCGCATCAGCAGCGGGATTTCAAGACCGACGAGAACTCCAATTACGATTACCAGTGCGTACATTAGAAGCTGAAAGCCCTGAGTGTAGGCGAAGGCTAGAAACAGCAGGGCTGACGAAAAACCTCCTACCACGCCAAGCAGCAATTCGATCCACACAAAGCGGTACGCGAGGCCACGATCGATATAGCGCGACAGGGCGCTACCGATTCCCATCGCGAACAGGTAACAGCCAATAATCGTGGAGAACTGAAGAACGCTGTCGCCCAGCAGGTAGCTGGCGAGCGTTCCAGCGATGAGCTCATAGATGAGCCCGCACGCCGCAATCAGCAGCACCGTGATGAAGAGCAGGATTCCCAAGGTCTAATGAACTGCCGATGCGATGATGATGCAAATTCCGATGGACATTGTCCCAAGCAGGATCGCAAGGGCAGTGTTGTGCTCCTGAACAATTTCTTTCCAGAGGTTGTAGGGCGTTACCTTGTCGATGATAAGAAATGCTCCGGCAAAAACCACAATGCCGATCGCTGCGTAAACGATTGCGTTCACGACGTTGCTAATCTGTATGCCCATTACTTGCCTCCTGTGTAGTGATGGTAGCTGCTATAGACCGAGCGATAAGAACCGGGGTTGTCGCGAACCGACTTGGGGACGTTCTTTACTTCGTCGACAGAGTCCAGACTCCATCCGCGATATTCTGCCACCGCCAGGCTGCTAAGAACAATCGCACTATAGAATACAAACAAATTCCTGATCATGATCCGTCTCTCCCTCCTGAGATATTGCCGAGTGTAGTAGGCCGATCGGGGTTGTCATCATCGTCGTCATCATCTGATGTTGCAGGTGCATCGTCACTTTCTGCCCATCGCAAATGTTCAAAGCTCATGGATCGCCAGGTAATGAGTCCCGCAGGCAGCAGCAAAGCGAGAAGCGCGATTCCAAAGAAGCTCATCTGCGGCACGTCGCGCTTGGCTGAGATAGTGTACGAAACGATTCCACCGCGACTGTCAGATTCCGGTTCGACGCGGAGATAGTAGTTCCCTGGCGGCACGCTGGGTATTGTCACCGTGTCGTCCTGCTTCCCCTCAGTCCAGCGCCCATCCTCGTCGTAGCCGTAGTAGTAGCTTAGCTCCCGGCCGAAATCGTATGCCTTTCCCGTGTCCTGGTTAATGAGTGCGCAGTTCAGATAGATCCAACTGTTAGTGATGTTAGTGGTTGTGCTCAGTTCGAGATCAGAGGTGTGTCCCTTGAGCTCAAAAACCTCTGTCACAAACGATGCTTCCCCCCGCGCGTTCGGGTCGAATTTGTAGTCTCCGGTGAATACTTGTTCGTTGCGCGCGAGAGCAGAAAATGCAACCAGCATCACGATAAGAACGACTACGATACCGGCGAAGGCAAGCCATATTGCTTTGGTATCCGCGCGGAGAGGGGATGGCTGGTTTTCGTAAACTCCGACACGCAGCGGCGGATCACCCGCCAATGCAAAAGCCTTCCAGATATCACGGCCCGGAACGTATTCTCCCATCGACCACGTAATTTCTTTTCCGCTGCGTTCACTTGAAATCACACGAGGAGGGGAAACGTAATCCGAGACGTCACAGGATTCGCCCACTCTGACCTGCCAGGGAAACTCTCCGAGTACGAAGCTCGTCCCGGCTGCGGCGGTCTGGAAATGCCGGTAGGTCTCTCCGAGGTAACTGACCGTCGGGGGGCTGACAGCGTCATTTACGATCGGCAAGGAGCGCAAGATAGCGGTGTCATTCCAATGTCCGTTGTACTCGGTGAGATAGCGAAAGCCCTTGTACGGGTTAAACAGAACGTATTCGTGCCAACTGTACGAGATACCTTCAACGTGAATTGTGCGGCGTTGGAAGCCGATCACTTCGTAGGCAGTTCCGCGAATCGCTCCCCGCGTACCCAGCGGGATAAGTGGCGGATCTTCGTTAGTAGCGGCTTTGAATTTCTGAAGAATTGTCAGCCGAGGATCCTGCGCATCCAGAATGGAATGGCAGTGATCGCACACAATCGTGACTGCCTGTGCGAAAGATCGAAGCGTGAGCGCCGCGCCGCATCCCGGACAATTGAGTGACTTTACCTGTGGCTGCCCGGGAGGATTGGGGCCGCTTGTGCTCATGACCATCCTTCGAACGTCCGCAAATTCTTCAGCCCCAACTGATCGAAGTCAACCGACTCTCCGAGGTACAACGCTGGTGAATCATCGCCGTAGTCGATAGTGGCGAATTTGTCCCCTTCCGACATCAAGTCGACAAATACGACATCTCGCTTGTCCCAGTATTGAAACGGCAACTCTCCTTCGACTCCGCGGTAATGTGCTTTCGTGATCGTGGTCACGGTGTAAGAAGTGTTGTCCCACGTATAGTGCTGACCAATCTTGCATTCGGCCGGCAACTTTCGGCCCGGCGCGGCGAATGTCACAACGTAGTCATCCTGAGCATCAGAGAGCCAAGCACTGCCGTTGTTGAGCACTAGATGCCACTCATTCCACGTTCCCAGATCGTACTCGTAAATAATCCGTCCAACGGCTACGAAGGCTTGTCGATTGTAAATTCCTTCTGTACCGATCTGGATTGGAGAGCTGTTTGGCGGCAGATCCGCAACTTGGCCGACCTTCTTCAAGTCGATGTCCGTACGGACAAGAATGGATTTGCAGTATTCGCAGACAGTCTGGACACTACTCGACCAACGAAAAACAATCTTCGCCCCGCAGTTCGGACAATTCGCGACCGGCTGAGTCATCCGCTGTGGCTCCTCCGCAACAGGTCGCTGGAATCGACCACGGATTCCAAGCCGAACCCATCGGTTGGGCTATAGGGCCGAATCACCGTTCGAACGGTAACCGAGGTTGCGCCAAACATGGCTGCAATCGAGCTTTCAAAATCCCACTCTTCTCGAGGAACGCAACAAAAGAGGTTCAGAGAAAGGGAGCCGAACTCAGGAAATGTATGACAAGCCAGGTGAGACTCTGCCAGCAGACAAAGGCCCGTGATACCGCCAGCGTTTGGAAACTGGTGCCATTGTGTTTCTGCAACCGGCCGGAGTCTTAGCTCGGCGATGATGCGGTCGAAAAGTTCACGCAAGAGAGCAGGATTCCGCAGAGATTCAGCGGCACATCCATGTGCATCAACCACCCACTCGATTCCATTCATAAATGTCGAATGCAGCTACTGTTGTGCGTGTCCGCACTCTGGACAGAACTTGCTGACCTTCAGAATCGGCTTGCCACAGTTGAGGCAAAACTTTGTTTCGCTGCTCGCTGTGGGATTGCCCGCTGCTGCAGAGGCCGATTCTCCGCTCGCGGAGGTGGTTTTCTTAAGCGCATCCATCATGGCCTGCCCCATCGCAATGCCCGCTCCCAGGCCAGTCCCTACTCCGGCAGCACCTCCGCCTTCGTTAGCCGCCGCAATCGGTATGGATTGCGCCACTTCGTATTGCGTGTAGCGTCCCATGTCGCCAACCATATTCATACTGATGCGCTGATCGAAAACCTTCTGAAGTTCATCCGGCAGCGACAGGTTCTCGACCACAAAGCTATCCAGCAGCAGACCCAGATCCGCGAATCCCGGCCTAAGCTGTGCGGCAATCTTGTCGGAGAGTGCGACTTGATTTGCGGCCATATCCAGGAAGGGAAGATCGCTGCTCGCGAAAGTGTCGGTGATGCGACCGACAATCGTATTCAACAATTGGCCATCCAGATCCTCGACCCGATACATGTCGCGCGTGCCGCTCACCTTCGTATAAAACACTTTGGGATCTTTGATGTGATAGGTGAAGATTCCAAAGGCGCGTAGTCGAACTGCTCCGAATTCCTTGTCGCGAATTGTGATGGGGTTGGACGTTCCCCAATGCTGGTTGGTCTGAAGGCGTGTCGAAAAGAAGTACACGTCCGACTTGAACGGAGACTGGAATGCCTTATCCCAGTTTTGTAAATAGGTAAGGATGGGCAACGTATGCGTGTCTAGAGTGTACAAGCCTGGCGCGAAGGCATCCGCGACCTTGCCTTCATTCACGAATAGCGCCATCTGCGAGTCCCGGACTGTCAGCTTCCCACCATTTTGAATCTCACGGTCTTGCATGGGATAGCGATAAGCCAGAATGCCATCTTCTGGCTCAACCCAATCGATGACGTCAATGAACTGTTTGGAAATAAAGTCTCGAAGGCTCATGGGTGCGCTCGTTTCGCGGACCTAAGTATGTTGCAAGGATTCGCTGAGAGGGGATGCTAAGGGCTGTCTTGTCCCCTGTCAACACGCGCAGTTTGCAGACTGCGCAAACGATATTGCGGATTGCGTGGGGCCGACGGAGCCAAGCGCGAAGACCGTCTATTTGGCATGGTCAGCCCATTTCCTAAGAAATACGCGAAACATGCCCGTAGTTCGCGATTATTCACAGACAAACCGGACTGCAGAGAACGGACTGCTCTACGGTGAAGAGCGTCACTGTCCCGGCTTTTCTCTGGATGGCACAGACGCAGTCCGGTTTTAAGGAGAGCGTGAGGCGAAAGCAATGCGATCAAAAACAGAAGGCGCGTTCTCGATGCATCAGCGTTCCGCCGTCGAAGATGGGCTGCGTGACGCTGGCGCCTATGTCGCGAAAGCCGTTGCCAGCTGAGAATATGTTGCCGAAGGCAAGGGCCATGCTGCCGATGTCACCGGTCAGGTTAAAGCTCGATACAGATCGGCGATTTTCTTGCCAGGCAATTTTAACGTCTCGTGGCCATCTACCTCGCGAAGTGGCAGAAGAGAAATACTCGCGACACCTCCTCCGCGTCATACGGAAACTCAAATGTGACGGGCACATCTCCGACGATGCGAGGCACGTTGATTTTATATTCCCCGATGTACAAGTTAGAGCAGCCTTCGCTCGCAGCACAAGCCACCTCAATGCGATCATGACGGCGGCCAGCTTCGCATTCCGGTTTGAGCAGCAACCCCACTTCGTAAGAATCGCGCGGCTTGCGTTCGAGGCAGGCGCATTCCCCAACCTCGCAGCAGTCGTGGCGGGGCCGACTGGCCTCGAACAACAACGTCATGCCGTCGATCCGGACTTCCGGGCATCCCGGAACGTAGGGAAACATCCGGCGGGTCAGGCGCAGATTCAGCTGTTTATGGCGCTTCTCTTGTGAATTGGCCATGCGCAGCAGTTCCCAGGAGTCGGGGAAATCATGGCGCACATCGAAGAAGCACCAGCCCTCACCAGGCAGGTGCTTGCGGGCGTTTTCGTTGGCGGCACGCCGCAGCATTGGCCCGCCTTCGCGGGCGGTATGGTAGAAACACAGAATCGCGTCAGCCACGGTATTGGGATCGTGATAGTTGTTGTCGATGGGCGCCTCGATACGCATGCGGCAAACCACGCCACGGTATTCAAACGGGAGGTAGCGCTCGTCGTGGAAGTTCATTTCGAACATTCCGGAATCGTTCTTGCCGGTGGAAGTCGCGATGGCTTCGCGCGCGTCGTATTCACGAACGGCGCGGGGATCGCAAGGACAGAGCTCATATTCACTGAGATGTCGGCGGTCGCAGCAACAGCGATGAACTGGAGGATCGAGACGGGGGTCGATTCGCGTCACGCTGCTCAGCAGGGTGAGACGGCAATTCACGTTGTTGAACGGGCCCGTCGTACAGGGCATCGTCATGGTCACGCAGCGGATGCGGCGCATGTACATGCCGGGGTAATCCTGATCGAACAGCCATTCGGGAATGTCGACTTCGCAGTAACCGGTGGTGCGCAGGCGTAGATACTCGAGTGGGAAGTGTTCGCGGAGGGAGATGTGCTTGGTCAGTTCATACTCGCGCGTGTTTTCATCGAAGTAAGCCTTTTCCATGTGACGCAGAGCAACGTCGAGGCGCTCGCCTGCGAGTAAGCCCTCCTGCAGCGAATTCCACGCGCACTCGGGGATGAATTTTCTGGTTGTGTGTCCGCGCTCCAGGTTGAAGGCACGTTGCGCCTGACAGGCGCGGCGGTACGCCAACTCGAACATGCGGCGGTGCAGATCGAGGGTTTCCTTTTGCAGATAGAGATAGAGATCGTGCGCGGTGAACTTATCGCGCAGGAAGTTCAACACCTGAGTGGAGTGCTCGCTTTGGCGTTGTTGAATGTTCAAGTCCTGCATGGCCACATCGCGGCGGCGCTGCGCGCCCAGAATCTGCAACTCGTTCTGTTCGATTTCGATGGTGAGAACTGCCACCTGGTGGTTCCATTCGTCAAGGCGCCGCTGCCATCCGGCTTCGGTGAGTTCCAGGCCGGCGGTGGAACCGGCGATCGCCGAGAGGCCGTTCATCACCCGGGCGGCAATGCTAAAAACTTCTGACAGCGGTCCGCCGATGGGGAGTTGCACGTACAAAAGCGGCGAGCCGCCAAAGCCAGCGGCGCCTGAAAAGGTATTGGGCCCGATGGCCATTCCGCCGGCAATTCCTTCGAGCGCATCACCCGCGGCACGCAGGACGGTGGAAGCAACAGTGAGGTCCTGGTAGCCAATCTCGTCGCCGTTCAGGCCGTTCTGAATCAGCTGCGTGTAATAGGAGAAATTGGTTTGGCTGACCGCCTTGGTTTTTTGCAGCGCTTCGACCTGCCAGTCGGCATCGCGCCATTGATCCTGGCGCGCCGCCAATTGAAGATCGAGAATCTCGCGCTCCTGCACGGCGTGGAGCGAGGCAAGGTATTCCGCATCGCCCTTCTCGAACGCAGAGAGTAACTCGGCCCCCAGTTCGCGAACCTTGGCGGCATACTCCTCAGCCTTTTGTATCAGGAAGGTGAAGCGGTAGGGGCTATGCAGATGGCACCAATCGTTTTCGTCGCAACAGCAGTCGTCGCCGGTGCGCCAGCCTTCGCGCAGAGGGCTGTTTCCGAAGTAGGGCATGTCGCAGCGCGGATGGCCGTTGCGCAAACGAAAAGCGTTGGCACAATTGCGAATCAGATTCAACCGGTCGCGGGTGATGTCGTAAAGATCCATCAGCCGCGGATTCAGCGGAGCATAGTCCGGAACGTAACTGGCCACGGTCTGCGACGTAGCTGTCTCGGGAAGGAGAATGGATATTGGCCGCTTGCCCAGGATGAGTTCCATTGTGTCAAAGAGCAGGCGCGCCTTCTGGAAATGCTCGGGAGAATTGCCGCGCATCTCAGCCTCGCCCCATTCTTTGAGGGTTTCCAGGAACTCGAGGACGATGGCACGATTCTTGCCCTGACCAACGTTGATGTTGGTGCTGTCGCAACAAGCGCCGGTTGAGGTTCCTCCGTTTTCCGTTGTGGTGGAGCGATGGTTTTTCTGGCATTCGATCCAGGTGCAATCGCTGGTGAGGGGATTGAAGGCCAACTCATACCATCTGAGCGCGGCTTCAAAGCTGCAGTTCGCGCGTAAGGCGCGGGCCACTGTGTTGGCGGGGCTGAAGAACGAAAGCGGCAACAGGTGGGTGCCTGGAGCGACGTAGACGAAATATGGATAGGCAGGAAGTCCGCCGAGAAAAGTCGGAGGAGTGGGCGGTGCCATGACCTGCGGGAGCACGACCGCACAATCGGGGGCAAGATCGTAGCGAAAACCGGGAGCGGAAGTGTCGCCCAAGATCGGTGGCGGAGACGGAGGCGGCGCGGGATTCGTCACCGAGAACATCAGAGAGTCGCCGGTTCTGCCCAGAAACGTTAGATCGTTACTGGTATTGGGTGCGACGGGCACACCAAACGACGACGTGCGAGGCTGCTGAAACTCGCCATTGTGTACTCGGACCCAACCCAGCCTCACCATGGGACTCGAATTCCACAGCAACATCTGCGGCAACTGAGTGGGATCCTGCCATCCCGATTGCTGGTCGCTCTGGCTGTAAAAATCGTCCTGGAAACCGTATTGATAATCGTCGGGATTCGTAGCCGATCCGCTTGAACTATTCTGCTGCGGGTTGCTGGGCTCGACGTAGTATTGGCAAGGAATCAGCCAGAAATAATATTCGTCGACCAGGGGACAGTGTTTGCAGCCGCACTCCTTGCAGCAGGCGCCGGTGGGATTGCCAAGGCATTTGCAGTCGGCGCTGGCGGGAGGAACTCCGGCCGCGGCGATACGGTAAAACGTCTGCCCCATTCCGATGGCCGATTCCATCCAGAAAGGCAGCGATGTTGTTGAGCTTGAGGTGGGTGCCGGCGGCAGGGTAGTTTGCACGGCGGCGAGCCAGGTTGGCCGGGCGGCACGCTCCTCGGTGGCCAGCAGATTAAAACCCTCGCGCTCTTGCGAGAGCAATAAGATTTCATCCGGCTCGATTTTCTGCAGCAGCTCGACGGGATGATGAGCGGGTGGACGCGAATCCGGCCACCAGTCCATGCCGCCTGGGGCGGCGATGGAAAGGGCATTGCGGCCCAGCTGTGTTTCCAACATGCGAAATGCCTCCACCTGGCGTGCTTTGCCGAGTTCTTCCCACTCGATGAAATTCTCCCGGTACAGGTGGCGGCGCTTGCAGGCTTGCCAAACACGGAACGAAGCGAAATGGCGATCCCACATCTGGGCAAAATCGCAAGTCACGGGCCAGCCGAGTTCCAGGCCCAGGCGGGCGCGCCGGATAAAGTTCTGCACGGCAGTGATCGCTTCTTCAATCCGACTGGCCTTCTCGCAAATGCCGGCTTCGACGTCGAGCAGAAGAAGATCGCTGAGATCGCGTGCAACCTGAGCATATTGTCCGGTGGTCCAGGGCAGGGCAACACGATCATCTGCGCACAGATAGCAGATCAGGGCGCGGCGACCGCGCTCGCGCAACCCGTCATTGAGTTTACGGATTTCTTCATAGCGGCGAGGATGGTCATAGTTGAAGCAGCGGTCGCATAGGAACGTGGAGAGATTGGCATTGCCGGTAACTCCCTGCGTGTCCACGATGCCACTGGGATCGTCGGATGCCCAAAGATCGGGCCGTGCGAGGGCGACATCCTTGTCGCTCGAACCTTGAAGAATGATGCGAGCCAGGCGCTCGGAGTGCCACACGCGGACCACCCACGGATCGGAGGTGAGGTCGCTGCTGGAGACCTGGTAAGGCGCATTCCACTGATCCAGGAAGTAGCGCAAGTCGATAGGCCAGTCGCGTTTTCTGGCGCCCATGTGGCGAAGAAGGTCGGCAGGGTTGGTGGGGTTGTGAAGCTGCGCGTCCTCGAACAGTTCCCAAAGATCGGATTGATGTTCGGCCCACACCTGATTGCGCGCGATCTCGTAGTCGAAGCGGCGCTCAAACCAGTCGAACATGGCCTGGGTTCGCTGGGTGGAAGGCTGCACGCGCGAATCCTGCGCAGCCGTAGGTGGGTCGTAGTTATCGACCAGAGGCAGGAAGTTAAAGTCGAAATACGCGGCATGCTGCAGGTAGAAGCTGCCGCTCAAATAGTAGGCCTGTCCCTCAAAGTTTTTAGGCTGCGCGAGCATGAATCCAAGCTCAGACTGGCCATCGGCGCGGCGCTTGGAGGAAAGTGGAAAGCGATGAACGAACAACAGCGCTTTGAACGCTCTTTGGTAGGTGCGGCGAATATCGCGCAGAGTTGTGCTGTAGAAGCCTTTCAGGAAATTCATGGCCCCGGGAGCGAGGCCGCTGATTCCGGAACTGAGATCCTGAAATTCCCCCCCGTCCTTATAGAACAGCTTTTTTGAAATGCGGAAAAGACGGCTGTGCGGAATTTCGATCATCCGGTCGTGACTGTCCGGTCCCTTGTACTTGAGTTGAAACCCGGTGTGCATGCGGTGCTCGTCGGGTGTGGAAAATGGCGGAGCGGGCTCGCTGAAATCGACGGTAATTTCGTATGCGCCCGCTTTGAGGTGCGGGAACGGCACGGTTGGCCCGGTTTGTCCCGGCCAGTTGTGGTTGAGGAGAAGCCGCGTTTTGCCGTCGCGGGTAACGGTGACGCGCCACTGGCACTTCTCGGCGGCTTCCACGTTCGGTCGTTCGTCTTCGGGCGTAGGAGCGCCCGCGGCAAACTCGTAGACGCCATCGTGATCCACAAGCAGTGCGCCCGACCAACGCACAGCGAAGCCTTCACCGCCGCCGAGCCAGGCGCCGCTGACGAGACTGGTGGCGATGCCGTTCAGAATGCCGGCGTTCGCCTGTTGCGCTGGCGTAAGTGTGAGACCTAACGACGGAACGATCGTCGGCAGTGGGCAATTCATGCGGTCCGATTCGCGGCCGAAGCCACCGAGTGGGCCCGAGAGGTCGCGCCAGATCACGCTGCCTCCCGCCGGCGTAATCTCGCGGAGCAGACCAGTACCGATCAAACCAAGCAGGGCTGCGAACGCGCCTCCGTCGGGTCCGGGCCAGGGTATGGTCGGAGGCATGCCGGTGTCGTTCTGCCAATCTCCGGGATTGTTTTCATCCGCATAAAGCTCGCGCAAAATGACAAAAGCGTCGCCTACTCCTTCGGGATGATGCTGGTGGGTAGCGGAATCCACGTGGGCGGCGAGGTGCTCCGCCAGGATTTTGCAACGCGCGTGGCACAGGGCAAATTCCCGCTGGAAATAATTCCAGCGCTCAGGCTCGTCCGGTTGCTGAATCAGGTGCGCCTGGGCCTCGGCGAAGTCTACGAACAGAAATGCAAATGACGCCAGCGCGGCTCGAGGCTGGAAATACAAATCCTGAACGGCAGTTTGTTCATTCGCGTTCAGTTGCTGCAACCGCTGCAACTGCTCGATCACCGCTTTATCGGTCAATGGCAGTTGGATGAATAATACGCCGCCGGAAGTGGAGTCATATTGGAATGGGCCTGTAGCTGGCGTGCTCCACATCGCGGGCGTGGTCTGAGCGGCAGGCAGGCTGGAGGAGTAGCGGCGCTGTTGAGCGGTGACCTGATATCCAGCGGACTGCACGGCGGCCGGAAAAAAATGCTGGCCGAGATTTAGTACGGCGGAAGCCGTATAACCGAATTCTTCCCGCAGTGAAGTTTCGATACGGTTCCAGGACCAGTGATGCACATCTTCGTCGGAGACGCGCGCTTCCAGCAGCTTATGTCGCAGCTTCCAGAGGGAATGTTGGTGTTCGTCGTCGGGCAGATTGAGGGGAAACTCGACGGCATCATCGCTTCCTTGCAGCGGAAACAGATTAGCGTTCTCGGCCTGAGCGCCGGTGGTGAAAAGGTAGAAAAACTCGTCGCTGTGAAAGCGCGAGGCATAAATCTTGGCCAGAACTTCCGCAAAGCGCAGAGTGCACGTTGGAAGTGCGTTCCAACTGGCGGTGGTTGAGGTGGGATCGAATCCGGCGAGAACTGAAAGTGCATCCAGGTTCGAGGCCAGCATCTGCACAAACTCTGCCGGTCGATGATCGCACTTGTGGCGGCACTGGGCGTGACGTTCCACGCCCTCGCACAGTTGCCGGATCGCCCACGGATACTGCGCGGCGCTGGAGCCCACCCACAGCGCCAGAATCTGCGTGCGATCGGCGTCGATTGCGCCAGCGGCCGGTTTGTCGGCGGGGTTCACCAAAGGCAGACGGAACTGGTCGCGCAGCATCTGAAACGCCGCCAATTGCCGGATGAACTCGGGATTGATAACTCCGCCGATGAACAGCTGCAGAACATCACAAATGTCGCGCAGTTGGGAGAAGGTGTAGTTCGCGTTGCAAACATCTTTCAGCTTGCGCCACAAGCGAATGAAAACTGCGAGCTGGCCGAGTGTGTTGCCTTCTCCCGCCACCGGCGCTGGGGTTGGTGGGTTGGTTGCGCCCGGTGCTGCTGCAGGTTGTGTTCCCGACGGATTCTGCGGCTGGTTAGGATCGCTCGGCTGGGTTTGCTGATTGGGGAACTGGAGCCAATGCTGTTCCAGACAACACGGCTCGCAATCGGGAAATTTCCCGTCCTCTGCGCCTCCATCGTTGAATGTCACGAATTGCGATTTCCAGAGTTCGAGAAACTCGCAATAGGTGAGGCAGGCCTGCTGCAGGAATTGCGACAGTTGAAATCCAGTCTGCTCCTCGGAGTTGTCCCCCGCAGCGGCTGGGGTAAATCCGAACAACTGCGCTGGCTGTCGTGCTGCAGGCTTTCTCGCACCCGGATTATTAGCCCACGCTGACCCGCATGCTTGCGGCAACACTCCTCCAAACACCACCTGGAATTCGTCGGGGGTAATGCCGAGATATTCAATGGCGATATCGAGTCGCACGGGATAGCGCCATAGGTAGCTCTCGAACTCCGTAGGCGGACTATTCGGAGCCAGCACGAACTCCGTGATGCACTTGCGGAAGGTACGCATCACTTCGAAACGGCAGGTGGAAAGATGGCGTAAGTAAGTGCGGCTGACGTCTGCTGCCTGCGAATAAGGAAGGCAGCATGCGGAAGGATCCGATTCCAGAATTGTCCAGACAGCCGGCTCGACGTTCTGATTGCTTTCCATCGGATTGGTCGAGACGGCTGGCGTACCGGGAGTGGAATACTCCGGCAAGGCGCTGAACAGCTCCTTCGGATCGTGGCACGCAGAATCAGTCTTTTGTTCCGGTGGGCAGCCCTCATGGCACAATTCGTATCCTGCGACAGCGTCGGAGGAAGTGTTGTAAACCGTTCCGTTGTCGGTGACCGTGCTGGTCGAGGCCATAAACTCCAGGCACTCGTTCACGAGATCGATCATCGGGAGGGGAGTTTCAAGATTTGCGCAGCTGGCGGCCAGTTGACCCAACGGACCACGGCGTTGCGCGATCACCGTGCCCAGGGTGGTTGACCCGGTGGCGGTTGGATTGGCGCAAGTGGCATTGGGTGAGACTTGCAGCATCTCGTGCAGATACTCGATCGGTCCCAACGGAGAGCGGCATGGAGCAGGAATGCAGTTGATGAGGGATCCATCGGGGTTGATCGGTGTGAAGGTTCCGGTGGAGGGCAAAGTGGGAGTGTTGGGGCTGATGCCCTGCGCCGCGGTGAAAATCTGTGAGGCATATTGATAGGCCACGGTGCCCGTCAGAGCAGTCTGAAAGTCTGCGCTGATGAACTCCGTCACGTCCGCTGAAGATTTGAATCCGCGCGCGTACAGGGCTTCAGCAATTGAAAACTGAAGATTGGCTGTAACGCCCGGCAGCGCCTGCTGAATCAGTTGGCAGAGACCGTCGAGAGTCAGGATTGCGGTGACCACCCAGTTTTGTATGCAAGTATCGTTCGAGAAAAGTTTGGCCGCAGCGTTTTGCAGCAATGTTGGATTAATGGCGGCGGGCTTCTCAGAACCCAGCACGTAAGTCGCGCCCGGATAAGTGTTGAAACACTTAGTAAGCCAGTCGGTGGAGGGCCCCTGCAGAAGATTCAAACCACTGGCCGATCCGGTGGTGGCGTAATTAGTGGTAAAGGTGATGGTGGTACCGGCGGGAACGTCCCCGGTCAACCCCGGTTTTATGGTGACCTGTTTGCTCGTTGGTGCTGGCGTAGTAACTTCGGTGCCGGAGGCGATGGTTGTGATGCCGCTGATGGCCCCGCTGACTGACATCCCAGTCACAATACCGGTCGTTGACACGAACGTCAGAACCGTGCCTCCAAATCCGTCGCTCGGCTTGGCGTCAAGCTGAGTTACCAGAAAAATTGTGCTGGCTACGTTGGCATCGGTGACCGCGAAGAACTTTTGCAGGTAGGCGAGAAAGTTGGAAATTTGCGCGGCGAGGTTTCCCGGCTGAGTGAATGGAGGGAGCCAGGTCGGTTGTGCGGTGAAGAAAGCCTTCCACTGCGCGTTGGTGATGGTAACGAGAACGCCCACAGACGTTATTGCCGGTGTTCCCACCAGCCAGTTAGCTGGTGTAATGATCTCGCTGGCCAGGGTCGGATTTGGGAGCGCGGGAATCTTGTAGCCTTGCGTCAACGCGCACAGCACAAGTTCGAGATAGGCTGCGGGCTGGGAGGTCAGTTCCGTCGTCCAAAAACCCAGTTCGTCGATCGGCTGATAGGTCTGGGTGCTGGGTGAAGCGTCGGTGCTGGCGAACTTCAGCCAGTCCGTCACGATATTCTGGACTGTGACATCCAGCGACAGTGTGGGCGCCGACGAACCCGAGGGAACATTCAGGACTTGCATGCGGCGTGCGGCCTGCGCTGCGTTAATCGCCGGCATGGCGGAAGTGACAAAGGCTTCCGCGTCCGTGATTGTGCCGGCGTTGAATGCTGCGGTGAGTTCTGCCAGCATTTGCGGCAGGCCCTCGCTAAGGGCCAGCGTGTATCTTTGTGGCGCCAGCATCGAGGTGGGCATGTTCGCGCCAAGGGCGTAGAAGTATGCCGCAGGGACGCCAAAGTTCGAGGTCAACGCACCCACGCCTTGCAGAATCACTTCCACGTCAGGACTGCCCGTCTCCCCAGGGTTGGTGGGAAACTCTAAATAGACTTTAGTGGCGGCGAGACTCAATTCCTCGCAAGCTACGGCGGCTGCGAGAGAGAAAACAAAGTTCGTCAGACGGTCTGCATTGGCGTCGGGCAAACCATAATAGCCGGCGAGGTTTGCTTGAAACTGCTGGCGGTTCCCTTCATTCTGATTGGGAGTGGGGCTGCTCCCGCCGGTCATCATCTGTCCAGTGTTCGGTGGGTCAGTGTACATATCCTCGATGGGCTCCGGCGGCGTGGGCAGAGGCGGTTGCTGACTCCATATGATTTCGTAGGCGATGTTCTGGCATTGTGCGAAGGTGAGCTTGCCTAAATCAGGCGTAGCTCCGCCGGGATCAATGGCCAGAGTCGCTTGAACCGCTGTCAGCAGATCGTCGAACTGCGGCGCGCTGCCATCGGAGGGAAGAGTGAAATTAGTGCCGCCGGGAGTGGCCGGCGGAGGAACAGTCAGGTAAACACTTGGCGAAAGGTTGGACCAAGAGTCGACCAGAACGCCGGGAGGCGTGGTGTCGGAGGGATTCGCGACGAAAGTAGTTGCATCTGGGATTGGGCCGTCCGCCAACGGGACGTTGTAGTAATCCTGGGTGATCGAAATCGCTTGCGCTCCGCCGGTCTGCCAGGTGGCGACCAGCCTGAGATTTTCGAAGAAGGTTGCGGCCGCGGGGGGAGTGAACTCGATGATCGCCGTGGCGACGGACTCGAAGGTATAGAAGGCCGATTCGAGTTCTTCCGGGGGAGCCCCGCCGCCAGGCGAGCCAATCACTGCCGGCGTTTCGTCCAGTTGTTGCACGATGCCCGTGCCGGCAGCATAGACAGCTGGGGTGGGGACAGAGCCTAAGGGCTGCAACAAAGCTGCGCTCGTCTGCGGCAGCGTGGTTGGCGCCACATACTTCGCTGGCCCTGTCCCTACCAACGTGCCGGTTGTGGGATTTCCATAGGACAAGTCGTAGGCCGCGATCTGCAGGCCGCCGTTCTGCGCCAGAAAGTCGGAAAAATACGGCGGCACGGCGCCCTGTTCCGGCTGGGCAGGATTTGCAAAAACCGGCGCGGGTGGAACTAAGCGGATTACGATTAACTTGGTAGCCATAACTTTCTCCTAGATCACACTGCGAATAACTTATCCGCGAACAGCGGCTGCTTTGCTCGCTCTAACTCTCTTGAGTCCCGTACTTCAAAGTCTTAAGCCAAGATCTTCGAGCCAATATTGTTGGCCAGATAATCCGTGATGCCCGGTCGTGTAGACCCAGCAGATGCAGCCGGTGGCGGTGGAACGATGCGGGTTACAATTAAGCTAGTAGTCACAACTCTCTCCGGTCATTCGATAGTTGCAATTGAACTTACGTCCCAACCATGCTTGATAACGGAGTCAGTAGGCCCGGAATAGTTCACACTTAAGGGTTTCGATGAACGGATCCCGGCGCCTGAGCCGGGAATTTCGACGGCAACGATAAGAAGACCTTTATGAACCCCGTAACAGCTGATGTTGATCCAGGGCAAACCAGACTTTACAATCTCATCGAAGCGAGCCTCGTATGCCGCAGGTTCCTTCAGCGCGGCGGCGGATAACTGGAGGCGACCTCGTCGATCCACCTCGGTGGCCCTTCCGACCTCGACGATACGAACGTCTCGTGACGGTGGAAAGAGTTGCCTATTCGTCAGAAACTCGAAAAGGTGGTCCAAGCAGTTCGATAATTGGCCCATGTTGCTCTGGTCCTATCTACAGATGTATTGGTTAAACAGATCAATGTGCTCAGCGGTTCTCAGTTGAATCTCCGTTGATCGAATCACGTTGGGATAGAAGCCGGTATACGACCGCTCGAGGGGAGCCAACTGCGAGTTGAACTCGGATGCCGGTATGCGGGATTCGATAATCATCCCCTCCCCTGGAATAGCGTCCGGATGGTTGACCAGAGCATCCTGAGCGGCCGCGAAATCGCGCGAGACCGAGGTCGGGGCCTTACTCGCCTTTAGCCCACCCTCAAGAATCTCGGGCCCATTCTTAATTGACCCATGATAGACCGACACAGTTTCTTCTTCAGCCGCCGTGCTCAAGGTGTCTGTGGCAGTGTTTACAGTGGTGCGTGCCGCTGATGACTCCAGCGAACCCGCGATGGGCGCGCCCACTGAAAGACCGGCGATCATGCCCTTCGAGGTATCGACAACTGCCCCCAAAGCGTCTACGGTGGCTTCGCCATATTCTCCCTGATCTGCCCATTGCGAAGCCCTTCCAAGGTGCTCGCCGATGCCAACGCCCGCGTTTTCTACAGCCCACGGCACATTTGCAAGCGACCGGCCGACGAGCTCCTCAGCGCCGGCCAAGGGCGCAGCTAGAACCGCTAGCGTCCCAAGGGTGACCCGCGCCCAAGCTGGGTTATCGGGGTTGAGTGCCTCGTTGACGGCTGATGAGTATTGGTTCCAAACTACGCCATGAGGGACATAAAGGGTCATGTCGGGCGGGCTAACCGGCGGCGGCGGAGCGATCGAGTGTCCGGTTGGGGCCGCATTATTTGTGACTGGCGTAGGCGCAGGCGTTGGTGTCGGTGCCGGTGCTGGAGAAGCGTTCGGGTGCTCCGAGGGAATACTCTGCTGTGCCGCTTCCTCCGCAGCAGTCGGCACAGGCGTGCTTGGATCGACAAGGCAGGCCTGCGCTTCATCTTCGGCCGGGGTCGTGGATATCTGCTCCCCATCAGTTCCATTGGGATCACGCAACCCGACCGGATTGTCGCTACAGTAGGCAAACAGATTGGGTCCGTCTTTCAGCCCTTGCGGATCACACGCTGTCCACCGTCCCAACCAGGATGCGTAGTAGCGAGCTCCGTTGTAGTAAAGCGACGTTTCCTCATCGCGTTCTTGTCCGGTAAAGCGGTAGCGCTTCGGACTGATCTCTACCTCTCGCCGCACCGCTTCGTACGACGTGCTGCCGTAGGGGTAGTACTCTTCATACGAGATGATCGCAGCCTCTTCGTCCAATTCCAGGGACGACGATTCCAGATGATTGGTGAACTGGTAACGAATCAGCACGTGAGGCAGGTGGTTGGGTTGCGCCTCGATGTCAATCGTCTTCGTCTCGACCAGCGCGATGCGGCGCTTGTCATCCATCACGTGCAGAGTTTCTCGTTCCAGAGAAATCTTGTTACGGTGGTATTCGCGATAGATCTCAAAGGCGCCTAAATAAATGCGTTCATGCGCTCTTGATCCGTCGGGGCGTTCGGTAATCTTGCGGACGCGCTGCCCGGCGGAATCGTAGACGTAAAACGTTCTCTGCCCGTCCCCGTGATTCACGACTTGCTGGCGCGTGACGTGCAGTTGATTCTTGAAATCCCAGTCCATCAACGGCAGGTGCGGCATGCGGACCATGTTGCCGTTCGCGTCGTAGGCGTAGTGTTCTTTAAGCTCTCCAACGCGGGTCCGTTCCAGACGATTATTGAACTCGGAGTAGTCGTAATACCGCCTCCAGCCGCCATCCGCCGCATGGTGAATGACCGAGAGGATGTTTCCTACGAGGTCGTACTGGTAGTCCTCCTGGTAACGCCGCATCGCCTGACCATCGCCGGGCTGCGGCTGGTTCATTCGCGGCTCGTCGTTCCAGTCCACCTCCGGACGAGCAAGAAGGCCGATGTGCTCGCGTCCGTGCGCTTCGAACAGCCGATAGATCGCGTCGTAGCGATAGTCGTTGCTCGGCGAAACGACCTGATTATCGAAGTACACGGTTTGCTGGGCATGGTCGGCGATAGAAGTGATGTTGCCGATGGGGTCGTAGGTATATTTCAAATCCTGCAGGTGCGCATGATCGTGCGCGCGCGTCGTGCGCAGATGGATCAAGCGGAAAGTAAGCGGGTCGTAGGTGTAATGCGTGCGGGCTCCGTTGCCGAATGCAATCGACTCGCGCTGGGCTTTGGGGTTGTACGTGATGTTCGTAGCGAAGGGCGTGACGCGTTCCGCTCCGCGCAGGTTGACCTTTACATTGTCGAGAAGGCTTGCCTCGTTGTATTCCAGCCGGGCCACGCTCGAATCGGGCGTGGTGAATGTGACGATGCGATTCAGCGCGTCGTAACTGGTACTGGTCGTGAATGTCGTATCTTCCAGTTCCGGCGAACTGCTCCAGTCAACCTCGTCGTGATAGTCGCGCAATAATTGCCGTGAGCCACTGAGCAGGTTGCCTTTGAAATCAAACCAATTGTTGGCCGCGATGCCCGCCGCATCCAGATGCTGGAAGAGCTTCCCGCGCAAGTTTCGCGCAAGATCGTTATATTGCCCCTCGCCATAAACGATCTTCTCCGCCAGTTTTTCGGCGGTATTTTCGTCTCTTACGAACAGCGCAGTTTGGCGGCGCAGCGCGTCGTATTCGTAACGGAATCGGTAACCGCGGCTGTCCCAGGTGCGCAGCGGCTTCTTGGCGATCTCCACCAGGCTCCACCGCTGTCCAGCATCGGCGCTGGACTGGTGAATACGGTTCGACACCAGATCGTAGGCATAGGTCATGATCCGACGGCCAAGTGCGTCGGTTACTGCGAGTTGTTGCCCTTCGATGTCGAGTTCGAGTCGGGTGACGATGCGCTCTTCGGTTATCGTTCCGTCTCGCTTCGAGCGGTTGAGATCGACGGTGAGGAATGTGCGTCCGAGGCTATCGAAATAGGCGGTCTTCGGAGTATTGGCGTGCAGGACAGTCTGCTCGGCAGCTTCTTTTGCCTTCGGTCCTAACTCGCCATTACGACGTTGCTCGTACCAAGTGGGCCGGAAATCGTCCTGCGGAAGGCGGCGAAAGAATCCGCCAACGTCGCGATCATCGACGGGATCGCGTTCGAGTACAGTATCGTTAACATCCCATGTCATTTGCCGCCAGGGGTCAAAAACCACTTTTTCGTAGGTATGTTCGGGATGGAGAGTGGCGATGACGCGGCCCACGGGGTCGTAGAACAAAGTCGAACTGACGCCGACTATGTTGGCGAATTCGAACTGGTGCGTGGCGCTGAAGAAGGGTTCGTACTGGCGTACGGGCTTTCCTTTGTTGTTGAAAATGGTCCAGCCGGTTCCGAGCCAGCGCGGGTCGACCTGGGGTCCGGAAGGTTCGAGTGGCCCGGGCGCAGCTTGTCCTTTTTTTTGAGCGACCCGGCCAAAGCCGTCCGAGTACGCGAACGAATGCTGAATCTTCGTGTGGCGGCTGGGTTCAAGATCAGACAGGTGATTCTCTCGAGCCAACGCATAAGTGACGGCGGGATGCGGTTGGGCATCGCGCCGCGTGCGTGCGAATGCGAAAAGGTCGCAGACAAATCGAGTGGTCGCAGCTTGCAGGATTTCTTCCGGATCGCGCAGCGGATGGCGGATGTGCTCGAGAATCGTGCGCTCGCTGAGATTGGCAACGAAGCGGTCGAGCGAATCGCCCTGGCCGTCGCCCTCTTTGCCCATGATGGCCGTGCCAGCGAGCATCCCGAGCGCATCAAACGCCGCCGCCGCCCGGTTGCGGTTGGCGTCGGTAACCAGCTTTGGAGCGAGAACGCGATAGTCAGTGCTGGATGTCACTGTATTACCGACCGCATCTTGTGTTTTGATCAACGTCAAATCATGCGCGTCGAATGTAACCAACGTTGTGTTTCCGAAGGGATCGCGGTAACGGCGAGGCGTGAAGAAATGCCGGCGGGCATACGCGAGTTCGGAGGCTGCGGTGTCGTCCGCATGGGACGAGTAAAATAACCGCCCCGAGGGGATCCACCAGTGACCATCGCCATCAAGATCGTGATAGCCCCCCTCTTTCAGCACCGGCTTGGGGTCCAGGAAAAGATTTTCAGGCGGCAGATGTGGCAGTTCTCGGCGGTAAGTGTCGCGGATGACACCGGGCGTCAAGGCGAGTTGGTACACCTGACCCGGCAGCGCCAGTGACTCCAAATGTCCCAGTGGAAGCAGGCGCTCTAAATCGTCGCTGCGATAGAGCGTGCGCGAGCGTTGAAAAAGGCGGCGGCACGGCGCTCCATCGAACGCTCCTGCGGCGTGCATTTCTTCGTAAGGAAGATCGTGGCGGCCATCGCTGGCTTCGGCAAGTTTCCTCTGCATTTCCTCGAAGCGAAAAAGATTCGTAACGCCGAAACGCTGCACCTCCGGCCGAAGGTTATACAGTTCATACAAACGCGTTTCCGATGCCTGGGGAGTGCGGTAGGCATTGCGTTCGCAAACCGCATTCGTATAGTCATTCTCGGTGCAGGTGAGCAGGATTTGCTCCTGCTGGCGCCGATCCTCATCACGCGGCAGGCCGGAGATATCTGGGAAGCGCCGACCGTAGCCGATGTTCGCCGCCTTGAGCACGTTGCCGTACTCATCCACGTCAAGAGTCATGGCGTGGGCGACGCGCGGATCGGCACACTCAACGCCATCGACTGGGTAAAGTTGCCGCTCGTAGTTGAAGGTGAGGCTTTCGCGCGGATGCGTGAAGAACACGGCGTGCCGATTCCATTCTCGCGGCTGCAATGGACGTATGCTGAAATTGCTTTCGGAAGCTACGTAAGGCCGCGGCGAAAACACTGTGCCATCGAGCGCATACGTCTCTTGCCGCAGCATCGAGCCCTTCAGCGAACGACAGGCTTCGCGAGCTTCTTCGGGTGTGAGATCAGTGGGCAGGATCGTGTCGTCGAGCAGCATCTCGGAACTTTCGTGCGGCTCGCGATAATATTCGTGCGCCAGATGGCGCGAGACCCGGCCGTTCCCGATAAATACGCCGGTGTGATACCAGGTTTTTGTCAGCGCGGGGGGAACGTTGAAAGAAGCCTGCTCGTTGCTCGCGACGGGAAGACTGCCGTTCTGGGCTAGGGAGCTAAACTCTTCCGTATCGAGTTGTTCGACCCGGCCAAAGCCGCGAAATTCGCGCTCGACGCCATCATAGTAGCCGTGGTGATAGGTTTTTCGGGAGATGAATCGGTTGCGGCTGATGGCATCGTGAGTTACAACTCGCTTCACCACGTGGACGGGAAACGGCAGGCGGGTAATCCAAGCATGCCCGGCGGCTTCGTCGGCCAAATAGAACTCGGTCGAAGAGGCGTACTCGACAGAGATCTCGGCGCCCAGATTGTTGCAAATACGGGTCAGGAGATGCGGCTTCTGGCCGCGCATTAAATCGAGATAGCGTAGTGGGCGCTGGGAGTCGGCAGGCAGCGGCGACGACCACACTACGCAGGCGGTGCCTCGCCCCAGAAAGTCTGTCACTGAAATCGTGGTGAGATCGGCGGCGGGAATGCCATGCAGCGTGCGGCGCGCGGTCCAGCCATTGCCGGATTCGTTTAGATAGACATCGATTCCGTGCACACCTATATAAAGGATGTCGGTGGTGCCGGAACCATCAGTGTCCGCCAGTCGAATTCGCTTCTGATCGAACGTGTCGGGCAGATCAAACCATGGAGAATTGTCCATGGTGATCTTGCGACCGAAGCGTCCGTAACCGAGATTCGGCCAATAGCAGACTTCTCCGTTCCGGATGCGAACGATGTCGGACAAACCGTCACCCGACATGTCGGCCAGATAGATCGATTGCGTGCCGTCATCAAACACTACGCTCGGGCCTTGCTCCTCATGTTGAGCGGCAGGGATGCGATGCTCCTCTCCGAAGCCCTCGCGCAGGTACGAGGCATGCCATCGGAAGGCGATATCCTCCGTGATCAGGACGTCGGCTACGCCATCGCCAGTAATGTCGACAAATTTGAGATTGGGGTCTTCCCAGTTGATGACCGGCAGGGAGCGGAAGGTGCGGAATGGCTGCCATCCCGCGCCATTCGTGGTGCGCTCATAGAATCCCGCTTGACCAAATTCGAAATCCACCAGATCAAGGTTGCCGTCACCCGCGACATCGAGAAGTTGCTGTTTGCCTTCCGTTAACGCGCCAGTTGAAGGTTTTCGCGCCACCAGTTCGGTCGCGCCGAATCGTCCATGTCCTAAATTTTTCTTGTAATACCAGCCTTTATCTTGTTCGGAGAGCACGCCGGAGATGCCCACACCGTCCAAATCAAGCCAGCGATAATTCGTTCCGTCGATGCCTTCGGGAAGGTTTTGCGCCTCGGCATCCTTGAGATCCGCATAGCGATCGAACGACTTGTCTTCGATGGGGCTGGCCGAATAGCTCAAGTCAAGAGTTGGCATGCTCTTCTGTAGATATCGACGCTCGGATTCTCGGGTGTAACCTGACTGCACTGCGCGGGTCAGAAATGACCCAATCGCTTTCTGCTCATATTCCAGTTCAGTGGAGCGCACCAGGTACCGCGGCGTACCCAGTTCTTCCGGAAAGTGGTGAAACAAAAGCAAACGCTGGCACAGGCGGTAGGTTCGAACCTCGAATCCAGAACGGTACTTCGAGAACGGGTCCCTGCGTACAGGCCATGGGCGAACAGGCGAGTCGTTTGTAACTTCGACAAAGACCTTGCCTTCGGCATCGACTGGGTGCGAGCGATAATCTTCTTCGCCGTAATCCAGGACGATTTCGAACATCCAACCTGCGTCTTCCATTACAGAGTTCGAGCGCAGATGTGGTTCTCGATTACCGTACAGAATACGTTTCAAGTACCGGTTGGCGGTTCGGTCGCGGTTGCGCTCATTGGTGAGGGTCAAATCGACTTTGGCATCGTTTTCGGAGACGTATTCGTAGACGATGGCGTTTCCTTTGCCATCGAAGCTCGAAGAAATCAGCCAGCTGAAAACATGGCGCTCGTTGGCCGGGTCGCAGATGCGTGACTCGTGGGTCGCTCCATATACGGTCAGAACATCATCTTTCGAAAACGATCGCCAATGGATCTCGCCATCCTCGATGCGGGTCCATTTCTCGATACGCGCAAACATGCCCTCGATCCGAGGACGGTACAGTTTGACGCAGTATCCATCGCGCTCGAACTCTTCGTTCACCCAGACTCCATCCCGTTCGCGGCGCAGAACTGGAACCAGGTCTTCGGCTCCGGAGAGAATGAAGACGTCCGGCTCACTGAAATCGCGATACTCAGGGGGGCCGACGCGATCGCGATATTGCGGTAGTCCTTTGTCGGTCTTGCGGGTAATTGAAGGTGCCGAGAGGGACCAACCCATTCCAAACGGACCGTTTCCAGAGCCGGAATCGTATTGCAATGACAGCTGCGGCGTGAAGCCGGAGCGCGCAGCACTTGCCGCAATGGGGATGGTGAGTGAACCGGTACCCGTAACCGCATTGGCGGAAAATTTCTCGCCGATGCCGCGAATCGCACCTCCGCCTTTGGGCAGGTTGATCTGGGGCGCGGCGAATTGCGAAGGTGTCGAAGAACCTTCGTTCTCGGCGCTCGCCGGTTTTACATTTTCATCCATACTCACCCGTGCGATCCCGCGCTGCGTGATTGCCGCGCTAGTCTTCTGATTACTCTTTCTGCTTCTTCCGTGTGGTGGAAGCGGTCTTAGGGGCGGTCTGAGACGAAGAACCGCTGTCCGGCGAGGGAGCCGATACCGGAGGCGCGGCAGGCTGCACTCCCGCCTGACTCTGGCCAGCGACGGTGGCTCCGGGCCCGGACGGTGCCGCACCAGCCGAGGGAACTACGACGCAGGCGATTTGAGAGAAGGGAATAAAGAATGCCCAAGTCGTCGCCTGCTGCGACTTGTAACGATGATCAAGAAAGCCGCCAGCCAGATCGGGGCTCTGCAGCCAAAGTCCGATCAATTCAATTCCGATCAGCGTATAAGGTTTGCACTTAGTGTCCTCGGAGAGAACGGGGATGGAAACCAGGATAGTTTTGTTCACGTACTTGCTGAGATTCGGAGTCATTTGGACCGCCTTGGGGATAGTGCCAAAAATTGTGCGAACGTTTCAGGGATTCTGGAACCGAGCGCGGCCTAGCACAAAAGCCTCCGAACCGCGGGAATATCGGCTACAAGGGCCAGATCGCACCGGCGAGGGGAAACGTCTAGCGGGGTGCTGGCGCGGCTAAAAAGTGCGCGCAGTCTAATGCGTCAGTAAGTCTTTTCAACGGCAACGTGGTTTCTGTTACGAAAAGCGAACACACTGCCTGATGGCAGAATTCAGCTGCGATGGCGGGCAGGTGATGAAGCGGGGATGGGACAAGCAATGAAACCTTTCATGTGAGCTTCGGATGGCCAAAATGTACGACGACTGTATCTGGCATTTTCGCCACCCTCGAACGAGCTCTTGTTACAAAAACGGAACAGGAGAGGAGAGCGCGGAGGTGGTTCGCCTTTAGAAGCTTCGCGAAACCTTGCTTCGAGCAAGCCACGTTATACCATGGGGTGTGGATCTTCCAGTAAATCCGCCGATCTTGCCGATGCTCGCGAAACGGGTGAGTGAATTGCCCGCAGAGGGCGATTGGATTTTCGAGCCGAAGTGGGACGGTTTTCGCGCCCTGGTGTTTCGCGATGGAGATGAACTTTTTATCCAGAGCCGCGACGGAAAACCACTCAATCGTTACTTTCCTGAGTTGCTGGAACCACTGCACGCAGCGCTGCCCGCACGTTGCGTGCTCGATGGAGAAATGGTCATTGTCAAAAATGATGGACTCGATTTTGATGCGCTGCAATTACGTTTGCATCCCGCTGCGTCACGCGTAAATCTTTTGTCCGGGCAGATTCCCGCGTCATTTGTATTCTTCGACCTGCTTTGCCTGGGAGATCGCGATCTGCGAGGCGAGGCGTTTCAACAGCGGAGACGCGAACTGGAGTCGCTTCTCGCTCCAGCTTCACCGCCGATTCATCTAACACCTGCAACTCGTGATCGTAGTATTGCCGCCGATTGGTTTCGCCGCTTTGAGGGCGCAGGCTTGGATGGTGTGATGGCCAAAGATCCTGCAGGAGCTTACGAGTCGAACAAGCGCGTGATGCTGAAAGTGAAACACGAACGCGACTGCGAT
>Ga0302140_10000712_pt1 | contig 43453 bp, 39 predicted proteins | sample I_Bog_E1_1_FD_202095 | JGI IMG/M metagenome (GOLD analysis project Ga0302140, IMG submission 202095) | Peat permafrost microbial communities from Stordalen Mire near Abisko, Sweden - I_Bog_E1_1 | ecosystem: Environmental > Terrestrial > Soil > Wetlands > Peat | place: Sweden: Abisko, Stordalen...
ATATGGAGCATCGCCCAGAAGACTACTCCATCTGTGTGGTGAACGCAACGGGTCGAAGAGAGAACCTCGACCAACGCGCACGCGTAGCGTCTGCCGCGCGAGCGGCTTCGTTCAAACGCCCTTCGGTCTGCCAATCCAAGTTGACGTTTGTCGGCGCCCCGCTTAAGTGCCAGGACAACGCTCTCGCGATACAGCTATCACGTCGCCAAAAGCCAGAGAGGACTTCTGAAGCGCTGGGACGCCTCGCTGCTATTATGAAGACCGAAGCCCATATCTCCATGCGATATACGGTTGTCCTTGAGCGGGAAGCAGACGGCGGATACATCGCCACGGTGCCGGCGTTGCCCGGCTGTGTGTCCCAGGGTGACACCCGTGATGAGGTCACGAGGAACATCCGCGAAGCGGCAGATCTTTACATTGAAGACTGTCTCGCCGCTGGTGACCCGGTCCCAACTGAAGCGGGAAGAGAATACTTCGAGCTCACCACCAGCAGTCCCCGGTGAAGCTGCCGACGGATGTTTCCGGCCAGGAACTGATCAAGGCGCTGGTACGGGCTGGATTTGTCGTAAACCGCCAAAGAGGCAGCCACGTTGTCCTCAGGCGCGCTAACCCATACGCCCGCGTCGTTGTGCCGGATCATAAGCGAATCCGTCCGGGCACTCTCCGTCAGATTCTAACCGAGGCGGGCCTGACCGTAGAGGAACTGCTGGAACTGCGCTGAGCCTCGATTGTTGCTCAATGCGGTGCTCAACAGGAACCACATGAGCCAAAAGTCGGCATCTCGCGGATTGACTCGCTGCCTCGCTCGTCCGCAACCCGAGTCAGGTGTGTCGCGGTCGCTGCGTTGGGTGTTTCGGAACAGGTTGCGACCCGCAAACATATGAATCGCCGAATCGACGGTGTCCGGTTTTGCCTTGATCCCGATGGCGGGATCGCCCTGCTGTTCAGGCCTTTTGCCGCTCGCGCAAAGCGTCAGTCACAGCCCTGTTTTGTTGCACTCAATCAACTTACCGAATGCCCCGACACCGGCCGTGCTACTGTTAGCGCGTCTGACAGAGGGCTACCCACCAGCCCGGTTGGCTTCGATTTTTCGAATCGCTGAAACGCCGGCTTCGTTCCGCAGAATGCATGCGACCGGTAGTGGCTTCGTTTTGTAAACAGTTCTTTTTCCGTTCCGCCAAAAAGCCGTTCACAGCCATTTTTCTCTGATTCCAATCGACTTACGCTTTCACCTCTCATTCACCGCGCTACCATGGGTCAAAATGACCGTTCGCAGCGCGCTTCTACAATTCGGTTCGTTTTGTAATCTTCACCGCAGGGCTTCGCAAAATGCCACCTCTCGGGTGAGAATAGACCAATGACCCCAGTCGTCCCACCGGCCGTTCCGCTGGCTGAAGTTGACGAGGAAACTCCCGAAGTCGCCATTCCTGAAGTCGGTATCGAAGACCTCCTCCCCCGTCTCAAAGACAACGGCTATTCCGTCGAAGGCGTTTCCAAACGCCGGGCTTGGGTTGAGCGAAAAACCAAAGCCAAACTCGGCCAGGTCGGCAGCGCCTCGTGGGATTCCGAGCTCATGCGCGGCAACATCGAAAATGCCATCGGTGTCGCCCAGATTCCCATGGGTGTCGCCGGCCCCGTCCTGATTCACGGCCAGAAAGCCCGCGGCCTCTTCTACGTCCCGATGGCGACCACCGAAGGCGCCCTGATCCGCAGCTATGAACGCGGCATGGTTGCTCTCACCAAAGCCGGCGGCGTCCAGACCGCTCTCCTCGCTGACGAAAACCAAACCGGCCCCACCTTTTTCTTCGATAGTGTGACGCCCGCCAGCGCTTTCCCTGGCTGGGTAGAGTCCCACCTCCCGGAGATGCAGGCTGTTGCCGCCACCACCACTCGCCACGGCGAGCTGGTCAACGTAAAGTGCTACCAGATTGGCCGTCAGGTCATCGTGAACTTCGGCTTCCAGACCGGCGATGCCCAGGGCATGAACATGATCGTCCGAGCCACTGACGCCATCTGCCAGTGGATCAGCCAAAACTACGCCGTCTCCAGCTATTTCCTCTTCAGCGGCATGTGCGGTGAAAAGCGGGCATCCGGCTTCCTTTTGACTCGCGGTAAAGGCAAACGCGTAACGGCAGGCGCTCTCCTGACACACGATGTTCTGAGGCTTTATCTGCACACCACTGCGAATGATCTGTTCCGCGTCTGGCAGTCCACCGTCATCGGCCATCTGCAAGCCGGCTCACTCGGCTACAACGCCCACGCGGCCAACGGCCTCACCGCCATCTTCATCGCTACCGGGCAGGACGTGGCCAACGTCGTCAACTCTTCTCTCGCGATCACTCAGTTCGAATTGCATCCCGATGGTTTGTATGTCTCGACCACGCTCTCGGCGCTTTCCGTAGCCACAGTCGGCGGCGGTACCGGATTGCCCACTCCGCAGGAAGCCCTCGGCATAATGGGCTGTCAGGGGCAGGGCAAAGCGGCCAAAATGGCGGAAATCGTAGCCGCTACCATCCTCGGTGGTGAGATTTCCATGGGCTCAGCCATCGCGGCTTCGGAATTTGTCGCGGGTCACGAACGCTACGGAAGGAATCGGCCAACAGCGTGAGCGCCGCGGCGGGGTTGAATCAAAAGGTCGCTCTTATTACCGGAGGCAGCCGTGGCATCGGCCAGTCGATCGTACAGGAGTTCTCCGCCGCTGGCTATTCCGTTGCCTACACCTACGCTTCCCATAAAGGCACAGGCGAGGAATCCGGAGCCCTCGCATTTCAGGCTGATGTAAAAGACTTCGCCCGCGCCGCCGAAGTGGTCGCGGAAATCAAAGCCAAGCTCGGAACCCCGGTCACCGTTCTTATCAACAACGCGGGCATCCGCAAAGACGCGCCGCTGATGCGTATGGATCTTGCCGCCTGGCAGGACGTCATCGATACCAATCTCACCGGAACTTTCAATTACGCGCGCGCCGTCGTCGGCGACATGATCCGCAACGGCGGTTCCATCATCAATGTGACCAGCGTCAGCGGTTCCATCGGACTCGCTGGACAGACCAACTACAGTGCATCCAAAGCCGGTGTCATCGGATTCACCAAAGCCCTCGCCAAAGAAGTCGTCCGCTTTGGTGTTCGTGTCAACGCCATCGCACCCGGTTTCATCGAGACCGACATGACCTCTTCCATCGACGAAGCCACCCGCAAGAAACTATACGCCACCATTCCCATGGGTAAAGCGGGGTCGGCACAGGAAGTCGCAAAGCTCGCTCTCTATCTCGCCAGTGATGACGCGCAATACGTCACCGGCCAGGTTTGGAACATGGATGGAGGCCTCACGTGACCCACCGAGTCTTCGGCCGCGAATATCCGGTTCGTTATGACGCCATCGTTATCGGCGCCGGCATTGCGGGTCTTTACTGTGCCAATCTCCTTGCCAAAGGCGGCATGAAAGTCCTGCTTCTCGAGCGCCATTTCATGCTCGGAGGCTTCTGCTCCACCTTCCGTCGCAAGGGTTACATCTTCGATGCGGCTACCCACTTTTATCCTCTCCTCGGCAACCCCAGTACCTTGACCGGCAAGATCACCAAAGACATCGGCTGCGAAACCGAGTGGATCAAGATGGATCCGGTCGATCAGTTTCATCTCCCCGGTTGCAAGCCTTTCGCCGTGCCCGCCGACTTCGCCCCTTACGTCGAACGCCTCAAGGAATGGTTTCCCGAGGAGGCCACGCATGTCGATGCCTACTTCGCCGAACTTCGCCAGGCCTACATGTATGGCCTGCTCTATTACTTCAAAGGCGTAGCTAACGATCAGGTCGAAAAACTTGAAAAGTATTCCATGACAGGGAAGCTGGACGAGCATTTCCGTGATCCGCGCCTCAAAGCCATCCTCATGGCGGACGCGCCCCACTGGGGTTCTACGCCTGACCGCACTTCGTACGTCTTCGATGCCATGCTGCGCCTGTCCTACTTCCTCGGTAACTACTATCCGAAGGGCAGTTCTCAGAAGTATGCGGACGATCTGGGCCGCGCCTTCGAACGCAGCGGTGGCCGCATCATTAAGTGCGCGGAGGTCGAGCGCATTCTCGTCGAAAACGGCAAAGCCCGCGGCGTCCGCATCAAAACGCTTTCAAAACGCGAACCGGAATACTTCGAGTTCGAAGCGCCCGTGGTCGTCTCGAACGCGGATGCGATCAACACCTATCGCGACATGCTCGGCGAAGAGCACTGCGGCCAGTGGATGCTCGATCATCTCTATTCGCTGGCGCCCACCTTCGCCTGTTTCCTGACCCACATCGGATTGCGGGGCATGGACCCCGCAGAGCTTTCGGCTGCGGAAGGCTATTACTGGAAAACACTCGACACCGCGGATATTATTCGCGACGTTTTCAAGATCTTCATTCCCACCCATTTCGACCCCGCCATCGCTCCGCCGGGCTGCCAGATTTTAATTGTTCAGCGTCCCTCACCCGTTCGCGTCGACGAAGTCACCGATTGGGCGGCGCATAAAGCTCAGATGGAAAACCAGACCATGGATCGCCTCCGCGCCCGGCTTCCCGGCATCGATAAACATGTCGAAGTCAAGGTGAGCGCCAGCGCCCATACTTCCTGGCGCTTCACCAACAACTGGCAGGGTGGAATGCTCGGCTGGCTTATGTCGCCCGATCAATTGGGCGAAAAACGTCTGCCCATCTATACGCCGGTCGACAATCTCTATCTAACCGGACACTGGACGCAGCCCGGCGGTGGCATCACCCCGGTAATCGTCTCCGCTCAGCGCGTCGCCCGCACCATTCTCACCGGTCGCGACGACGGCCGCGAAATGGCCGCTCAATACTTCACGTTTAATTCTGCTTCCCTGATGGAAGCCACCAGCAAAGAGGCAATTCCCCGATGAAAGCTCTTGATCCCGAGCAGCACCGTGCCGTCCTCGATGGCGCCATGCAGCTCTTTGGCACCCAGACCCTGAAGGCCATTACCCTCGATAAGCTCGCTAAGACCTCGGGCGTACCGGCGTTCGACATCCTGCGTCATTTCCAGTCGAGCGAGAACATTCTCAAAGCCGTCCTTGAGCGTGAACTCGAACTGATGGCAGCCGCGGCTCAGGCGCCGGAACTGCGTATGCCCGGTGAAACCCTGCAAGACGAGTTACGCCTGTTGGCCGGCGTCATTCTCGATCAATACCGCCGCCGCGTGGCGTTCATGGGCAAGCTCATCGAAGAAGCGTTGGCTGAGCCGAAAATCGCGGCTCTCTACTACTCCACTTTCGTCGTCCAGGGCCGATTACTGTTCACTGAATTTCTGCGCGTTCGCAAAGAGTTCGGCGAGCTCCGCGACGACGTTGACGTCGAAGCCGCTGCCGCCATGTTTCTGGCTTCCCTGATCGGTTCCCTGCTTACTTTCGAGTTATTTGGCGGAAAACACGTCGAAACTCTTGACGATGAACGGCTTTTAGGCCAAATGTGCACCACATTTTTATATGGAATTGTGAAAAAATAGAGCACCCTTATGAGAGTAGCCGTTGCCGGATTCGATGGGCCTGTTGCTCGCGCTTTACGAACTGAACTGGAACGTCGCGGCCATACCATCGCCGCTACCGACCCCGAAACCGCCGTATTTTTCCCCGGCGAACCCGCAACTCTCGAAGCCCTCGTAACTACTCCCGGCCTCAAACGACTCGTACTGCGCAGTCACGCCTGCGCTTACGGATCGAACCCAAAGAATCCCGGCCTGCTCGAAGAATCACGAGTTTCACTGCTCCCGCAAAACGATCCCAATCAGCGATGGCTGCGCGCCGAAGAGATCGCCGCCCGCCATCCCAATAGCGCCGCCATTCGCCTGACCAACGTTCTCGCGGTCGAGGAGGGAGATCCCATTGTCCGTCGGCTTTCGAGCGGTCTCGGTACCCGCATCGCCGGGCGCGATCCCAACCTGCAGTTCCTTTCCGTGGAAGACGCCGTCCGCGCTCTCGCATCCGCTGTGGAGTCAGAGGCGACAGGAATTTTCAACGCGGCTGGCGAAGGTTCCATTCCGCTCAAGACAGCGCTGCGAGCATCAGGTACCACGCAGTTGGGTGTCCCGTCAGGCGCCGATTTGGCTCAACTCGTCTTCAACTGGACCGTCTCCGGAGAACGCGCTGAGCGGGAACTCGGGTTTAAGCCGCAAAAGAATACCGTGGAAGCCCTGCGAGCTTTCCTTACCGCAAAGCCGGGCGCCAGGCCGGAGATCCTGAAGCCCCACTACGACGATTGGGGCCTCGATGTCGACTACATCCGCGCCTGGGGCGGCTGGTTCAACTTCCTCCGCAACGTCTATTGGCGGATCGAATCCGAAGGCCTCGAAAACATTCCCGCCACGGGCAAAGCTCTGTATGTATCGAACCATCGCGGGTTCATGCCGCTTGATGCAGTAATGCACCTGTCGCTGATTTTTACGAAGCGCGCGCGTGTACCTCGCTGGCTCATCATTCACTCGCTGCTGCGGACTCCCTTCCTTTCGAACTTCCTCACCAAACTGGGCGGCGTCATTGCCAGTCAGGAGAATGCCGCGCGTTTATTTGAGCAGGGCGAACTGGTCGGCATCTTCCCGGAAGGAATCCGCGGCACGTTTTCGCCGCTCAAAACTACTTACCGGCTGCGCAATTTTTCCCGCAGCGAATTCACCCGGATTGCCGTTGAAAACCAGGCCCCGATCATCCCTTCCGCCGTAGTCGGACACGCGGAGATTTTCCCCATCATCGGGCGCATCGATTCCGGCTGGGTAGTGAAAGAACTCGGCTGGCCCTATCTGCCGATCGCGCCGCTGTTCCCGCTGGCGCCCATTCCCGTGCCCGCCAAATGGCACGTTCGCGTGCTGGCCCCAGTGCCCGTCACCGGTCTGAAACCATCCGACGCCGATAACCCCCGGCTTATGAAAAGTTTCAGCGATCACATCCAGCACATCGTGCAAAGCAACATCGACGACATGCTGCCGCGGCGCACCAGTTGGTTTTGGGGCAAAAAAGTGCTGAACGGAAAGCCTGCTGCTGTTAGGCCATTCGAGCCCCGTGCACGAGCCGCTTCCTCGCAGGCGGAGCCGTAACCGACGCCCCCGGAATGATACAGCGATTTCTCACGCAGTCGTGGTTGCTTTTTGTGTCTTCGTAACCGGCCGCGATCAAAGCTTGCACTTCGCGGGAGTGGAAATTGAGCATCCCGGCAGCCCCACCCAGGCTCACGGATGGTTTATGCCGGTGGACAGTCAGCGCCTTGTAATCCGGCTTTCCCTGTTCGGCCCGATGATAGATCTGCGCGATCACTCGAATTAATCGCGTAGCCGCTTCGGAACTCGGAGTCTCGCCCGCTTCGACCCGTTCCACCAGATCGATGCCCCGGTTAAGCCAGTCGATGGTGGCAATGTCTTCGTCGATCTTCACGGCCAGCATGGCTGTGTAGACACGGCCGAAGGTCTCGAAGGTGCTCTCGAGCTTTTCTCGCGGGATGGTCGCTTCGTCCAGGGGATCGAGGTCGAGCATGTGGATTTCGGTAGCGCCGGCATCGATAGCGTAGGTGATCGGCGTATTCACGACTACGCCGCCATCGACGTAAACTTTGCCGTTGAGATGTACGGGAGGAAATACGCCGGGGATGGCGGCGGACGCAAGAATTCGGGTCAGGCCGTCTTCATCGGTCATTTCCGCGTTCGTGAAGAGCTCGGCTTCGCCGGTCTCCCAGTTGGTGGCCAGCGCCTGCCACTTCTTCTTTGAATTACGAATTGTCGAGGGCTGAATCGTTCGCTTGAGCAGATCGCAAAACGGGTCAATGCAGATCAGGGCGCTCAGATCGATGAAGCCCAGCACCCGGTGGGGCACGGTGCCTGGTTCTTTGAAAAACTGCTCGGCCATTCGCAGCGCCGTGTCTCCCAGCGATGCCGCGTCCCGGAACATTTCCTTACTGGAAGAAGGGAAATCGAGATATGCCAGCGGATTACCCCGGATTCGGTAAACGCCGTTGCCGCGGCCGTCCCCGCTGTCTGCCACCTCCTTCAGCCAGATCGCTTCGAGGTTCTTCGCGGCATCCAGACCGTTGCCGGGGAAAGCCGCCATCACGGCTGCGTTGAAGCTGCCGACCGAACTGCCGGAAAAGATCTGTGGATCGAGCGGCTGGCCTTTCGTCGCCGGACAAACTCCTTCGGTAAGAGCTTTCAGAACTCCGACTTCCCAGGCGCCAAAGGCACCGCCTCCGGAAAGAACTACCCCCGAGATTGCTTTTTCGTTTTCGTGGAACACCTTACTGTTGTAGCCTGGTTCTTGGACATAAGGAACGGTTTTGGCGCGGCGCTGGAAATAATGGGCAAATCCGCCCAACTAATGGGCCGGTTTTTGCCGGGGCATGAATGGGAAGAAACCTGCAATAAACTCGAAGCCTTCCGCCTTTTCGCCTACGCCGACCAGGAATTGAGCATTCCGCAGGATCACCTGGAGCCGCTGAGCAAAATGATCGGGCGGGCCTTTGCGCTGGAGAATTTTCGGTCGATCTGGGCGCTGGAGGGCGTCGCCCACTATTACACGGCAGCGGTGCTGGCAGCCGGACCGGTCAAAGGCTTGCTTTCAAGCGCGCCGGACAATGACATCCCCGAACGAACTCTGGTCTCGATGCATGCGGGCATGGGCACCGCTTTCGCGGAATCATTATTGTCTAAAGGCGAGTCCGATTTGCGGGGCACCGTAAACCGGTTCTTTGACCTATGCCGCGAAAACGCCGCTCCGGGGTGGTACGACAACGCGGCGGAACCGATGGGACTGGTAGTCCGCAGTATGTATCCGCACCTGCTGGGAGCGGTTGGCGAAGTGATGGGCGCGGCGGGTCCCGCAGCCCAGCATCTCTACTGGCATGGAGTAGGCCGGTCACTCTATTTCGTACCGACTAACTTTATGACGTTTGGCGGATCGCATTCGAGGGCGCTGGAAGCGGCGATTGCTGAGGCGCCGAGCCGTGAGGACCGCCTCAATTCGGTCGCCGGACTGGTGTGGGCGGTGACTCTGGTAAACCTGCGGCAGCCCGCTGTGCTGCGCAACCTGCTGCGATCCGCGGCCGAAATAGACATGGATGAGTCCATTATTAACGGCATCGTTTCCGCGGTTCTGGTGTGGCGTCACATGGTTCCTGGCGAGCGAGCGTGGCTTACGGCGTACACGCATTTGTCGAAGGATGACGAGGTCTGGAACCGCTACGTAGTGCATCCGTCTATCGACGCTTTGGCCCATGCTTATCCGGTGCTGCAGGAGCGGAACGCCATCGCCTCCCTGTTCAGTTACAGGCCTGTTGCCAAAATAAGAGAATGGCAATAACGGACAACTTTGGGCTGGGCGGGCTTTCACCCCGCATGCTGGGCCGAATGATGGACGGCATGGTGTCCCGCGTCGTGCAGGATCTTACCAGTCCTCCGATTCCGGCGGGGCGAGAGTGGGCAGTGGCAATTGAGGGGTTTCGTTCCGTCCGTGTGGTTACGTCCGGTCTGATCGCAGACATCACGCAGCTTCAGGCCGATTTCCGGCCGTCGCCGAAGTCGTGGTCCATCGCTCAGATCATCGGACACCTTTTGCTCAGCGAGCGGATGTACCGGGAACAGATGCAGAGGTTGATCGCTCTGGCCCGGGAAGGGAAGGCCACCAACGTGGAACTGACCCTGCAGCAAGTCAACAGTTCTGTGGCCTTCATTCCGCGCGACATGATGCCGGCCCTCGAAATCCCGCTGAAGGTGTTTAATAACTTTGTCCCTCGTTTTGTAAGAGACGCCATGTTCCGCTATCCATTGATTCCGGCTTCGAGCCCGGCGATTTCGGAGCCTGCGAAGTCGGCGCCTATTGAGGCATTGCGCGCCGACCTGTTAACATCGCTGGCGGCGACAGAGGCTCCCTTTGGGGAAACTCTTCCGGCCAACCTCAAAGGGATGACGGTGACACATCCGCTGATGGGGACGAACAATGCGATCGAACTCCTCGGCCTGATGGGCGCGCACGAGGAAAGGCATCAGACCCAGATCAACGCCATCAAGTCCAACGCGGATTATCCTCGGAATCTCGTTCTGTGAGTGTGCCCCGCCCAGGCTCAACGCCTGCCGCCGCTGAGCTTGACGAGATTGTGGTCCGGGGCGCCCGGCTACACAACCTCCGTAATCTCACGCTGGCGATTCCGCATAACAAACTCACGGTCATAACCGGTGTTTCGGGCTCTGGCAAATCTTCGCTCGCCTTCGACACGATTTATGCCGAGGGACAGCGGCGCTATGTCGAATCGCTTTCGGCGTATGCGCGGCAATTCCTGGAGCGCATGGAGAAGCCGGCGGTGGATGACATCGAAGGCATAGCCCCCGCGATTGCGATCCGGCAGAAGAACACCACGCGCAACCCGCGCTCGACCGTCGCTACTTCCACGGAGATCTACGACTTCATGCGCCTGCTTTGGGCGCGGACGGGCCGGACGCTGTGTCCTTCGTGCGGGCGCGAGATCCGCAAAGACACGGTGGATCAGGTGGCCGACACGATGCTGGCGTATCCGGAGGGCACCCGGTATTACATGTTGTTTCCGATCCGGCACGAGCCAGGCCAGATTCCGAAAGAACGGCTCGCCGAGCTACGCGGGCGCGGATTCAACCGCCTGTGGCAGTCCCGGAAAGTCTTTGAGTTTTCGACGCCCGAGTCGTTGCTGGATCTCGACTGGAATCAGCCGGTCGAAGTACTGGCCGACCGCATTGCTATTGCACCGGATCTGCACCAGCGCATTGTCGACACGGTTGAGGTTTGCTATCGCGAGTCCGGCGACGTGATTTTCGAAGATGCGCGCTCCGGCGAAAAGTTGCTTTTCAGCGAGCGCTTCATCTGCAAGTACGACAATATCGAGTTTCGTGAACCGGAGCCGGTCTTATTCAGCTTCAACAGCCCGGCCGGAGCTTGTCCCCGCTGCCAGGGCTTCGGCAATACGATCGATTTTTCGGAAGATCTGATCATCCCCAACCGCGGCCTTTCGCTGAACGACGGCGCAGTCGAGCCATGGACCAAGCCGCAGGGCAAAGAATGGCTGTCTGACTTTGCGGAGAGGACCAAAGGCCGGGTACGTCTGGACGTTCCGTTCTGCGACCTCACAGAGGAAGAGCAGCGGCTGGTGATGGAAGGCGAGAAGAAGGTGGACGGGGTCCGCCAGTTCTTCAATTACCTCGAAACTAAGAAATATAAGCTACATGTGCGCGTGCTGCTCAGCCGCTATCGCGGATACGCGCGCTGCCCGGATTGCGGCGGGTCGAGGCTACGGAAAGAAGCGCTCTATGTGAGAATCGGCGGCCGTACGATCGCCGATATTCTGAAATTGAATATCGCGCAGGCCCAGACGTTTTTCCAGACGCTGGAACTGACGCCGGAGGAGAGCGGGATTGCCGAGAAGATTCTGGTCGAGATCAGGCAGCGGCTACGTTTTCTGAACAACGTCGGTCTCGATTACCTGACGCTGGACCGGCTCTCATCGACACTGTCAGGCGGTGAAGCGCAGCGCATTCAACTCGCCACCTGCCTTGGTTCGCGGCTGGTGGGAGCGTGTTACGTCCTCGATGAGCCGTCGATTGGATTGCATAGTCGCGATACGGCTCGGCTGATCCGCATTCTCGAAGAACTGCGCGATCTGGGGAACACCATCATTGTGGTGGAACACGACCCGGAAGTAATGAAGGCGGCGGACCACATCATCGATCTCGGGCCGGGCGCCGGGGAGCATGGCGGGCAGATCATTTTCGAGGGAACTTACAAGCAACTGCTCAAGTCGCCTGAATCGCTGACAGGGAAATACCTGCGCGGCGAACTCGAAGTGGGCCGCCGGAAACACAGGCGGCGATTTGATCCGAAGAAAACGATCCGGTTCTCGGGCGCGCGGTTGCACAACATCAAGGGCATCGATGTGAACATCCCGCTGGGCTTGCTCGTGGTGGTGACGGGCGTGTCCGGTTCGGGCAAGTCAACGCTGATTCATGACGTGATCTACCGCTCGATGCAGGCGTTGATTAACCGGGCGAACGGCTCAAACACGGAAGACGATTCGGACGAAGGCGAGAACCCTCGCGCCACCTGTTCCCGGATCGAGGGTGCCGGAGCGATTCATGAAGTGGTGATGGTTGATCAGACGCCGATTGGCCGTACGCCGCGTTCGAATCCGATCACGTATATCAAAGGATTCGACACGGTTCGCGGACTTTTCGCGGCGACTCGCGATGCCGAGAAACGAAATTATTCGGCCGGGCATTTCTCGTTTAACGTGCCGGGGGGCCGCTGCGAAACGTGCCAGGGTGACGGTACGGTGACGGTCGAGATGCAGTTTCTGGCGGATGTCGAACTGATCTGCGATGACTGCAAAGGGACTCGCTATAAAAGCGGCATTCTGGATATCAAGTACAAGGGTCTGAACATACACGAAGTGCTGCAATTGACGGTGGCTGAGGCGATCGGCTTTTTCCATGAGACAGTAAGACTGGTCAAGCGCCTGAAGTTGCTGGACGAGGTGGGACTGGGGTACTTACGGCTGGGACAATCGGCCACGACACTCTCGGGCGGGGAAGCGCAACGCGTGAAGTTGGCCGCTCATCTGGCGGAATCGACCAATCGCGGCACGCTGTTTATCTGTGACGAGCCGACGACCGGCCTGCACTTCGACGACATCCGGAAATTGCTGGCGGCGTTCGAACGGCTGATCGATAACGGCGGATCGTTGCTGGTGATCGAGCACAATCTCGATGTAATTCAGGCAGCGGACTGGGTGATCGACCTGGGCCCGGAAGGCGGCGATGCGGGTGGCAGGATCGTCGCCGAGGGTACTCCGGAGGAACTGGCCGAAGTGGCGGAATCGCATACCGGGGCTTTCCTGCGAGGGTCAACAGTTACGATAAAAGGTTGACACCCCTTCCGGACATTCTGGCTCGAATTGTCGCCCGCAAAAAGGAAGAACTGCGCGAGGCGAGCGGAATCTCTGTGGGCGAACTGTGCGCCGCGGCGGAATCTAAGGTGGCGGATCGCCGGAATTTCGGGGCGGCATTGAAAACCCGCCGGCCAGCCATCATTTCTGAGATCAAGAAAGCTTCGCCCAGCCGGGGAGTTCTCATCAAAGACTTCGATCCGGCCCGGTTAGCCCGGCAGTACGAACGGGGTGGGGCGGCGGCGTTGTCTGTCCTGACGGATCGCGACTTCTTTCAGGGCTCTTTGGAGGATTTGAAGACGGCTCGGGCGGTTTGTTCGTTGCCCCTGATTCGCAAAGACTTCACGATTGCCGAGCGTCATGTGATTGAGGCCGCGGCGGCGGGCGCGGACGCGATTCTGCTGATCGTGGCCATTCTGGATGACGCCGAGTTGCGCGGGTTCCGTGAACTGGCCCGAACATTTGCGATGGACGCGCTCGTTGAAGTGCACGATGCGGCTGAACTCGACCGCGCGATTGCTTGCGGGGCGGAGATTATCGGAGTCAACAATCGAGATCTGCGTACGTTTACGGTTTCGCTGGATACGTCGATCTCCCTGGCTCCCATGATGCCGGCCAACGCGGTCAAAGTCAGTGAGAGTGGGATCTTCGGAGGCGCCGACGTCCGGCGGCTTTCGCAAGTTGGGTTCGACGCGTTCCTGGTGGGTGAGCACCTGGTGAAATCAGCCGATGCGGCAGAGGCGATCGGGGCGCTGGTGTCCTGATGTTCGTGAAGATCTGCGGCATCACAAATCGTGAAGACGCGCTGGCTGCCGTAGAGGCGGGGGCACGGGCGCTGGGGTTCATTTTCTACGCGCGCAGTCCGCGGTATGTCACGGCAGCGCAACTGGAACCATGGATCAGCGAGATCCCCGCCGATGTCTGGAAAGTGGGAGTCTTTGTGGACGAAGCGCCGGAGACGATCGGGCAAATCGCGAACCAGATCGGTCTGGATGTGGCGCAGTTGCACGGGGCGGAAACGCCCGAGCAAAGTCCGCGGGGGATCAGGGTATGGAAAGCGTTTCGTGTGAAGGAATCGACGCCGATTGGGGATTATCCCGCCGAAGCGATTCTCCTCGACGGACCCGCGACCGGCGTGGCTTTCGATTGGACACTGGCTACGAGCGTTGCGAAACCCGTGATTCTGGCGGGCGGTTTGAACGCTGAAAACGTTCGTGAGGCCATCGACAAAGCGCGGCCGTGGGGTGTCGACGTGAGTTCCGGCGTTGAGGCTTCGCCGGGCCGGAAAGACCATGCGCGGATGAAAAAATTTATAGAGGCTGTACTCAACTCATGATTTCTCAACCTGACGCCGGAGGGCACTTCGGGCCGTACGGCGGACGTTACGCACCGGAAGTCCTGATGTCGCCGCTCGAAGAGTTGGAACTGACTTACGAGGACGCGAAGAAAGATCCGGCTTTCCATGCGGAACTGATAGATCTGCTGACCAACTATGCGGGCCGGCCGACGCCGCTGTATCTCGCGCGGCGGTTATCGGAATCGCTGGGCATTCGGCTCTATATCAAGCGCGAAGACCTGCTGCATACAGGCGCGCACAAGATCAATAACTGTCTGGGCCAGGCGCTGCTCGCCAAACGCATGGGCAAGCGGCGCATTATTGCGGAAACCGGGGCGGGGCAGCACGGCGTGGCGACGGCCACCGTCTGTGCGCTTTTCGGGTTCGAGTGCACCGTCTACATGGGCGAAGAAGACATGCGGCGGCAGCGTCTGAATGTCTTCCGGATGCGATTGCTCGGCGCCAATGTTCAGGCTGTGACTACAGGCAGCCGCACTTTGAAAGATGCCATCAGTGAAGCGATGCGCGACTGGGTGACGAACGTTTCGACGACGCATTACCTGCTGGGTTCGGCGCTGGGTCCGCATCCTTATCCCACGATGGTGCGCGATTTCCATCGGGTGATCGGTATTGAAGCGCGGCGGCAGATTCTCGAATTCGACGGCAAGTTACCGGATGCGGTGATCGCGTGCGTGGGCGGCGGGAGCAACGCGATCGGGATTTTCCATCCGTTCATTGAAGATGACGGCGTGAAGTTGATTGGCGTGGAAGCGGGTGGACGCGGCGCTAAGCTCGGCGACCATGCGGCGCGCTTCGAGGGCGGAATACCCGGTGTGCTGCACGGCACGCGGAGCTATGTGCTGCAGGATGAGGACGGGCAGATCGCGCTGACACATTCGGTTTCAGCGGGTCTGGACTATGCGTCAGTGGGTCCGGAGCACGCATGGCTGCATGATCGGGGGCGCGTGGAGTATTGCTCGTGCAACGACAACAGCGCGATCGAAGCGGCGACGATCTTGTGCAGGATGGAAGGCATTATCCCGGCGGTGGAATCCGCTCATGCAGTGGCTGAGGCGATCCGGCGAGCGCCGGTTTCGCAGGGCCAGACGTTCATCGTGAATCTGTCGGGGCGCGGCGATAAGGATATCGATATCTATCGCGAGAATCTCAAGGAACTCGATCACCCATGACAAGCGGCATGACCCGAATAGGAAAGCTGTTTGAGCGTCTGAAAAAAGAAGGGCGCTGCGGGATGATCGCGTATCTGACGGCGGGCGATCCGAACCCGGATGCTACGCCGGGACTAGTGGAAGCGCTGGAGCGTGGGGGCGCGGATCTTATTGAACTGGGCGTGCCTTTTTCGGACCCGATCGCGGATGGTCCGGTGATTCAACAGGCAGGGGACAGAGCTTTGGCTGCAGGCACCACGTTGAAGCGGGTGCTGGAAATCGCTGCGAAGATTCGGGAGCGATCGGAAGTACCGCTGCTGCTGTTTACTTACCTGAATCCGGTGATTCGTTATGGCTTCGAGAAGCTGGCGAAGGATGCCAAAACGGCCGGTATCGACGGGTGCCTTTTGACGGACGCCAGCGTGGAAGAAGCGGGCGAATACGTGAAGGTGATGCGCGAAGCAGGCCTCGATACTGTTTTCCTGGCAGCACCCACCAGTACGGAACGGCGCCTGAAGCTGGTGGCCGAGTATTCCAGCGGCTTTGTCTATCTGGTGTCCCGGACGGGAATCACGGGCGAGCAGCAGTCGATTGCCGATTCCGCTCTGCCGCTGGTGGAACGGATGCGCAAGCTGACCGATTTGCCCCTGGCGATGGGCTTTGGGATTTCGAAACCCGAGCATGTGGCGGCGCTGGCTCCGCATGTGGAGGCGGTGGTAGTGGGGAGCGCAATCGTGCGGCAGATTGAGCGCGATCCCGGGAAACTCGAAGCGTTTTTGCGCGACCTGGGAAAACCGATCGCGCGGGCCGCGATATCTTAGATTGCGCATGGTTTCCCCATGGATTGCGCATGTCCGTTACAGGTATAGAAATGTCCGATACGACTGAAGCTCTGGCCCGGTGCCGTGACCTGATTGACGATGTAGATCGCCGCTTGATTGAACTCTTCAACGAGCGCGCTTCGATCGTCGAAGAGATTGGCCGTATTAAGAAGCAGGCGCAGATGGCGATTTATGAGCCGAAGCGCGAGACGGCTGTATTCGAGAACGTCGCGGCGCATAACCGGGGTCCATTGACGACGGATGCGGCGAAACGAATTTTTGAGCGAATCATCGACGAGATGCGGAAAGTACAAAAAGATCGAATGGAAGAGAATAAAACGCCATGCTCGTCGTAATGCAGGAGAGCGCATCTGAGGCGCAGATTCAGACGATTATCGATCGCATGATCGAAGACGGATTTGACGTTCACCGTTCGACCGGCGTGGTGCACACGGTACTGGGAGGGGTGGGCGGCAAGACCGAGTTCGATACGGCCGTGGTGGCGGCGATGGTCGGGGTGAAGGAAGTCCACCGGATCGTATCGCCGTATAAGCTTGCGAGCCGCAGTTTCCGGCCGGGCGGGACGGTGGTCAAAATCGGGAATGTTGCGATCGGCGATGGCAAAGTTGTGGTGATGGCGGGACCATGCAGCGTCGAAAGCCATGACCAGATCGAGCGGGCCGCGGACATTGTTGCCGATGGGGGCGCGAGCGTCATACGGGCTGGGGCGTTTAAGCCGCGGAGCTCTCCTTACAGTTTCCAGGGGATGGGTGAAGAAGGGCTGAAGTTGCTGCGCACGGCGGCGGACCGGCGGGGATTGCTGGTGATCAGCGAGGTGATGGATTCGACGCAGATCCCTCTGCTGTCGGCTTATTCCGACATTCTGCAGATTGGCGCGCGCAATATGCAGAACTTCAATCTGCTGCGGGAGATTGGGAAACTGCGCAAGCCGATTCTGTTGAAGCGCGGCATTGCGGCGACGATCGAGGAACTGCTGCTCTCCGCTGAATACATTCTTTCGGGCGGGAATTATGAAGTGATTCTGTGCGAGCGGGGGATTCGCACGTTCGAGACGCACACGCGGAACACGATGGATATTTCGGCGATTCCCGCGATCAAGAAGCTCTCGCATCTGCCGATCGTGGCGGACCCTTCGCACGGCACGGGGATCAGGGATTATGTGGCTCCGATGGCGCGGGCTTCGGTAGCGGCGGGCGCGGATGGACTGTTGATGGAAGTCCATCACGATCCGGACCACGCGCTGAGTGACGGAGCGCAGTCACTGTATCCGCACCAGTATGCCGAGTTGATGAAGCAGCTGAAGATTATCGCTCCGGCCGTCGGAAGGACCATTTAGCGGGCGTTTGATGAAGAACGTCGCAATTGTCGGAGTGGGGCTGATTGGCGCTTCGTTCGGATTGGCTCTGCGTAAAGCGGGCTATACCGGCGAGATTGTCGGCGTCAGTTCCGAACGCAGCATCGGAGAGGCGCTGGCTCGAGGAGCCATCGACCGCGGGGAATCGCTCGAATCCGCCGCTTCCGCCGCCGATCTGATTTTCCTTTCCCAGCCGATATTCGGAATTATCGAAACGCTGGGAAAGCTGAATGACTTCGTCCGGCCGGACGCGCTGATTACTGACGCGGGCAGTACTAAGCAAGCGATCGTCGAAGCCGCCCAACGCTCGATCACGCGCTGCGCTTTTGTCGGCGGGCATCCTATGGCGGGAAAAGAACTGCGGGGAGCAGGCGCGGCGGAAGCCGACTTGTTTCGCGGACGGCCATGGATTCTGACTGAGGCGGTGGAACATCCGTTGCGAGACTGGATCGCGGCGTTCGGCGCACGCGAGATTATTCTGGATGCGGCGCGACATGATCGTCTGGTGGCATGGAGTTCGCATCTGCCACAACTGGCGTCGACGGGTCTGGCATCAGTATTGGCGGAACAGGCGCCGGATGCGGCTGCGGTAGCGGGTCCGGGTTTGATGGATACTACGCGGCTGGCGCTCAGTTCGTTCGATCTGTGGGGCGATATTCTTAAGACCAACTCGCGCGAGATTGCGATCGCACTCGATGCGTATATCCGGAAGCTCACGGAATTGCGCGATCACGCAGAGACGGAATTTACCGTCGCCAGCGATTTCGCGCGACGGCTGAGAACTCCGCCGGGGAATTGACGGCAATCATAAGAAGCCGATGGCCCGTCCGGCGAGACCTACGCTGAGCCACAGGAGAAGTAACGTTACCGCCGCCACCTTGGTTGTGAGCGCTGAGGAGCCGCGATGGGAATGGATGACCGCGCGATTGAGCACCACGGAAAAGATTGTGGCGGCGGCGAGCAGCCACATCTTTAGCCAGAATGCGGCATTGCCGTAGTAGCGCAGCGGGCCATCGATCAGCAGCAGGAGACCGGAGAGGATCAGCACTGACAGGCTGGTGAGGAAGTACGGGTATAGGTCGCCCGCGACTTCGGCGGCCGGCCGCCGGTTGAGACGAAATTCGAGCAAGCGCAGGCCGAGTACCATAACGGTGCCTCCCAGCAATGCGAGGCCCAGGAGATGAACCATTTCGACTACGGCGAAGGCCCACGTTGAATCACTCATCGCCGCGCTCAGGCGGGTGGTGGCGAGCCATTGGAACAGAAGGAGCAGGTGCATTCAGGGTTCAGTGGTAATAAGCGATGGCGCGGCCGCACACGATAATGGCAGTCCAAAGAGTCAGCGAGATAATGGCTGCCGTTCGGGCGCGGGCTGGGACGGGCGTAGCCGAATCCCAGGCTGCGACATTGCGGTAGATCGTCGTATGAAAAACCAGAGGATTCAGCCCAGCCAGGGCAAGAAGAACCAGTTTCAATCGGAACATCGGATTGAAATACATCTTCGACGCCTCGGACCAGAAGAGCAGAGAGCCGGAGGTGACCATGAGGGCGAATCCGGCCCAGGTTAGCGGCAACATCTGGGTGAGGACGTCCGAGATCTCATCCTTTTTCAGCACGCGCCCGAGAAGCCGGAGGTCGACAATGGCGACCGTTCCGGCGAGCAGCGAAATCCCGAGCACGTGGGCGCTTTCAATGATGTCGAACACAAGATCCGATTCCCGGATCGAGGTTCCCACTGCCGAATCGTAAAGCGATTGGCAGACCTGGAGCAGCGTCATTTACTTCTTCGAGGTTACGGCGCCTTCCGGAGGACCGCCATCGCCGGGTGAACCGCCGTAGATGTTGCGGCCGTCAGGCAGGGTTACACGGCGGGCGTCGATCAGATGGGAGCCGTCTTTAGCGAGGTAACCATCGACAACGATGGTGTCGCCGATTTTCAGATCGCCCTTCTTCATGCCGGCGCGCGAGAGTGCACCCGGTCCGCCGCCTTCACATCCCCAGTTGGAAACGACGCCTTTATCATCCGCTACGGCGATGTAGAAGTAGGAGTGAGGATTGGTCCATTCGAGCTTGACCAGTTTTCCCACCAGGCGGACGGGCTTGTTGCCGTCGAATTCGGCTGAGAATGAGTGATGCGCCATGGCGGGAAGGGTTACGAGTAAGCCAGCCGCCGCTACGAAAACTGCGAGTTTGAGTTTCATATTGTTTTCTCCTTTGTATCTGAAGTTATCGTTGCCGCTTGTTGACACGCGCGGTTCGGACTAGTGAAAGCCGGGCGGCAGAATCGTCTTTGCCGGGTTGGTTTTCGACACGGGCGGAGGCAACGGAGCCGGGTTGTCATAGCCGCGAGTGCCATCGGCGCGAATCGGCCCGGGGCCAAACCCGAGGTGTCCTGCACTTACGTCGATGTTGTTTTCGGAGCAAGCCTGCTCGCGGGTATGCTGACCCGGCGAGGCGACCCATGTCCGCTGGAAGTGGATTGGCTGCGTATAGAATTTCGGGTCATCGATGGTGAGTTCAAGGTGCAGGTGGCCGGCGTCGGGACGAGTCCAGCGTTCTATTGTGTGGAGCGCATCGCTATGCGGGTCGGCGTTTTCATCGGCCCAGGTTTTGGTGTCTTTGAACGCGATGGAATCGATCACGAATGTGTCGCCATCCCAACTGCCGATTTCCTCGCCGAAGTAAGTAGGGTCGGGGTCTTCGGAGTGTTTGCGGCCGTCGGTGGGAACCACGCGGAATGTCCCATATTGATAGAGGAAGACCGTGTCGGGTCCGTTCTGGACTAACTGGAAGCTGCCATCACCGGCGTCCTCGCGAGGTATGCCTCCGGGCAAGCAGAGACTCTCGGGATCGACCGTATGTTCGACGTTGTAACTGTGCGCGGCTTCGCCTGCCTTCGTGAAGGGTAGCTTGAAACCCGGGAGATCTTTGCCGATGTTGCCGTGAGGGTTGGCATTACCATCGTCTCTCCAATAGCCGGTAAAGTCCGGATGTCCGTCGGCTGTTTTAGGGGTGGGACCCGTGGGTACCGGCCCGCGACGGCCTCTGCCACCGCCCTGGCCATCCTGCGCCCAGGCACAGAATGAGAGGGCGAGGCTGGCTGCGAACAATTTGATGAAAAGGCGTCTCATGGTGGAAGCTCTCCTTACTTGACTTGCGTTGACTTACTTAAGTGGCGTACCCGGTTTGATGGGTGGAGGCAAGGGAGCCAGATCGGCGTAGCCCCTGGTGCCGTCGGCGCGGATCGGACCGGGTCCGGGACCCAGATGGCTCGCATCGATGTTGTTTTCGCTGCAGGCGTATTCGGTGATGGGCTGATTGGCGGGTCCGGCCAGCCAGGTGCGCTGGTAAGTGAACGGTTTGGTATAGAACTTCGGATCTTCAATCAGGGTTTCAACGTGAATGCGATCCGCGTCGGGGCGGGTCCAGCGTTCGACCACATGAAGCGCGTCGCTATGCGGATTGGCATTTTCATCGATCCACACCTTTTCACCCTTGAACGCGATCGAATCGACGACGAGAGTGTCGCCTTCCCAGCGGCCGACTTCTTCGCCGAAGAAGGACGGATCGGGATCCTCGGTATGTTTGCGGCCGTCGGTGGGGATCAAGCGGTAGTAACTGTAGAAGTAGAGGAATGCCACAGAGTCCTTGTTCTGAAGCACACGGAAGGGAAGCCCGCTGGCGTTGTGCCGGGGGGTGCCTCCTATGATGCAGAGCGATTCCGGGTCGATGGTTTTGGTGAGGTTGAACTGCAATGCCGCTTCGCCCTCGGGAGTCAGCGGAAGCTTGAATCCGGGAAGGTCTTTGCCGATGTTACCGACGGGCTTGGTCGCGCGGTCGCCTTTCCAGAAACCGCTGAAGTCGGGGTGACCGGCGGCGTCCCGGGGGGCGGGATTCGACTTGCCCTTCGGGGCAGTGGCGGTGAGTCCGCCGAGGTCATCTTGTCCAAAGACGAATCCGGAGGGCAGGGTCGCCAGGGTGGCAAGGAGGGCTACTAATCTGAGTGAGTAAGTGAAAGTCATCATGATCCAAATCCGAGATAGGTTGATTGTTGAGGGAGTTCCTGCTTACTGCCGTTGATCCGTGTCAAGGCCATAATCAGGGCATCGATGTCGGCGCAGGTGTTATAGAAAGCGAGCGAAGCGCGAACCGAACTCTCGACACCGAAGCGGCGCAGAATGGGCTGGGCGCAGTGATGACCGGAGCGCACGGCGATGCCTTCGCGATTGAGCGCGGCGCCGATCTCCTCAGTTTTGTGGCCGCCGAGCACGAATGAGATCACGCCGGCTTTTTCCGCCGCAGTGCCGATGAGACGCAGTCCGGGGACTTCCTTGAGGAGGCGGGTTGCGTAGAGCAGAAGATGGTGTTCGTATTGGGCGATCGGCTCAAGACCGATTTTGCTGACATAGTCAATGGCGGCACCAAGGCCTACAGCATCCGCGATATTGCCGGTTCCGGCTTCAAAGCGCGCGGGCGCGTTCTGATACTGGGTGTGTTCGAAGGTGACGTCTTTGATCATGTTGCCGCCGCCTTGCCAGGGCGGGCTTTCGTTCAGCAACGCCTCTTTGCCGTGCAGGACTCCGATGCCGGTGGGCGCGAAGACCTTATGGCCTGAGAAGACGAACCAGTCGCTGTCGAGGGCCTGAACGTCGGCACGCAGGTGCGAGACTGACTGCGCGCCGTCGGCGAGCACTTTGGCGCCGGCGGCGTGTGCCATGTCGACGATTTGTTTGGCGGGAGTGACAGTGCCGAGCGCGTTCGAGACCAGAGGAAAAGCGACCAGTTTCGTTTTGGGGTTCAGCAAGCGGCCATATTCTTCGAGCTGAATCTGACCGGTGTCATCGACGGGCGCGACGCGCAGGCGTGCCCCTTTTTCTTCGGCGAGGCGCTGCCAGGGCACGATGTTGGCGTGGTGTTCCAGCCAGGTAACTACGATCTCGTCGCCCCGGCTTACGTTCTGTCTGCCCCAACTCTGGGCCACGAGGTTGATGGCTTCGGTGGCTCCGCGGACGAAGACGATTTCGTTCGGAGAAGCCGCGTTGAGGAAGGCGCGTACTTTCTCTCTCGCGCCTTCATAAGCGTCTGTTGCGCGGGCGGCCAGTTCATGGGCGGCCCTATGGATGTTAGAGTTCTCGTGCTCGTAAAAGTACTTCAGGCGGTCGATTACGGCACGGGGCTTCTGGGTAGTAGCGGCGTTGTCAAGCCAGACTAACTGGCGGCCATTGACTCGCTCATTGAGTATCGGAAAATCGCGGCGAATCAGGTTGACGTCGAAGGGCCCGCTGCCCGGTTCGCGGGGCGGCGCAGTGACGGGGATTCCCGCCACCGGCCACTCCGAAAAATACTGGTTCGCGAGGCGAGCCAGCCCGTCCAGATCACTTGTAATCATAGTATTTACCGAGTTCGACACCTTCGAGTACGGCTAAAGAGTCGTGAGTCAGCACGGCCAGAGAACAATAGAGCGAGACCAGATAGGAGGCGATGGCTTTGGTGTTGATTCCCATGAAACGAACGGAGAGCCCGGGGCTTTGCTCGCCGGGCAAGTTTGGCTGATAGAGGCCGACTACACCCTGGCTACGCTCGCCGGTGCGGACTAACAGAATGCTGCTCAGACCGTCTTCGGTGCCGAGTTTGTCCGTCGGGATAAGCGGGACGCCGCGCCATGTGAGAAATTGCGAGCCGAACAAAGGCACTGTCGGGGGCGGTACGCCGCGACGGGTACACTCACGGCCGAACGCCGCGATGGCGGCCGGGTGGGCGAGGAAAAAGCCTGGCTCTTTCCAGACTTTCGTGAGTAAGTCATCGAGGTCATCCGGCGTCGGCGGACCTTTGCGGGTCTTGATCTTCTGCTGCTCATCTATGTTGTAGAGCAATCCATACTCTTTGTTGTTGATGAGCTCGCTTTCCTGACGCTCTTTGACCGTCTCAATGATCAGCCGTAACTGTTCATTGATCTGGTTGTAAGGCGCGCTATAGAGGTCAGATACACGCGTGTGTACATCGAGCACGGTATTGACCGCACTCAACATGTATTCGCGGGGGTGTTCGTCGTAATCGACAAAAGTCTGCGGAAGGACACGCTCGTCTCGTACGGAGCAGTCAACCGCAACGGCAGAGGCATCTTTCACCCGGTTGAGGCGGTAGATGCCTGCTTCTACAGGGACCCATTGCAGCAGATGAGTGAGCCATCGCGGGGTGATGCTCGACATCTGCGGTACGGTCTTCGTTGCGTTGGCAAGCTGGCGGGCAGCTACGTCGCCCAGTGCCGTTTGCCTGTCTATTGAATCGGCCATCTTTCTCCTTAAGGATTCGCCCGGGTAGCTTCGAGGTGGCTAAGCGCCCGGGCGTTGTTTTACAACATTCGTTTACGGCTAAAAATTCACGCGGATACCCAGCTGAATCAGGCGGGGATTGTTGATCTGACTGGTGATCTGACCAAAGCTTGAACTGTTAATGCTGAGCGTCGGATTGCCGAAATAGACTGTGTTGGTCGCATTCAGCGCCTCGGCCCGGAATTGGGCTTTGTACCGCTCTTTAACAACGAAGGACTTGTTCAGCGAGACATCCCAATTGAACAGGCCGGGACCACGAACGGGGAGGAACCTTGAGACATCGCCGAAGGTATAGGCCGGGGCAGAGGAGAAGGCCGACGCATTCAACCAATCGTTGATACGGCTATCGGTAGAGCCCGTTGTCGCCACGGCGAGACCCGTAGCATTGGGCCGCTGATAGCTGCCACCGATGGCGCTGTTGTTGTTGGTCTGTACTACCGAGAGCGGGTATCCATTCTGAATCGTGCTGACGGCATTGGCTGACCATCCGGAGACGGCCCAGTCGAGTACCCGATTGGTGTTATGCAGCAAAAGCTTTCCCTTTCCGACGGGAAGCTCATAAGTGATTGCCGTGGTGAAGCGGTTGGGAGTGTCCTGGGCGGAAAGGCTCCACTCCCCGGCGACGTTGTAAACGTTCTGTGGACCGGCGACGTTGCCGACCCCGCTGGCTCCCGCAAGACTGACGTTGGTGAGGTCGTCTTTACTGCGCGACCAGGTGTAGGACGCCAGCAACGACAAACCATTTGAAAAGCGGTGCTGCGCGCGCAGGAAGAACGCATAGTAGAAGGAACTGCCGGTATCGGCGTTGGAGACGGAAACGCCGCTCGAGGCGGTGTACTGCGGATAGGGGAGCAGCAACTGGATCGGACTGACGGTCGGGGTTCCGATGGTTCCGACTCCGCCATTGCCGTAGAACGGGTTTGTCACGGTGGGAGTCGCTTTAACCTCCGCCTGAGCCAACGGGAACAAGGACGGGTTCAACTGGTCGATGTTCTCTCCGCCCTGCAGCAGGTGCAGACCGTGCGAACCGATCGAGCCCACCGTGAGTACCCATCCCTGCGGGAGCTCTCGCTGAACTTGAAGTGAGTATTCCTGGACATAACCGGCCGATCCGGCCGTCGGCGACAATACCGTGATGCCCTGACCCACGCCGGAGAGTCCTGCGAGCGTGTTCCCGGTGGGCTGCAGCAGTCCACTCGGGTAGGGATTGGTCAGTGTGGCCGCAGGGGCGACGGTGTTGCTGGTGGAAGGGATGGCGATGGTCGTGGTCTGTGAATAGCCGATCGTATTTTGATAATTGAAGAAGGTGGGCGCCCAGAAGATGCCGTACCCTCCACGAATCACCGTCTTGCTGTCGAGTGAATAAGCGAGGCCGAAGCGCACAGCCGGCTTGACGCTAAGCGGACTGCCGGTTTGTGTCGGAGCACCGCTCACTCCCGCGTATTGCACTTCGCCGGGAACCTGCAGACCGGAAACACTCTGCTGCAGCGGATTGGCCGCGGTCGTATTGAAGCCGGTGATCAGGTGATTGTTTTCCTCCTGAATACCCGATTCATGTTCGAAACGGAGCCCGAAGTTCAGCGTCAGTTTGGGAGTTATCCGGTAATCGTCCTGAACGAATACGCCGTAGTAGCGGATAAAGTCGTTGAAGTTGCTGACGATGGTCTGCTGGCCCGCCGTTGGATAGCCGAGTAACAACGTGGCCAGGCTGGAGCCGGTTCCGGTGGTGGCGGATGCCGCGTTCGCCTGGGTATAGGCATTCGAGAAGGTGAAGCTGGTGGGACCCGAAGCGGGGGTGCCAAAGTCGTGAATGGTGCGGAAATCGAAGCCCGCCTTCACGCTGTGTTTGCCCAGAAATTTGGATACCACCGTATTAAAGTTGCGCGAGTAAAACACATCCTGAGCGGTGGTTCCGCCTCCATAACTGGAGTAGTCCGAACCGCTGGTGGTGATGGCCGGAAACGCGGGGTTCGGAGTTGCGGCTGCCAGCGATGCGGGCAACCCGAGCGAGGCCACATTGAAGCCTGCGCTCTCCTGCGTGCTCTTCGAGTAGAAACGATTGAAGCCCCAGCGAATGGCAATTACCGTGGTTGCGTTCGGCGTCAGCGTGGCGTTGGCCTGCGTGGCGTCGATCTTGCGGTCGCAGCAGAAGGTCTGGTTGGGACTGGCGACGTTGGGAAAGATATTGGTCGGGTAATCGGTCTCGAACGTCCTCTGGTAAATAAAGGAAGCCGAGGCGCGGAACCATGAGGTGATCTGTTGATCCAGCTTGAAGAGGCGCTGATCGCCGCGGTTCGGATAACTGCCCGTGAAATTGTAGTTCGGCGCTCCGTAGTAAGGTGTAGCCGCATTGGGAGCTGGGTAATAGGAAGCCAGCAACTGTCCGATCGGATTCTGCTGACTGTTTGGGATGATATTGTTCGCGAAAGGAATGCGGGCGCCAGTCGAGGTGAGCGCCAGCGGGTTGTAAATGATCTCCTGGGCTCCGCTCTTCGTGAAGCTTTGCGAGAAGTTGCCGGTGAGTTCGAGTGGGGTGGGGACGGAAAGTACCGTCGTCGAACCATCCGTCTCGCGATAGGATTCGTCGGAGGCGAAGAAGAACGTCTTGTTGCGTCCGTCATAAACTTTCGGGATGTAGACGGGCCCGCCCAGCGAGAAAGCCCAGTCGTAGAAGGGCTGATTCGCAATCGGCTGCCCGGCCTTGTTGGCGAAGAAATTGTTGGCCAGCCAATCCGTCTGGCGGGTATGGCCGACGGCGCTGCCATGCAATTCATTGCTGCCGGAGCGAAGCACGGTGTCGAAAGCGCCGCCACCGGTACGGCTGACTTCAGCGTCGAATGTGGTGGTCTGGAGCTTCAACTCCTGAACTGCTTCCGGCGAAGGCACGATCACGGCGCGGTTGTTCGAATCCGCGATCGAGATGCCGTCCACCAGATAGTTATTGGTCCGCATAGGGCCGCCGGCGATGGACACCTGCGAGTTGCCGTTCTGATCCTGCATGCGGGCGAACTTGGGATTGGCGGCGAAGACTACACCCTGGCCGAGCTTGGCTTCGAAGTACGGATTGCGGCCGAGGATCGGCAGGTCAGTGATCTGCTGTGTGTCGATGAGTTGGCCGGTGGACGCGTCGGCGGTTTCGAGCGCGGGTGCGTCGCCGGTAACGTTGACGGACTCAGTCACCTGGCCGAGTTCCAGGGCGAGGTCGAGCGTGACCAGTGCCTGCGTCGCAACCGCAACGCCTTTGTGTTCGAGTTTCTTGAAGCCGGCCGATTCCACGTCGACGGTATACGTCGCGGGTGTAACAGCGCTGAATACGTATTCGCCGGATTCGTTGCTCACGGTGGATCGGCCCAAATTGGTGGCCTCGTCGGTTAAAGTGATGCGGGCGCCCGCTGCTGGACTACCGCTGGGATCTGTTACCCGGCCGCGCAGTGTTCCTTGGAACGACTGTGCAAAGGCCAGGGTGGAAAACAAAAAAGCTGCCAAAGCAACCTTCATGGGTCAGTCTCCTTCGACTGTTTCCGCGACCTGGCGAAATGGATTTTAAATTGTCAGGGAAAATTGATCGGTAATGAATTGCCCTGTTGTCTATAGAGATTACTATGATAGTGAAACGTCTGTCAATACGAATCACGATTGACATCGGCAAATAAATGCCCTAATGTCTATCAAGAATAGATTTTAGTTGGCGGAGGTATTTATGAAGCTTGGACGACTCAGTGTTTTGGCGCTATTGGCGGTATCCGGAGCATGGGCGCAATCGATCTCAGGGTTATGGGATGCGACGCTCGATCAGAACGGAACAAAGATCCCTTTTAATGTAGGATTTTCGGGCAGCGGCTCGAGTGTAAAAGGGTGGTTCTTTAATGGCGACCAGAAAGAGATCTCAAACAGCGGGTCATTTGAGAACGGCTCACTGACGCTGAACTTCGACAGCTACGCAGCGGTCTTGAAGTTGACGTTGAAAGACGGTGTGCTGGACGGTGAATACGCGTCGCGCGGAAAAGGCGTACCGGTCCACGCGGTTCGAGCCTCGGACCATCAGGACCAGGCGGCAGCCGCCAATGCGCCTCATGTCGACGGCATCTGGATTCTGGAAAATGTGAATAGCCGGAAAGGGGAAAAGGCCTGGAGTCTCATTCTGAAGCAGAAGGGTGCAGAGCTCTCCGCATCGATCCTGCGCGTGGATGGCGACACGGGCACGTTGACCGGCCATTTTGCTGACGGCAAATTCGTGCTGAGCCACTTCTCGGGCGCGCGGGCCGCGCTGGTGACCATCACGCCGCAGAGCGACGGGACACTATCGGTCGAAAACGCGGCGGAGCACAATGCCGGCGCCATGACCGCGGTGCGACTTGAAGTCGCCAAAGCCAAAGATCTGCCGCTGCCGACCGATGCCAACCAGCACACCGGCGTGAAGGATGCTTCGAAGCCGTTTCCCTTCAGCTTCCCCGATCTGAACGGCAAAGTCGTATCTAATACGGATGCTCGTTTTCAGGGCAAGGTTGTGCTGATCAATATCACTGGCAGCTGGTGCCCGAACTGCCACGACGAAGCGCCGTTTCTCGCTGAGGTTTATAACAAGTACCACAGCCAGGGACTGGAGATTGTCGCGCTTTCGTTTGAAGAAGCCGAGCAATTGCAGAACCCCACGCGGCTGCGGGCGTTCATCAAAGAGTACGGCATCAAATACACCGTGCTGCTGGGCGGCGAGACGAACAGCGCGAAAGATAAGCTGACGCAGGCGCAGAACTGGGACGCCTGGCCCACGACGTTCTTCGTTGGCCGCGATGGCCTGGTGAAGCACGTTCACGCCGGCTTCCCGAGCCCGGGCAGCGGAGAACTCTACAAGCGCGATAAAGAAGAATTCATATCGACAGTGGAGCAACTGCTTTCCGAGAATCAGAGCACGAGGAAGTAGTTGCAGTTTAAAACTCGGGCTATTCACGCGGGACAAGCGCCGGACGCGGCTACCGGAGCGGTTGTCCCGCCTATTGTTCAATCGTCTACATTCGCGTTTCGCGCGGTTGGCGTTCCGGGAGTTTATGAATATTCCCGGAGCGCTAATCCGACGCGAACCGCTCTGGAAACTTGTCTGGCTTCTCTTGAAGCGGGTCCGGAAGCGGATGGGCGCGGTTTCGCCTTTGCCACCGGAATGGCTGCTGAAACCACTGTGCTGATGTTGCTGGAAGCCGGCGACACGATCCTCGTACATAACGATCTGTATGGCGGGACTCACCGTTTGCTGACGAGCGTCCTGTCGAGTAAGGGTATTGCGGCTGAATTTGTGGATCTGCGAGATCTGGCCGCGGTAGAAGCGGCGATACGGCCGTCGACGAAAGCGATCTGGATCGAGACGCCCACCAATCCTCTGATGAACCTGGTGAATCTGGCGGCGATTGCGCGAATTGCACGCGAACGCGGACTGATTACGATCTGCGACAACACATTCCTCTCGCCGTGGTTCCAGCGGCCACTCGATTTCGGCATCGATATCGTGATTCACTCGACCACGAAATACATCAACGGTCATTCCGATGTAGTCGGTGGCGCGGCCGTCACGCTATCGCCCGATCTCGGGGAACGCATCGGATATCTGCAGAATGCGTTGGGCACCTGCGCCGCGCCGATGGATTGCTTTCTGGTGCTGCGCGGCATTCGCACGCTGGCGCTGCGCATGGAAGAGCATAACCGGAACGCGCTCACGCTGGCGCACTGGCTGCAGCAGCACCCGAAGGTTGCCGAAGTTCTGCATCCTGGGCTGCCGTCGCATCCGCAGCACGCGCTGGCACAGCGTCAGATGACGGGTTACGGCGGCACGTTCTCGTTCCGGATTCGCGGAGGACGAGCGGAAGTGAATCAACTGCTGGGCAATCTGAAACTCTTCACGCTGGCGGAATCGCTGGGCGGTGTGGAGTCACTGATTGAACATCCGCGCAGTATGACGCATTCGTCTGTTCCGCTCGCAGTGCTGGACCGAATGGGAATTACCGATGACGTGATTCGTATTTCGGTAGGGATTGAGGATGTCAGGGATCTGCAAGCCGATTTGAGCGACGCGTTTGAACTGGTTTCCAGCGATATTTTCGCGGAAACGCTTGACAACTTTTCATAAAGACTCTAATCTCGATAGAGTATGAGGCGATTACGCGATTTCACCCCTCACCGTTTGACCCGGCGCACTGCCCTCCGCCGTTGTTGTAGCTAGCCACTGATCACTGGTTTTTGCGGCCCTCACCCGTCCACATTACTGATTTCAGAGGAGATTATCATGGCAGCATTTGCTTTACCGGAAGTCATTCCCACCCGTTATTACATCCGTCTCGACTCGGGAATTGCGGGGCGAGACACGGACTATGCGTTGTTGCTCGACGCCGTCCGGACACAGACTGATTCTCAGACCGCTGTAATTTACTCGTTAGAGCCAGAAGCGTTCCAGCTAACTGCCGTGACGGTCCGTTCGGGCTTTACGCCGCGTCTGCGAGACGTAGGAGTCACGCTGAGCGAGGCCACGAGCCGCTGGCTGGAATCGCTCACGGCGCCGGCACAGGGCAGACCCGTTTCGGATTCGAATTTCGAAACATTCCCGGAAGCTTTGCAGTACCACGCGAAGCGCCTCGCGATCATTCCCCTTCGCAGTGAGGGGGAATTGTTTGGCCTGCTTACCGTGGGGCGTCCCGAGGAAGAAAGTTTCGACGAAGCGCAGTTCGTAGTAGCGGAACGCGCCGGCCGGTTGCTGACGGCGTTGCTCGAGCGGGAAACTCTGCAGAAAAAGCTGGTGGAGCGAAAACTGGTGGAGCGCGCCAAGGGCATTCTGCAGCAGCGCCGCAGGCTTTCGGAAGAACAAGCCTACCTCTACCTGCGCAATAACAGCCGGCGGCGCAGGATCACGATGGCCAGCCTAGCGAAAGAAATTATCGAAGTAGCCGTGCGGCCCTCCGGCGCCCAGGCCTCGGTCATAACGCGGCGCTGGCAGACGGCGTAAGAGAACAGGATTTCAGCCAATGAAAATCTACCGCGTAGTAGCTATCGGGTCGATACTGTTTGCCGGCTGGTTGGCTTATGGGCAGATTGCGGTTCGCAACCAGGGTTATGTGCCGTTCAGCGAAGCGCCCATCGATTATCGATCGGAAAACCTCAGTGACCCGGTGGCTCTGCTGCAGAAGCGGATCGACCAGGGCAAGGTAACGCTCGACTATGAACCGAAGCACGGGTATCTGAAATCGGTTCTGGACAAGCTGCAGATTCCGGTCAGTTCGCAGACTCTGGTGTTCTCGAAGACGAGCTTTCAATACAAGAAAATCTCGCCGGAGAAGCCGCGCGCTTTGTATTTCAACGACGACGTTTATGTGGGTCAGGTCCACGACGGGAAGGTGCTGGAGTTCGTTTCCTTCGACCCCGTGCAGGGCGCGATATTTTACATCCTCGATGAGCAAAAGAGCGAGCATCCGGTGTTCCAGCGGGCCGAACTCGACTGCACGCAGTGTCATGTGGCGGCAGGGACACGCAATGTGCCCGGCGTTCTGTTGCGCTCTCTCTACACGACGCCGACCGGGACGCAGGCCCCGCTGGCGCAGTCTTTCATCACCGGCCAGGAGAGTCCCCTGAGCGAGCGCTGGGGCGGCTGGTACGTGACGGGAACGCACGGAACGCAGACTCACATGGGCAACGTATTGTCACTGGACAAGGAGAATCCGGAGCAACTGGATCGGGCAGCAGGGGCCAACGTTGTCGACCTCTCGAAAAACTTCGACACGGCGCTGGTACTGACGGGCGAGAGCGACATCGTGGCCCACCTGGTTCTGGCGCATCAGACCCAGATGCACAACCTGATCACGCTGACGAACTATCAGACAAGGATCGCTCTGTACAAGGCGGGGTTGCCGGCGGATACAAAGGCCGCAGCAATTCCGGAAGCGGTCCGTGTGCAATATGAGAAACCCGCCGAGCAACTGGTGCGGTATTTACTGTTCGCGGATGAAGCGCCGCTGGATGGCGCCGTGAAAGGGAACTCCGGCTACACAGAGGAGTTTGCCGCACGCGGGCCGCGTGACGGTCAAGGCCGCTCTCTGCGGGATTTCGATCTGCGGACGCGGATTTTCAAGTATCCCTGCAGTTACCTCATTTACTCGGAGGCGTTTGACTCATTGCCTGCACAGGCAAAGGCGTATGTGTATCACCGGTTGCTGGACGTTCTGACCGGTCACGATCAAAGCCCCGGATTCGCCAGGTTGAATGGCGACACCCGGCGCGCGATCTTCCAGATTCTGCTGGCCACGAAGCCAGGTCTTCCTGCCGAATGGAGTGCGCATCGCAATGACCCCGCGCTCTCCAGTCAGGCAATTGAAACCAAGCTAACCAGATAGAAAACTGGTCAGAAAGAAAGGAAATCAGATGAAAAGTTATACAGTTCAGATGCTCGGCGTGGCCGCAATCGCAATGGGCCTCAGCACGGGCGCCTATGCGCAGGACGCCAAATCGATTAACGGGCGCTGGGACGCCACCTTGACAACGAAAACGGGTGTCGTGCCCTTCCGGCTCGATATCTCCGGTGAGGGCGTCAGTCTCAAAGGCACGCTCTACAACGGATGGGATCCTTTCGAAACCACCACAGGCGCCCGGTTCGACAACGGCAAGCTGGTTCTGAACATTGACCACTACCTGACGAAGATCACGGCCGGCCTGAAAGACGGGCAGTTGGATGGACAGGTGATCGCACAATCTCGTACGGAAGGTGCGGTCTACGGCTTCCATGCAACGCGCTATGTGGCTCCGGTGGCCTCAGCGGATGCTCCGCAAGTGGCCGGATCGTGGGAGATTCCTCTCGATAAGCCCACTGCCAAGGGCGAGAAAACCCAGCGGCTGATCGTCCAGCAAAGAGGCGCGGAAGTTTCAGCCTCAATCCTGCGCGTGGATGGAGACACGGGTGCGCTGAACGGCACCTACAAAGACGGCGAGTGGGTGTTGAGCCATTTCGATGGATCGCGTCCGGGCGTGATGGAGCTGTCGCTCAACAAAGACGGCGCACTTGAGATTAAACAGGAGGGTGGCCGCGCGGGCAGTATGCTGATTGCCTGGCGCGAAGAAGTTGCCCAGGCAAAAGGTATCGCGGCGCCTGAGGACTATACGACGCACACGACCATGCGCGATCCGAATGAAGTCTTCCAGTACAAATTTCCGGATGTGAACGGCAAAGTGCTCTCGAACGAAGACCCGAAGTTCAAGGACAAAGTGGTGCTGGCCATCGTGACCGGTACCTGGTGCCCGAACTGCCACGATGAAGCTCAGTATCTGGTGCAGCTCTACGCGAAGTATCACGACAAGGGTCTGGAGATTGTCGCGCTCGATTTCGAAGAGCCGGAACAGCAGGACGATCTGGCGCGGGTTCACGCCTTCATCAAGCAGTACAACGTCCCCTACACCTATCTGATCGCCGGCGCTCCGGCGGAAATGTGGGAGAAGCTGCCGCAGGCTGTGAATCTGAACACCTGGCCGGCGACCATCTTTGTGGGGCGCGACGGGAAGGTGAAGCACATCCACACGGGGTTTGCTTCTCCGGCGAGCGGCGTGTTCAATGACCAGTTGAAGCAGGAATTCACCTCGACCATTGAGACATTGCTGGCGCAGAAGCAGGAAATCACCCGCGCGGCACTTCAGTAGTCGCGGATTCTCCACCTTGCAGCCCGCTGGTTCCCAATCGCGGATCGGCGGGCTTTTTTGCTTAGACGGTGCAGCAGGAACTAAGGAAGCCTCTACCAGATGGTTTGAACCCCGGACGCCCGAATCCGTCCGTCCCGGCTGACAAGAGGCAAGGCGAGCGCGGCCGCCGTAGCAGAAATGATCCGGTCGGGCAGATCCGGAACTTCACTCCGAACTACTCGTTCAAGGCTTTCGGCGACTGCCCGATCAAACGGCGCCAACAGGCACGGAGTTTCGGGATCGTCCAAAGCTTCTATCAGCCGGATGCGCGCAATTGCAGGCAGGCGACCCTTCTCGACCAGATAGGTCAATTCCACCAGACAGATCGACGGCACGTGAATTAATTCTCCGTCTGCCGTGGCCAAATCGAGCGCATCGGACGCTCTGGCTGAGAGCCGTCGGTCACTTGCCAGATACCAGACAATGCTATGAGTATCGACTACCAGGCCGGGCATCAGAAATCTTCGCGGGGAAAATTCTGCCACATCTGGCGCTGATTTTCCTCAATCTCGTTCGCGGAAAGCGAAATATCCAGATCCGCCCATAATCCTCTCACGCTCCGGAACGGTGTCTTCTTGCCTGTTTCTTCGCGAAGGCGAGAGGCATGACGCAGGATCTCCTGCTGCTTCTCGTATGGCAACGCCCGAACGGCCTGCAGAATGGCTTGTTCCAGAGACATGATGACTTTAATTATCTGCTGCCGTGTGCTGAATGGATAGTATTCCCCTGGCGGGGTCTGCGTAACCGTCCCTCGGGAAAACAACAATTCCCCAGGATCTTTTGAAGGCCCTGGCCCCGAAATAATCGGGGGACTAGTCCCTATTCGAATATCTACTTTGCAACGGAAACAGAGCAAAGAGTATCTTTGTATATAGAGGCCGAATCTTCTAAAGGGGGCCCTCAAAGCAAAATGTTCGAGCGCTATACCGAAAAAGCCAGACGTGTCATATTCTTTGCCCGGTACGAGGCCAGTCAATTTGGCAGCCCGTACATAGAAACCGAGCATCTGCTTCTCGGTTTGCTGCGGGAAGACAAGCAGCTAGCCAACCGGTTTTTGCGGTCGCACGCGGCCGTGGATTCCATACGGAAACAGATTGAAGGCCACACTACGGTGCGCGAGAAAGTGTCGACGTCGGTCGATCTTCCGCTGAGCCACGAGTGTAAGCGCGTCCTCGCCTATGGCGCCGAGGAAGCGGAGCGGTTGAATCACAAACACATTGGGACGGAGCATTTGCTGCTCGGCCTGTTGCGCGAGGAGAAATGCTTTGCCGCCGAGATCCTGCACGAACGCGGACTCCGTCTCTCTACCATTCGGGAAGAGTTACAAAGATCGCAGTCGGAGAAAGTCGCGACCAACCGGCCTAAGGAAAGCTCTCTCCTCGCCGAGTTTTCGCGGGATTTGACGCAGTCGGCCATGGACAACTCGCTCGATCCTCTGATCGGGCGGGATTATGAGCTGGAACGGGTCATCCAGATTCTGTGCCGGCGGACCAAGAACAATCCGGTCCTGATCGGCGAACCGGGCGTTGGTAAGACGGCTATCGTCGAAGGTTTGGCGCAGAAGATTGCCGAAGGGGACGTCCCTTCGTTCCTCGCGGACAAGCGGATTCTGGCGCTCGATCTGTCACTGATCGTGGCCGGAACCAAATACCGCGGGCAGTTCGAAGAGCGTCTCAAAACCATCATGAAAGAACTGATGGAGAATCAGAACGCCATCATTTTCATCGATGAGCTGCATACGCTGGTGGGGGCGGGTTCGGCGGAAGGATCTCTCGATGCCGCCAATATCCTGAAACCGGCGTTGTCGCGTGGCGAAATTCAGTGTATCGGCGCTACCACGCCGGCTGAGTTTCGTAAGTCGATCGAGAAGGATCGTTCGCTCGAACGGCGTTTCCAGGCTGTCAAGGTTCCACCGCCCAACGAAGCGGATGCCGTGAAGATCATGTACGGCATCAAGGACCGATACGAGAAGTTCCACGCCGTCAGCTACACGGATGAGGCGATCGAATCGGCCGTTTATACATCGAACCGGTACATTCCGGATCGCTTCCTGCCGGACAAGGCGATCGATCTGATCGACGAAGCGGGCGCGCGCGTGAAATTGCGGCAGACCACTCTGCCGAGCGATCTGGCCGATATTCAGAAGCGCATCAAGTTCATCGTGCATCGCATGGAGAATGCGATTGCGAACCATGAATTCGAGAAGGCCCGGTTCTATTCCGACGAAGAACGCAAAGAGCGCGAGAACATGCGCCAGTTGCGTGAAAAATATAACCTCGACGATTCTTCGACCGGTGTTGTGACCAAAGAAGACATCGAAGACGTGGTGGCGCGCTGGACCGGCGTGCCCATGACGGCGATCCGGGAAGAAGAAGTCGCCAAACTGCTGCGCATCGAAGACGAGCTGCACCTGCGGATCGTCAGCCAGGAAAAAGCCATTTCCGCTCTGGCGCGGGCGATCCGGCGTTCACGCGCCGGTCTCAAAGCATCGGGGCGTCCGGCTGGTTCGTTCCTGTTCCTCGGACCCACGGGCGTCGGCAAAACCGAAGTGGCACGCGCACTCGCCAACTTCCTGTTCGGCAGCGAGAAGAGTCTGATCCGCTTCGACATGTCGGAGTTTATGGAGAAGCATTCGGTCTCGAAGCTGATCGGTTCGCCTCCCGGCTATGTGGGGTATGAAGAAGGCGGGCAGTTGACCGAGCGGGTGAAACGTTCGCCCTATTCGATCATTCTTCTCGACGAAATCGAGAAGGCGCACCCGGATATCTTCAACATCCTGCTGCAGGTTTTTGAAGACGGCCAGTTGACCGACGGACTCGGCAACCAGATCGATTTCAAGAACACGATCATCATCATGACCTCAAACCTGGGGGCGCGGTTCCTCGAGAAGAAAGGCCACCTGGGCTTCCAGGCGCCGGCTCTCGAAGGCCAGGCTTCCAAGGTGGAAGATCAGGTTCGCGGCGAGGTGAAACGGGCGTTCAATCCTGAATTCCTGAACCGGCTCGACGAGATCATCCTGTTCCTTTCGCTCTCCGACGACGATTTGATCAAGATCATGGATTTGATGGTGGAGGGCATCAACAAAAACCTCGAATCCAAACAGCTCAAGATCAAACTCAACGACGATGCGGCGAAATACATTCTGGAGAAGACCTGTATGGACCGCAGCTACGGTGCTCGTCCTCTGCGCAGGGCTCTGCAGAAATACATCGAAGACCCGCTGTCCGAAGCGCTGATTCAGGGCCTGTTGCCGAAGCCCGCCGAGCTGGAGATTTATCTCGGCGACCTCGGGATCTACTATCGCAATCTCACTCCCGCGCCGGAAGCAGTTCCGGTTGGAGCCGGAGAGCCGGAGCCGGGGCCTGGACCGGGCATCCCGCTCTATACGTTTTAAGCCAAGTAAAACTCGATTGAAGTTGACGGCGTCCGGATGACCTCCGGGCGCCGTTTTCATTCAGAATTGAGAACTGCGGATCTTTACCGTCCGCGCCAACTCATCCCGGACTTCGAGAATCTTGAGTTTAAGGTCTGGATCAGATTGATTTGCGGCCAGAAAATCGTCGACCGTCTTCAGAGCTTCTTTCGAATCCTGCCCTTCGACAAAGCTGGATAACCAGTTCGTCAGGAAGAAGATTTTGCGTTCGCGCTTAATCTGCGGCAGCGCATCGAGTGCGGGCTTCAGGTAGGGCAGGGAAAGCGCAGTCTGGTTCCAGCGGTTGAAGAGCCCCAGGCTGGCGGTGATCCAATCCTCCTGCACCGAAGCTTCCCCTCCGGACGCGCCTCCGGACGCGGCCACGTAACTGGCGAAATACTCCTTCTTGCTCTCGGCGCTGGGTGTGCCGGCGCCTGAGACCCACGCGTACTTGCGGCCGTCTTCGGTCTGATCGCGTTGCCGCTCGGCTGCCAGCAATTCGCCGGCGCCCGGATCACCGAGGGCTGTCAGTGATGCGATCAGATTCCAGCGGTCGCGCTGTTTCAACGGAACGCCGGGGACTTCCAGCCTGCCATCGAGCAGGCCGTGGATTGCCGCGCGAGCCTTCTCGGACGTCCCGACATTGTAGAGAGTGCGGAAATATGTGATGCGGAGATCAAGGGAAGGCGCGCCCGTCATACCGGCCAGCAGGAAAGTCTCGAACCGGTCAGTCAGTTGTCGGCGCGCAGCGGGATCGAGGTAGCTCTCATAGGTACCGCCGAGCCGTCCCATGATCGAAATCGCCAGTTCGGGATCCTTCTCGTTCGGCACCAAATCGAGCGCGAGGTTGACGTAATCGGAAGGCGCGACTCTGGTCTCCCGCAAGCCATCCCAGAGCGCCCCCCACAACAGCGTTCGCTCGAATGGGTTCGTGATGGACCCGAGCGTCCGAAGCACCTCGGCCTGGCTCCTGGCGTCTAACAGAAAGCGGCCGTAGGCATTGTCGCCGTCGTTGGCGAACACCCACGCCGGGCAGGATTTACCGACAGCCTCGGGGACGGGCGCTGCTGCTCCCGTGAGCGAAGCCATCACGCGTTCCCCAGCGCCGCTCGCGGATGCCAGCAGGATCTGCGTATGAAACGGCCAAACATGCCCTTCGCCCAACGCGTCTTTCTGTGTGATCTCGAAGGACGAGATTTTGCCCTCGCTGCACGCCCAGTTCACTTCCACCTGAGGCATGCCGCGCTGCTCCACCCACAGCTTCGCCCAAGGCGTGAGGTCGGTCTTCGAAGCGCGCGAAAAAGCCGCGATCAAGTCCTTCCATTCGGCATTTCCATAAGCGTGTTCACGCAAAAAGATGCGTACGCCGTCGCGGAAATTATCTTCGCCAATATTGAAAGCCAGCAGCTTCAGCAGACTCGGCGCTTTCTGATAAACGATCGCGCCGTAGGCCGACTTGGCGTCTTTCAGGTTCGCGATCTGCTGGTAAATCGGCGTGGTTCCATGCGTGCCGTCGATGCGGTAGGCCAGCGGCTTGATCGATTCGTAAAACCGTTTCCAGACCATGTCAGGCGGCTCGAGCTGCGCCTGCGTGTGATAGGCCATGTACTGCGCAAAGCCTTCCTTCAGCCAGAGATCGTCAAACCAGCGCATAGTGACGAAGTCGCCGAACCACTGGTGCGCCAGTTCGTGAATCACCGTGATCGCGCGCCGGTTGATGTCATTGACCGTCGGTACGGTTCGGAACAGGACCGTATCTTCATTCAGAAACGTCGCGCCCGCGTGCTCCATGCCACCGTAAGGAAAGCCGGGGATCAGAACCTCGTCGTACTTAGGGAAGGGAAAGGGCTGGGCGAAGTAATCGGCCATCAGCTCCATGCCGTGCTGAACGCTGGTCTGGACCGCCGGCCACTCTTCTTTAGCGCGCGCCAGCATCGATTTGCGCACGTAGAGTTGCAGTGGAACGCCTCTGACGGTGGGGCCTTCGAGCCTTTCAAAAGGGCCTGTTGCGAAAGCGAACAGATAGGTGCTGATGGGCTTCGTCTCGTCGAAATGCCACTGCGTAGTTAAGGGCGTGTGGAACGACGACTGGACTTTGGTGTTCGAGATGGCCGTCCACTCTTTTGGCGTATTGAGCGTCAGAGTGAAGCGGGCTTTCAGGTCCGGCTGGTCGAAGCACGGAAAAGCGAGGCTGGCGTCCATCGGAACAAAGAGCGAATAGAGGTATTCGCTGCCATCCTGGCTATCGACGTAGCGGGTAATCGCGCGGGAAGCGGCGGCAATACCGGAGTCGAAATCGAGCTCGATGTTGTTTTCCCCCGCCTTCAGACTTGCGGTGGGAATGATGATGTGACCATTACCCTGAACTAGTTTTACGGCCGCCTGGTTGACCTTGAGGCCGCGCGCCGAACCGTCGATCACGTCGCCCCTCGGATTCAAATCGCGAAAGTCGAGCACCAGCGCCGCCGCGGGTTTGCGCGACAGCCGAAATTCGATAGCCGCGTGCCCCTGCATGCGAGGAGCTTTTGGTTCGACCGTGAGACTGAGCCGGTAGTGAAGGTCCGAAATGAGGGCGGCTCGTTCGCGCGCCAGATCGCGTGAAACGCCCTCCTCAGGCAGATCAGCGGCGGACGCTGTCGAGGACATAAGGATCAAAATCAGGGCGGGCCAAAAATGAAAAAGCCGCACGCGCCGAGATTAGCACGTGCGGCTGGGTATGAAAATCCAAATCAACCGCTGAATCAAGCAACGCCGTTACCGGCGACCTCCGCCGTGACCGCCACCATGGGAACCGCCTCCGCCTCCGCGAACTGCGCCACCGCCACGATATCCGCCGCCCGCGAAACCACGCGCGCCGCCGTAATATCCACCTCGATAACCTCCACCGCGGTAGCCGTAGCCTCCACCGTAGCCGAGTCCAAAACCGCCGCCATAGTACGAACCATAGTAGGGATAAGGTGACCCGTAGTAGCCGTATCCGGGATATCCGTATCCATACGCCGGATAAGGCGCGGCATAAGGACCGCCGTAACCGTACGCTGGGTAAGCAGGTCCGCCCACGCCGATCCCAAACCGGACTTGTGCGTTGGCCTGCGTCACCGGCATCAGAATCAAAATAGCTAAGAGTGCGAGAAGCGGAAACCCGATTTTTTTCGTCATTGTGAGCCTCCATCTACTACTACGCAAGACCCGGTCCATTGGGTGCATTGGCACGGGTCTCGGAACATTCCCTCGGGACTGATCAGCCCATTTCCCGCCTCTGCTATCATCAGAACCGTCCCGTCTTCTCGCCGGAAAAAACGGCTACAAATACAGCACTGCATACACCGCACTGCAACACAGATATGGAACCAGCCAGCCGCATCATCGGTCAGTGGGGTGGCGTCTCGGACGTAATCGCACCGGAGCGCGTCGTCTGCACTGTCTGGGCCAAGGCCGTGGGGAAGAATATCGCCCAGCGCACCCGAGCCGTAAAGCTGGTCCGCACTACTTTGATCGTTGAAGTGGAAGACGAACTGTGGCGGCGTAACCTTAGGTATTTAAAGGGGCAAATCCTCCGAAATCTGATTAAGGCCGTGGGTCCGGATCTGGTTGCCGATGTGGAATTTCGCGTCATGCCCGCCCGCCGCCCGGTTGAGCGGGAAACACTTCAACCCGCCGACAACGCTCTCACGCTCCGACCTTCTGACGACGCCGACGCTATCTCCGACCCCGGTCTCCGCCGCATTTATAAAGCTGCCCGCCGCCGCCAATCCGCCTGAACAGGAACCCGAATCTTGAAGCTGACCGACACAGAAGTTCGCTACGTGGCCAACCTCGCGAACCTGAATCTGACCGAAGAAGAAATCGCCCGCATGGTCCACGATCTCGATGGCATCCTCGGGCAGATGGACCGCCTCGCCGCTATCGACACGGAGGGCATCGCGCCGATGACGCAGGTTCTCTACGATGCGGCCGAAACCGCGACCCTGCGCCCGGATGTGGAACGTGCGTCCCTCGACAACGAACTGGCCCTCGCCAATGCTCCCAGCGCGGGTGACGGGTATTTTAAAGTGCCCCGAGTGATCGAGCGAGGTTGATCGAAAGATGACTCTGCACAGCATCGATTCCATTCGCGAAGGATTGCGGAAACGTTCGTTCAGCGCGGCTGAGCTGGCCCGCCAGGCCATTGAATTTGCCGAGGCGGAAAACCCGAAAACCAACGCTTATCTCCGCTTCTGTACCGACCGCGCGCTGGCAGCCGCGGAACGCGTCGATCGCAAACTCGCCGCCGGGGAAGACGCCGGTCCTCTCGCCGGCGTGCCGATTGCCGTCAAAGACGTAATCCTGACCAAAGGCGTGATCACCACCTGCGCCTCGAAGATGCTGGAGAATTACGTTCCCCCCTACGATGCCACTGCGGTCGAGCGGATTGAAGCGGCGGGCGGCGTGATCGTCGGCAAGACCAATTGCGATGAATTCGCCATGGGGTCTTCCAACGAAAACAGTGCGTTTGGCATAGTGCGCAACCCCGTCGCGCTGGACCGTGTGCCGGGCGGATCGAGCGGTGGTTCCGCCGCTGCGGTCGCCCAGGGAACGGCGGTATTGTCGCTCGGTTCCGATACCGGCGGCTCCATTCGCCAGCCGGCGTCATTCTGTGGAGTGGTGGGCGTTACCCCCACCTACGGCCGTGTGTCGCGCTACGGTCTGGTCGCGTTCGCCAGTTCGCTGGACCACATCGGACCCTTCGCCCGCACCGTGAAAGACGCCGCGACTCTGCTCGAAGTCATGGCTGGCCGAGACCCTCTCGACTCCACTTCGGCCGACGCGCCCGTGCCGAATTATGCCGCCCACCTCGATGGCCGGGTGAAAGGCCTTCGCCTCGGCGTGCCGACCCAATATATGAAACACGCGACCGGTGAAACTGCCGAACTGGCAACCCGCGCGATCGAACGTTTTCGCAGGATGGGCTGCGAGATTCGCGATATCAGCCTGCCCAACACCGAACACGCCGTCGCGACTTACTACATCATCTGTACCGCGGAAGCGAGCTCCAATCTGGCGCGCTTTGACGGCGTTCGTTATACCTACCGGTCGCCCTCTTCCGACACGCTCAGCGACATGTACCGCAATTCGCGCGGTGAAGCCTTCGGTCCGGAGGTGAAACGGCGCATTATGCTGGGCACCTACGTGCTCAGTCACGGCTATTACGACGCTTATTACCTCAAGGCGCAGAAAGTGCGCGCGCTCATCACCCGCGATTTCACCAACGCATTCCAATCGGTGGACGCCATCCTCGCGCCCGTTTCGCCTTTCCCGGCATTTCGAATCGGGGAGAAGGTGAATGACCCGATGGAGATGTATTTATCCGACATCTACACGATTACGGGCAGCCTGGCTGGCATACCCTGCATGAGCGTGCCCTGCGGCGCTACCACGGAAGGCCTGCCGGTGGGTCTGCAGATACTCTGTGATCATTTCGACGAACAGAAGATGTTCCGGCTCGCGCACGCTTTCGAAAACAGTTAGCATCAAAAGTTAGTAGCAAGTTCAACCCGTTCCACCAGTACCGCTTTACACACTCAAGGAGAAACATGGCTTTCACACTTCCCGCGCTGCCCTACGCTCCCGACGCACTGGAGCCTTATATCGATAAGATGACGATGGAGATCCATCACGGTAAACATCACAATGCCTATGTGACGAACCTGAATAAGGCGCTCGAATCCGCGCCCGATCTGGCGTCGAAATCGATCGAAGAACTGCTGGCCAATAATTGCGCCATCGTTCCCGAAGCCATTCGCACCGCGGTCCGCAACAATGGCGGCGGTCACATCAACCATTCCATGTTCTGGACCATCATGGCCGCTCCCGCAGGGCCGGCTCAGCCGGATGGCGCTCTGCTCGAAGCCATCACCAGCACCTTCGGCAGCTTCGACACGTTCAAAGAAAAGTTCAACGCGGCGGCCACCACACGCTTCGGCTCCGGCTGGGCCTGGCTGCTCAAGAGCGGCGGCAAACTGGAAATCACCTCCGCCGCCAATCAGGACAGCCCCGTCATGGAAGGCAAATACCCTGTTATGGGCCTCGACGTCTGGGAACACGCCTACTATTTGAAGTATCAAAACCGCCGCCCGGAATACATCGGCGCGTGGTGGAGTGTCGTGAACTGGAAAGAAGTGGAAAAACGCTTCGCCGAAGGCAAGTAATTCTGCCGCGCGGCAAGTAGGGGGAACGACGCTACCGGGAATCCAGCCGGTACAGGTAAATCATGTGGGGCCGGTTGTCTACCAGCACCCGGTCCACACTTACCGGTTTCCAGCCCTGAATTTCGAAGTCATGCGACACAATCCGGGCTGACGGCCGCAGGTACTTCAGCAGCACCGGCTTCAGCCGCTCATTCGAACTG
>Ga0302140_10000713_pt1 | contig 43380 bp, 37 predicted proteins | sample I_Bog_E1_1_FD_202095 | JGI IMG/M metagenome (GOLD analysis project Ga0302140, IMG submission 202095) | Peat permafrost microbial communities from Stordalen Mire near Abisko, Sweden - I_Bog_E1_1 | ecosystem: Environmental > Terrestrial > Soil > Wetlands > Peat | place: Sweden: Abisko, Stordalen...
CTGGAAGATCCGTGACTAGCTGGCGGGCCTTGTGGGCCGCCTCCGCCCGATGGTCTGCCCGTGGAAGAATTCTGGGCATTCCCCGGACCTCCCATACGGCTGCCTCCAAAACTCGGCCCAACCGCGTTTGCCGGAGCTCCCGTCGTCCTCGCCCCACCGTTCGCGCCAGGATTGGAGCCAGAGTAAGGTGTCCGGTTCATGAACGAAGAGGCCGGGCGCTCAAACGGCGGCCGCGGGTTCAAAGGGCCAACGGCCTGCACTGTCTGCCCGGCAATCACAACCGGCGTTTTCCCGTCTCGCACGGGCAGCGGGTTGCCTAAAACCCCAGGATGCCTGTTGACAGCCACCAAAGGCATTGGCTCATTGTGACCTCCCCGTCCGATCGGCGGATGGGGATGCAAATGTGGGGGCATCGGCGGATGATAACCGCCATAGCCGATGCCGACGTTAGGGCCAATGTAGCCACCGCCGCCCCACCAGGGGGAGCAGCCCCCTGTCCCCGGCATCCAACCCCAGCCGAAGCTGTCGTAGTAGTTCCAGTTGCCGCATTGGAATGGCAAATAACCCCAGGAATAGCCCGATATCCAGATGTAGCCAAAGCGCGGCGTCCACATCCAATAACCGCTTCCGTAGGGATCCCATCCCGCGCCGGATGCCGCAAACGGCGACCAGATGTTGCCCTGGCCCGGCACGTCGTACCAGGTCCCGTTCGCGTCCAGATCGTTCCACGCCGGGTTGCTGCTGTTGGCATAACTCTGCGCCGCCCCAGTCTTCGACGCCGCCTCGGATGTCAGCACCTGGTCGCGATCAGAGTTCCATGAGTCCCACGAATCGGGCTCTATTGAATCGGATAGATCGAGGTGCGTCAGATCGGTGGCGCTTAGAGCCACACTTTGGCCCCCGTGCAGGTCCGCCGTCAGCGTCTGGCCCCGCTCCAGATGCGCATTGCCAGAAAATACAGCCAGCTCGCCGGGAGCGTTGTCCATGTTGATGCGGAGAACTGTAAAACCGCTTGCCGTGACCACGCTGTAGCCAAAGCGAATGCGAATCGTCCCGGCCCCTGCCCCGCCCTGAAGCTCAAAGTAGCCAAGCCCGCTGCCCAGCTCCATCTCTGCTTCGCCGGCGCTGCCCTGCCCGCGCAACACCCTTAGCGTTAATGAGCTATTCGGCGAAAGACGCGCAACACTCCCGTCTTCCAACTGAATCTCGGCGCACCCATCATCCCCAGTCGCCACGCTCATTCCTTCAAACAGAGGCGCATTCGCCACCGCCTGATCGGTAATCAGTTGACTGCCCTGCGAAATCGTCACCTGCCCGTCCACGCTGCTCAAACGTACCGCACGCGCCGCCGCGTCCTCGGCCCACGCCGCGGGAGTCAGCATCCCCGTGCCAATGCCAAGCGTCGTCAACCCCAGCAACCCGACGCCCAGCCAGCGTCCAACAAACCCCGTGCAATTCTCAGATCGATTCACAGCGTTGCCCCTCTCCGCGGTCCCTGCCTCAGCCGGCAATTCACCGCACCCGGAGTACAGATATCCCCTGAGACACCCGCGAACCCGCAAAAGTCACGCCAAAATTCCGCAGGGAAGCGTTATTATTTTTGCTCCGTCCCTGGTCCCTGGTCTTTATTCCCTGCCATACCCAGCAACAACTTCGCACGCTTCCTCACCCGCTCCATCACTTCCGAATCCTCCGCCAGCTGCTCCAGAATGCCCCGGATCGCGCCCATCTGTTGGGCGCGCCCATCTACCGCGGACGCAGCCAGGTACTCCATTTGTCGGTCCAACCCCAACCGGTCATGCTGCAACAGCACTTCCAACCGCGCGCCCTCCACAATCGTTTCGGCCACGGCAGTCAGGTTGTCCCCCAGTTCTTGTGCTTCCTTGTCTTTCGAGTAATTGAACTCGCAGCCCCACTCCCCGTCGGGTCCGCTCAACCGCAGCTTCTTCTTTCCCTGGAAGGCAACTTTCGGGTAGTCCTCGCAATTCGACCTGGATTGCTTGAGCCGCCGTGCCGTCTCAAAGACGTGTTCGGCAAACTCCGCGCTCACTTCAATATCGCGATCCACATTGGGCGCATCAATGCCCTGCGAACCCTGCCCTGTCGCGCTACCCCGCTCAGACCTGAAATGACCGCTCCCATCCGGATGAAGCGTTAGTGTCCAATGCGACGGTGAGAGCGCCGGATGCGAAAAGTCGATGAGAAACTCCGGCGCGGCGACACCGCTAACCTGTCCGCACGCCGGCAACGCCAGCCCGCACAAAGCCAATGCCAAACCAAGCGCCTTCATAGCCCCTCTCCTTGCAGCCCTAGCGTCTCCGCCGTATGAATGTGGCAAATCGCAATCGCCAGCGCGTCCGCCGCATCCGCCGGCTCCGGAATCTCAGTCAACTCCAGCAATCGCGCGACCATGAACTGCACCTGCTCCTTTTTTGCCAACCCGTAGCCCACCACGCTTGACTTGATCTTCAGCGGCGCATACTCAGCCACCGGCAGCCCTTGCATTGACGCCGCCAGCAGCGCCACACCCCGTACCTGTCCAAGCTTCAGCGCAGACTTTGCATTCACTGAGTAGAAAACCCCCTCGATCGCCACCGTATCCGGCTGCCACCGCTCCAGCTCGGTGCTTAGCTCCCGAAACACCTGCTCCAGCCGCGCCGCCGTCGAGAGCGTCTTCTTCAGCCGGATTGCCCCCATCGCCTTCATCGTCAGCTTGGGCTGCCGACTAGCGTCGCACGACTCCACAACGCCGAACCCCGTAATCTCAGTCCCGCAATCGATCCCAAACACTCGCATTGGCTGCAAGTTTACTCCAGCCAACACTTCTCATTCTTCCGCACTTTTTATTGCCCCTACGGATTTCCTCTTGACATCCTTTCATCGGTGCGTGTTAACTTACCGTAAGTGAACACTTACCTTCAAGCCGGACTGGACGCCCTGGGGGACTCGACCCGCATGGCCATCTTCCAAATGCTCGCTGGAGGTCCCATTGCCGTCAACGAACTGGCCCGCACCCTGCCTGTCAGCCGTCCCGCGGTCTCACAGCACCTGCGCGTTCTGAAAGACGCCGGACTGGTCACGGACAGCCGCGCCGGTACCCGCCGCCTCTACCAGTTGAATCCCGAAGGAATCGCCCGTCTGCGCGCTCACTTCGACAGCATGTGGACCCAGGCCATGAGCGCATTTCAAACCTCTGTCGAACAAATCCCCAACGGAGAGAAACATGTCAGACCTCATCGCAGAAGCCGTCGTCCGTAAAAGCGTGCGTGTTCAGGCTCCCATCGAGCGCGCCTTCTCCGTCTTCGTCGAACAAATGGAGACATGGTGGCCAGCAACGCACCACATCGGCAAGACCCCCTTCGAGTCAATCTTTGTCGAGCCGCGTGTGGGGGGCCGGTGGTACGAGAGAGACACAGCAGGCAACCTGAACGATTGGGGCAAGGTGCTGGCGTGGGATCCCCCGCATCGCGTCACCTTCTCATGGCACGTTGGTCCGGGACACGATTCGCCGGATTGGGTCTGCGATCCAGACATGGCCAAGGCCAGTGAAGTCGAGATTAAATTCACGGCAGAGGGACCAACGACGACCCTCGTTGAGCTGGAGCACAGCAAGTTGGAGCGCCATGGCGAGGGCTATGAGCAGTTGCGCGCCCTCTTCGACGGACCCGGAGCCTGGAGCGGCATTCTGGCGTTCTACGCCAAAGCGGTGCAAGGAGAAAGGTAAGCATGAAGCCCACCATCTTTCTTCGCATCGCGTCCGTGCTCACAGTCATTCACGCGATCCTGCACACCATTGGCGGCGTCTTTGGCAAACCTGAGCCAGGCGCCGCAGCGGTGGCCTTTGCAGCCATGCAGTCCAACCATTTTTTCGTTTTTGGCTTGCCACGAACTTACGCCGACTTCTATCGCGGTCTCGGACTCGGCATTACCATCTTTCTTACCGTCGAAGCGATCGTTTTCTGGCAGCTTGGGTCTCTAGCAAAGACCCATGCACTGCGCTTGCGTCCTATCCTGGCCGCATTTGTCATCGCGTATCTTGCCCTCGCCGTCAACTCCTGGTTCTACTTCTTCCAGGGTCCAGTCGTTGTCGAAATCCTCATTGCCCTGTGCCTTGGCATGGCCATCTTCACCGCCAAGCCCACCACCTGAGCGGGATCGGGGAGTTGGGTTCATTCAGACCTTCTGCAGTGGATGCGGGTTGTGGCTCCGCCATTGCGCTGCGCCGCCTCCTAGCCGGTGGGGCGTGTTGTAGCACATCGGGAAGCCACGCAGTATGCGCTGACATACCAATTTCCTCTCGAACCGCGTCATGGTTTAGGTTAGAGGAGCATTTGTGCGGGTGGAAAGACAACGATTCCGTCCTGACATTTCACGTTCTTGTGTGTATACTGGTGGTCTGACCTCTTCGAGGCCAGACCACAGCACACGTCAGATAAAAAGGTAGAGTCCGAGTTATGCTGATCCATGAAGACCGCCTGTTCCCTGCTGAACAAGGCACACGATCCATAGCCAGAGCGCTCTATGCGCAGATCAAGGGATTGCCCATCATTAGCCCGCACGGGCATACGCAAGCAGCCTGGTTCGCTAAGAACGAGCCATTCCCTAACCCAGCCAGCCTATTCGTACAGCCCGATCACTATGTTTTCCGTATGTTGCTGAGCCAGGGGGTCTCGATGGAGTCCCTTGAGATTGGGAAGCCGGAGATCAAGGATCCGCGCAAGGTCTGGAGCATCTTTGCGAACCATTACTATTTGTTCCGCGGGACGCCCACGCGCATTTGGCTGGATTTTGCGTTTCAGGAGCTCTTTGGTTTGGAAGAGCGGTTCTCTGCAAAGACTGCCGATCTCTATTTCGACACCATCTCGGAAAAGCTGGGGACACCGGAGTTCCTTCCCCGTGCTCTCTTCAAGCGCTTCAATCTGGAAGTGCTGGCGACCACCGACTCCCCTATCGATTCGCTGGCCGATCTCAAGGCCATCCGCGAATCGGGCTGGAAGGCAAGAATCATCCCCAACTTTCGTCCCGATCCTGTGGTTGATGCGGAGTTCAAAGGATTTGCAGACAATATTGCGCAGTTAGGCCAGCAGACGGGCGAAGAAACGGCCACGTGGAAAGGCTACCTGAACGCGTTGCGCAAGGCGAGAGCCCGCTTCAAGGAACTTGGCTGCACCGCTACCGATCACGGGCATTTGACCGCGCAAACCGCCGACCTGCCCTTGGCCGAGGCCGAAGCGCTTTTTCGCAAAGTATTCACGGGTGAAGCCGACCTGGCGCAGCAAGAACTCTTCCGGGCGCAAATGCTGACGGAGATGGCGCAGATGAGCCTGGAAGACGGGCTCATTATGCAGATTCACCCAGGGAGCGTGCGCAACCACAACCGCAAGGTTTATGAGCGCTTTGGACGCGATGTGGGCTGCGACATTCCACGGCCTACCAACTACGTAGACGCGCTACGTCCTTTGCTTGACCGCTTCGGCAATGAGCCTGGCCTGACCATCATTCTTTTTACGCTAGACGAATCCACCTACACCCGTGAACTTGCGCCGCTGGCTGGCCATTATCCGTGCTTGCGCCTTGGCCCGTCGTGGTGGTTCAATGACAGTCCCGAGGGAATGATGCGTTTCCGGGAGCAAGTGACGGAGACGGCGGGCTTCTACAACACGGTCGGCTTCAATGATGACACCCGCGCCTTCCTATCCATTCCTGCACGGCACGATGTTGCCCGGCGCATTGATTGTGCTTTTCTGGCCCGGCTCGTTGCCGAACACCGGCTCGGCGAAGACGAAGCCTTTGAGGTGGCGCATGAGCTGACGTATGGATTGGTGAAGAAGGCTTATCGGTTGTAGGGAGAGCGGGAATGGGCAAGCAGGATTCCAGCGGATTTAGCGAAGCGGGGATTGCACAGACCGTAAAGATCGGGCATGTGCGCTGGACCATCTGCGCCATGCTCTTTGCCGCAACAACCATTAACTACATGGACCGGCAGGTGCTAGGGCTTCTTAAGCCCACTCTCATGCAGAGCGTTGCCAATCACGGCATCGGCCTGACTGAAGCGAGTTACGGCACCGTCATTGCGTTCTTTACCTTTTTCTATGCTCTCGGCCAGTTGGGCGCGGGTCGCTTCGTCGACAAGGTTGGAACGCGCATTGGCTATATCTCCATCATGGCCCTTTGGAGCCTCTCGGCGATGAGCCATGCACTTGTCAATTCGGTGTTTCAGCTCGGCGTTGCGCGTGCCTGTCTTGGAATTGGCGAATCCGGCAACTTCCCCGCCGCCAACAAGGCGAATGCCGAGTGGTTTCCGCAGAAGGAGCGCTCATTCTCTTTCGGCATCTTTAACTGCGGCGCCAATATCGGCGTGATCCTGGCTACCCTCCTCGTGCCCATAGCAGTCCACTTCTTTGGCTGGCACTCCGCTTTTCTGATTACCGGAATTCTTTCGGCTTCGTGGATCCTGCTATGGTTCCTCAAGTACCACAAGCCCACAGAACACCCGTCGCTTTCGGCCGGCGAACTTGCCTACATCAACCAGGACCCCCCAGAGAAGCCTGGCCCATCCACACCGTGGGTCAAGTTGTTTGGTTTCCGTCAGACCTGGGCATATGCCGTTCCAAAATTCCTCACTGATCCCATCTGGTGGTTCTATCTTTACTGGCTGCCGGGTTACTTTCACGACAAATTCAATCTGAGCCTCGTAGGGCTGGGATTGCCCATCTTGATTGTGTACAACGCCTCAGCCATCGGCAGCATCTACGGCGGCTACTTGCCGGCAACTTTCATCCGTATGGGGCTTTCGGCAGCGAGGGCGCGGCTGGCGGCCATGCTTCTCTGCGCCACCCTTGTCGTTCCCGTCTTCCTCATCAACAACCTTCAATCGGACAATTTCGGAAAATGGACGGCTATCGGGTTGCTCAGCCTCTCCACGGCCGCGCACCAGGGATTCTCAGCCAATTTATTCACTACCGCTTCCGACATGTTCCCGCGCAGCGCTGTGGGCTCGGTGACCGGCATCGGCACCATGGCTGGCGCCATCGGGGGCTTCTTGTTTTCTACCTACATCGGTCACATACTGCAATTGACGCACGGTGACTATTCGATCCTCTTCATCATCGCCGCCAGCGTTTATCTCGTCTCGCTGCTTATCAACGTCCTGCTCGCTCCAGGGCTGAAAAGGGTGGACTTAACTGCATGAGTCTCTACTGCTCAATAGGAAGTACCGATACCGACCTGACGCCGAGGCAGTTGAACGATCTGCTGGTGGAAGGCCTTACTAAGCTGGATCCGCGCAATAAAGTGCTTGCCGTGCCGCCCGACCAGACCCGCGAGCACTCCCGTGCCGGCGAGCTCACCCGCTATGCGTGGCAGCATTACGGCGACCGGCTCAAAGCGGTTCTTCCGGCGCTCGGCACGCATACCGCCATGCGGCCAGACCAGATCGCGCACATGTTCGGTGATGTGCCGCAGGATTTGTTTCGCGTTCATAACTGGCGCACAGACATCGAGACGCTTGGCGAGGTTCCTGCAGAGTTCATTCGTGAGCAGTCTGAAGGCAAGCTGGACTATCCGTGGCCGGCCCAGGTGAACAAACTCATCTCCCAGGGCGGCTTCGATCTGATCCTCTCCATCGGCCAGGTCGTACCCCATGAAGTCATCGGGATGGCAAACTACAACAAGAACATCGTTGTGGGTACAGGCGGCCGCGATGGAATCAACCGGAGCCATTATCTTGGCGCAGTTTACGGAATGGAGCGTATCCTCGGGCGCGCCGACAATCCAGTCCGCCGCGTTTTCAATTACGCCACTGACCACTTCCTGACCCATTTGCCCATTGTTTATGTGCAAACCGTTGTGGGACGCAGGGCAGACGGCGGTTTGGCAGTACGCGGCCTTTACATTGGCGATGACATCGAGTGCTTCAACCTGGCTGCGGAACTCAGCCTCAAGGTCAATTTCGAAATTGTCAATGAACCCATCAAGAAAGCCGTGGTCTACCTAGATCCGAGCGAGTTTCATTCCACATGGCTGGGCAACAAGGCCGTCTACCGCACGCGCATGGCGCTGGCCAACGATGCGGAGTTGATTGTGCTCGCTCCGGGCGTAAAAGAATTTGGCGAAGATAAGACCATCGACAGCCTGATACGCAAATACGGCTATCGCGGAACCCCAGCTACGCTTGAGGCAGTCGAAGCCAATCCCGATCTCGCCAACGATCTCAGCGCAGCCGCGCACCTTATTCACGGATCGTCTGAAGGGCGATTCAAGATTACATGGTGCCCCGGCCACCTCACCAGAGAAGAGGTCGAGGGCGTCGGATTCGGTTACGGAGATTTGAACGCGATGCTTGCTCGTTATGACATAAACAAGCTTTCCCTCGGTGTCAATCAGGTTGATGGTGAAGAGATATTCTTCATCTCCAATCCAGGCTTGGGGTTGTGGGCACATCGCAGCCGTCTGTAAGGGGATAGAGCGGTCTTCAATGTCGCAAAGATTCACGAGTTACCGTCGGAACATCTGACGAAAATTTTGAAAAGGGGTGCAATTTGGATAAGACAAAAGCCGTTGAAATTGGACAGAAGCCGGAGAACGTGAAGCCTGACTCCCTGGATCTGGCCGAACTGACGAAGATGTACGACTTCACGGGAAAGAGCGTGGCCATTACGGGTGGGGCCGGAGTACTGGGCGGCGAAATTGCCGGCGCACTGGCCGGATGCGGCGCATCGGTCGCCATCCTGGACATGAATGCGGATGCGGGCAAGGCGTTGATCGAGAACATGGGAGAGCGCGGCAAGCAGCTCACGTTCTTCAAGTGCGATGTGCTCAATCGCGAGAGCATCGGCCAAACAGCTCAGGAGGTCGTGAGCCATTTCGGTAAGCTGGATTGCCTGATCAACGGCGCCGGAGGCAATAAACCGCAGGCCACCACCAGCGCTGAATTGAAGTTCTTCGATCTTCCCACCGACGCCGTGCGCTGGGTCTTCGACCTGAATGTGTTGGGCACGATTTTGCCCTCTCAGGCATTTGGCAAGGTCATGGCGGATCAGGGCTATGGCACGATTTTGAATATCTCCTCAATGAACTCATTCCGTCCGTTGACCCGCATTCCAGCCTATTCGGCTGCAAAAGCCGCGGTCAGCAACTTCACGCAATGGCTGGCCGTTCATATGGCTCAGGAATACACGCCGAAAATTCGCGTGAATGCCATCGCGCCCGGCTTCTTTCTCACCAATCAGAACCGCTTTCTGTTGACCGACAAAGAGACCGGCGACTGGACCCCGCGCGGCAAGACGATCGTTGGGCATACGCCGATGGGTCGCCTTGGCGAATCGAAAGATCTTTTTGGCTGCGTGCTATGGTTGCTCTCGCCTGCTTCAGAATTCGTCACCGGCGTTGTGATTCCAATCGATGGCGGTTTTTCCGCCTTTAGCGGCGTGTAGGCGCTGAGCAGAATCATCTCAGCACACCAGTTTGATTCTTTTGAAATGGAGAATGTATGTCAGAAGCATCGTGTGATATTGGCCTCATTGGCCTTGCTGTCATGGGACAGAATCTCGTCCTCAACATGAACGACCACGGTTACAAAGTTGCCGTCTTCAACCGTACTGTTTCCAAGGTTGACGACTTTATCGCGGACGAAGCAAAAGGGACGCAAGTCGTTGGAGCCCATTCCATCGAAGAACTGGCCGCCCTGCTCAAGCGCCCCCGCCGCATCATGCTGATGGTCAAGGCCGGCGACACTGTGGACCAGATGATTGACCATGTGCTGCCGTACCTTGAGGCGGGCGACATCGTGATTGACGGTGGCAACTCGCTCTTCACCGACTCAAACCGCCGCACCAAAGCTCTCGCGGACAAGGGTATCCTCTTCATCGGTACGGGTGTTTCGGGCGGTGAAGAAGGCGCGCGCTTTGGTCCTTCGATTATGCCGGGTGGCAATCCGGCTGCTTGGCCGCACGTCAAGGACATCTTCCAGGCCATCGCCGCCAAAGTTGAAGATGGAACCCCGTGCTGCGACTGGGTGGGTGAAAATGGCGCCGGCCACTACGTCAAGATGGTCCACAACGGCATCGAGTACGGCGATATGCAGCTGATCTGCGAGGCATACGATCTGTTGCAGCGCGGCCTCGGCCTCAATGCCGATGAACTGGCCGAAGTCTTTACTGAATGGAACAAGGGTGAGCTGGATAGTTACCTGATTGAGATTTCCAGCCAGATTTTTGCTAAGAAGGACGAAGACGGGAAGCCGATTGTGGACAAGATTCTCGACACGGCCGGCCAGAAGGGCACAGGCAAGTGGACTGTCTTCAGTTCGCTTGACTTAGGCCAGCCGGTCACGCTCATCGGCGAGTCGGTCTTTGCGCGCTGCCTGTCGGCCTTGAAGGACGAGCGCGTCAATGCATCCAAGATCCTCGAAGGGCCGGTGGCCAAGACTGCGGCCAGCGACCGCGCTGAGTTCATTGAGAATGTGCGCCGCGCGCTTTACTGCTCAAAGATCATCTCGTACGCGCAGGGCTACATGCTGCTCAGGGCCGCCGCTAAAGAGAACGGCTGGAACCTGAACATGGGCGGCATCGCGCTCATGTGGCGCGGCGGATGCATCATTCGCAGCCGCTTCCTGGGCAAGATCAAAGATGCCTTTGACAAGAACCCTGCGATCGAAAATCTGCTGCTCGACAGCTTCTTTTTCACAGCACTCAACAAGTATCAAGCATCGTGGCGCAAGGCGCTGATTCACGCAGTCGAGATGGGTGTGCCCACCCCAGCATTCTCCACCGCGCTGGCGTTCTTTGACGGCTACCGGACCGCCCGGTTGCCCGCCAATCTGCTCCAGGCACAGCGTGATTTCTTCGGCGCGCACACCTATGAGCGCATCGATAAGCCGCGCGGCGAGTTCTTCCACACCAACTGGACGGGCCGTGGCGGTAAAGTTTCATCCTCCACCTACACCGTCTAGGGCGCTGGTTGCCCTTCGCGTTTCTCGTTCCATCTGCATTGCCAACAGACGCCGCAGGCTGCTTTCCGTGGAAAGCAGCCTGCGGCGTCTGTTGGTGTTTTAGCGCTGCGAATCCAGCGTGGAACAGGTGCGGAATCAGCCATGTTGCGCGTAGATTTTGCAAAGTAAGCGGGAAATCCTTCAGCAGCAAGAAGTTGTGCGGCGACGCGTCCCAAAATGAATCCGGCAACCATTCCTGCACGGCGTTGGCGCCTTGGGTTGAGTGAAATGGTACAGCAGGCAGGGCCGGGGGTCGCGTAAATGCCTCAGATTTTGTATTCTAGAGTTACAGCCCGCCTCTGGGCGGCGATTCCAACGGAGGAGACTTTCATGGCAGAGACTGTGAAGAAGACGAAAGCAACCGCAAAGCCACGCAAGACCCCAACCAAGAAACCGACAGTCGCTCAGGCGCCGAAAGTGGTATCTCCGTCCCGCGAAGAGATTGAAAGGCTCGCGAAGGAGTACTGGGCAAGCCGCGGCTTTCAGGATGGATTCGCCGAGCAGGATTGGCTCAGAGCCGAGCAGGAACTGCGGCAGAAGGCCTCCTAGGCTGGAACAACCGGACTTGAATCACAGTGACGGACGCTACAAGGGTTAAAACCTTGGTTAGTTTTTTGCGTCATTTTATTGAAACCACTTGGGATTGGAGCGCGTATCCCAGGTCGCCAAATCGGGACTTGGAATACCATGCATATACGCCTGCCAGGCTTGTCCGGAAAAATCAATTGACAACCCGTCCGGACCACTCTGGTGCTTATTTTGCCGAGGGAAGCCTCGGTTGTAAGCGCCTGTCTTCCCGCGATCGAGGTCATTCATGTTCGGACTTGGAAATACGCTCCCGAAGCTGCGAGCGACTGCACGCGCCGTCGCTATCTTGATCTTGACGGCGTGTTTTCTTGGGACCGGATGCAAGACTTCAGACGATGCCGCAGCCGCCGCGACGCAGATGTCCGCGACGGCCAAGGCGCTCTCGGACTATTACGCTGCCCTCGGCACAATTCTAGTGAACACCGATCAAATCTACGATCTGAACGAACGGTTACTCTCAAAACCCTATACTGCTGAAAACCGGCAACTGCTGAAAAACAACGAGGCAGAGCTGGCGAAGAGGGCAGTACTCTCTGCCGATTTCTCTACCCTGGCAAGCCAGTTTGCGGCGTTGAGTGGCTCAACCGCTCCTGCTGATGTTGCTGCGTCGGCGGTTAACCTCGAAACGGAAGTTGAGTCTCTAAAGTCGGCTACGCTCTCGAACAGCGATCAGAATGCGCTCACCTTCGCGCTCAAGCAATTTGTGACGGCAATCAAGGAACACAAGGAGCGCGATGCCGCCAGGGCCATGGACAATTTTGCGCAAGGATTAGCCACACTGTTCACTCATGAAGGCGCGGTCTGGAACTCTGTGGAAGCTGTTCATACGCAAGTGGCGGCAAATCTGGCGGTCTATCTGGTCGACAATGACGGTACGGATAACTCCGCGCTTCTCAAGGTCGCGCTTCATCCATTCGGTATATCGCCGGCTACCCCTGCGGGCGACCTGAATGCCGCGCTAATCCCTTTGGCCAAACAGCAGATTGCGACGCGAACGGCCGCTCTCGATGACTCCTATGCGAAAGCGACCGATGCGATGTCCAAGTCGCTGCAAGAGATGTCCGACAGGATACATACCGTTGCCGAGGATAAGCCCATGCCGCTCCGCATGGCGCCCATTGCGCTCGGCACTGTAGAGAAGTGGACTGCCCAGGTTGCGGAAAACTAAACATGAGGTCACACCATGCCGGATGTTTTATCGACAGTGCAGGCGACGTTTCTTTCGATCGACAGCCAATACAATCTTCTCCGCGCAGTTTGCTCAACGCAGCAACAGCGGGACAGTCTTGGCAATCAGTACGCAGAGGCACAGGAAGCATATCTGGCTTGTATCGGCAAGGTGCTTAGGGACGACGATCCAGAGATATCCGCTCTCAGTATTCAACTGAAAGCCGCAAATGCAAAAATAGCACAGGCAGTCGGCGGAATGGGTAATATGAACAAAGTCATCGATGACATTACAACAGCGGTCTCCCTCGGAGCCCTGCTTGTGGGTAAGATCGCTGGATAGAGATATTCCTAGGTTGCAGCCGTTCAGGCTCTCGACAATCGGCTATAGCGTTTTCGCAATCGATGCAGACCGGGAGCACCGCTGTAAAGTGACGTTTTTTCAAAGAAAACGCCACATGCACGATGCGAGAAAGTCTATAGCAATTGTGAAAACGCCGTAAACACAGCGAGGCGGTCCACCCTCCCACAAGGAATGGACCGCCTCATTGCATTCCGGAGTTATCTGCTTTCCCGCCGGAAATCTATCACTCGATCAAGCCTTACACAAGCGCTTCAGAGCGTTCGCTTGAAGAGTGGCGTGGCGATCAGCAAAGTGCCGATGCCAAAGACAAAAAGAAAGAGCAGATCGAATTGGATGGCGGCGAAGCCCCCGTCCTTGAGCAGAATGGCTTTGAAGCCGTGGACGCAGTAGGTGAATGGGTCGATGATAGCGATGGCGCGGAGCCAGGGCGGAAAAGCGGCGATGGGATACATGGCGCCGGAGGGGTAAAACAAGAGCAGGTTGAGAACGCCAAACATGGCGCGAGGAACAAGCGGATCGTCGACGCGAACCATCATCAAAAACATCATGCCGTTGAAAGCGATGGAGGTGACAATAATGAGGCAGAGCAGCTCGATGTCGGCCTCGGGGTGGAAGATGACGCCGAGCCCGGCCATGAGGGAGCCAATCACTGTAAGACAGATTCCGGAGAGCACAGCCTTGATGGAACCCGCCAGATTGAGGCCCATCACCAGTTCGAGACGCGTAATGGGAGTTACAAGATAGCCCTCATGCACTCCGCGTGCCTTGTCGTCGATGTATAACATGCCGCCGCCGATCATCACGGAGATATACATGGCTAGTGCGCAACAGGCGGGGAGCAGAAACTTCATGTAATCCACGTAGGGATAGAGTTCGACGATCTCAAGGGCAATGGCGGTGGCAAGGCGGGGCTGAATGACGGGCGCGGTGAGCGCGGTGACCAGCGACTGCATTTCGGCCTCAATACTGCTCGATGTAAAGAGGTCGGAGTTATCCACGACCAAGCCGACCTGCGGAGCATCCTGTGCATAAACGCGGCGGGAATACTGAGCGGGGATGATTACTGCCGCGTCGATCTTCCCGGTGCGGACGTCTTCGCGAGCCTTGTTCTCGTCGGTGTACTCGACGGTAGTGAAGGTCTTGATGTTGACAGCGATGGAGTCGAATCCTTCGCGAATCTTGATGGCCTGGGGACCGTGATCGTAATCGACAACAGCGACGTGAGCGCCAGTGATCTTCCCGCCGAAGGCGTTGCCCATAATGAGCAACTGGAGGATCGGCATCATCAAAGACATAATCATGAGCGTGGGGGAGCGGAAGAATTTGCGCATCTCGCGCTCGACAATTGCGAACATTCTGGTCATGGCTGGGCTCCCGGACGGGGCGGCAAGGTGAAGACAGGCGGCTTGACCAGCTCATCGCGAAGCTGGCGGCCCGTGTAATGGACAAAGACATCGTCCAGGGTAGTGTTCTGAACGCTGAGAGAAGTGAGCGTCTCGCCTAGCGAAGCGGCTAACTCTACCAACTGCATCGTGGTTCTGGAGCCGGAGGAAGTGAGTACTCGATAATAGCCGGCGCTTTCGGCCTGCACGCTGGAGACTCCTTCAAGGCCCTCCAAGCGGGCCTGCCACTCGGGGGTTTCGCGGTCAAAATGTACCTCGACGACGTTGGCGCCGGGGACGCTGTGTTTCAGCTCGAGGGGCGTGCCGAGGGCGACGAGCGTGCCGTGATCGACAATGGCGATGCGGTCGCAGAGCTTGTCCGCTTCCTCCATGTAATGTGTGGTGAGCAGCATGGTCAGGTGCCGGGTTTCTCTCAGGTGGTTCAGCATCTCCCACACGGCGATGCGCGACACGGGATCGAGGCCGGTGGTGGGTTCATCGAGAAAAAAGATATGCGGGTTGTGAACCAGGCCGCGGGCAATTTCAACGCGGCGGCGCATTCCGCCCGAAAGTGTTTTGACCTGCGCACCGCGCCACTTCACCAGGTCAACGGCTTCAAGTACTTCCTGGATATTCTTCTGGCGCTCAGCTTTAGGAACGCTATAGAGCTTTGCGTAGATGCTGAGGTTCTCTTCGACGGTGAGGTCAGGGTCGCTGGTCAGTGCCTGGGGAATGACGCCGATCATGCGGCGAACGGCATCAGGGTCTTTGGCCACATCAAATCCGGCGACTGTTGCATGGCCGCTGGTAATGGGCACCAGCGTGGTCATCATGCGGATGAGAGTGCTTTTGCCGGCACCGTTGGGGCCGAGCAAGCCGAAGATTTCGCCGTCCGAGACCGAGAACGTGACGCCTTTTACCGCCTCAAAAGCCCCATAACGTTTGACAATATTGTCGACCGCGATCGCGGGGGTCTCAGCGCCCACAGAGGCCTGCGGAGCGAAAGCGGGCTGGGTTGGGGCGGTCACTGCTTCACCAGCTTGCTTTTGGGAATGTAGACCTCGGCGGTCATGCCGGGGACAAACCGCTCGCCCGGATTGTCAATGAGCAGCTTCAACTGAATGGTCTTGATGTCACGCTTGCGGCTGCTCACGTCGCGCTGAGTAGCGAAGTCGGCTTCCGCGGATTTGACGATGATCTTTCCCTCAATGGTGTCTCCCGCCGGCATGACAACGCGCAGCGAGTCGCCCAGTTGAACGGTGTCTGCCTGCGTTTCAGGTAGCGGCGCATAGACCCAGGTCTGGGTCAGGTCCATGATGGTTACGATAGGCGCGCCAGCGGCGACAACTTCGCCCTGACGTGCAGCGCGGACGTTGACCTTACCGCTGACCGGCGCAAATACCTGGGAGTAGCCCACCTCGACCTTGGCCTGGTCTGCAAGGGCGCGGGCGTTCTCGACCTGGCTGCGGGTGGATTGCACTGTGCGGGCCGCGACGCTGGCTAGCAGCTCGTGGGCGCGGGCCTGGCGCAGCGAAGCTTCGGCGGCCGAGACGTTCTGGGCAGCCGCATCGACGGCTGCCTTGGCCGCTTGCAGCATGGTGGCTGCGTCGTCCTTGGCCTGGGCGCTCATAATGCCCTGTTGGGCCAGCGCGACCGTGCGGCTGGTGTCAGCCTGCTGATGTTCGTAGTTGGCCTGCGCCTGGGCCAGCGAAGCCCTGGACGCCTTCACCAGCGCTTCGGCATTCACTGCGGCCGAGCCTACCTCGCCAACCGTTTGGCGCTCGGTTTCAACGGTCTCGCCCAGCTTTGAGGTCTGGCTGGCCGCTGTGGCTTCGGCTGCCTTGCGCGCCGCTTGCAGGTCGTCGCTCTCGATGATGGCGATGAGCTGGCCAGCTTTCACGTCCTGGCCCTCATCGACGGTAAGGGTCTGGATGCGGCCGGGAATCTTGGCGCTGACCACAACCTCGTTAGCGTCCACCGTGCCGATTAACTGCAAATCGCCGGTAGGCCGGACCGTGACGAAGTACCAGATCAGTGATCCGAGCGTGAGTAACCCCAGGATAAGAAAAACTCGATTTCGTGCGTTCACTTGTGCCTCACTTCAATTGCAGACGTTTGGGCAGCTTCGATATTGCTGTTCTTGAAATTTGCATTGCGGGATGGATCGGCTGGCGACTCTATCTTTTCCGGCATGGGAGTCGATGTCAGCACGCGCGCGGCTACAAGCGCTCCGTGCGCCCGATCAACGAAAATGGTTTGGCCTAAGTACTCGATGGCCACCTTGCGGCGAAATGCAAGTGCCGCGGAAGTGAGTGGGTCATAACCTTGCGCCAGTTTTGTCAACGGTGCTGAGAGAAAGTAGAAGACATTTGCACCGAGGCCCGTGTAGATGAACTGTGTCCACTCGACAGGGATCAGCTCGCCAGCTGCGATCCCTTCTTTTACGAGAATCTCCACCCTGCTCCACAAAGGCCGCATCAGCTTCTCGGCAATGGGCCCCAGGGCGTTTGCTTCGCCGCGATGGAGCCGGATCATTTCCTGCTGCATCAGGCTTTGGAATTCGCGGTTGGAGTGCATGCGGTCGAAGTGGTTGAGTGCAATGCGGAGGAATCGCTCGCCGGCCGGAGCATCGCTTTCGAGGACCGCGAAGCTGGTAACGCGGACACCTTCGACCACCTTCTCCAGAGCCGCCTGGTAGAGCTCATCTTTGCCGCGAAAGTAGTAGTAAAGAAGCGCCTTGTTGACGCCGGCCTCCTCGGCAATCTGCTCGGTACGCGCGCCAGCGAGCCCGTTTAGGCTGAATTGGCGGATGGCGGCCTCAAGGATGCGGGCGCGCGTGTGATCTGCGCGCTCTGTCTGGGTACGGGTTTGAGGGGTCGCGGTCATTATTTAACTAACTAGTTAGTAAAATACAACAGAAACCGTCTATTTGCAAGACCCCTGGTAAAGAACCTGCTAATTCAGCTCATATTGAAGCCGTTCATAGAACACTCTATTTCGGTGGGCTACGCTGCCTCGGGCGCAGCATATTCTATTGCTCGGTGGCCGGAAGGCGGCTAAGCATGATCTCTCTGACGCGCTCCGGGGCGATGCCGTGATGATATTCCTGAGCAAGCGGATGATCGGTCGGTTCCAATTCAAAATGCGGACGCGAGCCCGGCGCACGAATATGCGCATACATTTTCAGATTGAGCGTGTTTGAGTAGCCGGAAATTCTGGAGCTCAACCAGGAGTACATGCGCGGTAATTCGGCACGCCTCGGATCGTCGTCCATCTTCAGTAGTGCTTCAAAGTTCTCGCGGCGTAGAGATCCCCACACTCCCCAGCGAAAGGTCTCGGCAGCGCCAATGATGGGCAGATAAATGTTGCCTCGGACGAAGAAATGCTCGTTATCGATTACACAGTAATCCTCGTCAAGGAAGGATTTGGCTGTTTTATCAAAGATGCCCGTCGAAAGCAGCATCCAACGAGTCGCCTTTTCGTACTCCTTTTTCCAGTAGTAGGGTCTTGAAAAACCAAAGTCCAGACAAGGGCCAGAGTGCCATTCTTCGCAACTCCCGCACTTCCATCGCATTCCGCCCAAATCGTCCAGTGTTACTGTGGGCTTGGTATTACGGATCCGTGCGCGCTCATAACAGCCTGAGCATAGTAAAACAATCTTGGTCAGCTTCTCGGACTCTTCATTCCAGCCACCGTGGGCGGCGCGGATGATTTCGCAGTCGTCGCACCAGGCATCGGGGAAAGGATTCTTCTTGGTGGGCTTGCGGTGGTTAAATCCCAAACCCGCCATATCCCCGACGAGATGAGTGCAGACGTAAGCTTTTTCGGATTCACCATGTGTTTCGCACTGGACGGTTTCGGCCACGCAAGTATCCTCTTCGAGAGGCATTGAGAGAGTCAATGCCGGGCTATGGATTCTGAACATCACCGAAGATTCTGCATCGATAGTCTTCCAGCGTTTCGATGCGAAATGCCGTTACCCCAGCCAGCGCCAGCAAATCGTCATCGCCCGTCACGAGCAGGTCGGCTTTGCCGCTTTGGGCCAGGTCGAGCAACGGCTGATCGCTTTTGTCCCGGCAGACTGCCGGGCATAGCTCTACCAGCTCGATCGTTTCGCAAAAGGGAAGATAATCGGCAAGCAGCTCCAGGCGGTCATCGGGCGCGAGCCTGAACTTCGGATAAGCCAGGATCCGCGTCAGCTCCGCCACGGTTGCGCGCGAGATCAGCGGTGTGCAACCGCCCTCTCGCCAATGCTGCCGAAGCCACACCAGGCGACCGTTTGCAAACAGGAGCCCTGAGACAACGGTATTCGTATCGAAGACAACGCGCGGCTTCATGCGGTTTCAGGCTTGCTTGTCTCTCGCGCCCAGGTGACGGCGGCGGCCACATCCTGCTCGTCGATGCCAAGCGCCGCGAGCTGACCGCGTACCTCGTCCGCGCGGCTCCGCCTGAGCGGACGCAGGACGATTGAAGCCCCATCCGTGCTAACATCGAAGTATTCCACTCCGGTGAAGCGTGTAACCACCGCCTTGGGAAGGGTGAGTTGGTTCTTGACCGTCATTTTAGCCAGCACGATTCGCCTCATTCAAGGAAACAAGGAAATCTTACCAAGTATCAATCGGTTAGGCTATTCCGTTACCCTCGTCGCTTTCTCAAGACCCACGTCGTCATGCAGCGGTAGTCCTGCACGATTGTCGTCTTCAGAGGGTCCACAAGCACGGCGTTCATCTCCTCCGTCAAATTCAGGAGCATCTCCTGATCCACAAGAAACCACTGCGAACCATCAACAATCCTGTAGATGTTGCCCCGCAGGCGCTCGAAGTCCATTCCAATCCTGGAGCCCAACCGGCAGAAGAGCATCCCGCCCGGCTTCACCACTCGCCACAACTCCGCGAGCATCGCACGGAAGTGCCGATCATCGCGGGCAAAGTGCAGCACGGAATTGCACAGCACCACATCGGCAAAGCTGTCTGGAAACGGCATCCGCTCGATCGCTCCCACCTGGAAGTTTTTCGCTGGCAATCCCGTCTCAAGCGAGGCGGACAATTTGCGGACGTGCTCCACGCCTTCGGCATCCGTGTCGAGCGCGAATACCTCACACCCTTCGCGCAGCAGATGCACAAGGTTGCGCCCGTAGCCGCACCCAGCGTCAAGCACAATCATTCCAGGCGCAATGTTGCCGCGCAGGATTTGATCGAAAACGTAGATATCGATCTGCCCGAACTGCTCTTGAACGCTTATGGTCACTCGGTCGCCATTCATCAGGACCACTGCAACGTATGGACGGAGTCGGCCGGCAACTCTACATCGAGAGTCTTCGATCCCAGCAGCAACTGAACCCGCTTCTCCTGGCCGCGATTCGAAAGCACCACCACAAAGCTGCCATCGGGATTGCGGAAACCGGCATGAGACACAGCGCCCGCAGCCCCTTGGCCCGCCGCGCCGCCAACACCATTGGTTTGGAAGACCCTGGCGCCGCGGCGCACATGCTTTGAGAAGTGCGCAAACGCCCAATACTGCCCGCTGCGGGTCACCTTGTGAGTGGCATTGTCTACCGTGATCACGCCGCCGCAGGGGAACGGTCCGATATTCGGATTACCCTTTTCGTCGAGCGCCAGATTCCAGGCAGTGATGGATCGCGCCCAGTTGTTGAGGATGCCGTTGAAGGTCTCCGTCCACTTGGCAAAGTCGGTCAGATAGTCGGGCGCGGTAATGTCCGGGCCCCCTTCGGTCCAGTAGGCGTTCTTCTCAGGAAAAGCTTCGTGCACGCGTGTCATCGCCGAGGGTTCGCCGACATAACCGTGCCATGCAATGCCGTCGATGTACTCATAAGCGGCCGGCGCACTCAACTCGCCAATGGCGCGGCCCCAGAGGTTATAGTTGTGGTCCAGCACCCAAATCTTGGTCGGGGAGCCGGCCTTGCGCAGCGCAGGGCCTAGGAACTTCTCGACAAAGCCGATCTCATTTTCCTGTGCCCACAGGCAGGCGGGCATGCGGCCGTTCTGCTCGGCGTCCACTTCGTTCTGCACGGTGACCGCATCAATCTGCACGCCTTCGGCCTTGTACGCCTCAAGAAATTTAAGGAAGTACCGCGCATAGGGCGCGTAGCTGCGCTCAGGCATGGTTCCGCCCAGCATGGAACCGTTCACCTTCATCCATCCTGGCGGACTCCACGGCGAGGAGAAGAGAAACAGCTCAGGATTCGCCTTGCGCGCATCCCTGAGCACGGGCAAAATGTAAGCCTTGTCATGGTCGATTGAGAACTTCTTAAGTTCGGGGTCAGGCTCCGCGTTCTCGTCGAAGCTGTAAACACTCCTCGAATAGTCGCTGGCGCCGATGCAGGTGCGGCACACATTCAACGCCATCTCGCCGGGTGCGAAAAGATCGTGCACGACCTCTTCCTGTTGGCCCGGCGGAATCTGGCTCAGCACGTAACAGGTGGCATCTGTCAGCGCGCCTCCAAAACCCAGAATCTCCTGCTTCGTCGCACCCGGATCAAGCGCAATGGCGTCGGCGGCAACCTCGGTAACGGGCTCCCATGCCAGGGGTTCGCCCTGCGCATACCGTCTGTCGCGGAACGTGGCCCACACTCGCACCGGCCCCGATGCGCCTGCCTCACCGGCCCATGCCGGAATCCCCCTGGAAACAGCCAATGCTGCTGCTGTTGCTGAAGCCGCCTTCAAAAATCCTCTACGTGAACCTAGCGCCATTGAAGCTCCTGATGAACCACCAGCTTGCGGTAAGTATCGTAACAGCGGCGCTGGCAGCGTCTAAGCCGCTGCCAGCGCCGCCAAAATCTGCGGTGCCAACTGGCTCACGCTGCCCGCGCCCAGAGTCAGGATCAGGTCGCCTTCGCGGGCCTCCGTGGCAATCAGACCAACAGCAGCGCCAAACTCTGCGGCAAAGTGAACCTTCGGCCCCTGAATCAAGCTGACGAGCCGCTCCGCCGATACTCCGGGAATGGGTTCCTCGCTGGCGGCGTAGATGGGCAGCACGACGACCGTATCCGCGTCGGCGAAAGCGTCGCCGAATTGATCCATCAGATCGAGCGTGCGCGTGTACCGGTGGGGCTGAAAGACCACATGGATGCGCCGGTGGCCGCATTCGCGAGCAGCTGCCAGCGTAGCGCGAATCTCCGTTGGATGGTGTCCGTAGTCGTCCACTACGGTGACGCCGCGCGCCGTGCCGCGCTCCTGAAAGCGCCGATCCACGCCGCGAAAGTGGTTGAGCCCCTCGGCGATCTTGTCCGCTGGAACTTCAAGCTGGCGGGCGATAGCCACTGCCGCCGTGGCGTTGAGTACGTTGTGGCGTCCTGGAACATGCAGTTCGAATGGGCCTAGCGGCCCCTGAGCCGTATGCACCAGAAACCGCGCGAAACGCCCCTGGCCAGCCTCAACAAACTCCAACCGATAGTCGGCTTCGGCGGCAACCCCGTAGGTGAAAACGCGCCGGCGGGCGCGCGGCAGAATCGCGGCCAGCAGCGGATTGTCCAGGCAGGCGGTTACCGCTCCGTAGAACGGCACCTTGTCCATGAACTCCAGAAAAACCCGCTCCACGTCGGCCATGTCCCTGTAGCAATCCATGTGTTCGCGGTCCAGGTTGGTCACCACGGCCAGGATGGGCGAAAGCTTGAGGAAGGAGCGGTCGCTCTCATCTGCCTCGGCCACCAGATACTGTGTCGTCCCCAGTCGGGCGTTCGATCCTAACGCATCTACGCGGCCGCCCACTACGACTGTAGGGTCAAGGCCTCCGGCAGCCAGAACACTGGCCACCATCGAAGTGGTGGTGGTTTTGCCGTGCATCCCGGCGATAGCGATGCCGTACTTGAGACGCATTAGTTCGGCCAGCATTTCCGCGCGCTGGATGACGGGAATCTTGCGCCCGTGGGCCTCGACGACCTCGGGATTGGCCGGGCCGACCGCCGAACTCGTCACGACAACTGTAGCCCCGATCACGTTCGCAGCGCCGTGGCCTTCATAGATCGTTGCACCCAATTGCGCCAGCCGGTCGGTCACCGGCCCGCGGCGCAGGTCGGAGCCAGAAACCTTCATACCAAGGCTAAGCAGGATCTCCGCGATGCCGCTCATGCCAATGCCGCCGATGCCGATAAAGTGCGCGTGCTGCGAGGTTGTGAACATGTTTGACGAATCTCCACTTTAACATTCGCGCGGGCCAATCCTGCAGTTTGCCGCAAAAGCTGGAATGCGCCCGAATTGACTAGCGATTGCCTAGGTGTCGTTATTTCACTCTGGAACTCCCCGAATGTGCAGTTTCTTCGCCAAACACATTAACCTCATCTGGCTTGTGTACTTCAAATCTGCCGGGTGTATGCAGAGCGGTACTGGCAGTTGATTACCTTTGGAATCATGTTTAAATAATGCAAAATCAGCAGGATGGGTGGTAATACCACTATTGTATATTTAGTAAACAAGTAACCTGAAAACGATTACTATAAGCAGGAAATATCATCGTCAAACTGCCAGAGCCTGATTGGGAGTCTTCATAATAAGTGCATCATTGCATTAGACTTTAAGGTCGATGTGTTCCAGAAAGCGATATAGCCAGGACACCGAGGGCGCTGCGTTGGATCGGACGAATTCGTCTTCGTCGGCTTTGCCCGGCGCTAAAGAGCAGTCACTCCCAGTGGCCGATCCTGGCTCCCGAGAGCATGAACTCTCATTTGCTGGGTTCCGGCTCCAGGTGGATGGCGTCCTTCTGCGTGGCGAGACGGCCGTTCATCTACCTCCCAAAGAGCTTGCGGCGCTTCGTTTCTTGATTGCCCGCGCCGGCCAGATTGTTACGCCCACTGAGCTGCGCCAGGCGTTATGGGGCGATGTGCATGTTACCGCCGACAGCGTTTCCAAGTGCCTCTCTTCCTTGCGCGCACAGCTCGAGCCGGAACAGTGCATCCAAACCGTCTACAAGAGGGGATACCGTTTCTCCGCAGAGGTTCGACAGCACGGCGCAGCGCCGATTGCGGGGCTGCCGCGGCTGGCTATTCCGCCATTTGCCACGGGTTACGGCATCCCCGACCATCTTGGTTCGGCAGTTGCCGAGGAGACCGCTGCACAGCTAAGTAACGCACATCCCGCCGTCGTCGCCGTTATAGCGCGGGACTCAGTCTTCGCGCTGGCCTGGCAAGGCCTCGGCGCACAGCAAATCGGCGAAACCCTCAAAGCCGACCTGGTCCTGGCAGGTACGCTGCGTTCTCTGCCGTCGCATTTTCGTCTTCGCGCAGAGATGATTCGGGTGGCAGATGGCGCGCAGATCTGGGTGGAAGACCTGATCGTGCCACAGAGCAGCATCGCCGGACTGGAATCGGAACTCGCCCGCCGCCTTGCCTTCCGACTGAACTCGGGCGCGGTATCGATCTCCGCCGTCGGCGCCGAACCCGACAGTCGCTTGGAAGCTATTCCTGCCTCCAGTCAACGAGATCATGCCGCGGCGCTGAGTGGGGACCGCCGTGAAGCTTACGAACTCTACCAGCGCGCACACTATGAGTGGCAGACTCTCCAGCGCCACCGGATGCAGGATAGCCTTCAAGACCTCTTCCGCGCCACCGAGCTGGATCCCGCGCTGATTGCCGCAAAAGTCGATCTCGTGAATCTGTCCGTTACGCAGTCCTTTTACGGCTTTATGTCTTCCGCCGCTGCAGCAAACATTGTGCGCCGCGCGGCGGAGCCAGCATTCCCGGCAACTGGTTTTAGCAGCAAGGGTGAAGAATCTCTTCCCGAATATCCCCCTGGCGCGGAAGCCATCCTGCCCGCGCTCGGCTGGGTCAGCTTCCATGTGGACCGGAATTTGCACGCGGCCCTTTGGGCCCTTTCCCTCTCCTCCGACCTGCCGCACGATCCATGGATCACGCGCGTACGCTCGATGCTTGCGCTCAGCCGCCACCGGTTTGACGAGGCCATCGATCTGCTCCGCTCCGCTCTGCGCAAGGATCCTTTTGCGCCATGGCTGCATGCGCGCCTGGCATGGGCACTCCACCTGGCGGGTCAGGCCGATGAGAGTGTGGCGTGTGTTCGCCAGACCCTGGCCAATTTTCCGGAACATGAAGGCTCCCTTCTTTATGGATCGATGATTCTTGCCTTCAATGGAGATGCGGCACGCGCCGCCGAACTTGCGTATGGCCTCGTCCAGCGTTCGCCGCACTTCGATCTCGCCACCGCCGTCCAAGCCTATGCCCTGGCCAGCTCGGGCCGCAAAGATGAGGCGCGCACGATCCTGGAACGCCTGGAATGGATGAGCAGGGAACGCTTTGTCCTGCCCTCGTTCAACCCCGCCGTTTATGTTGCGCTCGGGGATCTGGATGGCGCGCTCGCCCATTTGCGCACAGCTAACGAGACCCGCTGCCCATGGTTTTTCCAGATGCTCGCCGACCCACGCCTCAAACCCCTCCATGGACACCCGGAGTTCGACAGGATGCTCAATATTCTGCGCACGATGGAAGCGAGTATTCGAGTCTAGAGAATGACGCCGACTCACTCATAACGCCCAATAAGTAGACCCCAACCTCGCATGCTTTCCGGGTTCGAGTCGGGAAGCACACAACATTGGGGTTCATAGCTCTCATCAGAACTTGTTTTCACTCCTGCTGCCAGTTTCTGCGTTGAGTAAACAGACCGTCTTCCAGCCAGAAACAGGAGCGTCAAGCAGACAGCAGCTATCGTTGCGCAGGCCGCGGAGCTTGCTGAATCACTGCGTCGAAGGCCGGCTTTGGTTGACCAGAGCGATCAAAGAGCAACGGGTAGTCGGTGCGCCCAAAAACAGGCCAGTTGTTCTTCCAGGAATCCTCGTCCGTCACGCCCCAGAAAGTCACTCGGCTCATCACAGCTCGGTGTTTCATATAGACGCTGAAAAGATTGGCATACTGTTTTGCCAATGCCTTCTGAACGTCATCGGGCAAGCCGTCGACATAAGGGTTGAGTTTTGGATCGGCCTTAACATTCAGTGAAATATCCGCGCTTCCGACGGCGACAGGCGGTAACACGTCAATGTCCAGTTCCGTAATCGCTACCTTGACTCCCAGCTTGGCGAAATCAGTAATGGTAGCGTCCTCCAGCTCGACTGAGGGCCAATCGAGGCTGTCGTGGCCCTGAATGCCCACCACCGCGACCGGGATTCCCTGGGCCTGAAGCTTTTTGACCAATGCGATGGCGCCGTTGCGCTTTGCCTCGTTTTCCAGCGAGTAGTCGTTGTAGTTCAGCTGGGCATTGGGATCGGCTTCATGGGCGTACTGGAATGCCTTGGCGATATAGTCTTCCCCGATGATCTTCAGCCACTTCGACTGCCGCAAGGTGCCGTCCTCGTTCAAGGCTTCGTTGACGACATCCCAACTCTGAATCCGCCCCTTGTAGCGTCCCACAACCGTGAAGATGTGATCGTGCATCCGCTTCAACAGGGCTTCCCGGGTCAGCGGATTCCCCTTCTCGTCCTGGAAAACCCAATTCGGAACCTGCGCGTGCCAGATCAGGTTATGACCGACGATGAACATATGGTTCTTTTCGCCGAACTCGACGTATTTATCGGCAAGCTCGAAGGAATAGGTCTCGGGCCCCGGATGAACCCGTTCCCACTTGAGGACGTTTTCGGGGCTGATGGAGTTGAATTGCGCGCGGACAAGGGCAGCGCCGCGTGCATCGCCCCCGGTGATCTGTGGAGTGTTGATGGCCGCTCCGACATAGAACGAATCGCGATAAGCGTCCTTGAGCGTGGTGGGCGCCTGCGCGGCCGCCGCCATGCTTGCGGCGACCATCGTTGCAACGATCATGAACCGCCGATGCTGCATCTCTAAATACTCCTGAACGATTGAAAGAACGGAAAAAGAGCTGGGCTCAAAAAGTTAGGCGGCCGCAACCGGTTAGCGGGTGCGGCCCAGGGTGGAAATGTTGCATACATTACGAGGCCGAGGACGAAAAGCCTTTGCGCCGCTCGGCAAGTTCGTTCGAGATGGTCATATTGAGCTTCATGCTGATGCCGTAGAAGAGCAGGCAGATTGCGGTGGCAAGAAACGCCGCGCCAGACCAGACGGCGGCAATCATGGTGATTCCATGGATTGCTGTTGCATTCTGTTGAAGGATATCCGGTCCGCCGAGTGTCTTTGACTGATAGTGATAGAAATCCAGGAGCCATCCGTTAATCGCTCCGCCCAAAGCCAATCCAATCCACAGCGCAAAGACCACCGCCGCCGTCACCGTACCAGTGGCGCGGCGTCCCGTCTTCCATTCGCCGTAGTCGGCGACGTCCCCCATCATGGACCAGAGCACAGGGCCAGAACAGCCGAAGGCGAATTGGCGCAGAACTTCCAGGGTAATGATGGGCACGGTTGCAGTGGCCGGGAACAAGAGCAGCGCGATACACAGGACGCCCGTCAGAAACATGCTCCAGAAGAAGAGCATTCGCTTGCCGATGCGTTTGGTAAGAGCCGTCGAGCAGGCCACTCCGATCAGCAGCGCAGTCAATCCGAAGCCGTTGAACCAACTGAAGATGATTGGGTTGCCCGCGCAGTACTTAAAGTAGGACAGCATGACGCTGTTGCGGATCATGAGGCCGATAAAGTAGAAGGTCGTCGCCAGGAAGAGCGCGATCCACGGGCCGTTCTTCAGCAGATCGGAGAGATCTTTCGTGACCGAGGACTCCTGTTGTGGATCGGGCTGAATACGCTCTTTGGAGACGGAAAAAGCGATGAGGAACATCACCACGCTGGCAGCCAGAAATATCCCCATCGTCAACTGATAGCCGCGCGCGTTGTTGCCCTGGCCCAGGTAAAGGACCATGGGAACAGCCAGGCTTTGCACGATGAAGCCCGCGCCGTTGGCGAACAGTTGACGGTAAGTGGCGATGCTGTTGCGCTCGTTCGGATCGTCGGTCATCACGCCGGTCAGGGAGGCGTAGGGCACATTGTTCATCGTGTAGATGAGGCGCAGCAACAGATAAGTGACCCAGGCGTACATGAGCTTTGCCGGGGCGCTCAGATCGGGCGTGGTGAAGGTGAGAATACCGATCACGCCGAAGGGCACGGCCGTCCACAAGAGCCAGGGACGAAATCTTCCCCAACGGGTGTTGGTGTGGTCGGCGATGATACCCATCACCGGATTGAGAAACGCCATCCCCAGGCCGACGATAAGAAACATGTTTCCCGCTTGTCGCGGCGTCAACCCGAAGGTGTCAATGTAAAAGCTCAGTTGCAGGGCCATCATCGCCTGGAAGACGAAGTTGGCGGCCATATCGCCGAGGCCGTATCCGAATTTCTCCCCGAAGGAGAGTTTTGTACTTACACCGCTCATCGACTTCTACTCGCTTTCGCTGGAAGAGCAGTCTCGGTTCTCAGAGGCGTTTGTTTCGCCGCTGGCAACTTGTGGTTTCGCCGTCCAGGATCTCATCGTTCACGTCATTTTTTGCCGGTTTTCCGCGTTCCCTCTCTGAGGGGCCGGACCCGGTTCGGTACCCCACGTGAGCAATATTCGATTCCACCAAAGTAAATCGCATTACTCCCTGGATTGGCAAGTGCAAAACCAAAGCCTTTCAAACTCTATCCACACCTCTATCCACGAGGCCCCTGAAAACGCTACAATCATGCCGTATCCACGCCACCCGCCGACTGGAGATCCACCGCAAGGACTCTGCCTGGCCGTCTTTGGCTGGAAGGGTTCGGATCGTGTTGGTGAACTATATGGTCTGCCAGCCCTGAGCTCGATACTGTTGACGAGACTGTTGAACCGGATGGGTATAATCTCCAGCGAGGATTCACTATGACTAAACGTGCACCGCTCTCCTGCCAAATAGGTTTTAACGCACAGCATTCACCCATGGGCGCATTCATGAGCTTTACCTGCGGCAACTTCGGAACCCGCGGCGGAATTGGCCTGCAAATCGGACAGCCGGGCGATCAGGAAGTCTTCATCGGCTTCAAAGAAGGCGACCGTTATTCTGACGCCACTTTGAAATGCCTGCCTTTTTACACGGCAGCTGTAGACCGTTCCGCCGATGCTTTTCTGGTAGAGCAGGCCGGTCCCTCCGAGCAGAACGTGAAGCCCGACGCCGTGCCGTTCAACGCCAGTGAATTGTCGCGGTCCTATGGCTGGGCCAGCGATCAATGGACAGCCGAGGGACTGAGCTTTTCGGTCTATTCTCCCTTCGGCGCAATCCCCGATCCCGCGAAGGAAAGCAACGACCGGATGCGCGAGGGCCTGCTGCCTGCCGTCATCGCCCGCCTCGAACTGGACAACACTAAAGGCACAAAGGCCAAAACCGCCATGTTCGCGCTCAATCACGCACGTCCAGGTAGCCGGATTCTCAACGACGATCTCGGCGGCGGCCGATTGGCGTTCGCCTTCCGCCGCGAGGCTGGCGGCGCGGCCGAACTCCGCGATTTCACCACCTCCGAAGAAGGGGTGAAGGTCGACGCTCAGCCCTTCGTCTTCATGCGCTGGTCTGCCAGTGACGGCGTGCGTGAGCGTCACAATCCAGTTCACCTGCTGGGTTCCTGCCCCGGATTCGGATTTGAAGTTCCGGCGGGAAAAAAGTACGGAATCACCATTGCGCTCGGTTCCTATCTGGAAGGCTTCCAGACCAACGGACACGACGGCCGTTACCTCTACACGCGCTACTTCAAGAGCCTTGCGGACGTTCTGAAAACTGCACTCGATAGCTCCTCAAAAATGATCGCCGCAGCCAAGGCGCTCGACAGCAAGCTGGACCAGGCCACTCTTTCTGACGATCAGCGATTCATGATTGCGCACGCCACTCACAGCTACTTCGGCAGCACGCAGTTGCTCGAAATCGAAGACCAGCCTTTCTGGGTCGTGAACGAGGGCGAGTACTGCATGATGAATACGCTCGACCTCTCCGTCGATCACGTCTTCTGGGAACTCGATCACAACCCATGGCTAGTCCGCAATCTGCTCGATAACTTTGTCAGGCTGTACAGCTACAACGACGAAGTCAAGGTCTACAAGGCGGAGTTTGCGCCTTCGACCGACACGATGCAGATCGATCCTTCGCAGACGCCGCCGCCGCCCGACGAGGCTCAGCTCAAGCGTCCCTACGACACCAAGCCCGGTGGCCTCAGCTTCTGTCACGACATGGGCGCACACAACAACTTCTCGCCCAAGGGCCGCAGCAGCTACGAGCTTGCCAACCTGACCGGCTGCTTCAGCTACATGACGGTGGAGCAGCTCTGCAACTGGGTTCTCACCGCAGGCTGCTATCTGGCCAAGACTCGCGATATCGAATGGCTCAAGAACAACAAGACCGTGGTGGATGCCTGCCTCGGCAGCATGATCAACCGCAGCGGCGACGTTGGATTCGCGCAATTCGACAGTACGCGCTGCGCCGGTGGACAGGAGATCACAACCTACGACTCGCTCGATCACTCTCTGGCGCAGACCCGCAATAACATCTACATCGCCGTAAAGAGCTGGGCAACCTACAGGTCTCTGGCGCTGATGTTCCGTGAGCTTGGCTACGCAGCCAGCAAACTCCGCTGCGAAGAGCTCGCCGCCAAAGTTGCTTCGGTGGTATGCGATCAGGCTGTTGACGGCGTGCTGCCGGCGATCTTTGAAAAGTCCAACCCTGGCTACTCCAGCCGCATTCTGCCCGCAATAGAGGGATGCGTCTACCCGCTCTACTTCGTCAAAACCGGGTTTGCCGGCTGCACCCTGGAGCAGGTCTACGGATCGCCTTCTGAAATGCGCATGTTCGGCGTGCTGAAAGAGCACACGCGCAACCTGTTGCTCGATCCTGAGCGGCGCAATCTCTTTGCCGATGGCGGCATCAAGCTCTCCTCCACCAGCAATAACTCGTGGATGAGCAAGATCTCCATCTTCATGCACGTTACCCGCAAGGTCTTCCATCTCGATACGGATCCCAAAGTGGCCGAAGTCTTCCGCAAAGCGGATGCCGCTCACGTCAAATGGCAGGTTGAAGGCAGCTCGTATTGGGCTTGCTGCGACCAGATCGTTTCCGGCGAAGGCAAGGCCAGCCGCTACTATCCGCGCATCATCACCAGCGCGCTGTGGATGGAGTAATCCACGCGCGTCAAGACTATCGCGGAACTCCGCCTTGAAGGCCAAGTTGGGTTGCCAAGGTGTCCCAATCGAGTTAGGCGAAAGCGGAATTCGCCGATCTCGCCTAAATTAAGGCTTGCCGCGCTCGAATGCTGCAAGGTAATCGGCCTGCCTGTGACCCGAGCCACACTCCATCAACCCATCGCGGGTTATCCTGATACCAGTACCTTCGATCTTCCAGAGGAGTCATTCTTCTTGTCCATTCACAAGCGTCCTCTCGTTCTGACCATCCTCGACGGATGGGGCTACCGCGCCGAAACCGCCAACAACGCCATTGCGCTGGCCAAAAAGCCGGCATACGACAAGCTGCTGCGCGAGTTTCCCAACTCGCTGATCCAGGCCTCAGACCACTTCGTGGGCTTGCCCGACGGGCAGATGGGCAACAGCGAAGTGGGCCATCTGAACATCGGTGCAGGCCGCATTGTGCAGATGGACATTACTCGCATCGACGCCGCCATCGCGTCGGGCGAGTTCGTTAAGAATCCGGCCATTGTGCGCGCGATGAAGCAGGCGCAGGAGGGTGGGCGGCAACTGCATCTCTTCGGCCTGGTCTCGGACGGCGGCGTTCACTCGCAGCTCACGCACCTGTACGCGCTGCTCAGGACCGCGCGCGAGTACGGACTGCACCGGGTTTTCGTTCATGCTTTCATGGATGGGCGCGACACGCCGCCCACCGGAGGCGCGGGCTACATTGCGCAACTCGAACAAAAGATGCGCGAGTACGGCGTTGGCAAAGTGGCTTCAGTCAGCGGACGCTACTACGCCATGGACCGCGACAAGCGCTGGGAGCGCGAGCGCAAGGCCTTCGACGCCATGGTCACAGGCAAGGCCGAGGGCGGCGCGTACGCCAACCCCGTGGCGCGGCTCACCGAGTGCTACAACAACGGAACGACCGACGAGTTCATCATTCCCTTTGTAGTCGTGGACGGCGCGGGCAAGCCGGTGGCGCAGATTCGCGACGAGGATGTCTGCATCAATTTCAACTTCCGCAGCGACCGCGCCCGCGAAATTACCCGCGTGCTGGCGCGCGAAAGCGGCTTGAACAAACAGGGCGGCCGCGACCTCGACGGCTGGGAGGGACTCGATCAGACCATCCCGCGCACTGAGATTCCGAAAAACCTCTATTACCTGTGCATGACGCAGTTTGACAAGCTCTACGACCTGCCCCTAATCATGCCGCCTGAGTCGCTTGATAACATTCTGGCCAATGTGCTGGCCAAACACCAACTGCGCAACCTGCGCGTGGCGGAGACGGAGAAGTTCGCCCACGTCACATACTTCTTCAACGGCGGCATTGAGACACCCTTTCCCGGAGAGGATCGCGCGTTGATTCCTTCACTGAAAGTGGCTACCTACGATCTGGCTCCTGAGATGAAGGCGGAGGCTATTGGCGACACCATTGTCAAGGCCATCAACGACACCGCCTTCGACCTGGTGGTGGCCAATTTCGCCAATGCGGACATGGTGGGCCACTCCGGCAAGCTGGAGCCGACCATCCGCGCCGTCGAGGCCGTGGATGCGCAGTTAGGCCGCATCTACAAAGCCATCAAGGAGCGCAACGGCAGTTGGCTGGTCACCGCCGACCACGGCAACGCCGAGCAGATGGTGGACTTGGTCACCGGCGCTCCGCACACCGCGCACACCACCAATCCGGTGCCGATTATCTATGTGGCCGAAGAAGCCAGCCACTATCGCTTGCGTCCCGACGGCTCACTGCGTGATATTTCACCCACGCTGCTAGCCATTTTGAAGGTCGAAGAGCCGAAGCAGATGACCGGCGGCGATTTGCGCGTGCCGTTGGCGAAGTAACCGCAAACGCAAAGAAAAAAGCGAGGCCATTGCGGCTTCGCCTTTCTTGTTATGTGGCGCAATTCGCCAGTCCAGGGATCTGTGGCAATCTCGTGGGCTTGCGAATTGACTGACGCAACAGCACTCGTATGTTAGAAAAGATGGTATGAGTCACAGACCCAAGCGTCCGTCCGCGGTTGCGCATGAAAGGCCGCCTTTTGCAGACAATGCGGCATTGATCACGCATGGACCACACGAGATGGCCTCGGAGCACCGGCCGGGACTCTTCCCTGAAGAGAACTTTCGCTGGCGAGCCGGTGAGATAACGCGCCTGGAGGCCTTCAGCGATGTGGTCTTTGGATTTGCGCTGACGCTGCTTGTGATCTCGCTGGAAGTGCCTCGCAGCTATACGGCGCTCATGGCGGACTTGCAAGGTCTTCTTCCTTTTGCCGTGTGCTTCATGCTGCTGGTTGCAGTCTGGCGCATGCACTACATTTATTCGCGCCGCTACGGGCTGGAAGACCCTTACAGCTTCTTCCTGAACATGGTCCTGCTGTTTCTTGTTCTGTTCTGCGTCTATCCGCTTAAGTTCGTGTTCACACTCTTCTTTTCGCGCTTGATGGGCGGCGAAGCCGGCGACGATGTCAGTTGGCATGGAGCGCTTGTGCTTGTGCAATTGTTCTTTCTGGGATACGCGTCTCTGTTGCTCTTGTTCACGCTGATGTATGCTCACGCCTACAAAGTGCGGGCAAAGCTCGGATTGAACGCGGTTGAAGTCCGGATAACGTGGGACGCTGTTCAAATGAACGCGATTGGCAGTGCGATAGGTTTCCTGTCGCTCGCCCTGGCCTTCAAGAATCCGTTTTGGCCTGCAATTCTGTGCTGCCTTTTCGGGCCGGTTTCTTTCATCCACGGCTTTGTCGCTAAGAAGAGAATTCAGCGTCTCCTGGCGGAGAAGGCGTGACGGTCGGGCCTGCGGATGGAGTACCCCCATTCTGCGGCAGGAATGACCCGCCGTCCGCCAGCTCTGTTTCTGCGTGGCCGCCTTGATTGGCGCAAATCGTTGGCCATATTGGCTGGCTTTGGCGGAGTCATTGTTTCAATCGATCCCTTCGGCACTGCACGTCAGGCAAACTGGATCGGGATTGCTGCCTGTTTGGTCTGCGTCGACAGCCTTTCGGTCAACATGGTCTGCTCGCGCGGCATCACGCAGACGGATAAATCGGAGAGCATTGTCTTCTTTTCTGGAATCGTGATGGCCGCATACGGCTTCGGGAGCATAGTTGGGCACACCCAACCTCTGACAGGTCGACTCACTGTTGCGCTCTGCTCGACAGGATTCTTCTGCGCTCTGGGAAACGTGTGCTTCAATGTTGCCATAAAGCAATCCTCTTCAGCCACCGTCTTGCAATATCGGTACCCACAGCTTCTCACCGGCGCTTTGATCGCTTATCTCTCCTGGCATGAGATACCGGCGATCTCACTGCTTCCGGGTGGAGTTCTGATCGTTGGGTCAGGTCTATCTATCGCAACGGGCGTCTTCCGCCAACAGATCGATGTCTGTCCACTTTCTCCACTACTCCCGGAGGAATAGAGCGGCGGCATCTCATCCCGTGGCTGCTTTCGTTTTAAGGAATCCGTGCGCAAGATAAACCATCCAATAGGAATGACCCTGATGCCAGCCAAGCGGGATGGTAAAAAGTTTATGAATCCCGTGCCAGCGAAAGTCGGCGGGCTTTCTCTGATCTTCAAGATCGGTCCCCGTTTCTTTTTGGGTGCCGCGGCACGATCGCCAAAACATTCACTAGGACCCTTCCACACCAACCCTGGGGTCTTTGCGGCGAGTCCACACTCCGGCTTGCGCATTACCTGGATGGGCCACTCCACCTCGCTGGTTGAAATAGACGGGATACGCCTGCTCATCGATCCTATCTGGGATGAACGTGCGGCCCCAACGCAATGGGCTGGACCCAAGCGTTTCTTCCCCGCGCCGCTTGCTCTTCAGCATTTGCCGGCCATTGATGCCGTGGTGATTTCGCACGATCATTACGATCATCTCGGCGAAGGCACCATCCGCAGGCTTGCGAATATGCCGCAGCTTGAGAATGCCCGCTGGATCACGCCGCTTGGTGTTGAGAAGATTCTGCATACTCTCGGCGTCAATGCCACCCGCTGCACCGCGCTGAACTGGACCGAGTACATAACTGTCGGCCCCGTGACGGTTACGGCCTTGCCAGCTCGCCATTTCTCCGGTCGCAGTCTCTTCAATCGATCCGAGACTCTGTGGGCATCCTTCGCTTTCATCGGCCCCAGGCAACGCGTCTATTACGGCGCCGACTCGGGTGAGTGGGATGGCTTTGTCGATATAGGCAAGCAGTTTGGACCGTTTGACCTCACCATGCTTGAGATCGGTGCTTCGGACCCTCTTTGGGCCGACATTCACATGGGTCCGGAAGGCGCGGTCCGCAGCTTTCGGGCTCTTGGCGGCCACGGCTTGCTGATGCCCATCCACTGGGGTCTATTTGACCTCGCGCTCCACACATGGACGAAACCCATCGAAAGTGTCTTTGCCGTCGAGGACCTGAAGCTCTGGTCCCCGACACCTGGTCTTCCGTCCGAGGTTGTCCCAGGCGAAGAGATCCGTTCAAGCTGGTGGCGTTGATCCAGAATACCTTGGCTTGACGGAAGGTTGACGAATTGTTTCACCGAACAACCGGTAGAATCGGTTTCATGGAAGGACGTGCAGTGACAATCCCGGAGACTTTACTTGCCGTGCTTAAGAAAGATGGCGTCGTCGCCATTGCCACCTTGGGCTCAGACGGGCCGCATATGGTGAATACCTGGAACAGCTACGTGCAGGTCACGGAAGATGGCCGCTTGTTGATCCCGGCTGGATTCTTGCACAAGACAGAGGCTAACATTGCCGTCAATAATCAAGTTCTGGTGACATTAGGAAGCAGCAAGGTGCTGGGGTTACACGGCCCAGGAACAGGCTTCCTGATTAAGGGGACTGCTTCTTTTCTTAATGAAGGGACAGAATACGACGCCATGAAATCAAAATTCGGATGGGTGCGCGCTGTTTTGTCAATTACCGTTAACTCTGCGACGCAGACAATATAGTAGGAATTTCTTGACTTTCTGAATTGAAGCGTTTTGTACCCCCAACCTCGACATGCGTTGACGGCATTGCAAGGATGGGGGTATGGAAGCGAGAAGGTTATGCGACGGGTGGCCCAGGTACGGATTGTAAGACCGAGTAAATCCAAGGTTGGCCGCCTGGCTATCCCATCTCCCAAACGCGAGATATGGGCCACCTGTGGATGAGGTGCGTGTGCTTTTACTGTGCACCGTTAACCGGTTTCGCGGGCAGGTCTTTACCATGCTCGGGGTCGTACTGGTTCTTGTCCATCCACTGCTTGAAGTCGGTGGCGGACTCTAGTTGGATCTGGCCATTTTCGCTGGTGTAGGCGACGTGCTCCTTCATGGCTGCATTGATGACGCAGGTTCTGTCGACGGCGGGCTGCATGATCTCCAGTTCCTTGTCGTGCGTCTTCCAGCGGGCCAGGTAGGTCTCGTAGCCCATCGAATCCATCAAGCGGGTTTGGCAGCGGTAGCTGAAGTCGAGGCCACGAGGCTGACTGCCCTCGTACAGGTTGGCGCGGCCCTCGCCCTCCACCACTTCGGGACCGGTCTGCTGCGGCGTGGCGTAGTGCGAAACGCCGTTGTGGGCGAAGATGTGGATGCGGAGCGGAAAGTCGGAGGGGTTCAGGCTGCTGGCGGCGACTTCTGTGGGCTTGGTAATCGTGTTCTGGCCGTGCTCGGGATCGTACTGGTACTTAGTCATCCATGCCTTGAATTTTTCAGCCGGCTCCTCGCCGAAGTTCCCGTTGTTCTTGTAATAGGCGATTCCGTCCTTCATGGCGACGTGGAACCTACAGGTCTTGCCGGAGACCGGCAGCAGGAGTTCCAGCTCGACGTTGGGTTTCTTCCAGCGCGCCGGGTAGGTCTCGTATCCCATGGAGTTCATGAGACGCTCATCGCAAACATACTTAAAGTCGAAGCCGCGAGGCTGGGAGTTTTCATAGAGGTTGGCGCGGCCCTCGCCATCAACATCGTTGAGCGAGCGCACACCACCATAACCGGAGTAATGCGAGAAACTGTCATGGCTGAAGATGTGGACACGGAGGGGATAGTCGGCTGGATTCTTCGCGGCGAATCCCCGGGTGGGCGCTAAGAGGACGAAGACGAGTGCGACAAGGAATAGAGATGAGATGCGACGCATAAATCACTCCTTTAACAAGAAATGGCTGAGTGGCTTGTTGCGGGCGGCCCGGATGCTTGCCGCGCAATTTGGTTCGTTGAGGCTTTCTTTTTACTGTGCCTCGGGTGCATTGGGCTGGTTGGGATCGAAGGGCTGGATCATCAGCTCCACTTCGACCGTGGTGTTGTTGAGGGCATCGGTGCTCGAGTAGACAGTGATGCGCTTACCGATAGGCACGGTGGGAGTAACCAGGTATTGATGTGTGCCTGCGGCCGGGAGCTTGGGCAGATAGTCGGGCGTATCGACGCCGATGGTTTGCATGGAAATTCGAAGTGCGACGGTGATGAGCTTGCCCTGCGGCTTGAGCGTGAGGATGTCGACATCGGTTGCGCCTTCGATAGTGCTGCTCGACGTGGTGTCCGTGCGGAAATGGGCGTCGTCACGAATGGCGGGCAGGATTTCACCGACGGTAGCCAGCAGAGTATAGGTTTTGTCGCTCCGCAGCTTGCCGTGATAGTTGCGCTTGAAGGCGATGGAGATTTGGTAGGACTGCGGGAGCGAGGGCCGAGCTTTGTGCGCAGCCGGTTTTGGCAATGCGGCGGCGTGTACGGGCTGGAGTTGTTGCGCGCTGGCAACCACAGCCGCGAGTAGAAGACAAAGAAGTGGAATGCGCAAGCTCAGTGTGGGCATTTTCTAGTTCTCTTCTCCACTGCCGATGGGAACCATGACGATGGGTGCAAAAGCGATGGGCTGGAGGATATCAGCCCGGCCTGAGGGCTGGGCGTGCGAGTTGGAGACGGCGGCGCGGTTTGCTTGCTGGAAGTGTGTCACGCGGGTTATCGGCTGTTCAGACGCGGGCTTCAAGGAGGCAGAGGCGGCGGTGGGGAAGGACGAAAGCGTGGGCGGCGCACTCTGCGCCAGTTGAGCGGCGGCTGGGTGCGGCTGGACCACGATCTGGAGATTGTGTGTGTTGACAATGACCAGCAGCATGGCAGCGGCAGAAAGCCAGCCAGCGGCGGCAAATGCCCACGAATATGTGGGACGAAGCTGGGGGCCAGGCCGCTGGCGCGGCTCAAGAGCATGAGCGGCGCCGAGGATTCGCGCGGAAAGATCTAGACGAGGTTCACCGGCAGCGTAGGTGGCCAGAGCGCTGTCAATGAGTGTATCGAGATTGCTCGCGTCGAGACTAGCGGTCTCCAGGTCACGGTTACGCGCTGCGCGCGATTCATTGATCGGGTTCTCAGTCTTCTCGTTCATGTTCCTCTCCTTTCCGCGCTTCCAACCTCTGCCGCAGACGGGCGCGCGCGTCGTGAACGCGTCTGCGAACGGTGCCTTCCGGCAGACCGAGCAGCCGGGCGATCTCCACCTGACTCAAATCCCCGGTAGCCATAAGCACCAGCGGGTGGCGTAGCTTGTCGGGTAGCGCGTCGATCTCGGCGTGCAGCCAGACGTCGAGCTGGCGGCCGATCGCCAACTGCTCGGGTCCTGGTTTGCCGCTGCGAATATCGACCGTGAGCTCCTGCTCGCGACGGCGGGTGCTTTGCCGGCGGATGGCAATGCGCCAGACCATCTGCGCGAGATAGGCGCGCGGATTGTCGATGTGCTCCCAGCGGTTGTTGCGGTAGATCTCAAGAAATGCCTCCTGCACGGCATCTTCAGCATCGGCGGGGCGGCGCAGAACGCCCAATGCAATGCGGAAGAGCATGCGTGTGTGCTGCTCGACGAGTTCGTCGAAGGAGCCCGCTTGCGGCGGCTCGTCGCCGTCCGACTCGAGCATGGGATCCTCCGCGCTTACCAGGAAGAACGCTGTCTGCATTTGCCTGTTACTAGTAAAGAGCAAGGAAGCGGGAAAACGTTCGGTGAGGCAGAAAATCTTTGTGCGGATGGTGGCCGGAGACGGGATGCCAACGGAGCAGGTGGTTTCCCGGGCTTGAGAATCCTGCCGTGACAGTTTCACAGCGCCCCTTGAGCGCGGTCAAAACGACTGCGACCGGATCGGACAGGTTCCGGAGAGAATGATACGGAGAACGCGGAAGCAGCGGCCACACCTGCGGAACGCTGAAATGATTCTGGACTGGATTGGAGCCCAAATAGTAGGATTCAAGCCTTGCGGTGATAGGCTTTCGGTGAAGCGAAGACTGGACGAGCGAATGCGATTTTTCCTGAGATATTTCATCGCGATTGGAGCTGGAATCTCGCTTGCCGGAGTACTCATGGCCCAGCCCTCTGCTCCGGTTGCCAAAGCAAGCCAGGAGATACAACAGGCGCAGTTCGAGGGATTTGATAATCCCGTGGCTGACCCCAGGGCCGTTGTTACTCTGGGCCATGCGCGATTCACCGTCCTGACCCCGGAGTTGATCCGCATGGAGTGGGCGGCCGACGGCAAATTCGAGGATCACGCCTCGTTTGTATTCTTGAATCGGCGGTTGCAGGTGCCGAAGTTCGAGACGAGCTATACAGACATGATGGGTGTACTCACCATCAAGACCAGCGTACTCGAGTTGAAATATCTTTCCATGTGGGGCGACGAAGAAGGTTTTGATGACAAGAACCTCTTCCTCAGGTTCGCTGTTAATGGCAAGCCAGTGGTATGGTATCCCGGCATGACCGACCCTGCCAACTTGCAAGGCACCACCCGCACCCTGGATGGAGCGCTGGGCGACAAGACCCATGAACCGCTGGGGCAGGGGCTGATCTCCCGTTCCGGTTGGGCGCTAGTAGACGATTCCACCAGGCCGCTCTTCGATTCAGCCGACTTCACCTTTCGCGATGGGGAAAACAGCCCTTGGCCGTGGGTGATGGAACGGCCCAAGGGCCAGCGCCAAGACTGGTACTTCTTTGGCTACGGCCACGACTACCGCAAAGCGCTGGGTGACTTTGTGCGCGTAGCCGGGCGCATTCCGCTGCCGCCGCGGTTTGCCTTTGGAGCGTGGTGGTCGCGCTACTGGGCTTATACCGACCAGGAACTGAATGAACTGGTTCGTGACTTTCGCGAAAACGACACGCCCCTGGATGTCCTCGTTATCGACATGGACTGGCACACGAGCCGCGAACAGCTTGAAGCCGCCGGCGAGGTGGATCAGTCCGGCCAGTCGCTGGGTTGGAGCGGCTACACCTGGAACAAGCTGCTCTTTCCCGACCCCGATCGGTTCCTGGCCAAGCTCCATGCCGAGGGGCTGAAGACGACGTTGAATCTGCATCCTGCCTCCGGCGTGCAACCTTGGGAGGCGGCTTATCCCGCCATGGCCCGGGCCATGGGCATCGATCCGGCGACCCGCAAGTATGTGCCGTTCGACATTACCGACAAGAAATTCGCCATCAACTACATGAACCTACTGCACCATCCACTGGAAAAACAGGGCATCGACTTCTGGTGGCTCGACTGGCAGCAGCAAGCGGAGACCAAGCTGGCTGGGGTCAACCCCACCTGGTGGCTCAACTACGTCCATTTCACCGATCAGCAGCGCGAGGGCAAGCGGCCCTTGCTCTTTCACCGCTGGGGCGGCCTGGGCAATCACCGCTACCAGATCGGCTTTTCGGGCGACTCCATCTCGGTCTGGGATTCACTGGCTTTTCAACCCTGGTTCACGGCCACAGCGGCCAATGTGGGTTACGCGTATTGGAGCCACGACATCGGCGGGCACATGCCCGGCTCTGTCGATCCCGAACTCTACACGCGCTGGGTGCAGTTTGGCGCATTCAGCCCGATTCTGCGCACCCACACCACCAAGAATCCCGACAGCGAGCGGCGCCTCTGGGCCTACCCAGAGCCGTATTCCTCAGTCCTGCGCTCCGCATACCGACTCCGCTATGCGCTGCAACCGTATCTGTACACTGAGGCGCGCAAGACCTACGAGACAGGCGTAGCCTTTCTGCACCCGCTCTACTATGACTGGCCGGAAGAGGAGCAGGCCTACCAAAGCAAGAGCGAATACCTCTTCGGCGATCAAGTGCTAGCCGCGCCCGTGACCGCGCCTGCCGATAAGGCCTCGGGGCTGGCCACGGAGAATGTCTGGCTTCCTCCGGGCGAGTGGATCGAATGGCCCACCGGCAGGCATCTTCACGGCGGCGTCACGGTGGAGCGCAGTTTCTCGATCGAGCAGATTCCGGTCTATCTGCGCGAGGGAGCGATTGTCCCCATGCAGCCGCCCATGCTCTACACCGGAGAAAAGCCGGTCGACCCGCTCATCTTCAACATCTGGCCTTTGGCGCCGGGCACAACGTCAACTTACTCGGTTTACGAAGACTCTGGCGTGGGCGTCGAGTATCAAAAAGGCGTCTTTGCACGCGCGCCGGTCAAAGCCACCCAGACCGCCGACACGCTGCGGGTGCAGATCGGCCCCGTGCAGGGCGCTTTTCCCGGAATGCCTCTTGCGCGCGGATTTGAATTACGCTTGCCCGCCGATTGGCCGCCGGAGCGGGTCACCGTGAATGGCAGTCCGTTGAAGTTTGCAGGCATTAATGGAAAGAATGGATGGCGATATGAGGGCAACACGCTCACCACTGTCATTCCCGTGCATAGCGGAAGCGTGACCTCCCTGGTGACCGTGGAGGTGCGCCGCGCACCAGGCCTCACCGCCCGCCGCGACGAGCTGGACGGCTTTGCCGGCTCCATCACCCGCCTGCGCGGAGCATATGAAGCCATGCAGCAGACTTCGCCTGTCTCAGGTCCTCCCGACTCGCTGGTCGACGCCCTGCAAGCCGGCGACCGGCTCAGCTACCACCCCGAAACAGCGCAGGCAGAGATGGCCCACTTCCGTCAGGCGCTGCCCAAGGCACAGGCTGCCGTTGCCCAGATCGGAGCAGCCTTTGCCAGCCAGTTGGAGGACCACCTGCGACGCTATTCCCCTGAACGATGGCTGCCCGGCGGCATGAACATGCCGGCATTGAAGCAGAGCCGCACCGACGCCATGACAAGAGCTCTCAAGCTGGCAGCGGAAGCGGCAAACTAAGTATCCTCCAGCAAAGCCCGGTAATCCCTTTTGGAATAGGGTATAGAGGTTCTCCATTAACTTGAAGATCAATCTTGTTCAAGAATCAGCAGTCCCTTCCCGCAGCGTGATCCAGCGCACTGCCAACTGTACCCCCGGGTGAGATAAAAGAGATGTACCTTCTTTGGCTCTGAACTCGATTTGAGTGCATCGATCCCCTCCCAGGAAAGCGAGAAAACCTATGACCCCTGAAGCTGCCATTGGCACTTTTGTCGATTTTCAGGCAAGTTGGGCAGATTTTGATCTGCCCGCCGCGGTGCGCGATGTGCTGAGTGCCGCGCCCCTGGTGCAATCGCCGGAGACGCGGGCACAGCTCATGGACTGGGCGCTCGGCCGCTCCTCCGGCGCGACCGATTGGACGCTGGGCAATCGCGACGACCACGGGCAGTATGAGGCCGTCTTTCAGGCGCCGGGCGCGGGCCGCATTGTCGAAGCGGTCATTACCAAGGCCCGCAATGGCCTGGCCATCAACTTTCCCAATCCCGCCATGCGCCGCCGCGATCCTGACGCCATGGTCATCGGCGACAATCTCCCTACCGACAAGCCCACCTACGAGCAACGTTTTGGCGAGAGCTTCGAGAAGACCCGCCGCCAAACCCTCGACTGGCTCAAAACCCAGGAACTGGTCGTCATGCCCTTCTATGCCGGTACGGATGCGCTCGGTTATGGTTCGCTGCTCATCGTCCCCCGCCAGGCCGCCTTTTTTGCTGCCGCGCTAGCTGACTTGCAGGGCATGATTCCGCGCTCGAAGGTTCCAGCGGGCTTCAAGGTCACCGGCGGAGTTCTGTTTGTGGCTCCGCCTTTCCGCCACACGCACTTCGGCGGAAAGCAAGTGGTCGTCCATGAACGCACCGCCACCCACCAGGAAATCTTCGCCTACAACCTCTACCCCGGTCCCAGCGCCAAAAAGGGCGTCTACTCCATGCTGCTTGACATTGGCGAGCGCGAGGGCTGGACCACCAACCACTGCGCCGCCGTGGCCGTGGTCACGCCCTATGAAAATCAGCTCATCCTCATGCACGAGGGGGCCAGCGGCGGCGGCAAAAGCGAAATGACGGAGCACATTCACCGCATGGAAGATGGCCGCCTGCTCATCGGCACCAACGTGGTCAGCAAAGAGGTCAGGACACTCAATCTGCCTGAAGCCTGCCACCTGCGCCCCATCGCCGACGACATGGCCTGCGCCCATCCCAAGTACCAGGGCAGCAGCGGCCGCCTCACCGTCGCCGACGCCGAAAACGGCTGGTTTGTGCGCGTCGATCACATTCACAGCTACGGCACCGCACCCAATCTTGAGCGCCTGTGCATCGATCCCCCCGAGCCGCTCATTTTTCTCAATCACTACATCGTTCCCGGCGGCACCTGCCTCACCTGGGAACATGTCGAGGACGCTCCAGGCAAGCTCTGCCCCAATCCGCGCGTCATCCTGCCCCGCCGCATGTTAGAAGACATTCTCGACGGCCCCCAGCGCGTCGACGTCCGCAGCTTTGGCGTGCGTTGCCCGCCCACCCATCGCGACAGCCAGCTCTACGGCATTCTCGCCATGATTCACGTGCTCAGCCCCGCGCTCGCCTGGCTCTGGAGGCTCGTTGCCCCGCGCGGCCACGCCAATCCCAGCATCCAAACCCAGCACAGTCTTGAAATGCAGTCCGAGGGCGTCGGCTCCTATTGGGCCTTTGCCACCGGCCGTCGCGTAGACCAGGCCAACCTGCTGCTCCGCCAAATCGTCGAAACGCCCGAGACCCGCTATGTGCTGTTGCCCAACCAGCACATAGGAGC
>Ga0302140_10000716_pt1 | contig 43346 bp, 40 predicted proteins | sample I_Bog_E1_1_FD_202095 | JGI IMG/M metagenome (GOLD analysis project Ga0302140, IMG submission 202095) | Peat permafrost microbial communities from Stordalen Mire near Abisko, Sweden - I_Bog_E1_1 | ecosystem: Environmental > Terrestrial > Soil > Wetlands > Peat | place: Sweden: Abisko, Stordalen...
GGTTCCCTGACAAGCGGGGCCTGGCGATCGGGCTCGCCGTGGGCGGTTACGGCGCAGGGTCGGCGATCTTCGGGCCCTTGGCCAATCTGAAGCTCATTCCGACCTACGGCGTACATACTACGTTCATGATCCTGGGCGTTATCTTCCTGGTCATGACGGTATTCGGCGCGTTGTTTATGCGGAATCCGCCTCCGGGATACAAACCGGCCGGTTGGGCACCTGCAGCCGCGAAGGCGGCAGCCAGCGCCTATGATTTCTCTCCCACCGAAGTCCTGCGCACCCCGGCCTTTTACCTCATGTGGGTCGCCTATGCCTTGGGATGCATGGCTGGCCTGATGGTTATCAGCCAACTTGTGCCCTTTGCCAAAAGCGTGGGCGTTACCGGTGCTGCGCTGGCCACTATGGGGCTCGTCGTGGGAGCGGTCGGCAATGCTTCAGGACGCATTCTGTCCGCCTGGGTTTCGGATGCCCTCGGCAGGTTGAATGTCCTGCGGCTGATGATCGGTATTTCGATGGTCGCCATGCCCGTGCTCTACCTGGTTGGCGGCAACGTGTCAGCTCTGTACGTCATGGTGTTCATCGTTTACTGGTGCTATGGCACACAGCTCTCGGTTAATGCCGCAACTGCCGCGGATTTCTGGGGCACCAAGAACGCCGGCATCAACTACGGCATGCTGTTCAGTGCCTGGGGATTTGCCGGCTACTTTGCGTCGCGTATCGCGGGCTCCATGTATGACAAGTACCACAACTACCAGATGGCCTTTTACACGGCGTCGGCGCTGGCGCTGGTCGCACTGTTGTGCGAATTTGCAGCCAAACGCCCAAGCGTTCCGGCGCATGCTTCGGCGGCGGCGCTCGCTGCAAGGTAGAACGTTGGCCAGATGCCGGAAAAGACTTCAAGTTTTTTCCGGCGCGGTTAATTTCTTGCGGATTTGATATGATGCCGGGCACATTGAAAACGTGCTCGATGACCAACTCGTTGGTATGTCTCCGGGGTGGAGAAAACCAATTTCATCTGTAATAGACCTTTTGTCCAGAATCCTTTGCAATGTCGCCAATCCTCCAGGGGGTACTTCCATGAGTAGTACAGCAAAGCCAGATCTGATTTCTCCGTCCTTTTCCTATGACGCGCCTTCGATTGTCACGCGCGATGCCAACATCCAGGATTACCAGGCGGAGTACGAGCGCTCCATCAAGGACCCGGAAGCATTCTGGGCCGCAGAAGCCGCCAATTTCACTTGGCTCAAGAAGTGGGACAAGGTACGCGAGTGGGATGGCGTTCATCACAAGTGGTTTGTCGGGGGCAAAACCAATATCACTCTCAGCTGTCTTGACCGCCATGCCAAGAGCGACCGATTCAATCGTGTCGCCTATATCTGGCTCGGCGAAGATGGTGCCGAGCGTGTGATTACCTATGGTCAGCTCTATCGCATGGTGTGCCGCTTCTCCAACGGTCTCCGTTCACTCGGAGTCGGCAAGGGAGATCGCGTTGTCATCTATATGCCCCTCACCATCGAAGGAGTGGTTTCCATGCTGGCTTGCGCCCGCGTTGGCGCCATCCACTCCGTCGTCTATGCCGGACTGGGCCACACCGCGCTGCGCGACCGGATCACGGATGCCGAAGCGAAGGTGATTATTGCCGGAGAATCGGGCGTACGCCGTGGCAAAATCGTGCCCCTCAAGCCAATCGTGGACGAAGCCATTGACGGCCTCGATATGATCGAACATGTCGTCGTTGTTCCCCGCGGTTCTGAGAAGTACGAAGCCAAGAGCAACCGGGAGGTTAACTATTTTGACCTTCTCAAGTTCTCATCGGAGTCTCCCGCGCAAGAGATGGATTCCGAAGATCCGCTCTTCATCCTCTACACCAGCGGCACCACCGGGCGTCCCAAGGGCGTCGTCCACGTTCACGGGGGATACATGGTGGGTATCACCTACCATCTCCGGACCTTTTTTGACGTAAATCCGCGCGACCTCTTCTGGTGTACCTCTGACATTGGATGGGTGGTAGGCCACAGCTATATCGTCTACGGCCCGCTCTGCGCCGGTGTTACCACCATCTTCCGCGAGGGAGCCATCGATTGGCCTGACCCTGGCGCCGCATGGGATATTGTCGAGCGTTACGGGGTCACCAAGATGTTCACGGCGCCCACGGCCATTCGCATGTTCATGCGCTACGGGGAGCATCTTCCTGCCGCTCACGATCTCACCTCGCTTCGCGTAATTGCTTGCGCCGGAGAGCCTCTCAATCCCGAAGCTTGGCACTGGGCGCAGACTTATCTCGCAGGTGACGGCAAGTGGGGATACGTCGTCGATAACTGGTGGCAGACCGAACTCGCTGGGCCAACTCTCGGTACGCCGGTTACCATGCCATACCGGACGGGGAAGGCAGGCATTCCCCTCGCGGGGGTCGTCGCGGACGTTGTCGACACCGATGGCAAGTCTGTGGGCATCAATGAACGTGGGCGTCTCGTTCTCAAGGGACCGTTTCCCCACATGATGCGCACGGCCTGGAACGACAATCCGCGCTATGAGCGGGATTGGCAGCAGATCGACGGAGCCTACGTCACAGGTGACGTCGCAATTAAGGACGAGCACGGATATATTGCGGTTCTAGGACGTGCCGACGATGTTCTCAACGTCGCTGGCCACCGAATTGGTACCGCCGAAGTGGAGTCCGCTCTCGTCTCTCATCCTTCCGTGGGCGAAGCTGCCGCAATCGGTATCCCTGATCCAATGAAGGGTGAGTGTATCAAGGTATTTGTACTTTTGCGTGCCGGTCACACAGCCAGTGATGCGCTCTCGGCGGCGTTGATTGAACACGTCCGTCGCGAGCTTGGCCCAATCGCCACGCCCTCGCACCTTGAATTTGTGACTGCATTGCCCAAAACACGTTCCGGAAAGATTATGCGCCGCTACTTGAAAGCCAAGGAAACTGGTCAGGAAATCGGCGACATCTCAACCATGGAACAGTAGGGCTAGAGAGAAATGACGTTTTTCATGCGGGGCGCAGGCCCCGCACCTTTACGGAGGAAATAGCACGCATGGCCAACGAAGGTTTAGCGCACGGCGTAAACATTGACTCGATGTTGCAGGAAAATCGCGTTTTCCCTCCCTCGGCGGAATTCAGCGCCAAGGCCCATATCAAGAGCTTGGAAGAGTACGAGCGTATCTACGCCGAAGCCGCTGCCGATCCGGAAGGCTTCTGGGAAAAAATTGCGAAGGAGCTCCACTGGTTTGCCCCCTGGACAAAGGTTCTCGAATGGGATGCGCCGTGGGCAAAATGGTTCGTCGGCGGCAAAATCAATATTTCCTACAATTGCGTTGACCGTCACGCCGCTTCCTCGCGCCGCGACAAGACCGCGATCCTCTGGGAAGGCGAGCCCGGCGACACCCGCAGCATCACCTACGCACAATTGCTGGCTGATGTTGAGCGCTTCGCCAATGTGCTCAAAGGACTTGGCGTCGTCAAGGGAGACCGCGTGACGCTTTACATGGGCATGGTGCCTGAGCTTGCCATTGCCATGCTGGCCTGCGCTCGCATTGGAGCCGTGCACTCGGTCATCTTCGGAGGCTTCTCGGCCAACGCCATCGTCGACCGTGTCAACGATCAGAAGGCTTCCCTTATCATCACCCAGGATTATGCACGGCGTCGCGGTGCTCAATTCCCACTCAAGGCAACGGTTGACGAAGCTCTCGCCAACTGTCCTACAGTCAAGAGCGTGGTCGTTTATCAGCGCACCGGAGCCGAGGTCAACATGCAAGCCGGCCGCGACCACTGGTGGCATGATTTGGTTGCAAAGGCCGATCCTCACTGTCCAGCCGAACACCTCGATAGCGAAGATCCTCTTTACATTCTCTACACCTCGGGTTCCACAGGGAAACCCAAGGGCATTGTTCACACCACTGGCGGCTACTCCGTCGCTACCTACATCACCTCCAAGTGGATCTTCGACCTCAAGGAAGAGGACATATTCTGGTGTACCGCCGACATCGGCTGGGTCACGGGACACAGCTACATTGTCTATGGCCTTCTGCAGAACGGCGCGACTACGATGATGTACGAAGGCACGCCAAACTTCCCGGATATGGACCGCTTCTGGGCAATTGTCGAGAAGTACAAGGTCAACATCCTTTACACCGCGCCCACGGCGATCCGTACCTTCATCAAATGGGGCAATCAGTATCCTGACCGCCACGACCTCAGCAGTCTCCGACTGCTTGGCACCGTTGGCGAACCCATCAATCCTGAAGCGTGGATGTGGTATCGCGAAGTCATCGGCAAGGGGCGCTGTCCCATCGTCGATACCTGGTGGCAGACCGAGACCGGGGCCATCATGATCACGCCGCTCCCCGGTGCAATTCCCGCCAAGCCCGGCTCGGCCACCAAACCGTTCCCCGGAATCATTGCCGAGGTTGTGGATCGCGGCGGTGAAAAGGTTCCTCTCGGCTCGGGAGGCTACCTCGTCATCAAGAAGCCGTGGCCGTCCATGCTGCGCACCATTTACGGCGACCCAGAACGCTATGTGAAGCAGTACTGGTCTGACATTCCCGGCGTCTACTTCACCGGGGATGGCGCCCGTATCGATAAGGACGGATACATCTGGGTCATGGGCCGCGTCGATGATGTGCTCAACGTTAGCGGACACCGCCTCTCCACCATGGAGATCGAATCCGCCCTCGTCTCGCACCCTAAAGTCGCGGAGGCCGCCGTTGTTGGCCGGCCCGATGACCTCAAAGGTCAGGCCGTTGCGGCCTTTGTCACCCTGGAAGGCGGATATGTGCCCTCGCCCACGCTCAAGGAAGAGCTGCGTGCCTGGGTTACAAAAGAAATCGGTGCAATGGCCCGGCCCGATGACATTCGCTTTAGCGATCAGCTACCGAAAACACGCTCCGGCAAGATCATGCGCCGCCTGCTTCGCGAACTCGCCACAAGCGGTGAGGTCAAGGGCGACATCACAACCCTCGAGGATTTCGCCGTCATCAGCAAGCTCAAGGACAGCGACGAATAGGTTCCAGCCGCAGGAAGCGCTTCCTGCACCCCTGCTCCGAACATCATCGGAGTGGGGGTTTCTCTTTTTATAAGAGTATCGAAAAAGGAGGGCACTCTGGAGCTAACTGCATGGCGCTTCCAAAGAAACATTGCGAACTGCTCCCAAGCCGTCTCTACGCCGCGCCGGTGGAAACGCCAATCGGCGCAGACTCTTTCTGAAGTGGAGGATCATTGGTGAAATGTCCAATTCCGATCCATTGCTGCTCTGAGTTCAGTGCCGCAACCAGAGACGTACCACAGCCTCCATGTAAATCGACATCATCATCACCTTCATCGTCCAAGGCAATCTCAAGAATTCGTTCCAGCAACTTCAACGGCTCTTGAGTGGGATACGCGAGATGCTCCTCGCCGTGAGGATGGAGTAGCTCGATATCGTCCCACACCGGCCCGATTGATACTCCCGCAATTTCGTCCATATACAGCTTGTAATGAGGCTCGGCTCCGTACTTTTCCTGAATGATGAGACCTGTGTCGTGAAGCGTCTGCATATCTTCCTTCGAGTAGCGCCAGTCTCGCATCAAACCAAGAAATTCATACGCACGCTTCGTCTTCGATGATGCCGCTTTTCCCTGGGCGACAAGATTGCCGTGCCGATACCGCCTCCCAGTCTCAGCCTCCACATTTATATAAAGCTTCTCCGCAGAGCCCTCGTCTTCGGGGCGGTAGAGGTGCTCGTAATAGCATTTTGCGTCGCCACTGTAAAGCAGTAGGACGCCGTGAGCGCGCCCAAGACGCTTCGATCCGTGGGTTACGTCATGGCTGCCTGACTGCCGCTGCCATATCTCCTCATTAATGAAATTGCTTTTTCCTAAAATCGGGTCGAGCATGACACGGATATAGTGTTTGGCGTCCCAATCACAGTGGTAGTAGAAGCTTCCAGAAGGCTTCAGGACGCGGGCAAGCTCAACACATCGGGGTCGCATGAAATTTGTATAGGCTTGCGTAGATTCTGCACAGTCCTCGAACGCCAGCTTCTCCCGGAACTCCTTCCAGAATTCCTTGAACGTGCCGTCCGCTTCGCAAGGCGGGTCGAGGTAAACGAGGTCGATGCATTTATCTGGCAGCTTCTTCAACTGCTCAAGGTTGGCACCGCAATCAATGACCCTAGTATCGACATGGCAGAATTGCTGGTTCAACGTCTGCGACATATTGCTTATCACCCAATTTCACTATCTTCTCTTGTCGCTCCGGAGAATGGTCAATTCGGCTCAGCGTCGGCTTGATGAGTTAGGCATATTGATGGGGCGCACATAAGGAGAGAGCCACTATGTCTGACGAAAATACCCGCCCGATGCCGGATGACTCCACCGTTCCCGCGGAAAGTGAAAGGTTGGAAAACGAAGAGAAGCTGAATCATCTTGCGGACGAGATAGGACAGTCAAACTGGAAAGACGCCGCGGCATTAACACCGAGGTCACAATATCAGTACAACGTAGTGGAAACCTGAGAGCAGTTGAATTGGAAAGCAATGGGCGTACTTGTGTTCAGGAAGGCTTGTAATTCATTGATTCTTTGGTGGAGCTAGTCGGGATCGAACCGACGACCTCATCATTGCGAACGATGCGCTCTCCCAGCCTTCTAGCGTTATAAACCAATCACTTACAGCTCGTTTTGTGACAAAAAACGAAAGAGTTTTGGAACGTAATTGGAACGTGATTTGGAACGTTACTTGAAATGTGCGGATGCCGGAGTTCGTCTCGCGAAATTACGGTACAGTCTGACAGGGAAGCAGCAGATGCGGGGGCGGGATAGTGAATCGCTCCGCTGGTCGATGGTCACTGCAATCTCGTCCCCGCTACCCAACCATCTTAGTAGCGAAGCCTCTTGGCGATGTGGTAGCCAATCGACAGGACTCCGTGTCAGACCTAGACGCTTCTCTCTTTTGCGAAATTTTCGGTGGTCTCCTGCCGGAGTATGGTCTCTCGCGCGATAACTTGCGGTCAGCGCGTGCGCTTATAAGAAGCAAGACTGCAGAGTCCCGCAAGCTTATTGAGAGAAAACCCGTTAGTTCTGTCTGGGACTGCCTTGAGCGATATGATGCTGTAAATCAAACGGAATACGCTGCCTGCTATACCACTAGGTATGGCGGGATAGCCCTAGATATGACCTTGATGTTTGCGAGGGCTGAGGGTGGATATCCATCCAACAGGAAGAGGATGCAGGCCGCCATCAGAATTGAGGAGGCGACCTTTCCCTACTCCGGTAGGGCTGCAATCGATTTGGCTCACGACATTGACTTGCTATGTCGAGATTGCCAGAGCGTCATTCCACAGAGCGTTGGCAGCGGCAATTTGAAGCTATTGTTTCTTGTTGAGTTTGCTGAACGCGCTGCTCTCATATGCGCGTCCGCCGATGGCATATCTGTGGAAGACCAAAAGCTGTTTCACGCAATCTTCATTCACCTGCTGCCTAGTCGGAGCAAGTTAGATGACTATGAACGCTACGATGAAAAAGGTAAGGGCGAATCGTGCTTGACTCTGCGGGCGCGTCTTGTTGCCTCCAATCCGGGTCTTCAGTCGAGATTTAACAAATATTTGTCCTTCGCGGATTATTCACCAGCGGAATTAGGTGAAATTATCCGCCACTTCTGCGATCAGAATGATTACCGCCTGACTGAGTCAGCCACGGAGAAGCTACAGACCCTCTTTCAATCAGCGTATGAGACACGCGATAAGACGTTTGGCAATGCCCGGTTCGCTCGGAATATTTTTGAACGGGCGATTGAGAACCAATCCACCCGCATTCTGACCCTGGATATGATGGGCAAGGATGTGCTTACTACGCTTGAAGCCTGTGACATATCGTTACCGAGTGACGCAAGGGGTATGGAAGGTGCTTCGTAAGCATTATCCACTCATCGCCGAGCGACAAACATCCGCTTCCCGCTCACCAGAATCGCCGAGATAAGTGCTTTGAATCTGCACCCGCTGGAAGCCGTGGCAGGGGGGGTTTAGCTCACAACCGGGTGCGGATGGCTCTGTAACCGAACCCCGGGCTCGGTGGTGACATTGAGGAAGCTGAGGAATTATCCCAGAACGCCACCTGACGCCCTGCCGTCCCCTCGCGGGCAAGCCCCCGATACAACAGTCATGAATTCGGGAAATGAGTTTATTGACCACCTGCACGGTGGTTTCTCGGGCATGACCGCACATCGCAATGCGGCTTCGCGCCCCGTTCATGTGTGGAGACCGTCCACTCCTGCAGCCAGAGCGATTACAACGGTCGGCGGACGACGTGTGGAGGGTTGGTGCCAAAAGATGATGTGCGGGGCTGCGCATAACTTTTTGCACCACACTAGCGGTGGTCTGGGGAGCGTAACCGTTACTAACTGTGCCGTCAAACTGTTGCCAGACTGCGATGCCGGGAGGACGGAGTGGTGGTGAGCCCGGCAAATGACATGGCATGGTAGACGATGGCCGGGTCGTCAGAGTGGCCGCACCGAGGCACGACGGCTGAGACCACCACCCTCGGAGACTTCGCGGCAAGGTGATCAGCGGCTATCTGTTTTCAGCTTGCAAATCGGGCAACAAGCAATACAATTCGAACGACTCCCCGCAGGTTAAGAGAAGGACGTGCCACTGATGAAAGCACCTGCTATCGTGATAGGAACCGCCATCCTTGCTGTAGTCTCGCTGGGCGCTTATTGGACGATGTACAAGGGTGCCGTGGATGAGAAGAGTGGTGCAGCAGATAACAAAGCTAGTTCGGCACCCGCGCTTTCCACTGAGGATACTACCAAAGCCAAACTTATCAAGAGGGCTGAGAGCGGAGACTATTCGGCGTGGTCGAAAGTTCGCGATACGTATCCCGATGTTGCCCTGAAAGATTACGCCGAGGTGGTTCGCGGCTTGCCTAAAGTCGCTGCTCAGGGTGACGCGGTGGCTCAGTCCAACCTTGGAAATAGGTATGCAGAGGGAAAGAACTATACCGAGTCCGCACGCTGGTACCGCATGTCTGCTGAGCAGGGAGATGCCCATGGTCAATATAGCATGGGGTGGTCATATGAGTTTGGTAACGGTGTTCCAAAAGATGGTGCCGAGGCCGCCCGCTGGTACCGCAAATCTGCGGAGCAGGGCTACACACATGCTCAGGAGGTTCTCGGCGGGATATATGCCCATGGTGACGGTGTTCTGCAGGATGACGTCGAAGGTTATTTCTGGTGGAACCTCGCAGCGTCGGCTCCGGATATGGAATACGTTCAAAAACTCCGCGACGAAGTAGGTGCGAAGTTGACACCAGAGAAGCGTCTCGAAGTTCAGGAGCGTTGTCGCAAGTGGGCGGAAGCACATCCGCCGAGTTACGACTAGTGGTAAATCGGCTCAGTTGAACAAAAGGTGCTCGCCCCCTGCCATGCCCGGCGGACGCCGGAAGCCGCCTGACGGCGACATCTTAAGGGGGCTATCAGTTCAACTATGCTTCGGCATTCGACGGAACACATCGTGAGACGTATAAGACGTAAGTAGCGCTCATTACGATAACTTTCTTGTTTCTACTAACACCGAGGCTGAAATTATTACTTATGAAAACTTTTATCCGTTTAACAATTGTCGTGTCCATCGCAGTACTTGCCGTATCATCCACTGCAATGGCTTCCTACGCATCAGTCCATCCATTGACGCAGGGGACTGTGGCACGATTACAAACGCTGTCAGAGGGTAAGTATTTCGACGTTCTTACAATTCCCGAGGTGAATCAACGCGTCACGCGATTATTTGGAAATCGTGCGGGCGAATTTAAGAGTTACAACCAGCAAGGCAACAACAAACTCTCGGACGGGCTATTAATAATTGAAGCCTGTATGCACCACTTTTGCGCTAGCAACCAAGGAATGGTAGTTATTAAACTCTCCACAGGTGAAACAGCCGGGGCTCTACAAAAGGAGACTACCGTCTCGACATACCTTGGTGACTACAAAACTCTTACGGAAGCTCCCAGTGTTCTGCGCTCATGGATTAAGGAAAACAAAGAGTTAGATGAGCAAATTAGGAGCCGGACGGCTGCTCGAAATACTGACGAGGCTCATCCAAAGCCAACCTATTCGGATTCACTGATCAACGTGGAGTCGATTACAACGAAGCCCTACTACAACGGTTCGATTCTGGTCGCGACTGTATATAACAAGTCACCATACGCGCTGAATACGACGATCATTAACGTGAACTGCTATGACAAACGCGGGGTTCAAATTGACAATGCGACGTTTGTGTTCAATGATCTGGCTCCTAATAGTAGGGCGGTCAAGAACATGACCGGAGCCCTGAGCACGCGACCTGCAAGGGTTCAGATTGTGCGGGTATCTCACGACTGAAGGGGCTTGGTAACTTGGATTTATCGGATGTCACAATTCCGGAAGCGTCATTATGAGATGCCCTGTTGCGTTACTGGCCATTCTTTTCGATGCTCGGCGGCGCATCCACATAGTCACGACTAAAGGCGACCTCTGCTTGTCTCGCTCTGCACTCCAGACTGGTTGTACGCCAGTGGCCGGGGTCATACCTCGCCTCGGATAGGACCGCTGATAATGTATTCCATAACCCGGTCGGTGAGTTGCTTCACTTCAGCCTCGCAGCATCCGGTAGCCTCGCATAGAGCATTCATTGCCGGGAACCCCCTCTTAAGCAGATACTGCGCAACCTCTTCCCCCTCGATTCGGTCACGGGCTTCAGGCATGAGACAGGGGGAGCAGAAGCAGTACAGGATGAACAGGAGACCGCTGCCGCGCTTTGAAAGGAAGTAGCCCCAGTATGGGAACTCGTCGTCAAGCTTCCGAACAAAATCCCGCACCTCGGGCACATCGTAGAGTTCTCGCGGGTCGTCGTCGTACCCGTACACGGCGATGTCCACCCTTTCGCGGAACTGGATGGCCGATTCCTTGTCCAGTAATCTCAAGAGCGCCGAGAGTACGCTGGTGTCACTGGACTCAACCTCCTGCCGGGAGATACCTATGAATATGAACGGTAGTGCAGTCGTGCTCATCTGGAATCTCCCCGGCTATTTTGCTGCTGCTTCTGCCGCCGTATCTGCTCCGTCTTCATCCTCAAAGAAATCCGAGTCCATGCGCTTCACCAGGTAAGTGCTCTCGGTTTGCACGCCAACGCCATAGTCGAACATCAGCTCCGCCAGTTGCACTCCGTCGATCAGGATAACCTTGGTTTCCAGTCCCTCGGCATACTCGTGGGCGTCCTTGGTGAACGTGGATGTGGTGAGGAAGATGCCCTTCCTCGCTCTCTTACCGTGGAGGGCACCGACGAACTTCTGAATCTCAGGGCGTCCAACGCTGGCGCTGTCCCATCGCTTCGCCTGAAGGTATATAAGGTCGAGGCCGAGCTTATCTTCCTTGATCACGCCATCGACTCCACCATCGCCGGACTTACCGATGGCCTTTCCGGCGTCCACCAGAGAGCCGCCATACCCCATAGCGATGAGGAGGCGAACCACCAGCCGCTCGAAGAACTCTGGCGGCGCGGCCTTCACGCGGCTCAACAGTTCGAACTCAAGCTGCTTGCGGAGCTTGAGGTACCCTGACGCCACCAGTTCCTCAGGGGTCTCGCTCAGTGATTCAGGCGACTCTGGTGGTTCTGGGTCGCCGATTGTTTTCTGGCCGTGGAACTCAAGAAACTCGGGAAACTGTCGCAGGAATGCCACATTGATGACGGGCGGGTTCTTCGCCAGCACGGATTTACCCCGGTCGGTGATTTGGAAGTGCCCACGCTGTGGGTACTGGATAAGCACGGCCTTTTTCAGGTACGTCCGCGCCCAGCCGAAGCGATTATCAAACACCGCTTGGTTGCCACTGGGCAGAAGTTCCTTGCACTCCTCTTCCGTCAGCTCGAAGCGTTGCGACAGTTCCTGCGTGGCATCCCTCTTGGTATGCACCTTGCCGTCAGCGGCAACCTTGAGCAGTGGGAGCATTAGGGATTGGTAATCAGGGATGGGCATATGGACTGTCTCGTCTGCTCCGTTATTCTCGGAAGGCGGGGTGATTTGTCCTCTCGAATCTACTCTGGAAATCCTGAAGAGACTACTGGAAACTGAGTGTCAAAAGAATCCCGCCGACGTGCTCCCGCAATCATCACCCGGCATCATAAGGGGGATTACTCTATTGCTTTCCGTGAAAATGAAAGGTTCGCAGTACTGGCCTTCTGGAGACCGTGCCGAAGGTGTCAACCAAAGATTGAGCCAGAACACCCGGATGGCGTTAAGATGGGGAGTCATCTCACACCCAACGCTTTACCAGGATCTTCTAGCTCATGAGCCTTTCCTCGTTGATATGGTCGGTCGCCGATTTACTGCGCGGTGATTACAGGCAGTCTGAGTACGGCAAAGTGATCCTGCCCTTCACCGTTCTCCGCCGCATGGATTGCGTGCTGGAGGAGACCAAGGAAGCTGTTCTGGCAGAGGAAACCAAACGGCGCAATGCCGGAATCAATCCTGAGCCGTTCCTGCTGCGCAAAGCGAAGCAGAGCTTCTACAACACCTCCCCCATGGACATGAAGGCTCTCATGGGCGACCAGGATCATATCAAGGAGAATCTCTACGCCTACATCCAGGCGTTCTCTCCATCGGTTCGGGACATCTTTGAGCGGTTCGATTTCTACACCCAGATCGACCGCCTCGCGAAGTCGGGCTTGCTATATCTGGTGACGGAGAAGTTTGTAGCCTTCAATCTCCATCCCGATGCGGTTAGTAGCACGGAGATGGGTACGGTTTTTGAGGAGCTGATCCGCAAGTTCGCTGAAATCTCCAATGAGACTGCCGGAGAACACTTCACGCCCCGCGAAGTGATCCGCCTCATGGTGAACCTGATCTTCGTGGAAGATGACGATGTGCTGGCGCGTCCAGGCGTCGTCCGCACCATTTATGACCCAACGGCGGGAACGGGCGGAATGCTATCGGTCGCGGGCGAATATCTGGCGGAGCACAACCCGCAAGCACGCCTCACCATGTACGGGCAGGAACTGAATGATGAGTCCTACGCCATCTGCAAGGCAGACATGCTCATCAAGGGGCAGGATGTAGCCAACATCATTGCCGGAAATACGCTCTCCGACGACGGCCACGCGCACAAGCATTTCGACTATATGCTTTCTAATCCGCCTTTCGGCGTCGAGTGGAAGAAGGTCGAAAAAGCGGTTCGCAAAGAGAACGAGCAGGAAGGTTTCAACGGGCGCTTCGGCCCCGGCCTGCCCCGCGTCAGCGATGGCTCCTTGCTCTTCCTGTTGCACCTCATCAGCAAGATGCGTCCTGCCGTGGACGGCGGCAGCCGTTTCGGTATCGTTCTGAACGGTTCGCCGCTCTTTACCGGAGGCGCGGGAAGCGGGGAAAGCGAAATCCGCCGCTATGTCCTGGAGAACGATCTCGTGGAAGCCGTCATCGGCCTGCCCACCGACATGTTTTACAACACTGGCATCTCCACCTATGTCTGGATACTCTCCAACCGCAAGCCTGAGAACCGCAAGGGTAAGGTGCAGTTGATTGATGCCAGCAGCTACTGGCAGAAGATGCGGAAAAGCCTGGGCAGCAAGCGCAAGGAACTGAGCGACGAACACATTGCCGAGATCACCCGCATCTTCGGGAACTTCCGCAAGGTCACGAAGGATGGCGTCCCCATCAGCCGCATCTTCCGCAACGAAGAATTCGGCTATCGCACCATAACAGTTGAACGGCCTCTAAAAGATGAGGATGGCAACGTGGTGCTCGTCGCCAAGGGCAAGAACAAAGGCGACATTCAGCCGGACAGCGACCTGCGGGATACGGAGAATGTTCCCTTAGCGGAGGATGTAGAGGTTTACTTCGAGCGCGAGGTGCTGCCGCATGTGCCCGATGCCTGGATCGACCAGGAGAAGACCAAGGTCGGCTATGAAATCCCCTTCAATCGGCATTTCTATGTTTTTCAGCCGCCACGTTCACTGGATGAGATCGACGCGGAGTTGAAAGGTGTCACTGACCGCATCCTTGCCATGCTTGGGGGATTGGCGGAATGAGCCTCCCACGGTATCCGAAATACAAGGACAGCGGCGTGGAGTGGCTGGGCGAGGTGCCTGAGCATTGGGAACTTGTACCACTAAAGCACATGGCCGACTTCATAAATGGCGATGCTTTTAAACCTTCCGAGTGGGCAGAATCAGGGATTCCCATCATCCGTATTCAGAATCTCAACGGCAGTGAGGAGTTCAACTACTACCAAGGAGAAGTCGAGCCTCGCTACCTTGTTCATGACGGTGACCTGCTCTTTGGATGGTCAGGCAACCGTGGCACATCATTCGGTCCCTTTCTTTGGCGGCATAAAGAAGTCTGTGCGCTAAATCAACACATTTTTCGGGTGATGCCGAGATCGATCAATAAATACTCCCTGTTCTGGATTCTCAAGGCAGTGACCGCCCATGTTGAAGATCAGGCCCACGGGATCATCGGCATGGTTCACATTACGAAAGGCGACCTCGGGGCCATCAGTGTCCCTACTCCGTCCGTAGCGGAACAGTCTGCCATTGCCGGGTTTCTGGAATACGAGATGTCGAAGATTGACGCGCTGGTGGAGGAACAGCGGCGGCTGATTGAATTGTTGAAAGAGAAGCGGCAGGTCGTCATTTCCCACGCAGTCACCAAAGGACTAAATCCCGATGCCACCATGAAGGATTCAGGGGTATTTTCGCTTGGGTCAATTCCGTCGCACTGGTCAGTACGGTCGGTCAATGCGATTGCCAGAGTGGGTAATGGCTCAACTCCACATCGAGAGCGACTGGAGTATTGGAATCATGGAAGCTACCCCTGGCTTACCAGCACAGTCGTCAATCAGGAAGAAGTGACGGAGGCGGAAGAGTTTGTCACCGAGACCGCGCTTCTGGAGTGCCATCTTCCGCGAGTTTCGGCACCGGCTGTCCTGATTGGAATAACAGGACAGGGACGCACGCGGGGGATGGCCAGCACATTGCGATTTGAGGCGACAATCAACCAGCATATAGCTTATGTTTCCCCACGCGACGCTTGCGTCAGTGTCGATTTCCTGCGCCGGGTGTTCGATAGCTTGTATTCGCTGTTGAGGACGGAGAGCGAAGGCGGAGGCAGCACAAAGGGAGCAATCACATGCGAGCAGATACTTCGATTGAAGGTTGGACTCCCCCCGCTTAACGAACAACTCCAGATTGTGGAATGGCTGACGGCCAGGATTGGTCACTGTGATGAACTTGTGGCCGAAGCCTCCCGTGCCATCGACCTCCTTCAAGAACGCCGTACAGCCCTCATCTCCGCTGCCGTGACCGGCAAGATCGACGTGCGCGGAATGGCAAAGGAACAGACTGCATGACCTACCTGCACCGAGAGATCAGCTTTGAAGATGAGGTTTGCGAATACCTTGCCGCTCATGGCTGGCTCTATGCAGCGGGAGACGCGATCCACTATGACCGCGCACTGGCTCTGTTTCCGGCTGATGTGCTGGCATGGGTGCAGGAGTCTCATTCCAAAGCATGGGAAGCTCTGACCAAGAACCATGGTGCATCAGCGGGCGATGTGCTGCTGGCGAGGTTGCGTGAGCAGGTGAACACTCGTGGCACGCTGGATGTGCTGCGCCATGGCGTGGAGATGATCGGCCTCCGCCAGAAACTGCCGCTTGCGCAATTCAAACCCGCGTTGGCGATGAACCCGGAGATTCTGACTCGGTACGCCTCCAACAGGCTGCGCGTGGTGCGGCAGATTCGCTATTCGCTGCACAACGAGAACTGCATCGATTTGGTGCTATTCCTCAACGGCCTGCCGGTGGCCACGGTTGAGTTGAAGACGGACTTTACGCAGTCGGTAGAGGACGCCGTAGATCAATACCGCTTTGACCGTCTGCCGCGCTCCAAAGGCAATCCCGCTGAGCCGCTGTTGTCCTTTCCTTCCGGCGCATTGGTCCACTTCGCAGTGAGCAACACCGAAGTTCACATGACGACCAAGCTAGCGGGAGCGGCCACGCGCTTCCTTCCTTTCAACAAGGGCAACGATGGCGCAGCGGGCAATCCTCTGAACTGGACTTGCGGTCATCGCACAGCCTATCTCTGGGAAGAGGTGTGGGAGCGCGAAAGCTGGCTGGAGATTTTGGGTCGCTACCTGGTCGCGGAAAAAGACAGCAAGAAGCAGATCACGAACGTGATCTTCCCGCGCTATCACCAGCTTGATGCCACCCGCGAACTACTTGCTGCGGTGTATGTGGACGGCGCGGGCGGCAAATATCTGATCCAGCATTCGGCAGGCTCCGGTAAGACGAACTCGATTGCCTGGTCTGCCCACTTCCTCGCCGACCTGCACGATGCAGAGCAGAAGAAGGTCTTCGACTCTGTGCTCGTGGTGTCAGACCGCAACGTGATAGACAAACAGTTGCAGGATGCCATCTTCGACTTTGAGCGGACGGCTGGTGTGGTGGCGACCATCAAAGGGAAAGATGCCAGTAAAAGTTCGGAACTGCTAGAGGCGCTCGGTGGCGCTAAGAAGATCGTCGTCTGCACCATCCAGACTTTCCCTGCTGCCTTCAGGGCGGTACAGAAACTGGCTACGCAGGGCAAGCACTTTGCCGTGATTGCCGATGAAGCCCACAGTTCACAGACCGGCGAGGCCGCAGCCAAGCTGAAGGCCGTGCTCTCCGCCGAAGAGTTGAAGGACGTGGAGGACGGTGGCGAGGTGAGCACGGAAGACCTGCTGGTGGCGGGCATGACAGCCCGTGCCAGCCAGGCTGGCATTACCTACGTGGCGTTCACCGCAACTCCCAAAGCCAAGACTCTGGAGCTGTTCGGCTGCCGTCCGAATCCTGCCCTGCCAGCGGGGCCGGATAATCTACCGGAACCGTTCCATGTGTACTCGATGCGGCAGGCCATCGAAGAGGGTTTCATCTTGGATGTCTTGCAGAATTACACCTCTTACAAGCTGGCATTCAAGCTGGCTCACGACGGCAAGGAATACGATGACCACGAGGTAGAGCGTTCTGCGGCGATGAAGGGCATCATGCGCTGGGTGCGCTTGCATCCGTACAACATCTCCCAAAAGGTGCAGGTGGTGGTCGAGCACTTCCGAGAGAATGTGCAACCGCTATTAACCGGCCACGCCAAGGCGATGGTTGTGGTGGGCAGCCGCGTGGAGGCCGTTCGGTGGCAGTTCGCAATCGACAAGTACATCAAGGCGAACAATTACAAGATTGCCACGCTCGTCGCCTTCTCCGGCGATGTCTCCGATCCTGAATCCGGCTCCGACAAGTTCACCGAAACCAGCAAGACGCTGAACCCGAACCTGCGCGGACGGGACATTCGCACGGCCTTCAACACGGACGAATATCAGATTCTATTGGCGGCGAATAAATTCCAGACCGGCTTCGATCAGCCTCTGCTGTGTGGCATGTACGTGGACAAGCGGTTGGCAGGCATTCAGGCGGTGCAAACTCTCTCCCGGCTGAACCGCTCGTACACCGGCTCCTTAGGGAAGAAAGAGACGACCTACGTGCTGGATTTCCTGAACGATCCAGCCGAGGTGCTGCTGGCGTTCAAGGCTTATTACGCCACGGCTGAGCTGGAGAACGTCACCGACCCGAACCTTGTGTTCAATCTGCGAAACAAGCTGGACGCCCAAGGACACTACGACGATTTTGAAGTGGATCGAGTGGTGAAGGTGGAACTTGATCCAAAAGCCAAGCAGGGTGATCTCATTGCTGCGCTGGAACCCGTGGTGAATCGGCTGTTGACGCAATACAAACAGGCGCAGGTTCGTCTGCGTGCAGCACAAGCTACAAAGGACGTGAGCGCAAGCAAAGAAGCCAAGGATGAACTGGAATCGCTGATTCTTTTCAAGAGCGATATCACCGCCTTCCAGCATGTATATACATTTCTGTCCCAGATATTCGACTATGGGAATGCTGCCATCGAAGGCCGCTACATCTTCTTCCGGCGTCTGTTACCGCTTCTTGAGTTTGGCCGCGAGCGCGATGACATTGATTTATCGAAGGTTGTGCTGACGCACCACAACCTCAAGGACAAAGGCAAGCAGGCCATGGTGCTCAGCACTGGAGAACAGCCCAAGCTGCCACCCCTTACGGAAGCTGGCTCCGGCTCAGTTCAGGAGAAAGAGAAGGCATTCTTGGCAGAGATCATCGCCAAAGTGAATGACCTGTTCGATGGCGAACTGACGGACGATGACAAGCTCGTCTACGTCAACAACGTCATCAAAGGAAAACTGTTGGAATCGGATGTTCTTGTACAGCAAGCCAGCAACAACACCAAGGAGCAGTTCTCAAATTCGCCTGATCTGGCCAACGGCATCTTGAACGCCATTATGGATGCGTTCGCCGCTCATTCCGCCATGAGCAAGCAGGCTCTGGACTCAGAAAAGGTACGCAGTGGATTGAAGGACGTGCTTCTGGGGCCAGCTCAGTTGTATGAGGCTTTGCGTGCCAGAGGAGACGTTGCGCTCGGGGCGGGGCAAACATAGTCCGGCAAGGTTTTGAAGAAAAGCACATCCTGGGAGAATTCCGAGAAGGATAAGCGACCCTGTGCCGTGGTTCTCTCGCTAGAAAGGAATGAAGCTCATGTCACCGAAAAACCCCATAAGCTCTGACCTTGAGAGAATCACAGAGCGATATTTGAAAAACATCGGACTCACTGGACCCGTCTTTCTGGCCGCAGAGGCCCACGTGCGTACATTGATGCAGACCTTTGCCACGGGTCTTGCTGCGCTGGCCAAGATCGATTGGGTAGCCGCAAAACGACGATTGGATGAGCTGCCAACGAAATCTAAGGAAGCCATGGTTCTAGCTTCATCCAAAGGTTGGTTTTTTGGTTGGCACGAGTCGCTGCCTGAACTGATGGCACTTATTGAAAAATTTGCCGTTATAGAAAAAACTGCCGTAGATGAGTTAATGGGACAGTACTACCGAATCAATCTCCAGCCTTTTACAGATGAACTAGTGCAGAAGTATCCGCATAGAGCATCTGTTATCAACGCAGCAGTGAACGCACATTGCACATTTGCCCCCGGCGGATATTTTTTGTCGATACCCGTCTTCATCGCGCAGGCAGATGGGGTACTGACCGAAATCACCGGAGTGAAATCGGCGATGATGAAGGCCCCGAACGGGCGGTCGGAATTGCAAGCCTCAAAGGTGTTACGCGATAAGTTAGGCACCGATCAAAAGTCATTGGACTTGATATATCCAATATTGATGCTGCACGAAATGGATTTCATGAAAAGCGCAAGCGGGCGCGAAAAATCTGCGCGGTTGTCTGGTGAAAACTTCACTGCTCTAAACAGACATCAAGTACTGCACGGCGAGTCCTGGAACTATGGTACGGAAATCAACAGCCTGAAGGCTTTTTCATTTTTGGCGTTTATTGGCTTGCATTTGCCGAGCATACTGGAATTATCAGAGTTTAAATTATGCCCCTGACAGTGCGTACATTGCGTGGTTAGGTACTTACGTCGTGTGCTCTGGGGTTAGGGGGCCGCAGCGGTACTTCCATAGCCGCAGAGGGTTGCTGACGTTTCGGGTGCGGCAGCACTTCCCACCGCAACCGCGTCCGCTGTCTCCCCCGATTCACCACTCGCGGCTTTCCGGGCAACACGCTCCTACATCTCTGGTGCTAACTTGCACAGCTTCATCAGCGCTCGCTGGTTGTCCGCCAACTCCGTATCGCGCAGCAACTCCTTCGTCTTCGGGTGTCAACATCCGGGCCACAACATCGCGAATGCTCTCGACCAGCGCAGTGATGTCGCCAAGTGGGCGCAGCCTTTTGCCGACCTTGATGGTAGCAATGGCGATGCTGCGGACGTCATGCTGATCTGCGGGCTGAGGCTCCCTGCGAGTTTCAATGTAGCTACGTAAAGGGGAGGAATCGTCAGGAAGATGAGCGCCCACTCCAACATCCCCTGTATCAGACCCTTCACGGCGATAACGCGGGTTCGAATCCCGCCGGGGACGCCAACTGTGTCCCCGATCTGCGCGGAAAAGGTACTCTTAGGAACCTCCGAGGGCGTATCCTGCTCTGGAACAAAAACCAACCCAGTTTTCCGGCAGGAAGGCTACTCATCAATGAAGTGTTTCTGCAGACTTTTCATAATATTAGTTGCAGTTTGGCCCCTCGCCGCAGCTGCGCAGAGGTCAATTCCTGACGACAATCTTGCTTATCCAGTCTCGATAAGCCTCTCTGACTGCAATTCAAATATTGCAAGCTCTCAAGGGTCGGGGTTCTTCTTTCTGCGTGGTGTGGACCTGTATCTTGTCACCGCCAGACATGTTTTGTTCAACATGGCGGAGCGTGTTCAACCAGGTCAACCTCGCCCGTTTGTTTGCAACAAGGCATTGGCAGTGGCGTATTCCAGAAATCCAAAAGAAAGACAGCACACTCGCATGCAGTTGGATTTGCCAGCCTTGCGGGCGGATGGGAGCATCAAGGCGCACGAGACCCATGACGTAGTGGTTGTCCGAATTGGCAAAAGTGCTGCTTCCGCTGAGCTCAAGTCCGGGGAGGAAGCGACGTTTTATTATTCGCCGGGCATAACTGTGATAGAGCATGCCCAGTTGCTAACCACCACTACAACCAGTTCGAAGAAACTGGATGAAGTTCTGACGGCGAATGATGTTTACGTGCTTGGCTATCCATCCTCCATTGGGCTTCAGCAAGTACCACAAATTGACTACAACACCCCATTAGTTCGTAAGGGAATCGTTGCAGGAATAAACTACACCAACAAGACGATAGTGCTGGATTGTCTTATATTCCACGGCAACAGCGGTGGTCCGGTGTTGCAAGTTACGCACCTGCCAAACGGGGTTGTCAGCATTACTACAATTGGACTGATTGTTCAGTATGTACCTGTCGCAGAGACTTGGGTTAATGCGACACAAAACTACTCCAATATGCAGATATACAACTCCGGATATTCAATCGCAGAGCCGATGGACTTCGTGTTTGAGCTCACAGCAAAATAAAACATCATGGCAGCACGTATTTGTCAGAAAGCGAAGTGAAGACAAGTCCCAAGCGTGCGCAACCCGGGAGAGATCCTCCGCAGCAAGAAAAAGCACCCCACCGAGATGGGGTGCGAAGTTGAAGAGCATTCCCGACCTACTTCTTGACAGGTACAGCAGCGGCCTTCTCTTCCTTCGGAGGCTCGGCTGAGATGTCCTTGATCTTCGGGAAGTGGAGGTCCACGTCGTTGATGACTTGGACCTGAATGAGGTCCTTGTATTCAGCGCCGTATGAGTATCCCCTTTGTACCCCTCTCATCTGAACGTACAAAACGTTCAACCGATAGTTGCCTCTGGCGCAATCTGGAACCTGACCTTCAACTGCGTACTCGCCAGGACCAATTTTGCGCAACTGGTTCAGCCCATAGCCCTGCTGGAGGCCGATTTGGTTTTCGGCAGGCGCACCCAACAGCTGGAACACTAGGCTTATAGATTGAAGCTCAGGATCACCGTCGAAAACGATATAGCACTTGAGGTGGTCCCCAGGCTTGTGGTCACCACTGCAAGCGTTCTGCTCGCGTTCGGCGATTATCGGATGGTCTTTGGGAGTGTTGGTGGGCTGCTGCTGAGCGTTCGCCGCAAGGCAAACGCAGGAGAGAAGAAAAAGCAACACCATTATCTTCTTCATATCGTTGGTTCCTTTCGTCCCGTCAGTTGAACGATTTCAGTTGACAGCGCGAAGTCCTCAACGATAAAACTTCATCTGTTCTCTAAAACAGACGCCGCTGAAGACTTCGGCTGCGTTTCGTTTGCGAGGGTCGGTGAGTTGGCGCTCATTCGACCCTAGCTTCTCCCCTCCCCAAGTCCAGAATCTGAGAAACGGGTTAAGGTTCGTCGCTGCATGTCAAACTAGCTCTTTATATTGTGTGAGTCAAGTGCTGAGGCACAAATAGTGCCACTTTATAATTATTATTATTATCAACAGTTTAGAGCATGTTCGACGCGGTTTTTCCACAGCATCCCTCGGCACTAGAATCCCAACTCCTGTGTTCACAAGCACCTAGACGACACGCAAGCGAATTTTTGTTTATTCGCCATATATTCGCCTATACTCGGCTGATGGAATACTCGCCTCGGAACCGGGAGAAGGATGGGCGCACTCTGGTCTTGGCAGCCGCCATCATCGTTGGTCTGCGATTGGCGTGACTACCTGAGAAGAGCGATAAAGTACCTGCGTGATCCCCGCCTCTCCACGTCCCTCACCATGTGTTCTAAGTGCCTTTCAGAGCTAGAGGTCGAAGATCGGAAGAAGCGGGCTGGAAACAATAAGGTCAACGTCCAAACAAAATAAGCGGGCAAATGGGAACTTTGGAAAAGTATGGACTTTACACTTAGAGACTTTGAGGTTATAGCGGTCTGGATACTTCTTCATGATGGAGGGACATGGGTGTGGCGCAAGTACCAGAGCCGCAACATTGAACCCAAGAAACAACATCAGCAATTCCTTCCAAGCAATTGGGATAGCATCCACGTTCAACGGTTGCTTCCAATCCAGCCCAGTATCGCCCAGTTGGCGAGTAGGTCAGCTTGGCCAGCCGGATCAGATGGAATACGGAAGGGTAAACTTCTGTGTGCAGGGCGGTAATGCCTTCAGCATCGGCTCCTGACTTATGGTGACGGACAGCACAACGTCACCTGCTGTAAGTTCGTCCGGATACAAATGCCGGGACACGAATACGGCAAGTGGATAGTCCAGAGGGCGGCGAGATGGGGAATTCAGCATGGTCAATGGCGGCGCACCGCTCTCGGCGCACAATTGCCACTTGGATTCGTCCGAATCATCGACCAGTGTTATGTAAAACGGAGGCTTCGTCAGGCCGAACTTGTTCGCATCGCGAAGGATGTTCTCCAAATGCTTTGCCAGTGCCTCGCCACTGCTGAAAATTGGTATTTGCTCGCTCATAATCCCTCGATGATGAGAGTCTTACCACGAAGCCGGAGAGTGCTCAGTTTGTGGGAGTTACGCTCCAACTCTGTCAAGATATTGCTCCAAGGCTTTGCGGAGAATGTCTTGGTTCGACCGCCGCTGGGTCGCCCCCAGCGTGCACAGGCGGACGTAGGTCTCCGAGTCCACCTTGACTGTAAGTGCGACTGGCTTGGTGTCTACGGCATTGGATTTAGCAGATTTCTTCTTCGCGGAGCCGGGAATCCGCCTGGTTTTACTGGTAGCCATTAAGAATTTCCTCGCAAGGCAGTATACGTTCTCATGCGTATCTACGTAAGTAAAAACTGCGCGGGAGAGAATATGGGAAGCTCCGGCAGGTCGGCTCTGACGCCCCAGTATTCACCCTCTCAAAGGCATAGCACGGGCTTTTAGTACCCGTTGCCCCGACGCCTTCCTCGCGGCTTGAATGCGCTCATTTGCGACATCGCAGTAATCCGGTGAGATATCGATTCCGACCCACCTTCGGTTGCACTTTTCGGCTGCGATAGCGGTTGACCCAGAGCCCATGAAGGGGTCTAGCACCACGTCAGCCGTCGTGGACTCAATACAACGTTGCGCCAATGCAACTGGGAACGGAGCTGGGTGAGGGTTATTGACGTCCGGTGGAATGTGCCACACGTCCCCGATGGCGTTTGCTCCAGGAGCAAGTGTGAAGTCCGTCTTGCAAATCAGGTAGATGACCTCGTAGGTCGGAAGAAAATATCCGGTGTTAAAATTTATGCCGCCATCGCGCTGCCATATGATGACCTGGCGAACCGGAAATCCTTTCACGATGTCAAAGCGGTCTTGAAGCAGACCGTCCTGCACTCTCCACTTGTGGTTGTAAAAAATCCCTCCGTCGTCTCGGAGTACGCGCATCATGGATGCGAGACATTTTCTTTGCCACTTCACGTATTCACCATGTGGCATCGCGTCGTGATGCGAGTCATATCCGTCTGCCAATCGATTATTCTGCCACTTACTGCCGGAAGTGTCCTTCATCCCATTGCCGCTGCTGTTGAGCAGGTTGTACGGCGGACTGGTAACGATAAGGCCAACAGAGCCAGCCTGCATTTTTGCCATCAGCGTGATGCAGTCGCCGCACTGCACGTTGTCCCCGTCCTCCAGCGGCACCACACGCCGTTTTGACTTCAGTTTGTCCCGATGCACTTTGATGATGGCGTCACCAATGTCACGAGACTCGCCATTCGCCGCTTTACGTGCAACCTTCTCCTGCATTTCCGGTGTCAACTTGCAGAGCTTCATCAACGCCCGCTGGTTGTTCTCCCACTCGGTGCCGCGCACCAACTCCTTGGCCTCGGTCGTTAGCAGCTTTGCAATGCGAACCAAGCGCTGCACGGTGGTGGTGGACTGCCGTGTGAGGCTCGCCGCAGTCTGGCAAAACGGCAACTTGCCGTTTTGGCGCTTTCGACCACCGACGTGCTGGTTGCCGTGGTTGCCACCGCGTCGAGTCTCCGGGTGAATCTGCTCGTAAAGCTCCTTGCGTAGGTGTAGGTGTTCGGCGCGTTCCAGCAGGGTGAGGTCGTTCCGTGATAGGTTTTCGTCAATCTCCCTGAGCTGTGCTTCTTCCGGCGTGACCGCAAGGATAACGGCGGGGATTGTGCGCCGTTCCAGCGCCTTGTAAGCTTCCAATCGGTGCAGCCCAGATACGAGCCACCCATCCCGCGTGACGGAAATCGGGTTTATCAGTCCGACCTCTCGAATACTTTCAACCAGCGATGAGATGTCACCGAGGGGGCGCAGTCGCTTGCCCACCTTGATAGACGCGATTTTGATGCTGCGGACAGAGAGTTCTTCCGTGAGATGGTGGTGATTTTGTTTACCAACGGCTGCGGTCGCCATGCAATGCATTTCAGCACACGCAACAGTATTTAGCCAGTGTCATTCCTTTTGAAGAAAAGTGGGATTCTTTCGCGGCGCATCAGGCTGCTACCTCATTCATCCCTGCAGCACGGTACGGGCACTTCACGTCACCACAGAGCACCACGTCTCGGCACCTTGGGAGCGAGTGATTTATGGCCGTCCCAAAAACGCCACTTCTGCCCCCCTACGCAGAATCAACAGCTTACAGACGAATGCAAGGGGTTTCTCAAACATCCCACTAACGGACGTTTATGGGAACTACAAATACGCACGTACGTATATATTGCGTTAATACGTAACAACGTATATACTAATACAATGCGCGTAGCCATTTATTGTCGTGTTTCCACGAGGGACAAGGGTCAGGACAACGCAAACCAGCTTTTGCAGTTGAGAGAGCATGCCGCCCGCCAGGGTTGGACGGTCGTGAAGGTGTATGAGGAAGAAATCTCCGGTCGAAAGAGCGAACGCGACCGTGCGGCGCTCCGGCAAATGTTCGAGGACGCTGCGAAGCACCAGTGGGACTGCCTCCTATTTTGGTCATTGGACAGGCTGACCCGCGAGGGCACGTTTCAAACGTTGAAGTACCTTAACAGGCTCACTGACCTCGGCCTCAAGTTTTGCAGCCTTAACGAGCCGTATATCAACAGCCAGGGAGTGTTTGGCGACGTCGTAGTGAGCCTCCTTTCATGTCTTGCACTCCAGGAGACCCAGAGATTAGGGGCTCGGACACGGGCAGGGCTGGAACGCGCCCGCTCGGAGGGTCGTATCGGTGGCCGACCCCGAGTTGACGTGAAGCAGGACGCAATTTTACGGCTGCACGAAGGCGGGAAGAGCTTGACCGTGATTGCCGAGGAATTGGGAATCGGTAGGAGCACCGCTCACCGCATGCTACAGAATGCGCAGTCTGTCCGGTAAAAGGAGCACCCGAGATGAAGACGGCTGCCATCTACGCCCGCGTTGCCACTCCGGAAGAGCCCATCGACGACCAGCTCCTTGCCCTCCGCTTGGTGGCGGCACAGATGGGATACGCGGTGGTTGAGTACACAGACATCGCCTACGGGAAAGCTCGGCGTCCGGGACTCGACGCCATGCTGAGGGATGCCCGCAAGGGCAAGTTTGATGTCGTCATCATTTTGGGGCTCGACCGTGTGGCTCGCTCAACCAGGCACTTTTTGCAGTTAGTGGTCGAGTTGAGTGAATTGGGTATCGAGTTTGTGGCACTGGAGGAAAGCATACGCACGACGGGCGACTTGGGGGGACAATTCCTCACCCTCACTCGCTCACTGCTGAAGCTCCAGTCCGACCTGAACAAAGAACAGATTCGCGCTGGAATGCGTCGGCGCAAACTGGAGGGCTTCAAACTCGGGCGGCAGCCGTTGGACGTCAATCATGCCGCGCTCGTCCGTGACCGCCTTGCGGGTATGAGCCTGACGGTTACGGCAAAGAAGTATGGGGTGAGCCGGGCGTCCGTCGTCCGGTTCGTCCGCGAGTCCCAAAAGCAGTTTGCCGGAGTCGAGTTCCAGCATGATTCGAACGCAGCCGCTGCCGAATGTGCGGCGTAGGGAGGATATCGATGGGAAGCGACCGAGATGTCACCTTCAAGTTTAGCCGTCCGAGCGGTGCGCCAGCACCGGTGCCCAGCAAGGGCATGACCGAAGCCCTGCGCCAACTCAGCCGGTCGCAGGAGATGGAACCCCTGCTCCGCAGGGCCCAAGAGGCAGGGCGTGAGGTCGTCATCGAGGTGTTCCTGAGCAAAGACGGCCAGCCGCTGCTCATTCACCTGGGGGTAGTACGGCAGGAGGCGGCTTAAGGTTCAAAGCTGTCCGTTGAAATCCCCTAACCTGCCCAACGGGAAAAGGACGAACGAATGCCGACGCCGCAGGAACTGCTCGAAAAGCAAGCGCGTGTTTACGGGGTTCTGGACATCGTCACCAAGCCTATCCAGTGGTTCATCGGCGGACTAAAAGTCCTGGGATTTCTGCTGCTCGCCGCCCTGGTTGCCATCTTCACTCCGGTCTATCACCTCGTCACGACGGGCACCGCGTCCGCAATCGAGATAGAAATTGCACTCTTCGTTATTGGCTTGTTCATTCTGTTTTTCAGCGCTCCCTGGTACACGGTCATCGGTGGTATCGCTCTGCTTGCCACGACGTTTTTCTATGCGGTCTTTAACCCTGATGCGTCAGCCCCCAGCTATGAATTGGTGGAAAAGGTGCTTTGGGGCTTCCAACTTGTGGGTTATCTATGGGTGGCAGTCGAGCATTACCGCAAACGCGGAGTCCGTGGCGACTCCGCTAAGCGCCAGAAGCGCACCGACGCGGGGCGGGTTCACACCTCTCGGCCTCAGCGGCATTCTGCCCCCAAGCGCGACCGCAGAGAAATTACCAGACCTGGTGTGGCTCCTGATGACTACCAGGTTCTCGGCCTACATAACGGTGCAACCAGGGAGGATATCAAGCAAGCGTACAGAGACCTCGTAAAAGTCTGGCACCCCGACAGGTTCAGCGCCGACGACGAGCGGCTACGGCGCAAGGCCGAGACCCAGCTGAAGCAAATTAACGAAGCCTATGCACACCTCACTTCGTCTGCTTCTCCAGGTCGCGACGTTAACGAAATGGATTTGGATGACGCCATCCAGTACGTGACCGCAATCATGAGAAATGCAAACGGTGAATTTCAGGACTTAAATCGTCGTTTCAATGCCGGGGAGTTTGCTGAGCGTGCGGATGCGTTGCGGGCTACCGAGCGCATCATCGCGAGCCTGGAGGGGATTTCCGCGAACTTCAATGACGTCGTGGAGCGAATAAAAAGGGATGCCCCAGACGCTGCGGCTAACGCCAATTTTGTTCAATCGCAAAAGAATATGAAGCAACTGGCGGGAATCATCCACCAGATGAAAGAGTTGCTGGGATGCCAGTGACCAACACATACCGCACGAGGCTCGAAGGTATCCGCTTCGCCAGCAAGAAGTTCCTGCATACGCGAGAGGCACACCTCGTCTTTCCCTCCATGGCGGCTTTTGCCCGCCTGATCGAGGCGACGATTGAGCTTTATAACTCGATTGATCCGGAGGAAAAAGAATCACTGGGAGCGCGGCTCGCCTATCGGATACTCCGGTTGATTCTGACCATGGCTGGCGATGTCACTCTGTTCTGCAAGCGCCTGATACCACGCTAATCTCTCAAGGAGGAACTTTGGCTCACAAACACTTTTGCGATTTTGCTGGGCATGAATGGCAGTGCAGCGAAGACTGCAACTGTATTTGTGGTCTACCAATGGAGGAACATGACCATAGCGGTTGTGCAGTCGAGCTTAAACCGTGCCCAGAGCACAAGGCTGAATTCGACCAATGGTCAGCGAAATTTGTCGCCAGCATGGAAGAGAGCAGCGAAGCATTCGAGAAGATTCCGCACTGCAAATGTGGGTGTGAGGATTTTGATCGCAGGGAAGCGGTCGGCTGGTGCGTGTGGTGTAATCACTTCTACGTCGAATACAACCCTACTACTGAAGACCAACACTTCGCTCATCACTGCCCAGAAGCTCCACAAGAACTAAGGGAATCCGCGAGAAAGAGGCTGGCGGAGGATCACGCGTGAGCAATTGGGGAGATGTGGAAGCGAAGATCGAGCGCCATGAGTGCGGCTGCTGGACGTGGACGGGGGCTCCGCTGGCGTGCAACGTGTTTCGCTACGTCGCTGAGGCATTTGGTACTCCTCTTCCTACCGGACAACTGTACCGCATGCCGGGGTGTGTTTTGGTCAACGAATGCGTGAACCCGAGTCACATTGGCACCAGCGATGACTTCATGCGTGCTGTGCAGCGGCAACTGGAAGATGCATCGGAGCAGCCTAAGACACCTACGGAATTAAAGCTCACATCGCGGGACAGTCGTTTCTTGAAGAGCCTGAGAATAGGTTGGGATTGATCTCGTCCCTATACAGGTTGGCTACCAACAGCTCACGCGCCGAAACCTCGACAATCTCATTTTACTTGACTGTGCGGCATGTAACCTCGCACACCTGCGCTCGTACACACCTTCAGGAACACAGGGTCTTCGCTTGAAACGACCCACAGTCTCTCATCACAAGCAACTTTTCCTACAACTGTTGAGCTAAAGAAAGGCGAGATGTAAACTCCAACTGATTTGTTATCGCCGCCGCACTTGACGTGCACAACGCCGGAATTAGAACCCATGGTACATGCCGCAGGCTTTACAGGTGCGCTAACTTTGGGAGCGATACCACCTTGTGGTTCCAGTGGTGTCGTATCCTTCTGATTTGAGGCGAGCCTGGGCTGCGCTGATTTCGGGAGATACTTGTCTTTTGAGAATGAATAGACCGTGATTGCATCGTTCTCAAATAATTTTCCGTCGACCAGCTTTGTGCCGCTGTTAATGACTTTCACATCGAACAGCTCAGGGTTTGTGCCGGGTTGAAATTCATAACTAGCTCGGCTGGAGTAGCAGGGAGATGCCGGCGTGAATACTGACATGCCACCGCACGCTCCAGAGTTGTCCGCCTCTGTTGGGATGCTAAGCGAAGAAAAACCTCCATTGGACGGCAGTAAGATGGTATCGGCTGCGCTAGTGTAGCCTTGCCCACCGCCGCTCCGAGAAGAGATGACCCCAAATCTGTCTGGGCCTAAGCGTATGATTCTTGCCTGCGGCGGTTGCCCCCACTCAGCACCCAATGACAAGTCCCGCTGATCGTTCTCTACACTCCACTTTCCTACCTTGTTAACAAAAACGAATCCGCTAATCAAGGGACTACACGCGTGACAAGAGAAGGGCGTGCCCATTGGCACAGTTGAGGTAAAGACAATGTGCTTCGTGATGCCCGCTTCTTGAACCGGCGCGTCGAGAATAACGGAAACCGTCCCGGACTTAGCGGAGAGTTGTTGTCCATATTCTGCTAGGTCGTCCCATGAGGATGTTTTGGACTCTGGGCTATAGTTTCCAAATACCAACACCATCGCCTTTCCTATCTCAAATTGACCCACGAAAGATCGCAATCCGGTCGCCACCGCGCAGGCCCTTAATAGTACCGGTCGGAGCTCGGGTACTTTGTCGAGTGACACTGGCGTGGAGTCTCCCGGCACGCTGTTGAGCATTGTGCCATTCCTCATATAGCGGGTCCCGGTCTCCCGAATCGCAATGTTTCTGCAGTCGGTCGCAATTTCCAGAAGCGAGTACTTGCCATCCATTTCCTCAATCAAATAGGAAAGGGACACATGCCCGGAGTAGTCTCGCTGTACCGAATTCTCGTTGAGGTAAAATGTGCGATTACTGGCTCCATCGTGGGAGACTTGGGTATAGCCGTTGAACTTGTTGTTCTTCTTGCAACCACCTATCAAGAGCGCCCCAGCGCACGCGAATGCGAAGGCAAAATACAAAGCCCTTTTCATTTTGCCACCTCATGCTGCGTGTCTCCGACCTTACCCTGTCCCTGTTCCAGACGGGTGTTCCGTTCGATGGCCAACAGCACGAGAATTAAAGAGAACAGCCCAATCAAGCCCAGAATCGAGACGGCTCCCCCGGCAATGTAGAGACGCGTCTGAACCAAGCCGGAATTCTTCGCTGCTGCGCGGGATATCTGTTGCTCTTTTAGACGAATGTAAGAATTAATAGATTCCGGGACATCCAGATGTTCTGATTGCGCGGCCTGTACGATTTCCGAGAGGTTGTCGACATATTCTTGTTTTTCGGACGGACTCAGGTCTTCAAGGTGCCGTAAAAGTATTTGGCGATTTCGCTCTGTGCTGAAGTAGGGTTGGAGAATAAATGGCATCTTAATGCCCGGGAGCGCGTTTGATTGATCCTCGGTTGTTTGCACCGGGAGACGCGGGTGGAGTGGTACTTTGAGCCCGCCCGGGAGCGCGTTTGATTGATCCTCGGTTGTTTGGGGAACAGAGTTATCTATGACCGGCGATGCAGGAGGAGGGCGCAATTCGTTCACAACGGTTTCGGCTTTCACATGAGTGTCCTGCTTGGCCATTAAGGTTCCGGTATAGACCGCAGCACCAACCGCAAAAGCGACGATTAGCCCGCAGACAATGAGCAGCCCTAGAAATCGAGTGAAGCGGAAGAGTCCTTTTCGTTCAAATCCATCAATTAAACCCATCTTTTTGTCCTTTTAGACTGGAATCGGATGCAGAAGACGATCATGGTTTTCTGCGTTGACTCGCATGCTGGTTGTCGTTCACTCATAAGAATGGAACTGTGAACGAAGAATTTGCCCCTGCACCGAAATGACAAGGGCTTTCGATGCAACTGCTGGAGTCGCGGAAATCAAGCTTGGAGCCAGAAGCCATCACAGAGAACGGCCACGGAAACGCATGATGGCACCGCATGGTAGAGCAAGACTGATAAAAGATAAGCACCATTATGCCACTCAATTGCGAGTTGTGGAATTCTTTATCTAGTATGGCTGACGATTATGATGTTGTTGAGCGAAGTACCCGCTGGCAATATTGTGCTATTCCAAAAGTAAACCTAATCGGCCAACACCCGTCTTCTGCGCGGAATTCGCGGTGGCTATCGGTGTTCTCGGCATACCGCCCGGTGGTGGGAGTGTGCCCACGCAATTTCCCTGCGTGCCTAAAATGCACCTTGCAGTTTTGCCACTTCGGCAGTGGCACTGAGGCGAGGGGGGGGATTGCGGAGCCGCACGGATGCGGCGATGAAGAACGAGACCCTATGCAAGATTCTCTGCCACAATCTGGTCGTTCTCATCCACGAGATGCATGAACTTGGCATCGACCCGGAATTTTGGGATGAAAAGAAGGCGGCGTAGGGGTGGTGGGTTACTCATCAGGGACTGCCCACAACCAGCACTGGATGGTATGCTTCGGCTTCTATCATATTAGAGGCGAAACGGCATGATTTCTAAAGAACTCACGCAGTATGTAGACACCCAAATCAAAGAGGCGCTCAAATCCCAACCTGTTGTGGGTGATCCTACAGACCCCGGTCTACAACGTCGGCTAGAATCTGTTGAACTTCTACTGGTAGCTGCGATTCAAGCTCTTCAAGAGCTTCCTCCCCAGTTAGGTTGGAAGGAAAGCTTCTCCAAAATCTATAGCCGCTTAAAAAAGAAGAAAGCTCAGGGTGTTGCCGCTGCCAACGCCGAACTTCACGCTCTGTTGGATAGCAAGCGGCGTATATTTCCGAAGTCATAGGTTCAGGGGCGGTAGGTTTGGGGGTATCAGGCATAAGTGTGCTCCTTACAATGGGGTTCTGTAGTTATTAATACTGACTGTCGCTCTGAATTTTTCCCCATTTACTGAGGATATTGTGATGCGTTTATCGATCTGTGGCATTCGTTACTCCTTGTCTATCACGTTGCTTTTTCTGATTTCCACTTCTCTGGCGGCTCAAGATGCACGTATTGCGGAACTTACCAAGAAGGCGGAAAGCGGTGATGCAAGTGCGCAGTACCAACTTGGCTTGGCCCATGCCACTGGACGAGGGTTTGAATATTCGAGTTTTGTGGATGCGATCAGTTGGTACCGGAAAGCAGCTGAGCAAGGATTGGCGGACGCACAATCCGCCCTTGCTGTGGAGTACACCCTAGGGCGAGCTGTGCCGAAAGACAATGCCGAGGCCATTCGTTGGTACGAAAAAGCTGCAGCGCAAGGAGACTGTGTAGCTCAAGCTATTATTGACAGAGAAGCGGCTAAGAATCATAGAGGTACTGCTGAACTCATCAAGCAAGCTGAGAATGGAAATGTAGAGGCGCAGTACAACCTAGGCATTGCGTATGCTACTGGCGAGGATGGCATCTTCAGAAACGGAGCACAGGCAGTGCACTGGCTACGCTTGGCCGCAGAAAAAGAATGGGCAAGTGCCGAAAAGGCTCTCGGGGAGAAGTATCGCGACGGCGACGGCGTTCCAAAGGACACAGCCGAAGGGTCCCGCTGGCTCCGCAGAGCTACAGAACAGGGATATGCAGATGCCAAGCTCGTGCTTGGCGAGAACTTCGCAAGTTGTTTGTCTTATTGCAAGCTATGGGCTACAGATAGGAAACATTACAGCTCATTTACGCCTGTCCCATCTTCAGGGCATACCGATCCTTTTGGGCTAACCGACTACTGTCCAAGTTATTTGGTTAATTGGGGTTCTAGCGACGGTAATGTTACAGAGCAGGAAGTGCAAGCTGCGCGACAAGAGGTTAAAGAGGATGAAGAGAGAGTTGCGAAATCGAATTACTTGACAGCCAATCGGTGTCGTTCATCCGATCCTCGGACAAGCGAGGAGAGGGAACAAGACCCGATTTGTATACAACAGAAGCTTGATGAAGCCCAAGCTAGAGCTAGCGTCATGAGCACAGAACAGATACGAGAGTCTAACGAGCAGCTGCTATTAAGAAGGAAAGCAGCCATCTCTACTCTCGGCTTGCATCATGGACAGTCTCAGGCAACGGTTAAATCGATTCTTCAGCGTGACGGGTTCAGGATGCCATGGGTTTGCGGTGGGTATTGGGTTGACGGTACATGGTACTCTGCCTGTATCGCACGCCGTGGTTCGGACAGCGTTTGGGTGAAATTTAGCGTATATTCTAGGATTCGATACGTTAATCCCGATACCCAAGTATCGACCATAGTGAACAAGAATTCCGACAAGCTAGCTTTGATCCGATACGGGGACGGTCGATACGTCTGGGGAGAAGATGGCGAAGGTCTGCCATGGGGATTTAATGAGTTAGAAGGCCCATAATTCTCGCCTACAAACTGCTTGTTTCTGCAACTTCCACCCCGGCCATCGACCGGGGTTTTTATTTATCCTCCACCGAAATCAATCTCTGCGAATAGACCTTACCGTCGCTCGGCGTCTATCCCTTGCACCTCGCACGCGGAGACGTGAGGGTTGTAGTTTCATGCGGCGGGGGGGGGCAGCTGCCCCCAGTCCGGATCACCGGGCTTCGCCGCCCGGTTCTCAGTCGCAAGAGCCCGACGCTCACAGCTCAGGGTGTTAATCGAGACTTCCACTCCGCCAGCTTCCGTTGCCGCCGCAGGCATTCGTTCACGTGTTTGGACACCCGCTCATCTGTGCGCCCGCAGTTGGGGCACACGAACGGTTTCACTACCACCATCTGTGCTCGGTAGAACCAAATCAGTCCGGCATCGCGAAGTTTGCGGACGATGATTTGGATTTCCACCCGTTCGATGGGTAGGTCGCCAAGGTCATTGTCAAGCCGCCGCATGTCCACCATGCCACCTCGCGTCGTGTGCTCCTCGATCAGTTCCCAGACGTCTTCCGCTACGCTGGTCATAGCGACACCTCCGAGACGGACGCATCAGCTTCAGATGATGCGTTCGAATGTGAAATGTCGTTCTTAATTTCAGGATTTTGTTCTTTGAGTTCATCAAATACGCTCTTTTCGTCCCTAGCCGAGTAAGTGATCTCACTCAGATTAGCCATCACAAAATCAATAGGATCACTGGCTGCGACGAGTTTGCGCCTCCATTCCTTATTATGATTTAGCCCATAGAGCATCCCCTCTATTGCTCTTGCAGGTACGAACGTGCCAGGTTCCAACGACGGCGCGGTGCCGAGCATATAGCTCTTAATGTAAAGTTTGAGTAGCGCTTCTTCGTGGGCAAGCTTCGCCCCGTCGAAGTGCAGGATATTGATTTCCTGAGCATACTCAGCCGCCTGCTTGTCCGCCTCTTCCGGTGAAGGCATAGCTACTTCCTCGACTGGGTTAGAGTTGTCACCCTCTAGATTATTATCATTCTCGACAACGGTGGAGCTTCCGACTAGGGCTTCGTAATTGACACAGTAAATATTGGAAGCCTTAGTATCATTCTGCTGTCCGCCATGGCGTACGACGGACACAATACCCATCTTGAGCAATTTGATCACTCCCCGCTTGGCAGTGCTCACTGATACACAACCATCGCGAGCAATTGTGGTGTAGCTCGGAAAACACCATCCAGCTTCCATGTGCACTTTTCCTCCACAGAAAAAAGTCATTTCACCTTCGGGTGCATCCTCATTACGAGCCCGGTGGCATAGGGACCAGAGTACGAGCTTCGCGACTCCACGTACCGTGTGAGATTTAAATGCTGCGTCTGTATATTTGTTACCCATTACCGCACCTCACTCTCAGGAATCTGGATTACCTGAGCTGTGCGCTTACCTACAGGACGACGGATGTCAAACTCTGCTGCTACTCTAGTAATTGTGGAATAGTTGCACCCAATGATGTTGGCTATCTGCGGGTATGTTAGGTCCTCGTGCGCTACGATAAAGTCTGCTACCTTCTTGCGTTCTTCCTTATTCATAAACAGTCTCCTTAGTACTTACTACTTGGTAGGCTCTTATTCCTACTGCTATGAATGGAATTGGTAGCTAATTAATTGCAGTTACACTAATAACGAATATTTGTGACATAAATATCTGGAAAGGCTGGAGTTACACCATAATTGTGACGGCAATAGCGCAAACATTACAATTGTAAGAATTGTAAAATGTCGATAATTAATCGAAGATGGGTGTCAGAGAGAGATGGGTTCTACTCTGATACAGGTAGCAGCGTGACACGGGTGATGGGTGTCACAGAGAGCTGTATGGGTGTCTGTGGGGAACATATGCGTGTCAGAATGAACAGCAAGGGTATCAGTGTGACACAGTAACACGTAACGGAACACTCAAATGAACACGGAAGTAACGCTTTAAGGTTTTAATACTCAAGTAAAGTTATCCCTTTCAGGGGGACTCTTTCAGAGGGACTCTGCCGAGGGCAGAAACAAAAGCAACACCAAAAGCAACACCAACACCAACACCAACACCAAAAGCAACACCAACACCAACACCAACCCCTGCTCTCTCACTACAGAATGCTGACGCATTCTTACGTTGCGAGTTATGGAGTCAACGCTCTGGGTACTGGGCATGAGAAATCGAGAATGTTCTCGCGAATGTTATCTGGTACACGAGCACGGGTGGTTGTCTCTGGTGCATCGGTATAAGTATTCCGCTAAAGGTCTCGATATGAATATCCCATTCTGGCTGAATTCTTATACCGTGTGACCGCTTCTGTGCGAGCTATGGTGTTGGGAGAGCGGTTTGGTATCACCGCAGCAGATACAGGGATAGCTCCCGAATCAATTCTGTAAGACCGTGCACCTACTGGATCAAGTTGATACGCGTTAATCGTCGTCATCCTTCACCCAACCACACTTACGAAAGACGGAATCGACCATCACATTTGCTTTCATAGCGGCTGTGTCATCGTTGACCGCCACCGAAGGGGTGAGCGGGACCTTAACCGACGACGGGGACTTCTTGGGTGCTGACGTCTTGGGTTCCGTTCCGCCAATGGAACCCCCAGCAGAAAGGATTGCCACCTGCGCCTCGGCCTCTTCGCGGGTGGGGAGGGTGTTGAACGGCGTGTCCTCCCGCTTGCGCGGCTCAATCCAAATTGCAAACTCCCCGTAATATTCCGAGATGCTGTATCGGGCGGTGCCACTCGCGGTGGAGGATTGGGACTCATCGGTCTCCTCGACGGCCACCAGGGGAGGACGGGGAGCCTTCTTTCCCGTGTAATCGTCGGAGTAACTGTGCAACGCTTCCGGAAACAGATCAGTCGCCTGGTGTTCAAAGAGCACTCGCACCTCGGAATCTGCGAACGGGCTATCCTCCGATGACCAATCAGGAAAGAAGCTGTAAGGCTTCTTCCAGCCTGTTCCGTCATACCAACGAATCCGAGGGTGATCTGCCTTATTAACGCCAACGACCTTGCCAAGGGACTTCTCTCGTCCAATCTGAGTGGTGAGACGATTGCTCCCACCCCTGTATTCCACCCAGTCGCCTTCGGCGATGCGGCGATGGCATTCCCGACCTACATTAATGGTGATTTCGAGGGTGGGGCGGTAAGCGTGAGTATTCAGCAACGGCAGCACCAACTCGGTGAGGTAGGTGTTCAGTGCATCCTCAATTTCGGCGGTATCCGCCATGGAATTGAGCCTCTGCCGAAATTCCTCAGTGACACTGGCTGCGGCCTCGGCTGCAGGGGTAGCAATGATCGTCGGCGGCTGCGAGAACTTATGATCTGCAGGCACCTCTTCGAAGCTGGTTCCACCTTTGGACTCGGTCGCCGTTATAGCAGGCACGACCCGGCTGGCTAGGGCGGACTTGAACCGTTCCGTGAACGTCATCCCAGTTGCCGCTTTCGCCAGGACAATAGCTTCGCCTTTCTTATATCCCTGTTCAATAAGCGCCTGCACAACCTCCTGCTGCGCTGGGGTGAGGGGATCAGTAGGCGCTGGCTTGGTCGGGGCTGCAGCTTCAAGCAGGCGGTTGCGAAGCCGCTCATTCCACTTCCGGACTGTCGCGTAGTTATACCCGAGGCTCGTGAGATATTCGGCAACCTCGGACTTGCCCCCCATGCGGCAGCCCTGGTGCTTGTACCGTTCAATGGTTTCGTTCAACGCGGGCAGCAACTTGTCATAGGCGTGCGCTTCGAGGCTCAACTTCAATCGATTAAACTCAGTGAGGTTCTCGATATTCAGAGCATGCAGTTCGTCATCAGTGTGCTTCGAGTAGTCCGCCATGCGGGAGATCGCACTGCTGGCTTCCGTGACACCTGTCACAGAAATCGCGCCATCAATGTTCTCCACCAAGGAGGGTGCCTGCTCCGCAGGTACATAGGTGATCTGATTGCATTCACCACCGTGCTCTGCGGTGGGTTCACGCTCTTCTATAAAGGTAGTGTCACTTCCATCAATGCTCAAAATCGCTTTTCCAGTTTCCATTTTTTGTTCCTTTCGAATGTCGCGAGATCAGTGTCGCCGAGGAGCGCACTTCCATCCCCACGGAATCCGGGAAACATTGGAGCTGTTTTTGTGGCGATCTCCGCTGGTAATTCGCGGATGAATTAGAATGATCCCGCTGCGGAACTGTGAGCCATGCATGGGGCATCCAGAGAACAAACCACCTATATCGAACCGCGACCGCCTGGAGACGATTATTCGTGAGCGGTTAGAGCTGGCGGAAGAGTGGTTTCCAGTCACCACTAGGCCGAAGTTCTTGTTTGATAACGTCAAGAACTGGAAGGATTTTGAACGAAGATTCAAGGAAGTGCTTGCGGTGGGGTGTCGCGGGGACGTGACGCTGACCTGCCTTTCCCGGTTTGCCAACTACAACTGGGAGCACGTTGTCGTGACCCCAGGCGTGTACGATGTCGAAACTGGTGAGTTGATCCGGGAGCCGAAGAAAACGCGGCAAGCCATCATTAGCCCACCAAGCGCAGATGAGCGTGGCAGGATTAAGTCAAACCTCAATGCCGCATTCAGGATCATCGAACAATATGAGCAGTTGCTCGTGGAACTTGGTACAGTAACGCCGCCTCACATAGAAGAGTTCGGTGAGCAGTCCACTGATCTTTCTGTCGTCTATTTGCCGAGATTGCTCAAGTGGAGTTGCCGCCTCCTGGCAGGGGATGGTGTAGGTAACTTTTCAACAGTGCATTCCGCAGGACAACTCGCTCCTTGCGTTTACGTGGAACTGCTCATTACGCAGAAGCGGAAGCTCGGAACAGCGCTTGATGCTGTGGCTGGGATGCTGAACGAGATGTCAGATACCGCCGACTATAACCAGGGACAACTGCGCGAGTCGCTCAACCGCTTCAAGAAGCAATATGGATCTGTCTACCGCGAACTGCGGGAAAAGATGCAGGCTCTACACCAAAGGTCGAGCGCCTCCCCTGACGAGTGGCGAGCAATCTTCGTTGCAGAAAGTAATTCCCGCCGCAGATAGTGCATTGAGCATCATCCACAAAAACACCCCCAAAGTTCCCCCGGTTTCGTGGCTTTAATCCCTTGGTTCCCATTGATGATGGTTCCCGAACAGGAACCTCGCGCATGGGAATTTACGGTCACAATCCGGATGCTGCCGCGCTCGCGAAGCGTGGTATCGTTGTGCCCGAGACGAACTTCGGTGATCCGCTGGAAGGAGACTTTGAGCGGATGGCACGAAGGCGGTTCCAGAACCCGAAACCATTTCGAGAGGGAAACTGGTGGTGGATCAATCCATGGCAAGACGTGATCAAAGAAGGGAGGCTAACGCGCAAGAGGAAGCGCATGAAGGTGGCACCCGCCACCCTGTCAGACCGGGAGGCAAAGAAAATTGCCGCAGAGATGCTCCGCCCCATGAATCAAGGGCTGGAGTGTATTGGTTCTGCAATGCTGTTTGGTGCCTACATCGAAGGCACCTACCGCTCAGCCGCACTGCCACTGCTGGCATCAACAACCCGCGACAATTATGAGTATGTTCTTGGTAGGTACCTGTTGCCCATGTTCAGCAATACGTCATTGCGCGATTTGAGCACCCTCACGCTGCAGCGATACTTCAGCAGCTTGAAGGTCAGCCACACTTCCGCAAGCAAGATCAGGGACGTGCTTGCCAGCGTCATGGGCAGCGCCGTTCGGTTCGGGGTGGTCGTGAAGAATCCCCTAACCGGAGTACAACTTGTTCCATCCCGAACGGGTAAGAAAACCAAGCCGACGATCACCCCGGAACAGTTTCATGAACTGGTGGACTTGATCGCCGAACCATACAGCACGATGGTTTATTCCTGCGTGCTGACTGGTCTGAGGATAAGCGAGTTGCTGGCACTCAAGTGGGAGGATGTGCACCTCGATTCAATCACGATAGATGAACGCTACTGCCGGGGCGACTGGGCGTGTCCGAAGACAAACGCCAGTGGTGCAACCATCGGAGTTGATGAGAGCGTGATCCAACGGATTCAGCGACTCAAGGACATGGAAGTCACAATCAACTGGGGAGCACGGGGAGCACAGAAGACATTCAAGCTGGTCTCCAGCGATGCCCCTCATGATCTTGTCTTCCAATCCCTGAGAAAAGGTGCTCCGATGTCGGATCACAACATCCTAACCAGGCACCTTAAACCCGCAGGCCGGAAGTTGGGTATCGGCTATGTAAACTGGCAGGTGCTGCGTCGGTCGTACGCTACGTGGTTGGTACAGGCGGGCGCTGATCCCAAGGCCGTGCAGGGGCTGATGCGACATTCACGCATCGGCACCACCATGGACATCTATGCACAGTTCGTTCCCGAGTCCCAGCGGCGAGCAGTGGTGCAGATGACGGAGATGGTCAATGAACGGCAAAAGATGGCGGCGGAAGCTAAAAGTGCAGCGATCAATTGAGGTTGAATTGGAACGAAATGGAACGTGGTTGTGTTCAGGAAGGCTTGGAAGTTGTTGATTCTTTGGTGGAGCTAGTCGGGATCGAACCGACGACCTCATCATTGCGAACGATGCGCTCTCCCAGCTGAGCTATAGCCCCACAAACCTGGGTGGTTTACTTTACACCGCAATCATAGCAGCCACTTGCAGATTCGCCAAGCGCCTCCCGCGCGCCTCGTGCAAAACTCATTTCTCCACATGCTCTGCGGATTCAAAACGAACCGAAGCGCCTGTGACCACCGAATGCTTCAGGAAGTTGTCGTCGTTGCGCTGCGGAAAATCACTTCGGAAATGTCCTCCGCGGCTCTCTGTTCTCGCCTGTGCTGAGCGGGCAATCGCCAATCCACTCTCTGCAATGTTGCGCGTTTCGGCCCGCTGCCGGTCGCTTGCAACCGGTAACAAGGCAAGAATCTCCTCTAGCCGCCTCACAGCGTAAGCCAGCCCTGCTGCCTCACGCACCATTCCCACGTTGCTCTCCATCAACTGCCGAGTCTCTAACCGCAGCAATTCTGCGTCGCCAGCGCCGCCGGAAACAGCGCCAAATGTTCTCGCGTGCTCCAACTCTCCCGGCTCGCGCTCCACGACCATGCTGCGTGCCGCTCTCGCTCCATACACCAGCCCCTCCAGCAGGGAATTGCTCGCCAGCCGGTTGCCTCCATGCACTCCCGTGCAGGCCGCCTCGCCAGCGGCATAAAGTCCAGGCAGAGAGGTTTGTCCATTCAGATCCGTGCGCACTCCACCCATCGCATAGTGCGCCGCTGGACGAATCGGAATCAGCTCGCGCGTGATGTCCAGTCCATAGCGCTTGCAGGTCTCGTAGATGCGAGGGAAGCGCAATTTGAGCTTCTCGCCATTCAGATGGGTCACGTCAAGATAGACCACCGGCTCCTCTGCGCTGCTCGCCTCCAGCTCGCGATGAATGGCCCTGGCCACCACATCTCGCGGGGCCAGCTCCGCTAGTTCGTGATAGCTCGTCATAAAGCGCTCGCGCTTGTCATTGCGAAGGAAAGCGCCTTCTCCGCGCAGCGCTTCTGAGATCAAGAATCGCGGAGCTCCCTTTACATACAGCGCTGTCGGATGAAACTGCAGAAACTCCATATCGCTGAGCTCCGCTCCGGCGCGCCACGCCATTGCCACCCCGTCCGCCGTCGCCACGTCGGGATTCGTGGTGTTGGCAAAGATCATTCCTGCTCCACCCGTTGCCAGCAGCACCGCCCGCGCCGTTATGTTTTCCGTGTGCTGCCCGTCGTCGTGCAGAACTTCCACGCCCACCACGCGTCCATCCTGCATTAGCAGGTCGCGGCTAAAGCCAAATTCGCCAAACTCGATATTGCTGAGCTGCTTTGCGTGCTTATACAGCGTCCGGCCAATCTCCCGGCCTGTCGAATCCCCGTCCGCGTGCAGCACTCGATTGCGCGAGTGCGCGCCCTCTCGGGTGAATGCCAAATTCCCATGCTCGTCGCGGTCGAAGCGCACGCCCCAGTCGAGCAGCTCTAAAACACGCTGCGGACCTTCGGTGACCAGTACCTGCGCAGCCTCTTCGTTCACCAGCCCAGCACCTGCGGCCAGCGTATCGTGCAGGTGAATCGCTGGAGAGTCATCCGGGCCCAGCGCAACCGCAATCCCGCCCTGTGCATATTGTGTGTTGGATTCCGTTAGCTCACGTTTTGCCAGGCATAGGACCCGGCCATACCGGCTTAGCTCGATTGCAGCTCGCAATCCCGCAATACCGGCGCCCACAACAATGAAATCGTAAGAAGCATTCATGATGATGAAAGTTCATGCTAACACCAGCCGCCAATCGTCTGAAAACATTCACGGCAATGACCAGTCATCATCGTGGCTGATAAGATGGTGTCTTGATTCGCATAGAGATTCAAACCCGGAGCAAGTCCTACGAAGTGCTCATCGAGGCCGGATTGCTGCGCTCTGCCGCAACCTATATTCGAGACACTTTGCCCGCGGCCAAGCACTTTGTCGTGGTCACGGCTGCGCCCATCCGTAAGCACTGGGGCAAGCTTCTGCTTGACTCTTTCGCTTCAGACAGCGCCAAGCTGGATGTCATCGAAATGCTCGATGGCGAGCGTCGCAAAACACTTTCAACCCTTGAGAATCTCTCCACCCAGCTCGTAAAGCTCAAGGCTGACCGCAACACCGTACTCATCGCGCTTGGCGGCGGAGTGGTCGGTGACGTCACCGGATTTCTCGCCAGCGTCTACATGCGCGGAATTCGCTTCGTGCAGATTCCCACCACCTTTCTCGCGCAGGTCGATTCCTCTGTCGGAGGCAAGACCGGTGTCAACCTCACCGTTGGCAAGAATCTCATTGGAACCTTCAACCAGCCTGAGCTTGTCCTCATTGACCCTCAGGTGCTTGACACCTTGCCCGAACGCGAATATCGCTCCGGTCTCTATGAGTCGCTCAAGGCTGGAGTCATTCGTAATCCGCGAATTTTCGAGTTTATGGAGCAGAACCGCGAAGCCGTGTTGGCCAAGCAGCCAAGTTCCCTGGAGTGGCTCATCGCTGAGTCCGTGCGCGTCAAAGCCGAGGTCGTCGGACAAGACGAAGAGGAACGCGGCTTGCGTAAGATTCTCAACTTCGGGCACACCATCGGCCACGCCCTCGAAGCCGAAACAGGCTACAAAGTTTTCCTCCATGGAGAAGCCGTGGCGTGGGGCATGGTTGCCGCCGCAATGATCTCCGTGGGAATGCAAAAGACTTCGCTACCGTCTGCTCAGCGCATTATTGGCCTGGTGCTGGCCTACGCGCCGTTGCCCAGGGTGGATGTGAGTCCCAAGGCGATCTTCCGGCGTCTCGCCAGCGACAAGAAGACCTTGGACGGGCAGGTGCACTTCGTTCTGCCCCATGAAATCGGCAAAGTGGATATCGTTACCGATGTCCCCGAACGTGCTGTGCTCCAGGTGATCAAGGAATTGCACAATCTTTCTCAGGCGTAGCCGCGCGTAAAGGCGGTCTCAGCCGAATGGATCTCAGGACGGAATGAACCAGATGGATGATGAAGTGAAGCACGAACCGGAGAAGACCGGGAGCACGTCGCTGGGTGCTCGAGTGGAGCCCGCGCAAGATCAGAAAGCCGCCGCCAATGCCGTACGACAGATGTTTTCCAGCATCGCTCCGCGCTATGACCTGCTCAATCACGTTCTCTCGCTGAACGTTGACCGCTATTGGTGGTGGCGCACCGCACGCCGCTTCCGTCATATCGTTCGCCGCAGCGACGCCGCTGTGCTCGACCTCTGCTGCGGAACTGGTGATATGACTTTTGCTCTCTATCG
>Ga0302140_10000718_pt1 | contig 43280 bp, 34 predicted proteins | sample I_Bog_E1_1_FD_202095 | JGI IMG/M metagenome (GOLD analysis project Ga0302140, IMG submission 202095) | Peat permafrost microbial communities from Stordalen Mire near Abisko, Sweden - I_Bog_E1_1 | ecosystem: Environmental > Terrestrial > Soil > Wetlands > Peat | place: Sweden: Abisko, Stordalen...
GTGCAAACTCTTGCGCTGCGATTCCTGGGCACAAACCCCCGCCGGAGCTGGGATGCGGGTTCACGTTCAGTACTCTGCAACAACTGGATCAGTATATCAACTCCGGTTGTACACGCCAAACTGGGCAGGCGGGGGTGGCCCCTGGGACGCCCAATCGTATGATGGAGATTGAGATTTGAGCCGCTTGCCGACGAGGTCCGGCCAGAGGCTCACTGCAAACGCCGGCATGCTGGATGCGACCTCGACAATTCAACAGGCTGTAACCGCGCAGCATTATTGGCGGTAGATACTACCTGATGGCCTACTGGAGGACTGAAATGCCCCTTGTAACAGAGCAAGCCGATTTGACTGGCGAAAGCCAGCTAAGCAAGGTACCTCAAGTCACCTTTCTCTTCTGGGTCATCAAGATCCTTTGCACGACCCTTGGCGAAACCGGGGGCGATGCGGTGACGATGTCGATGAATCTCGGCTACCTGGTGGGCACGGCCATCTTCGCGGCGATTTTTCTTGTCTTCGTGGTTGTGCAAGTGAAGGCGAAGAAATTTCATCCGCTCTTATATTGGATCACCATTATTGCTACGACAACGGTTGGAACTACCATGGCCGACTTTGCCGACCGTTCTTTGGGGATCGGCTATGCGGGGGGAAGCCTTACGCTGCTTGGCCTGCTGCTGGCGTCGCTTGGGTTGTGGTATTGGTCGTTGGGATCGGTATCGGTGAATACGGTAAGCACACCCAAGGTGGAAGCGTTTTACTGGGTAACCATCATGTTTTCGCAGACCCTCGGGACAGCGCTTGGCGACTGGACAGCCGATAGCGAAGGGCTTGGGTATGCCGGCGGGATGGCTATTTTCGCCGCGCTTCTCATCGTCGTGGCGGCCTGTCATTTCTGGACAAAGATATCAAAGACCGTGCTGTTCTGGGCGGCCTTTATTTTGACGCGACCGCTGGGCGCCGTTGTGGGCGACTTGCTGGACAAGCCTCTGGATCATGGCGGCCTCAATCTGAGCCGCTACACCGCATCTGCTGCACTGACGGTTCTGGTCTTCGCATTTATTTTGATCTTTCCGCAGAAAGCGGGGCAGCATCCTAAGAGCTGAAGACGGGGTTGGTTTGCGGGTACCCCGAAACAATCGCGCTTGCAATCTCGGAAGCTGCCCCTCACGCACTGCTACCTGGTAGCGTTCGTCACCGCAGGCTGGGCGGTCAGCGCCTTCAGATTGTCGACGAGCGTACCGACTGAGTTCGCCAACGCCTGGTCGCGGCCCTTTTGATTATGGTTTGTCGAAGTCTTCTCGTTGAGGGTCCACAGTACGATGCTCGTCTTCGGGTCGAGCAACACCAGCTTGAGCTGCGGTGTGTTGAAGGAAACGCTGCCCGATTCTTTTGAGCCGCCGACATCCGTGAGTGGGTCAGCGTAACTGATTTGTAGAACCAGGTCGGCATCGGCGGGAGCAGCCACAAGTTGATATTTCCCCGAGCTCTTGATGGCCGCGTAAAGCTCATTGTAGGGTTGATCCGGCCCTCCACTCCAAAGCTTCGGATCCAATCCGCCGCCCAGGTTGGAGATGAAAACCTTCTTTGCCGTGAGGATCTGCGAGGGCAGTGGAGCTGTGGGCGTCTGCGCCGGCAAACGTGGAACGGACGTAAACAGCATCGCAAGTCCAATCGATGCCATCGCTAACTTGACGTTCAGTATGTTTTTCATAATGCCAGCCTTTCTGTCCCCCATTGGACACGGGATCGCGCGGTCGGTTACGGAAGAATTGCGGTTACCTGCAATCAATCTCCAAACAGATCGTCGATTTTCGCACGCAGCGAGACAACTTCCTGGCGCAGTTCCGCCACGGTTGCTTCCAATTGTGCGATGCGTTCTTCGTGCCCTGCATCCTGTGCTGCGTCGAGCACACCCTCGCGTTTCCCGAATGTCGTGTCTGCCGCTACCGCCGATTCCACGGTCCCGGAGAGCAGATGCGCATAGCGGGATTCTTTGGTTCCCGGCTGGCGCGGCAGCACGGCCACCAGGGCCGGCTCGCGCTCCATAAGCTTTTGCAGGCCTGCCAGCACCTCGCCGATTTCGTCGAAACGGTGCAGCCGCTCAGTGCGCCCACGCAGCTCGCCGGGAGTCTGCGGTCCGCGCAAGAGCAGCACGCACACCAGAGCAGTCTCAGCGCGATTGAAGTTGAATGCTTCGCCCAGCCAGTGCTCGTACTTGGTGACACGCCCATCGGCCCCGCGGGCGCGCCCTGCCAGCCGCAGATCCTCCAGGCCATGCAGAGCCTGCCGCACCGCCTCCTCATCCAGGTCCATCACCGGCTCGCGATTGGAGCGCTGGTTACAGGCGTTGATGAGCGCGTTGAGCGACATCGGGTAGTAGTCCGGCGTGGTCACTTCTTTTTCAACGAGAGCGCCCAGAACGCGGGCTTCGGCGAGTGTAAGTACGATCGGCTCAGTCGGCGGCATATGTCTATTCTGCCACTCCCGAGGTCATGTGCTTCGCCATCACTTTTCCGGCGCGGCATTCTTGTCTTTTGGCCCCAGCAAAATCTGCATGCCCACATACGCAATCCAATTCGGCTCGCTGTTCTGCCGGGTCACGGCCTGGATTGCGCGCCCGCCCATGAAAAGCAGGCGCAGATGGCCGGCGCGATCCAGCGTCTGTCTTCCGCCTGCATCGAGCGTGAACGCGCGCTGCTTGGGTGCGCCGCCGATGCTGTTTGCATCCTTGAGATCGTAGATTTCGCCGTACAGCTCCAGCCGCTCGCTGAATTCGTGGCCGGCAATCAGTCCGCGGCCCCAGCGGCTGGGCACATTCTTGTTGCCGAACCAGCGGCCTACTTCGCCGTTCAAGTCGACAGGTCCCAACCTGGCCGTAAACTCCAAGGGCAGATAGTACTGCGGCCCCGGCTCGACAATCCCGCGCCTTACCGCACTGGTGGGATTGTTGATCGAGGCCTGGGGGTAGGTTCCCAGCGAGAAATCCATGTTCTCGTCGGACTTGGGTTCCCCGGCCCGATGATGCTCGTAGGGCCGCCACTTAATGCCCAGCAGCGACTCGCCCAGGCCGGCGCGCGTGGTGTTGTTCGAGTCGGTGGCAGCGGCAATCGGAACCTCATACTTGAGCTGAAGGCGGTCGCCCACACCATAGTTGAAATCGAAGTCCGGTACCTGATAGCTGGCGTTGGCAGGGTTGTGGTTGGCGATCCAGCCTATGTTCACTTCCAGGTGGCGGTTGCCCGGAGTGCCGGGGTCGTCGGTGATGAATGGCGGCCCTCCCTGCGCATGAGCCTGCGACGCGCCCAAAACCGGGACGAGCAGAAGAAGGAATTGAAGAAGCCTGCGCATTCGAATGACCGGAGCTCTCCGCCGCAATGGAATCCAGTAGATCGGGAATCGTCTCTCCCTAGACTAAAGCCCGCCCCCTCAAACGAAGGTTAAGATGTGCGTATGGAGACAACAACGATTGCCGGCGTGGAGGTTTCTTGCATTGGTCTGGGCACCTGGGCCATTGGCGGGATGGAGTGGGGCACGATTCCCGACGATGTGGCCATCGCCACCTGCCTCAGCGCCGTCGAACGCGGCATCAACTTGATTGACACCGCGCCCATCTACGGCCACGGACGCTCCGAGGAGATTATCGGCAAGGCCGTGCGCGCCCACGGACGCCGCGACGCCTTCCATATTGCCACCAAGGCCGGACTAGAATGGAACGCCTTCGGGGTGTTCGCGAACTCGACGGAGTCGCGGCTACGCAGAGAGCTCGAAGACAGCCTGCGCCGCCTGGGAACGGATTACATTGATCTTTACCAGGTTCATTGGCCCGATCCGTGCGTGCCCATCGCCGAAGTCGCGGCGCTGATGGCGGAGTTCCAGCGTGAAGGTAAGGTGCGGGCGCTGGGCGTGAGCAATTTCAGTGTTGCGCAGATGCAGGAGTTTCGCGCGGTTGCGCCGCTAGCCTCTGACCAGCCGCCTTACAACCTCTTCGAACGTGGGATCGACAGCGAGACTCTGCCGTGGTGCGCGGCCAACGGCGTTGCCGTGCTGACCTGGAGTTCGCTCTGCCGCAGCCTGCTCGGCGGCCGGGTCACACGCGGGATGAGCTTCGACGCCAAAGACATTCGCAACTTCGACCCCAAGTTTCAGGAGCCACGCTTCAGCCAGTACATCACCGCCGTCGAGCGACTGGCCGTATTCGCAAAGGAGAAATACGGCAAGTCCGTACTCGAGCTGGCCGCTCGCTGGGTGCTGGACCGCCCCGGCGTTTCGGTCGCCTTGTGGGGCGCGAAACGGCCTCAGCAACTGGATGCAGTAGCTGGTGTGCTGGGCTGGAAGCTGGATGCAGACGCGATGGCTGAAATCGACCGCATCGTGGAAGAGTCGGTCAAGGACCCAGTTGGGCCAGAGTACCTGACACCATGGGTGCGGACGGATTGAGGGTGGTTTAGGCATATATTTCCAACCTAATTACCACCCACCCCAGGCCCTGCTCTGCGATACTGGTTTGTCATGCCAATCGCCGATTTGCAAGTAGCAGCTCAGAAGATCGCTGGATTCTTATCCTCCCTGAACAAGCTGGGAGGAATGCGCCTCAAATACCGCATCAGCGCTGAAGACGGCGCCGCCGACTCGGAAGGCACGACGGGCAACCGGCTCTGTGTCGAGCTGGCCGGGCCCGACGTGCCCCTTGCCGTCCAGCACAACGGCGAACTGTTGATGGCACTTGAGACCATCTCCGCGCAGATTTTGCGTCTCGACCAGCGCGAGGGCGACCTGATCAGTTTCGACGCCGGCAACTTCAAGGCTCTGCGCGCTCAAGAGCTACGGCTAACGGCCGAAACCGCCGCGGAGAAGGTGCGCAAGAGCGGCATACCGTATGCCTTTCCGCCGACGAACAGCCGTGAGCGCCGCCTGCTGCACATGGCATTCAAAGGAATCGAAGGCGTGGAGACGGCCAGTAGCGGAGAAGGCCCCGACCGGTTCCTCGCCGTCTATCCAGAAGGCAAGACGCATCTGCCGGTTGCGCCTCCTGTGAAGCCGCGAGGCTTTGGCGATCGCGGACGCAGCTCCGGTGATCGTGATCGCGGGCGCTCACGGCGTTAACGTCGAGTGATTTCGTGAAATCCCAGGTCCCATCATCGGAACCTGGGGCACGCCTTATAAAAGGACGCCCCTTTCCTGTAAGCTGCGGTTGCTGTGCTGAACCAGACAACCCAAGCCAACAGGGAGGAACACCCAGATGAATAGTGCGGATATATCGGGCTCGATGGCCACCGGGACCCTTGTCCAATCCTATTGACGTGGGTATAATTGCTGCGGCTTTCGCCGCGGACTATGGGCTCCCGTCTGTTGATTTCGGCGCGGCGACACGGGGCATTGCAAGTCGATGATCCAGCTTAGAAAGCTTCCAGGGGCCGCACTCAATTTCGTTTTCACATTTGCACTGGCGATGGCGCTTGCGGGCTGCAACGTCTATGTTCAGTCAGGAACGTCGTCCACCCCTCAACCAACGCCAGCGCCAACCGACCCCGACCAGCGCGCCGATCTTCTGATTGCTCAGATGACCCAGAGCGAAATGCTTCAACTCGTGAGTGGCAACCTCCCTCTAACAGCTGGCGCAGGCCCGCGAAATGCGGCTGGATGGGTTCCTGGGATACCCGGCCTCGGAATCCCCGACCTTCTCTATGCCGATGGCCCGGCAGGAGTCGGCGACCAAGTGGGACCGACGACAGCCCTTCCCTCACCCCTTGCCAATGCCGCAAGCTGGGATTTGGGCGAGGCCTACAAGTTCGGGAAGGTGATCGGCCAGGAGGAAGCAGCCTACGGGATCAACGTCAACCTTGGCGGCAACGTCAACCTAATCGGCCGGGAGCCTCGTGACGGACGTACCTTTGAAACGGCGGGAGAAGATCCCTATCTGGCAGGAGAGATCAACGCGCAGCACTTGCTCGGCGTTCAGGATCAGTATGTGATTGCGGGTGTGAAGCACTATGCCTTCAACGACCAGGAGACCGCGCGCACGCAGGCGAATGCGGTCATCGACGAACGTTCAGCGCGCGAGAGCGACCTGCTTGCCTTTGAAGTATCCCTCAACGACTCCAACGCGCAGATGGTCATGTGCGCCTACAACCTCGTGAATGGAGCATATAACTGCCAGAACGATCATCTCTTGAACGATGTTCTGAAAGGGGATATGGGCTTCAAGGGCTTTGTTCTTTCTGACTGGTACGGAACAGAAAGCTCAGTGGCCTCGGCGGTGGGCGGGTTGGATCAGGAGCAGCCATACGGATACTACTTCGATGGCCTGTGGGCGCCTGAGAGTCTGCAACAAGCGTTGGCAAACGGAGATTTGCCGGTTTCTCGATTGAAAGACATGGTGCATCGCATACTGCGAGGAATGTACGCGGCGGGCGTATTCGATCATCCTGCGAAGGTGTCCCCGATCAACGCGAGTGCGGACGCGGCGATCGCGCAGGAGATTGAGGAACAGGGTGCCGTGCTGCTGAAGAACGCGGGCGGCCAACTGCCGCTGAATCCCTCCGCGGTTCGAACCATCGCCATCATCGGTTCTCATGCTGACGTTGGCGTGCTGTCCGGCGGCGGTTCGGCGCAGGTAACGCCGATTGGCGGATCGGCGCTGACGCTTCCGGCCGCCTGCCCTGCTTATATTCCCTTGCCGGGCGGCGCGGCCTGCACCAATGCTTCCCAGATATACGATCCGTCGCCGCCGCTGGCCGCGATCAAGGCCATGGCCCCGAATGCAACTGTCAATTTCATCGACGGGACCGACACCGCCGCTGCGGCCGCTCTGGCTGCGTCTTCAACAGTAGCTATTGTTTTTGAGAACGATTGGGAGAGCGAGGGGATGGACCGCGTGGACCTAAGCTTTCCCAGCACACAGGATGCTCTTGTCGCCGCCGTTGCCGCTGCCAATCCACACACCATCGTGGTGTTGGAGAACGGCGGTGCGCACGTCATGCCGTGGCTTGCCAACGTCAGTGCGGTACTCGAAGCCTGGTACCCTGGGCAGAAGGGCGGCACGGCAATCGCCAACCTTCTGTTTGGCAGCGTCAATCCGTCCGGAAAACTCCCCATCACCTTTCCTGCCAGCGTAAGCCAGTTGCCAAGGCCCGTGATTCCCATTCCTTCCAGCACTACTGCTGCTTTCAATGTCGATTACACGATCGAGGGCTTCGATGTTGGCTACAAATGGTACGAAACCCAGAATCTCACTCCCTTGTTCGCCTTCGGATATGGACTTTCGTATACGACTTTCTCGATCACGAATCCGCAAGTCACTCCCGACTCGTCGCCATCCAAAGGCTTTCGGGTTACATTCAACGTGACCAATACCGGGACTGTGGCGGGCGCTGAGGTGGCACAGGTCTATCTGGGTTTGCCGTCCGGGATTGGCGAGCCGCCGATGCGACTGGTGGGATGGAGCAAGGTCGTCCTTCAGCCCGGAGCGCAACAAGCGGTAGCAGTGACGGTGAACGCTGCTGCCTCGTCCCATCCTTTGTCGTACTGGAGCACGAGCGCAAATGGATGGGTCGTCGCGCCCGGCGATTACACGGTATTCGTAGGCGACTCTTCGGACAATGTAAAGACGGCGGGGACGTTTCACGTCGGTCCGTAAAATTTAGGGCGCGGCGATGTCTGCGAATTCAAAATGGAAACAGGAGAGCGCTCACCTGCCACCCATGCGGTTTCGGAGGATGGAAAGCGTTGATCCGCTCGATCTGACCAACACCAGTTCCCCTTCCGAGTATTCTATTTTCAAGAGTAAGGTGAGTCCGCTGGCAGCCCAGCGGATCAAGTTCAGATTCAATGCTGGCAGACAGTGGAGGATCCCATGGCGAACGACGCAATTCTTGGTTCAAACAAGCTGGTAGCCTTTGCGGCTACAACAGACCCAGTCAAGGCGCGCGCGTTCTATGAAGGCCTGTTGGGGCTTCGGCTGGTGGAGGATGCAAAGCCATTCGCTTTGGTCTTCGACGCCAATGGAACCATGCTGCGCATGACCACCGTTCAGGAGCACCATCCACAGCCGTTTACGGTGCTGGGCTGGGAAGTGGAATCCATTGAGAGCACCGTCGAGCAGCTTACTGCGGCAGGTGTCGTCTTTCAGCGGTATCCCGGACTGAACGATTCTGACCCGCTCGGCATTTGGACTTCGCCGAGTGGCGCGCGCATTGCGTGGTTTCACGATCCCGATGGAAACGTGCTAAGCGTGACGCAGTTTTGAATGGAAAAGAAAGCCCACGGCGTTAACGTCAAGTGATTTCATGAGACCTAGATTCTGACGACGATGGTGGGTTGAATGTTCAGCATCCAGGGCGTGACTTCTTTGCCCAATGAGCCAGCCTGCTGGCAAACTGCCTGCCCCACCGTCTGGCCGGCGCTTTGCGATTGCAGAACCGGGGAGTTCGTATCCTGGCTGACCTCAATATCGGCAGCAAAGACCGATGTCAAAAGCGAATCAGAGAGAATCAGTCTCCAGAGAATATTAACCTGGTCCCGAAATCTCGCCGCGCCAGCGCTTTCGTCCCTTCAAATACGCCAAAAGCAGGGCTGGAGCCATCCGGCAAGATAACCCTCTGCCAGACTGCCCGCGAGGCACTTTGCCCATAGCCGACGTCGGAGTTATAAACACCAACCTGTGTACTCCCGGACAATATTGGAATGTACATTTTTGTAGATGAGTGAAATACATTGTCACGAACCTGCGCCCGGATCATTCCGGGCTGGTCGGAATTAATCCGTAGCTCCAAAGCGGCCGCAGTTAGCCGGCCCGTCTTGACTTCATACTTTCCTTGGCAAGCTTTGTTTGCCGCAGTCAGTTACTCCGTCTCTTGCTTCGAGTGTTGCTGGCCGAAGGCTGTCTTTTGCTCCTGATTGTTCTGGCGCTTGGAGTTTGAGCGCTCTGCTCGAACGCTCCGGGAGTATCGGCCTGCGCGAAAGCGGGCTGGGTCGTGCTTGAGTTCCCGTCGGCAGTCCAGGCTCCGATCATGGATCGAGCGTTCAAGGATGTAATGAGTACAAAATCAACCCAGGAATCCAGCAGGTTGGACACTGCCAGACTAAGCATTGATGTTGCATGACATCCTCATGGGGCTAACAAATGCCTATACTTTGGTCGGTTGTGAGGTGTTGTTAGCGCCACGTAGTATCTGATCGCTTGCGAATACTTCCATCAGCGAGCCATGTACAAATGAGCATCCGATGAGCATATGTCATGGCAAAAGCATCATTGGATGCAAGCGGAAACACGATGCACAGGACGATTCGAATTTGGCAGAGTGGGATTTTTGCCATGGCTGGCACAAATTTGCCAGTGTATCAACTCCCTCTTTCTGCCCGATTCAAGAGTCGGAAAAACAGAAGGGATACAGCACCACAACGTCATGGAGGAACTTATGTTTGGTAGGCCAACAAATGAACTCTGGAATGTTCGGACTATGATCCGATCAGCAAGACTAGCGGGCGCGGCACTTGTTCTGCTCCTGCTTTCAATCCCTGCGTCCGCGCAGATAATCTACGGTTCGCTTACGGGGACAATCACCGACAAGTCCGGTGCGGTGATTCCCGGCACAAGCGTAACCATCACCAATCAAGGCACAGGCGATGTCCGCAGCTCTACCGCCAATTCAATAGGTGGCTGGGAGATTCTCGACGTTCTGCCTGGGGTTTATACCGTATCCGTCCCGGCCAAGGGTGGCTTTGGCGGGTTTGCAGAGAAGGGCGTTCAGATTGAACCGAACCGCCAGGTGCGTGTCGATATAGTACTCGAGGCAGCGATGGTCTCGACCGGCATCACGGTGACCGATGCGCCTCCGGAGCTTCAAACTGAAACCGCTGAGGTGAACAGCGAGATCAACAAGGACGAGCTTGCTCAACTGCCGATTACCTCCAGCGGGGGCCGCAACTTCCAGGCTCTGTACACGCTGATCCCGGGCGGCACGTCCGTTGGCGAGCAGAATTCAACAGCTTCCAATCCCTCCCGTTCCATGTCGGTGAATGTAAACGGGGCTGACAGCGAGAGCAATACCACGCGTATTGACGGCGCTGTGAACTACTATGGTTGGCTGCCCTATCTGATTGCCTACGTTCCTCCGGCGGACTCCATTGAGAACGTCAGCATTACAACGAACTCTTTCGATGCCGAGCAGGGACAGGCCGGCGGCGCATCGATCAAGATCACCACAAAGAGCGGTACCCGCAACCTCCATGGCGGTGCCTGGTGGTATTACCAGGATGCCGGTGTGAATGCCCGCGGCTATACCAACACGGCGGCCGCATTGACATCTAAAGCCAATCCAACCGGCTCAATTCCCAAGAACGTATTCGATCAGTTTGGCTTCAATATCGGCGGACCGGTATATATCCCCAAAATTCTTACCGGCCGAAAGAAGCTCTTCTTCTTTGACAACTTCGAGCGGACAACCAGGCGTCAATTGGCCACTACGCTTATGACGCTGCCGGATAGCAACATGACCACCGGAAACCTTTCCGAGGCTGCCCCTTATGCCACGATCTACGATCCGGCGCCGACGGTTCCCTCAAGTCAGTGGTTCACTCCATCCGCCGCTTGCCCGGCGCTTACCTATACCAGTGGATTTCTCAACTACGCGTGCAGGCCGAGCTTTACGGCGGAGTATGGTGAGACCGGAAATTCGGTGAACACGATCCCCTTCACGCGCATTGCTCCTGCTGCCGCGATCATGATGACCAACCTGGCAAACTTCGCCAAGCAGGTCAGTACGCCGACTGCGGCCCTTTTGTCTGCCGGCATGGCGAACGACTACATTGGAGTAGCCACAGTAGCCTCAAACCGGAACACCAACGATGCCAAAATTACCTATGTTCCGAATGAGAATACGCAAATATTCGGAAAGTACAGTATCGAACCCTTCTCCATTTTGGATCCGCAGGTTCTGGGAGCGGCAGACGGTAATACGGCTGATGGCGGCCAGCCAGGCGATGCCGGCGGAACCGTTCAGAGTGTCGGTCTCGGCGGCAGCCATGTCTTTACTCCCCACTTGGTACTGGATTCGGACTTTGGCTACACTCGCCAGAACAACGGTGTTCAGGATCCCACGGACATCGCCAGGGGCAACTATGGATCGACTGTATTGGGAATTCCCGGCACGAATGGCGTTGGCAACCTGTATGCCGGAGAACCTCCGTTCTTCATGACGGGTTTCTCCGCGCTCGGCAATAGTGGACTGGCCAATCCCTTTTTGTTCCGCGATAACCAGTTCACAGGCGATGTAAACTTGAGCTGGATCAAGGGAAAGCACAGCTTCAAGACTGGTTTCACCGTCTATCACTTCCTGCTCAATCACTTCCAGCCCACGAGCGGTGGAGGCGTCACCAACGTGCGCGGAGGATTTTACTTCCAGGGCAACATGACTTGTACGGGAACGGGCAGTTCGTGCCCAGTATCAAACTACAACGGATTGGCCGACTTCCTGCTTGGCCTGCCGAACTATGTGGGTAGTCAAGCTGTCGCCAAGGCTACTTCCATCTTCAATCCCAACTCCATGCGTTGGTGGGAATATGGAGCGTATGCCCAGGACCAGTGGACTGTAAACAACAAGATGACGCTCACCTACGGCGTTCGCTATGAGATTTATCCCGACGCCTATCGCGATCACTCTGGCATGTACATCGCAGATCCCAACCTGCCTCAGAATAAGAATGTGGAAGTTGGCGGAGTGGGCGGAAACCCTGAGAGCGCAGACGTCAATATGGGACATGGGTTCTTTGCGCCGCGCTTGGGCGCGATCTACCGTTTGAACCAGAAAACCGTAATTCGTACGGGCGCCGGTCTCACGACCGATCCTGACAGTCTTCGCTACCTTCGCGATACCTATCCCATCGATCTCGCTGTGAGCTACACAAGTCAATCTGCCGGTACGATTGCAGTCGATCCATCGAACACGTCCAACTACACAACGGGTCAGCCGATGACGTTCGCGTACGGCATTCCGGCTCTCCCCATTCCCAACTTCTCTTCTGGCTTTGCGTCTCTGCCGCTCACTGCATCAACCACAACCGTGCCGAAGGATTTCCGTCGCGGCTACCTGGAGTCATGGAACTTTTTCATCCAACGCGATTTGGGACATGATCTTGTAGCAAGCGTTGGATATGTTGGCAACCACATGGTCCGTCAACAGGCTACGGTGAGCCCCTATAACTCGTCGCCGCTGCCGAGCGGCGCCACTAGCTGCATGGCCAATGGCCAATGGAATCCCTCTACTGGACTGACTGGTTCGTGCAGCTTCCAGGTCAACACGATCTTCAGCCAGAAGTGGTGCAACGGCCTGAGCAACTGCTATAACTCGGGCGGCATGACAATAGGCGGGCCCATCTTCAGTTCCATGTACGACGGCTTGCAGACTCAACTGGCGCGAAACGTGGGTCCGAAAGGCTCGTTTGGCGTGGTCTACGTCTGGTCTCACGCTATCGACTACGCGGACAACGGAGCTGGAACAGGTGGCGGAGGCGTAACCTTCAATTATCCAGGCCTCTACTATCTGAACAAAGGAAATGCTGGCTTTGACCGCACACACAACGCGCAAGTGTGGGGCATCTACAACCTGCCCTTCGGCCACGGCCAGACGTTTGTCAATCATGGCGTGCTCGCCGAGATTATCGGCGGTTTCGCACTGAATGGGCAATTCAGCCACACCAGCGGCGCCCCCTTCTCGGTCAGCTCAAACTCGAACATCATTGGTGGTCTTGCGCCGGGATTCAACAGCACATATGCTCAATTGGTCGCCCCCTATCAACAGGAAGGCGGCCATAACCGCACCTTTGGCAACACGACGGTCTCAGGGGGCAGGCCCTGGTTTAATCCTGCTTCCTTTGCCTCCGTTACAGAGCCCACTTTCACTGCGAGCATGACGCCGTCGCAGATCCCCTCGCTGGTATTGCCAAACACAAAAAGGGATCAGTTCCGCGGCCCTGGATTGTCAATGTTCAATGCGAGCGCTGACAGGTCTTTCCATATTTTCGGTGAGAGCTCCTTCGTGGTTCGCATTGAAGCGTTCAATCTTTTCAACCATCCGTGGGTCACCAATCCAAACACAACTGTGCCGTCGGCAGCAAACGTTGCCTCGGGTAGCTATGGAACGTTTGGCCTGATCACTAGTTATGGCCCTTCCTATTCTCCAAACCAGGGTGCGCGTTCGCTACAGTTCAGCGGCCGCATCAAATTCTAACCAAGCGGGCTGTTGCTGGCGCGTTCCACATCAAGGGCCCTTCAAGAACACAGGTTGGAACCTAGCCAGTTGCAGAATTCGCTTCACCGCAAAACCGGGGTGTGGGGGTCGAACTCCCACACCCCGGATGCATTTTGGGCACTCAAAGTCCACAGGCACCCGAATTGATTCAGAAATAGTAACTGGTAAGATTGCCCAATTCGATTGATGACGTTTTGGGAGTGACGCAGTGTCTGAAGGGCCTTCTCTGAGAGACCTGTCGGGATTGTCTCCAATATTTAGGACTGAAGGCAGAGTTGCCCGGCTCTCAAGCTGCTTCGACCACACTATGAAGCTTGACGGCCAAGCGCCCCAGAGGCGAAAACCAGGCCGCCTGCTCATTGAGAATTCAGGCTTTGCTCCCTATAAGAGGAGGAATCGGACTGCCTCAGGTTCAAAGAAAAGTGCGACTTCTCGCTCTTTGGCCCGCGGTCTGTATTTACATATACTTTGGTTGATTGCGCGGGATTATCGCACCCGCGTACCCTGACTTGTCTGCTAAGAATTGCAGCAGTTCGCACTGCGGGAGAATCTCGATATCCAATCCACTCTTTTGTCGGAAGCCTCCTAGTTGTGTCACTAGCTCTGGACAGACCTGCACGGTCCAATCCAGCCACCGATCCAAGTTTTAACAGTTTCGCGATACCGCCCGAATTCTTATGCATCGTTCAGAATTGTTATGGAGAAGCCTTGAATCTTATTGATCGACGTTCCATCTCACGCACCGCATCGTTATCGGGAATCTTCCTTCCCGTAATTTGGCTGATTTGTTCATCTCTAGCTGCCGCCTATCCAAGCCTCGGTCTAATGCAAACGATTGTCAACGAAGAGCCCGTTGCGGGAGCATTTCCCTTGGTGCGAAATCAAAGTGCGGCTCCGGTACTCGTTTCACTGGGCGACTTTCCGGGAGTCGTCCGAGCAGCGACCGATCTTCAGGCCGATGTGGAACGCGTGAGTGGTGTGAAACCGGCACGGATCGAGGATGTAGGATCCGCTGAGCGGTTTACGGTTATCGTGGGAACAATCGGAAAGAGCCCGATTATCGACCAGTTGGTGAACAGCGGAAAGCTTGACGTTCGATCCATCACCGGAAAGTGGGAGTCTTTCGTGATTGCAACCGTCGCCGCTCCAATGCCAGGCGTGGAGCAGGCTCTGGTCGTTGCGGGTAGCGACAAGCGAGGAACCATTTACGGAATATACGAAATCTCCGAACAAATTGGTGTATCGCCATGGTACTGGTGGGCCGATGTGCCCCCGCAACACCACACGGAACTCTTCATTCTTGCCGGTACCTATGTGCAGGGACCACCGGCGGTCAAATATCGCGGCATCTTCATCAACGATGAAGATCCTTCGTTTTCCGGCTGGGCTAAAGAGAAGTTCGGCGGAATTAACTCGAGGATGTATTCCCACATGTTCGAGTTGCTGTTGCGCCTTCGGGCGAACTACCTATGGCCAGCCATGTGGGGTAAGGCTTTCAATGAAGATGATCCGGAGAATCCGCGGCTGGCTGACGAATACGGCATCGTCATGGGTACAAGTCATCATGAGCCCATGATGCGCGCTCAGGAGGAGTGGACCAGGCACAGGAAAGAGTACGGAAACGGGGAGTGGAATTACGTCAATAATGGCGAAGGACTTCGCAAGTTCTGGACGGACGGCGCTACGCGCAATAAAAACTACGAAAATATCTATACCTTAGGCATGCGTGGGGACGGAGACATGGCGATGCCGGATGCAGGCGGAATGGAGGCGAATAAGAAACTCCTCGAACAAATCATTGCCGACCAACGGATGATTCTGGCCAAACACGTTAATCCCAATGTGACCAAGATCCCGCAGCTCTGGGCTCTGTTTACCGAAGTCCAGAAATACTACGACGCGGGCTTGCGAGTCCCCGACGACATCACTCTGCTCTTTACCGACGATAACGTGGGGAACCTGCGCCGTGTACCCACAGCCGACGAACGGACGCGAAGCGGAGGATTCGGCATTTACTACCACATGGACATGCACGGAGGTCCGTATTCATACCAATGGCTCAACAGCAATCCACTCCCTAAAATCTGGGAGCAGATGAATTTGGCTCACCAGTATGGCGCTAATCAGATATGGATTGCGAATGTCGGCGATCTTAAGCCGCTGGAAGTGCCCATCGAATTCTTTCTGCGGTTGGCCTGGAATCCCGAGGCAATTCCCAAGGAGAAGATCGCTGAATACCAGCAGCGCTGGGCTGAGCGAGTATTCGGCAAAGAGCACGCTGTCGAGATCGCTGATATCGTCGCAAAATACGCTAAGTACAATGCATTCCCAAAGCCCGAGCTTGTAAATCCCGACACCTTCAGCCTGCTTCACTACCGGGAAGCAGAAACTGTTGCCGACGCCTGGACCAGACTGGCGGAACGCGCCGAACGCCTCGCTTCGGAACTGCCGCCAAACCAACGGGATGCTTACTATGAATTGGTGCTGCACCCCGTGAAAGCCTGCTCCAATGCTGTGTTGATGAACATCGCTTCGGGCCGCAACCGGTTGTTTGCACGAGAGGGGAGAGCGAGTGCCAACGCAGAAGCCGAACTCACTCAGCATTTGTTTGTAGAGGATAAGCGGCTAACCGATTTCTACAACCACACCTTGGAGGGCGGGAAGTGGGATCACATGATGGACCAAACGCATCTTGGGTACACCTATTGGTACCCGCCGCAAGTGAATGTTATGCCGCCAGTATCTCAGGTCGATTCGCCGGATACTGCGGACATTGGTATCGCTGTGGAAGGATCGGAGGTTACGTGGCCATTTAGACCTGTCCTTCCTCCATTTGACTCCATGAACCGGCAACGATCCTACATCGAGGTTTTCCCGGTTGGTACGCAGCCCACTCATTTTACCGTGAGTGCTGATAAGCCATGGATTGAGCTTACAGAAGCAAGGGCATTCTCCGCCGGGCATGACGATCATCGCTTTTGGGTCGACATTGACTGGGACAAAGCTCCGGTTGGCAACTCGTTTGGAACGATCGTGGTCAATGGTCACCAGCAGCTGCCGAACATAAGAGTAGTGATCACCAAGCTGTCTGCCGAAGAGTCTCGTCTTGCCAACGGTTCCTTCGCCGTGGTCACTGGCCCGATATCCATCGACGCGCAGGACACGGTCCACAATGTATCCGTGGGCGGTGCGAGCTGGCAGAAGATTCCAGACTACGGCCCTGGCGTCTCTGCCATGTCGATTTTTCCGGTGACAGCTGCCAGCGTCCAGCCGCCGGCGCCGGCACCTTATTTGGACTATTCGGTTTACTTCGCAAAGCCGGGAGACTATGCCATCGATCTGGTAACAAACCCCACACTCGATCTCTATCCGGGACGCGCTCTTGGCGTCGCTGTGTCGATCGACGATCAGGCCCCGCAGGTTGTCAATGTCTTTACTCCAGAAACGCAGCAAGACCAAACGTTCTTGGGTAGGATCTACAACGAGAATGTACGGAACAGCGGGCGGGTCATGCACTTCAGCCAAAGCGTCAGGGAGCCTGGGAAGCATACCCTGAGGATTTCGATGGTCGACCCAACCATTGTCATTGAGAAGATCATCATCTCCAATACACAGCTGCCGCCTTCATACTTCGGGCCGTTGACCGCTGCGCCAGTTAGCGGCGAATTGTCCAGATAGCAGGAGCGCTCTTAGGGGATTTGAAAACATTAGCGGACAACCGGCATTAATATCGCAACGGTTGTCCCGCTCCCTTGACTGGTTTCCAGTTGGAGCTTTGCGCCGATAGCTTCTGCCCGTTCGCGCATGCCGAGAATTCCATAGTGGTCGCTCGAATGGGCAGATGCTGTTCCTAGATCGAATCCAACGCCGTTGTCCGACACCTTTACGAGCAATCGCTCATTACGATACTCTGCGCTGATCGTGATCAAGTCCGGACGGCCATGATTCACGGCGTTCGCGACTGCTTCTCGAACGATCATCAATACTCCATGTGCGGCATCGGACGGAAGACACGGTAAATCTTTGTCCAAGTACACCTTGACAGGTAGCCCGTAAGAAGACGTTGTTTGCGTGGAAATGCTATGGATGAAACTCTCCAGAAAACCGGGTTCGGTGCGTGTTTGACGCAGTCCCCACACGGCTTCACGCGCATCGGCTACAGTTGACCGCAGTTGATTTCGAGCCATGTCCAGAAAACTGCTGTGTTCGGGACCGCGACTGCTTGCCTCAGCCTCAAGCAACATCGCCACACCATTGCAGCCTTGAATCAGCGTGTCATGCATCTCTCGAGCCAGCCGTGCCCTTTCCTTGAGCACGATCCTGAACCGCCCCTTCACGTTCCTCATTTGCAATGTATAAACGGATACGCTGCAGAAAGCCAGCATGGCCAGCGCCCCTAGGTAAAACCTCGTGCTGTGGTACCAAATTACAGGGATCGAGAAAGAGATGCGGGAGGTATTGAAGGCGGTTGGTTTCGAGCGACTGTAAGCCTTCAGTTCGAACGTGTATTTGCCCGGAGCAAGACCACGATAGTCTACCTCATGCGCACCGGCGGAAACAGTCCACCTGTCGTCTAAACCTACGAGACGATAAGTGAGCAGTACGTCGCTTTCCGGCGCCAGGGATACTGCCCGGAAGGAAAATGTCAGACGCTTGGAATCTGCGGGAATGCGGGTCTTGTGTGGGCCCAGCAGAAAAACATCATCGGCGAGCACTGACGTGATGACCGGCAATGGTGCGGCGTCACCTGTGTCCGCGACTGAGGCCTGTGGCGTGACATACACCGCTCCGCGATTGGTGGCAAACCACACCACATTTCTTGCATCGACCATCGCATTGGGAAATCGTCCGCCGCTGAACCGCAAGTCTTTTGCCGTACTCGGTAGCGGGTAGGAACGCGCGAACACAGGCTCGTTCGTATGTTGGGCGTCGAGCGTTTGATCGACCGAGATCGACGAGATCGTCTCAGGGCTCGATATCCACAGTGTCCCATGAAGGTCAACCGCAAGTCCGCATATGAAATTGCTTATCAAACCATCACTCGTGGTGAAATGGCGCATTTGCGAGTCGCGATAGGCGTATATTCCGTGATTGCGAGTGCCGAGCCAAACCACGCCAGAGGTGTCTTCCGCCAAAGCCCAGATTTCTTCTCCGCTCAGAGATCGGGTAGCCGGACTCTCGACAAACTTCCCTGAGCAGTAAATGGCCGGACCGCCATCAGTTCCAATCCACATGCATCCATTGTGATCGCGCAACAGGGATCTGACCTGTCGATTGGGAAGTCCGTTTGAGGAACTGAATACTTCCACCTTGCCGGTCCCGATTCTGTTCAGGCCGTTCCACGTCGCAACCCAAACATCTCCGTGCTCTCCTTCAACAATTCCCTTGGCATAGTCAGCAGCAATCTTTAATTGCGAATCGGTCGAATAGTGACTGATTTTCCCCTCGCTGCTGACTCGATAGACGCCTTTGCCCGCAGTGCCGAGCCATACGGAGCGATCACTCGCATAAAGGACATTTAGCAGGGGAACATCCAGCTTGATTTTGCTTGGAATCTGGACTGTCACCCCTTTATCGAGCTTGTAAAGATGGCTGTTCACCAGAACAACCGAACTGTTGAGCGAGAGACCGAGCGTCTCCTGATCCACTGCCGCGGCCGAAGAGGGAATCAGGTGGACGTTGGTCATCTGAATTCGGCTTAGGCCGGTTTCAGTCCCAACCCACAAGCGATTGCCGGCATCCATTGCGATTGCCTGAATGGAATGTCCAACAGCGTTCTCGCCAATCTCGGTGCGCGATACCTGTCCAGCTGATATACGCCACAAACCGTCAGCTATCGTCCCGCACCAGACTGTCCCATCGAGCGACTCGTAGAGGGCGTCGACATCTACACGGGGCAACGGGAGGCGCTTGAACTCCCCGTTGGAGTTCCGCTCAAAGGCGCCTGAAACAGTGCCAACAATCAGATGGCCATCATGAGTCAGAAGAAGGGCGCGGACGCGTTCTGGAACGGGTTGGGTTGTTGAATAGGGGAAAATAACACCTCGGCTATCGATGATGGAGAGCGCTTCGCCACCGACCAGGATGCGATGATCGCTGTCTTCAGCGATAGCATGCACATCCTGGGCGCTATGGGTGTCGGCAAAGCTGATCCGTTCAAAATGAGCACCAGATTTGCGAAAGAACCCATCGTCTGTTCCCACCCAAAGTGTCCCTGAAGAGTCTTCGAAGATTGCTCGAATATAGCCATCTGCCAGACCATTCCTCTCATCAAACACGTCTACAACTCCGTGCGAGAAATGCAGCAGCCCTCCTCCTTCTGTGCCCGCCCAGATCGACTTATCCCGAACTCGCAGGAGAGTGGTTAGATTCTTGGCTGGGATACTGCTGGCGTTGTTGTTCTGAAGAGGTTTGCAGAACGAGCCATCGAACAAGCATGGACCGCCCAGCGTGCCAACCCATAGCCCACCCGCCGGATCGAATGCGAGGGCTTCTACTGCCATCTCCGGCAGTCCGTCCCGCGTTCCCCACGTGCTTACGCTGTAGTCTTCGGTCTGCGTCCACGCCACCGAACATCCCGGCATCGACACGAGTGCAAATAGACACCAGAGGGATGCGAAGCGGTAAGGTCGCTCCGTAAGACGATGGAATGGAGCCGCAATCATCTCGTTTTAGCGCTCATGAATGTTCTCCCAAGTTCTACAGGTGTTCCAGTCCCCGCTTGAGAGCGGCCACCACGGCCTGGGTGCGATCCGATACCTGTAGACGCGAAAGAATCAGTGTAATATGCGCTTTGACGCTGACCTCTTTGATGTTCAGCAGCGCACCTATCTCGCGGTTGCTCTTTCCCGCTACGATGAGTGACAGTACCTGTCTCTCGCGGGCCGTCAGGCTCGCTACGTCGCGTCTCAGCAGGATGGTGTTCACAGGTTGCGGAAGGAAGATCGAACCCTGATCAACTTTGCGCAGGGCTTGGAAGATCGTCTCATAGGACGCACCTTTCACCAGATACCCCATTGCGCCTGCCTTTAGGCTCTGATGAATGTCTTCGTCGCCCTCATAAGTAGTGAGGACCAGTATTTTGGCCTGCGGATCGATCAGCCTGATTCTGCGAATCGCCTGTACACCGTATCCGTCCGGAAGCTTGAGATCCATCAGCGTGATATTCGGCCGAAGTCGGTCGAACTGGTCAACGGCTTCTTGAACAGAACTAGCTTCCCCGCAGACACAATACTGAGGACGCGTCTGGAGAACCGCGGCAAGCCCCGCTCTTGTGATAGGGTGATCATCGACAATCAACACAGTTGTCCTGCTACTGCTGGGAACGTTGTCAACCATCACCAATTTCTCTATCCTTCTGCGAAGGGAAAGGCGTCCATCCCTCAGGCCAGTCTGCGCCATAGTCGCGGAGGAAGCAAGGAGTCGGCACTTCTGACTCCGCTTAACTATTGTCATTTTAACGTATTCCAGTTTCTGATGCTGTGCGATACCTACCATGACAGCCGACACGAACATCCCCAGGAAGCAACCGGTGACATATCGATTCAGCAGATCGCTGGTGACGGCGCTCGGTTTCACCTGACCAAAGAAGGGCTCAAGATGCAACCGCCATAGGGCTTCCGCATCGTCGAACGATGCTTGCCCGTTGATTCGATAATCTCGCAGGAAGTCCTCGGCACGCTCTGCAATCCGAACTCGTTCGACGTCAGGTCCAACAAAAGTTCCGGTAGAAACTTCCGCAAGTCGTCGGCCAAGAATTTTGTAGCTTTTCTTTTGTCCGAAGTGCCGGTGGATTCCTGGTACATCTTGCCGCTCCGATAGTCCTGTATCCACCAGATCGAGCTTCAATTCAGCTGGTAAATTCGTCCAGACCGGCGGGGGCAGCTCATCTCGTCCTCCGCAGCGAATGAATTGTCTCTGGAGCCGGAGCTGGCGCGACCGGAATCGGCAGTCAATCGATAGAATCTCCAACATGGTGCTGGTTGCCGTCAATTCAGGCGTCGAGATCGCGCACATCCAGGAGAAATGGTCCACCTTCATGGTCCTGGAAAAATGGGATGATGGCATCCTGAATCAGGCGTCTCAGCTTCCATTCGCTCATCGAGAGGTATTCAGCTTCCTGTTTTGTGTTGCGATCAAATTTGCGTATGGAGGATGCGGCGAACGGGGTGGAGTTGCAGGCCAGGCGAGTCATCCCGCCGAGGAAAGCCAGAGGGATCACCGACGGAATGGCAGGAGACCTCGCATCCTCGCTTGGCTGAGTGAGATCCTTTGCCAAGAAACGGGCACCGTCGTCAGCGTGCGACTTTTTTGTAGCGGATTTTTCTCTCAGACAGAAAAGCTTTGAAAGGGTGCAAACCCAAACCTCTCGAGTTCGAGCATAGCAGGCATATTTTGAAGTCGCTGTGGACCCTGTAAACCATTGAATTTATTGGTGCCCAGAGGGGGACTTGAACCCCCACGGCCTTGCGGCCTGCGGATTTTAAGTCCGCTGCGTCTGCCAATTTCGCCATCCGGGCGCCGAAGGCTTAGCCTACAGGTTTTATGGTAACTGAGGCAGCGGACTTTTTTTCTGCGACTGGCAACGCACATCGACGTTTGTAGTCTCTGTGACGTGGAATGCACGCGAGACGCGTCCAAAGCCGCTGACGCACAACTCACTCCCCGCTCGGCAGGCACGTATCTGCTAGGCCCCATTCAATATCGGCAATGCTCTGCGCGCTACTGAACCTTGCGGAAACAGATCGCTTCGCCGTCCAGCCGGTATTCTGCCGAGCAGAGGTCGCCGCCGCAGATCATCGCCTCTCCGCCGCAAAGTTGACGCCGCGTGATCAGCCCCATGGTCCCACAGCGAGGACAGGACATCACGGCAATAAATGGGTTTTGCGCAGACCCCATCTTGGCTTGGTTTTCAAGTACGAAAACCGTTCCGGGGTCCATTCTTTCGGGAATCCATTCCTCAAGAAACTGCAAGTCGGCTGACATCTTGACCCTCCAGTGGGTTGATGTAACCGAGCCGCGTCCGATGCTTCCAGGCCGGCTCATTGTCGAACTACAGCAGGCTGCGAATGGCATCCCGGGGGCTGGGGGAGCCTCCGGACAAGCTCAGTGTTTACTTGGACGGGCGGGGATGTCAAATGGAATCGGAGCCTGGGAGTATCGAGCGGGATTCCCCGGCTCCGATTCCAGCCGTAGAGGCTGGTTGCTGGGTTGGTGAGCAGGGAATTATCAGCTCCCGCTTTACCGGGAAGCCCCCGTCCCCGCTCTGGCCTGCGAACCGGCAAACTCATCGATCGCTTTGTAAGTTTCCATATTGCGCCGGATCGCCTCGACGTACTCTCGCGTTTCGGTAAATGGAATGGATTCAACAAACTCGTCGATGCCGCTGTAGGGGCCTGCGGACTGCCAATCGACCACGCGATAGTCTCCCGCGTTATAGGCTGCCAGCGCATACTCCTGTACCCCGCCGAACTTCTCCAGCATCTTGCGCAGATAGCGCGTGCCCAGACGGATATTCATTTCAGGATCAAGCAGTTGGAAGGTCTCGAAATGGCTGATCCCCTCCTCGTGCGCCATCGCCTTGCCCACCGAGGGCAGCAACTGCATCAGCCCATAGGCGTTGGCGTGGGAGATCACTGATGGGTTGAACTCCGACTCCTGGCGAATCAGAGAGGCTACAAAGTAAGGATCGAGATTGTTCTTGGCTGACTCCGCCTTGATCGTCTCCCACCACGGCTCCGGGAAAAGTATGCGCCAGTAGGCCAGCGGAATGGACTTGATGGAGGCCGTCGCGGCATAGGGCAGCGTGCGTTTCAGCGAGCGCATGGCGCGATAAGCCTCGCCATACGAGGCGTAAATCTGGGCCTCGGCCAGCGCGCTCCAGGACGCTGAGTCGGGGTCGGCGGCAATCTCCTGGGCAATGTAGTCGTTCAAGCCGGCGTTCGCCAGCAGACGAGCTTTGGCCAAATGCGGGCTGTCCACGGGAAAGCTCTCCGCCAACTGCGGCACTGGAACTGCCTGCAAGCGGTCTAATTGCGGCTGCGGCACAGGCGGTGCATTGCCCAGCGCGGCCAGCCGTTCCCTTGCCATCTGCGCATAAAAGAAGTGCTGATAAGCGCGGATCAGCGCGCGGTAGTTGGCCGCGGCACTGGCCGGATTGTGATCCTGTGTCTCATACAGCCGTCCGCGCCAATAAATGGCGGATACAGTTTCTTTGGCTGTGGGATAGAGCCGAATCTGCTCGTCGAATAGGCGCGTGGCGTCGGCATAGAGACCCTGCCGATAGCTGAACCAGCCAGCCCGCCAATGCGCTGCCGCCGCATTCGTATTCTCAGGGAAATGCGTTGCCAGGTAGCTGTAGTCATTGACCGCTGCGGGATAGTCGCGGCGCAGCATATGCATATTGCCGCTGGAAAAAAGCGCCTCCGCCAGCCACGGGCTGCGGGGGAAATTCGACTCCATCTGTTCCACGATCTTCTTCACGCCGTCGGTGTCGTCTCGATCCCGGGCAAGCTCCATCAGCAGATACAACCGCCGCGCGCCGCTCTCGTCTTTAGTGTCGGCCAGCGCCTCCGCCTCGGCTGTGCTCAGCCGTTTCAGTTTCAGGTCGCAGGCAGCCTCGGCGACTGCGAAGCCATTGCGGGCCTGCGCATCCAAACCGGCTGAGCGCGCCAGCGCGCGATACTGTTCGGCTGCCTCCGCGTACCGTCCAGCGTTGTAATAGGCATCGCCCAGGCTCCGCAATTCGGCCGTGGTCAGGTTCGACTCCACCCCCAGGGACGTCAGCTTGACCCGTGCGATCATGGCATCCGATGTTAAAGGGTGACCGAGGAGGAGATGCTTGAAGATGCGCTCCGCCTCCGCCGTGTGCCCCAGCGCTTGCGCTACCTGCCCTTGCGCAAGCTCAAAGCCGGGCCGGCTCGCAGCCGCTGTGCCCGCGGCTTGTTCCAGCACCTGTTGCGCGGCTACCGCATTGCCCACGGCCAGCAGCACGCTCGCCTCCAGTTCCGGCGCCTGCGCATTGAAGATGCTGTCCGGGTAGCGCCCGCTGAAGCCCTGGAGCAGGGACTCCGCTGCGGCTTCGTTCCCCGCTTCATGGTCGGCTTCCGCACCCAGAAAGTCGGCGTAGTCGGCCAGCTCCTCGCCTGCCTGGCGAGCCAGGCGCAGGTTGGTCTCAGCATCCGCAAAGCGCCTGTCCAGCATATCCGCGTGGCCCAATGCCAGATACGCGGCCGCTGCGGCCTCGCCTTTGTGCTGGTGGGCATATTTGCTTACGCCCTCGTAGGCGGCGGCCGTCCGTAGCGTGGCCAGTTGCTGGGCCATGGGCCGCAGCTCCGTTGAGGCCACAAATGCTTGCCGGATGCGCGCGGTCCGCGCGGCCCGTAAAGCTCTGCTCGACCGGCTAGCCGCCCTTCTGCCCCTGGCGCCCGGCTTTGTAGTTTTCTTGGCTGTCGTTGCCTTGGAGGTAGCGGAACTCTTGTGCTGCCCAGACGAGCTGGCCGAACTGGGCGAAGTGGACGAACTGCCGGAGCTTTGGCCGCCGGCGGGAGCTACCACCATCAGCAAGGCAAGCGCACCGGCCAGCAAGCGCTGCAAGGTCGGAGCGGAAGTTGGGGAACTCAAGAACCTCATGCCTTCACTCTAAGCTGATTTCGCCCAGCCAGCGCAGCAGGGAACCAATGCCGTCACTGTATGGACGCGCCACAAGCCCATTTGAGCCCCACTTGAGAATTGGATGCCGTTGGCGATTTCGCGGTTTAGTTTCTGCAAATGAATATGAAGCCGTTTTCCCAGCTTCGTAGAATATCGACATGATTGAAATATGTCTGAATGAGCGACTCGGCCTGTTGGCATAAGTTGAGTTTCGAAGAGTGGCACGAGGTTCGAAAACTACCGATCATTGATCTTAATCACAGAATCTCCGTGGTTGTCATGGGAAACAGACTAGCAGGAAGATCAATGTCAAGGCAGCCGACTGTGAATGCGAACGGAAATGGCCCCGGATCGTCCGTTCGATAGGCCCCGTCGAAAAATACCAACGCGCGCGTTCCGGCTTGTCCGTCGAATTGAAAGGAAGGCTTCCATGGACCGGAGTGCCATCCGCGATCTTCCGCCGTCATAATTTGGACTGGCGGGTTCCAATCGGAGAGCTTGCCCGATGGGTTCTGGGCTCTCGACCACCACAGTCCGGTCTCAGCAGGCGGTGCGCCCCCGCCGACCCAAACGCGTGCGAAGATCGCATCGAATGCGTCGTCGCGCTGGCGCACACAGAAATCAAACATCTTCATCTCCGGCGGCGCAAACACCACATGTTTCGTCCATCCGGTCTTCCCGTCCTGGCTCTCCGCATACCCGTGTACGAGGTAATCCTCATGGTTGGATCCTGCCACGTACCACATCTTCCATTTGCCGTCGTGATACACAAGATTCGGTTCGTAAACGCTTCCGTGTTCCCACTCTTCATTGGCAACGAACGCAGGTTCAACCTGATCCACCCACTGCGCTCCGTCCCATTGCAAAAAGCCAATCGTGTAGGGTCCCCAGAGATTCTCCGCCGCACCTGCGTAATAGATGCGTTCCACCCACGTTCCTTCCCGAGTGTCCCATCCCCGGACGTAGGATGGGGAGTGCCGTCCACCCTTGCCATCCCAGTTGCCACTCAAACTACGGCCCGCCAGTGGCAGCAACTCTCCAGCTGGATTGCGAGTGAGCGTCCACCCCTGAGCGGAAAGAGGAGCATTTGTGGGGAGTGAAGCGCTGTATATTTCAGTTGCCCCGTAGCCCTGGGCTTGACCTGCCAGATACATCCAGCATTGGTTCCCTCGATTCACACGCAGGCGTCACTCACTTCGGCGCCGCCTGACCCTGTCGCCGGGTCGCGTGGATCGAGAACCTTGAATTCTGTCCCCGACAGCTGCATTCTGCCACCACTCACCACGTTGGTGCGTGTCTCAGTCATCAAAGTCCTCCTGCGATTTTCCAAATTGAGATTATCAAATCCCGTCTCGGCGTGATCTACGAGCAGCACTGGCTCGCGAATGCATGGAGTCGAATCGACATCAAACCGTTGTAAATCGCCGAGGCACTCGTCGAACTTTCCCGCAGAGGCTTTCCTGAACCGCCTGTAAAGTCCAATTTACGGCAGCTTCAGTTGACCAGCCCGAATGCGCCAACAGCTGCCATCGGGATTTCGGAACCGATCTGTCGCCACCTATTGCGCTTGCTGCGTTCAGTGCGTTATCGTTCCCCAATCAAAGCGAAGTCCCCACCCATCCAGGAGCCATCGCCATGCATCTCACAACCACTTCCCTCGTCCGCCGCAGTTTCCTTCCCCTGGCCCTCTGCGTCTCTCTCCTTGCCGCTTCCGCCGCCCACACGCAGTCGCTTGATTCCCGCCATCCCGCGCCCTTGCAGCCCGGCCCCAATACCGGCACTGTCGACAACTTCGTCGGCAACAACTATTTCGCTTTCTCGGGCGGTCCCGGCCAGGTTACGGTCGTTGTGTCCTATAACTCCATGAGCCTGCTCGGCAACGCCCAGCACTCCACGCTCACCGTCCAATTGTCCGACGAAAAAAGATCCTGGGTTGAGACCCGAACCATCTCCTCGCTCAAGCAATCCAGCTCTACCACCATGGTCGGCAACCTCAAGGCGCCCACTAGGATGATCCTCTCCGTCTTCCCGCCCAGCGGTGGCCTCGTCCGCGCCGGCGGCGATTACACCGTCACCGCGACCGGCGCTGTGAAATTCGACCCGCCCCTCAGTCCCATCGAGCAGATCGTCGGCACCTACACCCCCATGTCCGTCCATGACAATGAAGACACCGCCGCGAAGTTCGAGCCCAATGGCCGGCTGGAGTTTGCCAGTGGCACCACGGGCCAGTGGAAGCTCTTCGATGCCGGCTCCCACCTCTATACGGTCACCTTCGCCCAGACCCGCCTCAGCCTCAAGCTGATTCCTGGCCGCGGCCTGGTTGACCCGCGCGACCAGTCCATCATCGTCTTTCAAAGAACCCACTGACGCGGCAGTAGCCGATTCCTCACCATCCGGCATGAAGGTTTGGTCCCAGGCCGCGCCGTCCATTACACTCATCTATTGCGGCACTGATGCCGGTTCCGCAAGGGCCCCACCGATTTCTCGCAACCAACCCTCATGTCGACCATCCAACCTATAGCAGGGGAACTCGAACCGCATCCCGACGTAGCCCTGATCTCACGGGTACGCGAAGGAGATGTCTCGGCCTACGATACGCTCGTCCGCAAGTACGAGCGCCAGATCTTCCGGATCGCGCAGCACATCACGCAAAACCGCGAAGACGCCGAAGACGTGATGCAAGACGCGTTCCTCAAGGCGTACGAGAAGCTCGACCAGTTCCAGGGGAATTCGAAGTTTTACACATGGTTGGTTCGCATTGCAGTCAACGAAAGCCTGATGCGCCTGCGCAAGCGGCGCACCGGCAAAATGGTCTCGATCGACGAGGATATCGAGACCGAGGAAGGCAGTGTCCCGCGCGACCTGGCCGATTGGGCGCCCGACCCGGAGCAGAACTTCAACCAGTCCGAACTGGCAGAGATTCTGCGCAAAACCATTCAGGGGCTGCCCCAGGGATTTCGTATCGTCTTTGTCCTGCGCGACGTGGAAGGACTATCCACCGAAGAAACGGCAGAGACGCTCGGCCTGAGCATCCCCGCCGTCAAGTCGCGTCTTTTGCGCGCACGGCTGCAACTGCGCGAGCGCCTCAGCCGCTACTTCCACAGGAAAAAGGGATCCGGCGATACGAGGCTAAGAGAAACGAGGGATGAAAAGTGACCTGTACTGAGTTTCTCGCATTGCTCGACGACCTGATCGATGACTCGGTAGCCCCCGAGATGCGCGGCGAGTTGCAAACCCATCTGCGCAAGTGCGGACACTGCGAAGTCATCCTTAACACCACCCGCAAGACAATCGAGATCTACCGCTCCCACGAGATCTACGACCTGCCCGCCGGCCTCCGCGACCGCCTCCACGCCGCCATCATGGCCCGCTGCAAAAAGGGCTGCTGAGTTTCTTCCCCTTGTAAGTCGTCGGTTCGATATGCCAGACTTTGCGCATGGCAGTCGTACAAATCGCAGCCATCGCTCTCGCACTCGCTGCTTGCACGGCTCTTGCTCAGGAGCACGCAAGGGAGACACTGACCGTGGTTGTCACGGACCAGACAGGCGCGCGCATCTCAGGCGCGCACATCGTGGCTACCGACCAAGCAACGGGTTCGCAGTTAGATGCAGCTGCCGATGCAACCGGCCAGGCCGTAGTTCAGCTGGATCAAGGAACCTAGGAGTTGAGAGTGCAGGCCAGAGGGTTTCAGCTTTTCCAGGAGAAAGACGTTGAAGTAAAGGCGGAGATGCAAAGAGACGTCACACTTCTAATCGGCATCAATGAATGCGGGCCGTGTGTCACCCCCGACATCCCCGAAATCCCATTGGAGCGTCAAGCAGTTGCGGCAGAGCTTCCCTTGATCCCAATGCAACAATTCGTCCCGCCCGCGAAGCCGATCCGGCGCAGACCGCATTGGTTCTAGATAAGGGCGCTAGGCGCACTCAAGTTTTCCAGAATTCAAACAGCACCTCAAAAGGGAGTGTCCCCACCCGCCGTTCAGAGGCCTTTCCTACTTGATCCCCTTGGCATTGAAATATGGCTTGTAATTTTGATCCGAGCCCATGATATGATCGGTCAGCCATTTCTGAAGAAACGCCATGGCCTCCAGCGAGAGTTCGCGCGACTGACCGCTTTCAAAGCGCGCTTGCAGACCCACGGTCCGTCGGATCAGACGTTCGTGTTCAGCCTTGTGCGCCTCCGTTCCGGGGTAGCCGGTTTGGGCAAAGAGCTTCTCTTCACGGGCGAAGTGGGTCCGGGTATATCGAAACATTTTATCGATGACGCTTTCGAGAGCTCCCCTGGTACGGCCCGATTCGATTCCGTCGTGTAGTTCGTTCAACAATCCGATCAGTATTTTGTGGTCCTCGTCAAGAACTTTGACGCCAACGCTCATTTCTTCGGTCCAGGTCATGAACGGTGGTTTCTCGTTCGGGGTTCCGTTCTCGCCTGCGAACTTCTGCAAAGAGCCTTCGCTGTTCGTTGTGACAGCCGCCTTCTCGCCTATCGGTTCGCCGATAATGCCCATGGTTCGCCCCACTTGCCCAATACTATCGGCGAACGGATTGAAACATTCTAGAGCAAATCATCCCACAAGAGTGGGAGAGACACAGGCGGATGGCCGGGAGTCCCATCTGGGCGCCCTCAGGGTACGACGTAGTTGCTTTTGTGGCAGGGGTGGGATGCGACAGTGTTTGGCGCCCACTTCGGATTGTCGATATGTGTGTTCTCCTACTCTTCAGCGGTCAGACTGCGGAAAGGATGAGGCATTCAGGTTCCGCAGATCACATCTGTTTGGCCGACCCACCTAATCCGCAAACTGCGCCGTCGCGGTCGCAACAAAATGCGGATCGCTACACCTTACTCCACGGCTCAGGAATTCTTCGGAACCCGAAGCTGCGGCCGCGCGTATCATGAGCGTAAGTTCCAGTGAAGGAGCAGATCGATGAACGCACGCGATGCCCAGCACTACGCGCGAGTTGCGGGAATCCTGCTGATTGTCTCCATTCTCGCCGGCGGATTCGGCGAGTCCTACGTTCCGGGAAAGCTGATGGTCGCAAGCGACATTGCAGAAACAGCACGCAGAATGGCCGCGTCCTTGGGCTTGTTTCGCGCCAGTTTTGCTTCCTACCTCATCGAAGCCATGTGTGACATAACGCTGACGGCGATCTTCTATTTCCTGTTGCGACCGGTGAGTCGGCCCTTGTCGTTGATTGCCGCATGCTTCGGGGTATTCGGAACAGCAACATTCGCTGTGGGCGAGATCTTCTACTTTGCCGCTGCCTTGCCAGTGATTGATCCGAATGTAGCCAAGGCGCTCACCCCGGATGCCCGCGCCTCATTCATCTATCTCTGCCTCACATTGTATGGCTATGTCTTCAGTATCTTTACTGCGCTTTATGGCGTCCCGGTCATACTTCGCGGTTACCTGATCTTCCGCTCCGGCTATCTCCCGCGCGTACTCGGTGGACTCGTTATGCTCGGCGGAGCTGGTTTCGTGATGAAGAATTTCGTCGCAGTGCTGGCGCCGCAATACGATTCCATGGCGTTCGTGCTTCCCATGTTCGTCGCCATGGTCAGCATGGCGTTCTGGTTCCTCGTGAAAGGCATCGACCGCGCTTGCTGGGAGCAACTGGAGGGCGTGTCAGAGAAAGGATAAGATTCCACGACACGAGATAATGTGCCACCCGCCTACGTTGTTTGCTGAGTTGGTACAGAACTTCAGGCAGGAAATATCTTCGACCTGCGGAATTTAGCGGAATGGATCGCATGGCCTATTTTTACGATGAACTCGCCCCGTTGTACCACCTGATTTTCAAGGATTGGAATTCTAGCGTCGAACGGCAGGGAGAGCAGCTATCGGCCATCATCCATAATGAATGGCCGGAGAGCCACACAGTCCTCGATGTCTCGTGCGGAATTGGAACTCAGGCGATTGGGCTGTCAAAAAACGGATTTCGAGTCACAGGCTCCGATTTATCTGGACGAGCGATCGAGCGAGCCATTCTAGAGGCCAATCAGCGCGGGCAGGTGATTGCGTTTTCCGTATGCGATATGCGCACTGCTCACACTCATCACGGCAGCGGCTTTGACATCGTAATATCATGCGACAATTCTTTGCCTCACCTGCTCACTGACGAAGACATTCTAACGGCACTCAAGGAGATGTTTGGATGTTTGCGTCCCGGTGGCGGCTGCCTGATTTCAGTTAGGGATTATGAACGTGAGGAACGCGGGAAAAAATTAGTCAAACCATATGGTGTGAGAGAACAAGGCGACAAGCGATACTTTGTCTTTCAGGTATGGGATTTTGAAGGTGAGCGCTGCGACGTGACCGTATATTTCGTTGAGGAACACTTGGCTTCAAGAGAAATCAGAACGAACGCGATGCATTCCCGATACTACGCAATCGGAATCACGAAATTACTCGCCATGATGGAAGAGGCGGGCTTTCGCAATGTCGGCAGGTTCGATCAAGGCCTTTATCAGCCCGTCCTTGTTGGTACAAAACCCTGCGGGTTGCCCACATCTGACTAACCCAAAAAGATCGCGTGACCCATCTTCCGTCCGCCGACGCGGATGAGACATAGGAGGGTATATGCCTCAACCTGCTATTGCGTTTTCGCAGGCGGTTTTCGGCTTTTCGCGGTGCAGAGTTCTCCGCAACTCCCCTGCAAGCGCGTGAATTCCTGCCACCCCGCGCAACTTCGCGATTCATTTCGCGTCTGTACTAGAGTCAGGTCTCTGCCGCGCGAACGATCCCCGGCCAGTTTCTGTTAACAGGAGAGCCATCGATGGAACGCCTCAGAGGATTGTTAGCCGCTCTCATGTGCCTGAGCCTATTGAGCCCGCCCGCGACCGCGTGGCCTGAGACGGCTACCGCCCATGTCAGCACCCCCCCGCCACCCACGCCAGCGCGCCAACCCAATCGGTCTGGACAGTTGCGCGGCGATGAGCGCATCCTCCATGCCCTCAACCGCTTCACCTTCGGTCCACGTTCGGGCGATCTCGAGGCCGTCCGCGCGGTGGGCCTGGAGCCGTGGTTCAATCAGCAGTTGCATCCCGAGACTATAGACCAAACCGATCTCAATGCCCGGCTCGCGCAATTCCCCGCCATGCAGGGCAGCCCCGAGGATCTGCTTTTCCGGCTGCCCAGCAACGCGATGATCCGCCAGGTAGCTGACGGCAAGTTTCCCGCGCCCCAGAACCATACGCTTCAGGCGATCTATGGGAACGAACTCGCGCGCGTCGAGCAGCGGCGGCAGGAAAAAGATCAAAAGAGCCAGCAACTGGCTTCTGCCGCGTCCAACGCGGCAAGCGCCGGTCCAGCTATGGCCCCGGCTATCCCTCAGTCCATGAGCGGCCCATCGATGGACGGCGACAGCGCCGCAAGAATGGTTCCCGAACCATCGCAGGCTCCGCAATCCAGCCAGATGAGTATGGCTGCCTCAGGGAGCATGACCAGTCAGCCAGCGCCCTCTGAGATTCAAATATCCCCATCGTTGATTGACGACGTTCTGGCCCGTCCGCCGCAGCGGCGCATTGCCCGCCTGGCCGCCATGCAACAACCGGAATTCGATGCCTTTCGCAAGGTACTCAAGCCGCCGCAGCGCGCCGCACTTCTCGCTGGCCTCGACCCCGACCAGCGCGAATATGTAGCTGCGCTTGAAAGCCCACAGCGCGTGGTCGTCGATGAACTGGCCTGGCAGCGGCTGACGCGCGATATCGATTCCAACGCGCAGCTTCAGGAAGTGATGACCGACTTCTGGCTCAACCACTTCAACGTCTATCTGCACAAGAACGAAGAAACTCCGTACTATCTTGTCAGTTATGAGCGCGACGTAATCCGCCCCCTGGCTCTGGGCAAATTTGAAGACCTGCTGGAGGCTACCGCGCACAGTCCCGCCATGCTGCTCTATCTCGATAACTCCAGCAGCATGGGCCCGGATTCGCCGGTTGCAGAGAAGCAGAAGATCAGAGATGCCCGCACTCCCGGCGCCAAGCCGAAAGCGCCCCAGGGCCTGAACGAAAACTATGCCCGCGAACTGATGGAGTTGCACACCCTGGGCGTGAACGGCGGCTATACGCAGGCGGATGTGACGCGGGTAGCCCGCGTGCTTACCGGCTGGACTGTCGATCGCCCCGCGCGCGGCGGCGCATTCAAATTTGACGAAAGCCGCCATGAGCCCGGCGACAAGAAGGTTCTCGGTAAAACGATCAAAGAGAATGGCGAACAGGAAGGCCGCGAGCTGCTGCACATGCTTGCGACGCGCCCGGCTACTGCACGATTCATATCCCACAAACTGGCTGTTCGCTTTGTCGGCGATAACCCGCCTCAGCGGCTCGTCGATCGCTTGGCCAAGTCGTATCTATCCAGCGGCGGCGAAATCTCGGCAGTGCTCAAGACCCTCTTCCACTCCCCCGAGTTCTGGGCGCCCGGAGCATATCGGGCCAAGGTCAAAACGCCTCTTGAATTCGTTGTTTCCGCGGCGCGCGCCAGCAATGCCACCACGGACAACCTGCAGCCGCTGGTCAACGCCCTGCGCGACATGGGCATGCCGCTCTACGGTGCGGTCCCGCCCACGGGATACAACTGGCAGTCGTCCACCTGGGTCAGCACCGGCGCGCTGGTCAACCGCATGAACTTTGCCCTCGCGCTGGCCGCCAACCGGCTGCCCGGCATTGCTGTAACCTGGGCCGCGCCGAAGGAAGCAAGTTTGTCCTCCGATCCGGCGGCCGAGGAAGAGCGCCTGGAGTCGCATCTCGTGGCCGGCGGCTTGAGCCAGCCCACGCGCACCGCCGTGCTGGAGCAATTCCAGACTCAAACGGCAGCGCAACCAGCGCAAGCCGCAGCCCCCATGCGGGCCGCTCTAGTAAGCGCCAAGCCGCTCAATCAGGCGCAAGCCGCCACGGCGCTCGAAAAACAGGATCAGTTGCTCGCCGGCCTGCTGCTGGGCTCACCGGAGTTCCAGCGCAGGTAACCGTTTGTCAGCCGTTCAAAGGGAGGCACATCGTGCAAACAAACCGGAGATTCTTCCTTCGCAATGGGGCCTTGGCCCTTGCCGGCACGGCGGCTCTTCCCGGCTTTCTGATGCGCTCTGTGATGGCTCAGGGCGCAACTGCTCCAGGCCGGCGGCTGGTTGTCATCTTCCAGCGCGGCGCGGCAGACGGCCTCAACATCGTCGTCCCCTACAGCGAACCAAACTACTACACCATGCGCCCGGCCATCGCGATTCCCCAGAATCAGGTTCTCGATCTGGATGGTTTCTTCGGCCTGCACCCCGCGCTGGCTGCCTTCAAACCGCTCTATGACCAGGGCCATCTTGCCGTTATCCATGCCGCCGGCTCGCCCGATAGCTCCCGCTCCCACTTCGACGCGCAGGACTACATGGAATCCGGCACGCCCGGCGTCAAGAGCACCGAAGACGGCTGGCTCAACCGTGCGCTCCAGGCTGAGGATCTTCGCCATCGCCAGGAACACACCGCATTTCGCGCCCTCGCCCTCGGGTCTGCGGTACCGCGCACACTGGCCGGCCACATTCCCGCCATCGCGCTGTCCAATGTGAACAATTTCGCCGTCGGTGGACAAAGCAAGGGGCCAGTTCCATCCCCTGCCGCCACCGCCTTTGAAGCCATGTACGGCGACAGCGGAGACAGTATCTTGCACGCCACCGGAGAAGAGACCTTCGAGGCGGTCAAGATGTTGCGCGCCGCCAATCCGGCTCAGTACAAGCCTGCCGCGGGCGTTGAATATCCCAATTCGGATTTTGGCAACAACATGAAGCAAATCGCCCAATTGCTCAAAGCGAACCTCGGCGTCGAGGCGGCCTTCACCGACGTAGGCGGCTGGGACACGCATCAGAATCAGGGCGGAGTCAATGGTCAGCTCGCCGATCGCCTGCGCGACTTTTCTACAGCAATCGCCGCATTCTGGCGCGACCTGGGCGACAGCGCGGACAACGTCACGTTGGTCACCATGTCGGAATTCGGCCGCACCGCCCGCCAGAACGGCACGGGCGGCACCGACCACGGCCACGCCAATGCCATGTTTGTCCTAGGCGGCCAGGTCAAAGGCGGCAAAGTCTATGGCCGCTGGCCCGGCCTGGCCGACGATCAGCTCAATGAAGGCCGCGACCTCACCGTCACTACAGACTTCCGCCAGGTACTCGGCGAAGTGGCGGCAAAATCCCTTGGCGCCAACAATCTCGATGTGGTCTTCCCGGGCGCGCGCCTGCGCACAGACCGTTTTCTGCGCCTCATCTGAGGCGAGTTCCACCCTAAGTCTTTCGGAATCTCGACCATACTTCCAACTGTTGGTGGGCCATCCTTCGAGGGTTTTTTGCTCGAAGAGTGGGAGACCGCGAGCCCAATCGATCCGGTTCCAGGAGCAGTCGGCCCTCCTGCTGGGTACCTTGCTTTCTCTTCTGAAAATTTCTCGTCAGCATTGGCTGAGGGAACTGCTTAACAACACGGCGTCATTTCGCCGCGCTGCCGGCTATCTCCCCGGTTGCCTTCTTGTATAGATCACCTTGGCTGGGGAAGAAACTGACCATGAACAGATCGCTGGAAGCACCGTTTTCGGGTCGGGTAAAGATCACTTCCACAGGTTCGGCTGCAATGTAAAAGCGGTCGGCTGACTCAGCGTGCAAGGGGACGGGCTCTTTACCGTCTCTTTGCAGGAAGAGACGGCCATGGTGAAAAGAAATGGTCGCTGGGGCAGGATCTTTTACTCCATCCTGCAAGTAGTTCCCGGCATAGCCGCGCAGAACCTCCTCGGGTACCTTCGCCTCTTTGCCATCTGAGGGAAGAATCGAATCCGCGTTCTTGCTCAGGCGCGCCAGCTCGTCGTCCATCTCCAGCGCTCCCGGACCTTGATTGATTCCCACAGCCACCAGGTTGGAAAGCACAACCAGTGTGGTCTTGGCCTCCGTGAGGTAGTCAAGCTGAGAATAGAAACCGTCGGCCTTTCCGATGTGGCAGATGTCGAGATCTTTGCCCTTGCCTTGAATAACCAGCCCTTCTGCGTATTCCTCCTTATAAGGCGTCTGCATCTCTTTCAGAGAAGCTTCGGACAAAACCTTTCCTCCTTGAAGCGCCTCGGTCCAGCGGATGAGATCGCCGGCAGTAGATGCAAGGCTGCCCGCGCCGGTCAATCCTCCCATGTCTTCATCCTCATCGGGAGCAGGTCCCTTGGCCGATTGCATATAGCCGTTGGCGCGATGGCGGATAGTCTCCGTGTTCCAGACACAACGGGTCTGCCGCATCCGCAGCGGATGGAAGATGCGCCGGCTCAGAAACTGGCAATAGGATTCGCCGCTGGCCTCTTCCACCACCTTGGCCAGCAGGAGGTAATTGGCGTTGGTGTAATCGTATTTGGCTCCCGGCTCAAAGCTGAGCAGCTTGTTTGCAAGTGTGCGCAGAGTCTGCGGAATATCTGCCTGATGCTGCTTGCGGAGGTCCCCAAAATACACATCAGGAATACCGGAGGATTGCGTGAGCAGATGACGCAGCGTAACGGCGTCCCAGGCCGCCGGAGCCTGTGCGTAGTGCTGCCGGAGAAAGTCACTGGTCTTCAGCTTGCCGTCCTGCTGCAAAAGAAGTATGGCCGCCGCCGTGAACTGCTTGGAGAGAGAGGCGACGGCAAAGCGCGTATCGTGCCTGAAAGGAGTCTTCTTCTCGTAATTGGCGTATCCATAACTGGCCTGAAAGAGCAGGTGATGATTCCGTTCGACGGCAATCACGCCTGAAAAGCCGTCCCGATCATGGTAGAACTGCGCCACATGCCGCATGTGTGCGATCAACTGCGCATCCCCCTGCGTTTGCGCCGCCAAAAAGAGCTGGAAAAACACAAGAATTGCCAGAATAGAGGACAGGCGCACGAACAGCCTCCCGAGATAAGAACCCGTGCGCATGCCCAACCTGTTCAACGCGCAGACAGGTTTGAAATCAAATCAGGAGCAAGGATACTATGGGCGCGTGGCGCACCCTAAGTTTTTCAGAATCTATATATTCCCTCAAAAGTGGGTGCCCCATCCTTTCCACAGTTCCATCGTGGAAAGGGTGGGAACCATGAATCTTGACTGCGGGACGGTTGGTGGGGCCCAGGTGACGGGAGGCAGGTGGCTCGGTCATGAAATAACCACAGACCTGCTGTGCCCCATTCATTCACAGTTTTATCGTGGATGAGTGGGAGACCACGAACCTCGATTTCGGCGGTGGGCGGGTGGCGCACCCTAAGTTTTTTCGAAATCTTAACCATCCCACAACAGTGGGAACCACGAACCTCGGCCATCGAACCGGTTGTAAAATTCTCGGCAGATGGGGGAACCCTCAGTTGTGGGTTAGGCAAGGGTGCGCCACGCGCCAACTTCGACCACTAGCGCGCGTCGCGCCCACGTCCCCTGGAAATCTTGATGTCCAAAGTGTCGCTTGTTACGCGAAGTACCGTTCACCCACCACCGAAGTGATCTCCCTCGTGCTGCGATTCAAGCGCTCGTTGAAATCATTGCGTCTGTCTTCATTGAGCCTCGAAATCCAAAAGCTTGCGCCGAAGCTACATTGTCTGCGCCGCTTCCGGTTCACCAAATCAGGGATCTGCTCCCTGTTCGCTCAGAAAGGTGTGGTTCAGAATGCCCGTACTTGCCTGTTCCAACCGATTGACCTGCATTGCCGTTTTGTCCGCTTTGGCGTTGTTCCTTATAGCGGGTTCTGCCGCCAGCAGCGGGCAGGTCCCCGCCAACCCCGCGGTCCAGGGAGACGCGCCGGCGCCCACGGCTTTTGACGCGTTTATTATCCTTCCGGTTTCCCCAGACGAATACGATAACCAGACGAGTGGCTTTTTGTGGTGGCCCAGTTTCAACGGATGGGCTGTGACGGACGTGCCGTTGTTGACCACGATCGCCAGCGCATACGGCCTTGGCATTGGCCAGATAATCGGCTCTCCAAGGTGGGTCGAGACCGACCGGTACCAACTGATGGCCACGATGGACGCAGATAAGTTTGAGGCGTTCAAGAAGCTCCCCTTGGGCGAGCAGCTGAAACAGCGGCAGTTGATGATGCAGGCGTCTCTTGCCGGCCGGTGTCAGCTCAAGGCGCACCGCGAAACTCGCGAGATGCCTGTTTACGAGTTGGTCGTTGCGAAAGGAGGGTTGAGGGGGTTCTTGGAGAAGGATCCCGGGGATGAGTCTCTTTTCTTTTCCACTTTGGGATGGTGGCATACCGGCACGATGGAGAACCTCGCCAGCAATCTCGCGGGACCCTCAGGCCGTATCGTTGTCGACAAAACGGGTCTGGGAGCCAGACGATTTTTTACCGCGCTCCGCTGGATTCCTGACAGCAAGGTTGACACGGCCGGTGGCGGGTCTTCGATTTTCAAGGCTCTCGAGGAGCAGCTTGGGCTGGAGTTGGTACCAGCTACAGAACCGGTGGAGGTTCTCGTTATCGACCACATTGAGAAGCCGGCGGCGGGGGGCTGGCCGGCGGGGGGAAGCAAGCTCGCCCACTGAACCTCGGTGGCGGGCGGGTGTCCCAGGTCTCGGCGGTGAAGGATGAGCAATAAGAATAGATGCCCCAGGTCCCGCATTTGGAACCTGGGATGCGCTTCACAGAGCAGGCACTTAGATCAGGTATGACCACCCCAAAATCAACTCTCGCCCGCTAGACTTTGCAACCCACCTTGAGCGTTACCTGAAATTCCTTTACCTGATCTCCGTCGATCTTGCCGGATTCCCGAACAACCTCAAACCACAAAAGATTCCCGAGCGTTTTGGACGCCTCGGCAACCGCGTTCCTGGCCGCATCCGCGAAACTCGTATTGGACGTGCCCACCAGTTCGACGAGTTTAAAAACCGCTGCCATTCTTCCCTCCCTTTGCACTACAGACTGAAATGAATCGACTCAAGCCCGAGAATCCGCCGCTGCTTCCTTCGCCGTTTTTACGACATACGCTTCACGCTCAATCCACCGCTCCAGAATCGCGACATGCTCAGCCTCTTCTTTGACGAACTCGTTTGCCATCGCAGCAATTTCCGGATCCTTTGTGGTTCCCCAGACGGAATAATAAAAATTGAAGCCCCGGCGTTCACCCTGCAACGCCGTTTTCAGGGCGTCCAACCGGGACAGATCCGGATCGCCACGCCAGAGAGCGTTTCTCTCGGGTGTGGCGTGATCGGGCCACACGTAATCGGGGGGAAAGTGAGCCGTGACGTCGATCGACTTGGCTCGGTCGCGTGCCTGTTGCAGATGGATCCGTGAGTAACGCGCCATATCCCTGAACAGCTTCGCTACTGCCTCGTTCCCGCACTCCTCCATCGCGGCCCCGAGTTCGTCATAGTGAATCGAAGAGTCTTCCTCCAGCCTGACGGCGAAGCCCAGGAACTGATCGAGATTCTTGATTTCAATGCCGCCCTTGTAGATCTTTGCAGCGGTCGAAAGGTGAGGTCTTTGTACCGGCAGCGTCCGATCGCCCTCAAAAGAAACCAGAATGTCTTCGTCTCGGACAAAACACAGGCATGCAAGCCGGTGGCGCGGGGGGATGTCATTCACCTCGGCTTCCTGGATTTCTTCGGGGGTAATCTTGCCGAGTTGGCGGAGCATCTCTTTCTCTTTTTCGGTGAGCGAGACCGCGCATATCGCATTTTTCGCCAGATGTTCGACCTGAACCAAGCACGATCCGCACTCTCCGTCCTGGCAGTCGAACGGGATGGGAATCTTGTGCGCGCGGGCTATCGCCAAAATCGTGCCGCGGTCTCCCGCGACGGCATACACAGTAAGGTCTTTCGCCATGACGGGCGAGGAAAAAGTGACGTTGGCCAAAGCAAATCTCCGTTCTCCACTGGCGTTAGCGGTCGCGTCATCGCGCGCCGCAATTTATCTTTCAGACTTCACATTGCACACTGTGGGCCAATCGGCAAAACCAAGAAATAAAAAGGCTTATCAACGGTCGCTGCACGGTGTGCCTAGGCTGCTTTCCGACAAAATCTAGAATCATGTCAGAAAGCTCACAGATCATATGGCGGACGAACACCCACTTTAAGGATTCGTGTTGGATTGTCACACTCGTGGCGGGTGGCGCAGTTCCCATGTGTAACAAATGTGGGTGCCCCAGGTCCGGATTTTTGGACCTGGGATAGCACGAACCTCAACCATCTGTATCCGTTTCTTCGCCAAAATCGACCTGGTGCCCCGCTCTTGAGACCTGGGTACTCGACCGGGAAACTACAATAGGAAGGAACATTTTGAGGTCGAGGAGCGGGCATGGACGCAAAGCTGGCGGTAGTCATCATGGCGGCAGGCAAAGGAACCCGGCTCAAGTCGCGCCGGCCCAAAGTGCTGCATCAGATCGGCGGCAAGCCACTGCTGGCCCACGTCATCGCCGCCGCCAGCCACACCGTTGCGCCAGCCGATATCTACGTCGTCGTCGGTCATCAGGCGGAGCAGGTGCAAGCCGCCGTGGCTGCCACCGGTGTCCATTTCGTCGAGCAAACCGAACAGCTTGGCACCGGCCACGCCATCCAATGCGCGGCTGCGGCCATCGCCGGATACGAAAACCTTCTTGTGCTTTCCGGCGACGTGCCGCTCATCCGTCCTGAGACCATCGAGCAACTCTGGCAATTCCATCAGGCTCAGCAAGCGGCTATGACCATCCTTACCGCCGCGCCTCAAGACCCGACCGGCTACGGCCGCATCGTGCGCAAGCAATCGCTGTGGCCAGACACGATCCCATCCGAGGTCGAAGCCATCGTCGAGCAGAAAGCGCTAACCGCGAAGCAGCAGAGCATTCGAGAGATCAACTCCGGCATCTACGCCTTCAAGACTGCGCCGCTGCTGGCTCATCTCAACAGCCTCAGCGCCGACAACCCCAACCGCGAAGTGATCCTCACCGACATGGCCACTCTGCTGCGCTCGGCCAGCGAACGCGTTGTCGCCATCCAGGCCGCCGAAACCGCTGAGGTCCTGGGAGCCAACACCATCGCCGAACTGGTCGCCCTCGACGCCACGATGCGCGCCGCCACGGCCAGCCGCCTCCTGGCCGCCGGCGTCACCATCTTCCGGCCCGAGACATGTGTCATCGACGCCGAGGTCGAGGTCGCGCCCGACACCGTCATCGAGCCCTTTGTCCAGTTGCTCGGCCAGACGCGCATCGGCGGCGATTGCCTCATCCGCTCCTACACCGTAATCGAGAACTGTGTCCTGGGCAGTAACGTGCTGATTCGTCAGAGCTGTGTGCTCACCGACAGCACCGTCGCCGATGGAGCCAAGATCGGCCCTTTCGCCCACCTGAGGCCCGGCAGCGAGATCGGCGAAGACGCCCATGTCGGCAACTTCGTTGAGACCAAAAAAGCCAAACTGGGCAAAGGCGCAAAGGCCAACCATCTCACCTACCTGGGCGATGCAGAGATCGGCGAGAAGACCAACATTGGCGCCGGAGTCATTACCTGCAACTACGACGGCGTACACAAGCACCAGACGCGCATCGGCAAAGGCGTCTTTGTGGGCAGCGATTCAACCCTGGTTGCTCCGGTCGCTATCGAGGATGGAGCCTACATCGGCGCTGGCTCCTGCATCACCAAAGACGTGCCTGCCGGTGCTTTGGCCGTGGCCAGATCGCGCCAGTTCACAAAAGAGGGCTGGGTCGAGGCCCGCCGCGCTCACCCAAAACCCTGAGTACAGGCCAAAGCTTGCTTAAAATCGGCGTCGCGCAACCGCCTTGCCCCGCCGCGCTCCACGTAATTTAATTCCCGCAGCATCTCCCGCAGCCGCAATCCTGCATCAGAACCATTCAGGATCGCAAAAGTATCTTTCCAGGAGCCAACATGACCACTCTGACCCATGCTGAAATCGCTACCCACCTGACCTCCCGCCCAAATTGGAAGGTCGAACGCGGCGAATTGGTGCGAACTTTTGAGTTCGAGACCTTCTCCGATGCCGTGGCCTTTGTCAACAAAGTAGCCGTCATGGCCGAAGAGGCCAACCACCATCCCGACATCGATATTCGCTACAACCGGGTTCGTCTGGCCCTCATCTCGCACGACGCGGGCGGCCTCACCTCTAAAGACTTCGCGATAGCGGCCGGCGCGGACCAGCGGGTTTGACGGGCATTGCCGCAGACCCCTTCCAGAATTAAACTTCATCCTCGGAATCATCGCCAGAAATCCCAAAATGTGAATTTCCGGGCTTTTCTTCGGTCTGACGGAGCTGAATCAGGGTTTTCCGGTACCACCATGCGGCAGCCACTCCGCCCGCAAGCACCGATGCAGCAGCCACAATTCCCAGCTTCAGCCACCCTGGCGGAGGTGAGATCGGCGCTTGTGCTGGCGAAGAAATCAAAGATTTCAAAGAGTTTGCCATATCCTTAGGTTGCCTTGTCTCTGATGGTCGCTACATTTGTCGGTAAGAAACATGCTGGACTTTAGATGCCCCAAAGTGTCGAGACGATAGCTTATTGGCCTCAATCAAATAATTTCGATTTTTGTATTTGCTTTCTTCTCAATCTATGCTATGGTGTATATATTCCAGTGAAGGAGGCGGTCAACATACCGCGCCGGACCTGGAAGTAAGTTGCGTCACTGGCCTCCCGGCACGAACAGCTAGACCGTTCGTGCCGCCTTTTTTTGTGCCGTCGATCCGGCCCTGGTGCATTCCCCCTTCTCGCTTCGCTTCCGCTTCATTCTCGTTTCGGTCTACAATGAAGTAGAGAGATTTAGCCATGAAAAACTGGATCAAGCGCCGCTGGGTTCTGGGTTTTGCTGTCTTCGCCATCACTGCGGGTAGCTATGCCCAGTGGTCTAACCCGGCAGACGACGTTCCCGCCTATCACCCTTCCGCCCCGCTCAAAGTGAGCGCTTTGCCGCCCATTCTGTCCGGCAGCCAGCTCACAGGAGAGCACTTCCAGTATCCATGGCAGGTCCACGTCTACCAGCAGGCCGTCAAGATCGGCAATGTCCTCTATCAGCTTCCCTGCAACTGCCGTTGCGACCGCGCCCTCGGCCATACCAGCCTGCGCAGTTGCTATGAGAATGCGCACGGCACCGAGTGTTCCACCTGCGCTCAAGAGGCGTTCTATGCCTATGCGCAAACCAAGCTCGGCAAGACACCGGCAGAGATTCGCGCCGGCATCGCCCGCCGCGATTACGAGTCCATCGATCTGTTGAAGCAATAGGCATCTCGCCACCAAAACCTCAATTGGCGTAGAATGGAAGTATGCAGCACGAGCCAGTTGGCCCGGCTCGCACCCGGCCCAGCGGCCAGTTCAGGTTGCATGGGCGGCAAGATGGGGGCGTCACGGTTTCGACGGGATCGATTGCGGCGCAGGAGTCATGCCGGGGGGTGAGCACCCGTAATCGCTTGCAAAACTAAAGTTGCCGACTACAGTCTGCCACTTGCTGCTTAATTAAATAAGCAGCC
>Ga0302140_10000719_pt1 | contig 43215 bp, 34 predicted proteins | sample I_Bog_E1_1_FD_202095 | JGI IMG/M metagenome (GOLD analysis project Ga0302140, IMG submission 202095) | Peat permafrost microbial communities from Stordalen Mire near Abisko, Sweden - I_Bog_E1_1 | ecosystem: Environmental > Terrestrial > Soil > Wetlands > Peat | place: Sweden: Abisko, Stordalen...
GCCAACTAAAAAACTCACAAAACACCAAAAAATCATAGTGGGGATTATTATAGCAGTGTTAGGAACACTTATTTCAGCTTGCGTAAATCATTTCTTTTTACACTGGGTATAAATATATATAACTTTCCAAGAGAACGATTTTATGGCAGAAGTAATTATTCCGGATATCATGAAGGCGCTCAAAGCTGTCAGTCACAGCAATGCCGATAACTTACACATTCGTTACGATAAAGAGGCTGATGTTATGTACGTAAGTTTTGGTCCGCCAGTACCTGCTGATGATAGTGAATTGGGTGAGGACGACGTTCTATACCGTTATAAAGATGGGGAAGTGATTGGACTGACCGTTACTCATTTCAGTAACCGATAGTAGCTATACAAAATTCAACCCTGCAAAACTCTTCGTCAAAATCTGGCCATTGTTTACATCCAGCCATTTATCCAGCAGGGTGGCATAAACATCCCTGAAATCGATTTGGTATTTCAGGTCGCCGTTATCTAATTGAGACAAGTTGGGGGCATCATTATAAAACCCAGCTTTTTTGAGTTTACCACCATAGATCAAAATATTATTCGCGGTGCCGTGGTCGGTGCCATTGCTGGCATTTTGCTCCACGCGGCGTCCGAATTCCGAGAAAGTCATCACCAGGGTATCGTCCAGCTTACCGCTTTGTTTTAAATCTTTAATAAAAGCTGCCACAGCATCACCATATATTTTTAATTGACGGGCTTGCTGATCCTGCTGGCGAACATGGGTATCAAAGCCGCTGAGCGATACATAGTATATCCTTGTTTGCAGACCTGAATTTATAAATTTAGAAACCGTTTTCAGTTGGTTAGCCAATGGGGTGGCTGGATACTCGCCCTTTACGGTATAAGTTTTTGAGGTGTTTTGAATATAATCAGCCGACGAATAGGTTTCAATCATCGTTTTGTACAGGTAGCCTAAATTATCCTCGCTTAAATTGTCGCCGCTGTGGTCGTGCACCAAATCTTTGAAAAACGGCTCGCGGGTGGTTTGATAAAGTTTATTGGGGTCCTGTACGGCTATGCCTTTCATTTTTGCGCCTTTCATCGCCAGCGATAAAGTGTCATCCACCTCAATGGCGGCATAGGGCTTGCTGCAGCTTTGGCAATTGGAATCCAGGTAGCGGCCGATCCATCCGGTAGTTAAAAACTGGTTGGATTCGCTGGCTGTTTGCCAGATATCCATCGAGCGGAAGTGCGACCGGTCCGGGTTGGGGTAACCCACAGAGTTGATGATGCTCATCCAGCCCTGGTCGTATATTTCCTTTAATGCAGATAAGCTGGGGTTGAGGCCCTGTATATCATTCAGCTTTACAACATCGTTTTGATTGATGGCGATGGTTGAGCGCTTTTGGTAGTAAATATCATTTCCATAGGGCACGATAGTATTCAACCCGTCATTGCCACCAGATAGCTGTATGATCACCAGGTTTTTATAGCCGGTCAAATCACTTTTTGCCAAAGCCTCAAAAGGCTTTAAAAATGCGGGTATCATCAATGCTCCTGATGCCAGGGCGGTGTTTTGTAAGAAACGTCTGCGGTCCATTTGGTCAATTATTGAGTTATTGAGTTATTGAGCTACTGAGTTTTGAGTTATTGATTTCAAAGCAATTTAATCCATCAATAACTCAAAACTCAAAACTAACATAGCTGATATTCCGGTGTTGAAACTATTTGTATTACTGTTGTTTTTATATCCGGCGTATTGTTGATCTCGCCGCTTACTGTTTCATTTATTTTCGGCTCGAGCATAAACGCTGCCATTTCTATTTTCGATGTCCCGGCGGGGATTTCGCTTAAAAACTTATCCCAATCGGGTTGAGCTTGTACCCTTTTTATCACATTGGGCTGCTGTTTTCTCACCGATGCCATATAAGCTTCATCTTCCGGATCGGTTTTCGCTGTAAAATCAATCACCCCTGCATTTAAAATGGTGGATGGTATTTTCATCCGGTACATTAGCGACGAACTATCTATCCAGTTACGTCCCCCCGGCCAACCTGCAACATTTGGCGGGCGAAACAGCACCTGCCCAAGCGTATGCTGAAATTGAAGCAACACGTCTGGGTTTTGGTAAGTGATATAAAATTGGCGGTTTATCCCTGTTAAAAGCTCAACCGGCGACTTTACCAGGTTGCCGATATTTTTATCCTCATAAAACCAGTCCGCATGAAAAACAAACTCAAGCAGCGGCTTTATTTCGTAATTCGACCGGTAAAAAATATCGGCCATCTGGCTGATACTATCCACATCGGGTATATCATTTACAAGATAGCGATATAATTTGGTGCTGATAAAAATCGCGGTTTGTTTATTTTTTAAGATGATATCAATAACGTCCTCTCCGTGCAAATTCCCTGTTTGGCCCATAAACGTTTTCGGGCCCTCATCGTGCACTTTTTGATTGAACGCGTAATTGCCGGTCTTGCCGTCATACGCCCAACCGGTAAATGCCCTTGCCGACTCCTTGATATCTTGCTCGGTATAGTGCCCGCGGCTGAGCGTAAACAGTTCCATCAATTCCCTGGCAAAATTTTCATTGGGGTGGCCTTTCCGGTTTTGCTGGTTGTTTAAAAATTGCAGCATGGCCGGCGACTGCGAAACCTGCAGCAACAAGGTTTTAAAGTTTCCAAGCGCATGCTCACGCTGAATATTGTTCAGTTGCTGGTCGTAGAAGGAATTGCCGATGTTACAGGCAAAATGATTGTGCCAAAACAAGGTCATTTTTTCCCTTAACTGCGCATCCGTTTCACTCAGTTTTTTTATCCAGGCCTCGTTAAGTGTTTTTTGCTGCTGATAACGATCGGACTGGATCATTTTTTTCTGATCGTCAGCCATATCTTTAGGGTGCGGCCGTAAATCAATATTTTCAGTAAGGACCGTGATCGGCTCATTCTTATCAGCAGCCCTGAAAAGTTTTCGCACGGTTTTATTTATGGTCCAGTTTTCCTTATCGCGCAAATCCTCATAGCGGATGCCGAACCCGGCCCGCGCGTATAAGTGTTTTATTTGCTTTGAGTTATCCATGCCCCCTAACCCCCTAAAAGGGGGGGAATTATTGTTTTAATTATTATTATCCTGTTGTTCAACCCCGTTTCCCCTTTTTGGGGCCAGGGCGTTAACAAAGTTGGTATTCGGGCGTCGAAACCAGTTCGATCACCATCTTTTTTGTATCCGCTGCGTTCTTTATACTATTTAAAATTACACTTCCTAGCTTGGGCGCGAGCAAAAATTGCCCGATCTGTTCATTGGATAAGTCTTTTGGAATAGCACCCAAAAACTTGTCCCAATTGGCTTGCGATCGTACAGCCGTGCTTACAAATTGCGCCTGGTTGCGAAGGGTCGCTAAATAAGCCTCGTCCTCGGGGTCGGCTTTGCCTTCAAAATCTATCAGGCCGCCATTCAACAGCGTCGATGGGATTTTCAGCCGGTACATCAGCGACGAACTGTCTATCCAGTTTCTTCCGCCAGGCCAGCCGGCTACATTCGGCGGATAGAACAATACCTGCCCCAGCACTTTTTGAAATTGCAGCAAAATTTCCGGCTTATCATAAGTTACATAAAACTGCCGGCTTAGTCCCACCAAAAATTCAACAGGCGATTTTACCAGGTTGCCCGAATTTTTATCATCATAAAACCAGCCGGCAGTAAAAACATACTCCAGCAGCGGTTTTATTTCGTAATTTGAAGTGTAAAATACATCGGCCATTGCGTTGACATGCACCGGGTCGGGCACCTCGTTTACCAGGTATTTGTATAGTTTATTGCAAATGAAGTGCGCCGTTTCCTTTCGTTCCAGCAGTATATTCAAAATATCCTCGCCCGTGAAGTTGCCGGTTTTGCCCATAAAGGTTTTCTGGCCGTCGTCATGTACAAACTTGCGTACCACAAACTCGCCATCCTTGTTAAAACCGTAGCCTGTAAAAGCCCTGGCCGATTCTTTAATGTCATTTTCAGTATAGTTGCCGCGGCCTACGGTGAAAAGCTCCATCACCTCGCGGGCAAAGTTTTCGTTAGGATGGTTTTTTAAATTCTGCTGGTTGTTTAAAAACTGCAGCATGGCCGGCGCCTCGGCCACCTGGAAAAGCATGGTGCGAAAGCTGCCAAGCGCATTAGTTCGCTGTATATTATTGAGCTGCTGGGCAAAAAAAGCCTTGTTGCTACGGCAGGCAAAATGATTGTGCCAAAACAGGGTCATTTTCTCCTGCAAAACGGCGTTGGTATTCATCATTTTGTCCATCCAGGCCAGGTTAAGTTCTTTTTCTTCCTGGCGCTGCTGCTGCATAAACATTTTTCGGGCCGCCAAATCCGTTTTCATTGCCGGCGTGTAATCGGCGTTTGTCGTTACAGCACCGACAGCATCGTCGGCGGCATCCAGCAGATTTTTTACGGCCTGATTTACCGAAACATTTGTAAATGCCTGCATATCAGCAAAACGCAAACCGAAGCCGGCACGGGAGTAGAGGTGCTTTATCTGATTTAAATCATCCATGCTTAAATTTGACATAACAAATCTATGTTGGTTTAATAATAGAATTTATAAATCTAATTTTTATATTAGAAGAATTTAAACTTTACAAGGGATGAGCAGGTATTTCCTTTTCCTGGCCGCATTTATTGCCGTTTATTCCTGTAGCACCGTCCACGCGCAAACCAAACCGGCTGCAAAATCGGATACTGCAAAAAAGAAAGCCGCCCCAGCCGTTGTTGCTGCGCCGACAGATTCGCTGCATGTCAGGTTCCCGCTGCAAATAGTTACCAATAAGTTTGACAAATTGGATAGCGCCGACATGAAGCTTGACCCTACCGTGCCAATTCAAAAATACGGTTTTGTGGATACCGCCGAGCTCAAAATGACCAGCTGCGATTTTGAAAAAGACGCCCATGCCATGGTGCTGTTTGATCGCGCCGTGTTGGTTTTAACTTTTCCGGCCATTATTATGGAGCGGCAAAAAAGGATAAAAATTTTTAATGATGATGCGAAAGATGAGGCAAATATTAAAATTGAACTCAGCCGCAAGTTTGGCGCCCAGCGGGTTTTGGACCTGGAAGCAGAAACGATAACACTTAACAATGGGAAGATAGAATATACCAAGCTGGACCCTAAGCTGGTATATGAAGAACATATCGACCAAAGCAAGGATGAAGTGGCCTTTTCGATGCCCAACGTGAAGGCCGGCTCGGTAATTGAATATCGCTATATGCTGGAACGGGAGTTTTCAAGCAATTTCCCAACCTGGGAATTTCAAAGCAACCTGCCAAACCGGTATAGCCAGCTGGACGTTTTTATTAACCCTATGCTAAGCTTTTCGGTGTTTAGCCGCAAAAATCAACCGTACGTGCAGGACGCCCCCAATGGTTTTGGCCATGTGTGGGCCTTAGCCAATATTTCTTCGACAAAGGATGAGCCTTTCATGCGGTCGGGTGCGGATGAGCTCCAGCAATTGACCTTTAAAATCAGCCAGGTAAAATACAATGGTAAAGTAGACAGTGTCAACAGTTCGTGGGCTGAGTTGGGCAAGGAAATTGCCGCTGATAAAGATATATACAAGCCATTTGACCAGGGCCTGCACGACGAGGACGCGCTGGTTAAACAGGCAAAGGCGTTAGCGACACAGGACCAGAAGATCGCATTTCTTTTTAATACCGTGAAAAACCTGATGAAATGGGATGAGCAAAAAGAATGGCTGTCGGACAAAGGCATAAAAAGTGCCTGGAAGAAAAAAAGCGGCAATTGGGGCGAGATCAATATGATACTATTAAGGCTGCTGCGCGAGTCGGGCGTCAACGCGTACCCCTTGCTGGTCAGCACGCGCGACAATGGCAAAATAGTTCCCACTTTCGTCAATTACGACCAGATCAACAAGCTGGTTACATACGTGCCGGTTGATTCGGTTAAGAACTATGTTTTGGATGCTTCGGACAAGTATAACTTGTACAACGAGATACCTTTTGATCTTTTAAACTCATATGGCCTTTACCTGAACAAGGAAAAGGCAGATTACCGGCTCATCTTTCTGAAAAAAAACGAGCCTGTTAAGGAAGCTGTATTTATTGACGCGGAAATAAGGCCTGACGGGACGATGAAAGGCACCGCCCAGATCAGCAGCGTTAGCTACGTCAAATCAAGCAGCCTGGAATTGTATAAAAAGCTGGATGACGAAAAATACAAACGATTTTTGACCGATGGTGATAACAATATCAAGATCACGTCGCTAAAGATGGAAAATGCTGACGTTGATTCGCTGCCTTTGATACAAACCGTTGATTTTAGCCTCGACCTTCCCGGAACTGACGAAAAGTACATTTATTTTAACCCGAATTTATTCACCTCGCTGCACGAAAACCCTTTTGTCAGCAAGGAGCGGTTTTCCGATATCGATTTAGGATATCCTGTTTTATACTCGATAAACGGCAGGTATAAAATTCCCGCCGGTTACACAGTTGACGCGATGCCCAAGAGCATGAACCTGGTACTTGCCGACAGGAGTATCAGCTTCAGGCGGCTCATAGGCGAGCAGGATGGCTATATTGTAGTGAATTATACCATCAGTTATAAAAAATCATTTTACCCGGTAGGCAGTTATAACGATATATACGCTTATTTTAAGAAAATGACTGATATATTGAATGAACAGATCGTTTTGAAGAAATCGTAGAGAAGTTGAGTATGCTTTTTAGTAAGATAAAGGAACAGGAGAAACACACACGAGAATTGAATGAAAAAGGTTGTAACACTGCTTCTGATGGTTTTTGCTTTATGGGGGACATCCCGGGCGCAGGTAGTTCGTGCCAGGGCCGATACCACGACCGCAGCGATGCTGCAAAGATTGGCTAAACACACCCTTACCAAAACCGACAGCGGGTACATAAACGGTGCCAGGGTGATGTTGGGGCTGAAAAAGACAGACACCATCAGCACCAACCTGTTGATCAAAATGGCTACGGGCATCTTAACACCGGCCGATCAGCGGTCTCTGGAAATGCAAATGGCGGTAAATCTGAAAATTGACACGGCCATGCTGCGCAGGTTTAATGAAAAAGGCCTTTCGGAACCCAATAAAAAACTCGATAGCATCGACTTGAAAATGTCGTCGTGCAGTTTTGAAAAGGAAGCTAATGCGATGGTATTATTTGACATGGGCCAGATTGCGGCGGAGAGAGGCACCATACTACTGGAGCGGCATAAACGGATAAAAATATTTAATGAGCAGGGGAAAACAGCGGCAAACATAAGGTTGGATTATACTAACCAGTTCGGCGCCGAGCGAATAGATGGAATAGCAGGACAAACTATCAACTATCATAACGGTAAAGCTGAATATACCCAGCTCGATCCCAAAATGATTTACCGGCAGGATACGGGTAAATACCGCGGTTCGGTGTCATTCTCCATGCCCAATGTGACGGCCGGCTCGGTGATCGAGATCCGGTACGTTTGGCACCGGGCCGCCTTGCGCCCTTTACCGGTATGGAATTTTCAATCGGAAATACCTGCACGGTTTAGCGAGTTTATCATGCAGTTATATTATGATGTTAACTTTATGTCGCTCGACCGTACTACCCGTTCGTTTGCAACGGATTCGGCCATTTTTAACGGACGGGGCCACGTATGGGCAATGCGCGACGTTCCGTCGTTCCGGCAGGAACAATTTATGCGATCGCCGGAAGACGGGATGCAAAGTGTTGAGGTGGCCTTAACTTCAGAAAGATTGCCCGAAGGCAAGGTAATTGATGTTGCGCGCACATGGGCAACCGTTGGCAAACAACTGGCAGATGACGGAGAGTTGAGAAAAACCTTTGATCAGGGCCTGAGCGATAAGGAAGGCCTGTTAAAATGGGCCCGGATGCTAAACACTGACAGTGCAAAAGTAATCTACCTGTTTAACCAGGTTAAAAAACTGATGAAATGGAATGGGCTAAGAGGCTGGGCTTCGAAGGATGGGATAAGAAAAGCCTGGGAAAACAAAAGCGGCAACTGGGGCGAGATCAATATGGCGCTTTGCCGCCTGCTGAACGACGCCGGCGTTAAAGCTTACCCAATGCTGGCGAGCACGCGGGATAATGGCAGGATCTACAGCAATTTTGCCGACATGTACCAGTTGAATAAACTGGTTACCTACGTGCCGGTGGATGCTTCGCGGTATTACGTTTTAGATGCATCGGGAAAATATAACAACTACAATGAAGTGCCTTTTGACCTGCTGAATTGCCTTGGTTTGTGTATCAACAAAGAAAATGACAATTATAACCTGGTATTCCTGAAAAATACTTCGCACGTCAAGCAGGAAGTCATGATAAATGCGGACATAAATCCCGACGGCACCATGGCAGGGACGGCACAGATAAACGGCTTTAGCTATAATAAGTCAAATGCCCTGCAATTACACACCCTGCTCGACGAAAAAAAATACACAGACGTGCTGACTGGTGGCGACAATAGTTTGAAGATTCAATCGCTAAAGCTCGAAAATGCGGAGGTTGATTCGTTACCCTTAACGCAAACCATTGATTTTAAACTCGATTTGCCCGGAACGGACAATAAGTACATTTATTTCAATCCTAACCTTTTTACAGGGTTGCACAATAACCCGTTTGTAAATGAAGACCGTTTTTCGGATATCGATTTTGGGTGCAATTATCTGTTTTCTATAAATGGCAAATATAAAATACCTGAAGGTTATAAAGTGGATGTACTGCCGAAGACCCAAACCATCAGCATGTCCGATAAAAGCATTATATTTAAACGGGTGGTTTTGGAACAGGAGGGTTACGTTATTGTGTATTATGTGATCAACTATAAAAAATCAATTTTTCCGCAATCGGAGTATACCGATGTTCACGATTACTTTAAAAAAATGACTGACCTGTTGAACGAACAGATTGTTTTGAAGAAGTCTTAGCCCGTCACTAATATTCGATCTAAAATATATTTTTATTTATTTAAACCAGAAAATTCCTTATCATTATATCATTGATTAAATCCGAATTATGAAAAAAATATTTATGCTCGTATTACCATTATTGGTAATTGCACCGGCTTTGCGCGCCCAAACTACGCAGGCGTATACAGGCCCAACAACGCAGTCCTATGGTAAGGTAGACCAGTCAGACCTGGATATGACATCCTGCGATTTTGAAAAAGACGCTAATGCCGAAATACTTTTTGATAAATGCTCGGTTTATTTGTCGACTGATGCTTTGGTTGTTGAACGGCACATTCGCGTAAAAATATTTAACGAAAAAGGGAAAAACCAGGCCAGTATTAAGATAGAATATTATGGCGGTAATCATTATGAATACCTTGACGGGGTGCAGGCTGAAACTATAAATTCGGACAATGGCAAAATGGTAATCACTAAAGTAGATAAAAAACAAATGTTTACACAATCCGTCGACAGAGAAAGAACGGTCCTTTCCTTTGCTTTCCCGGATGTGAAGCCAGGTTCAATTGTTGAATACAAGTATGCGATAAACTCACCTTCACTCGGCGACTTTCCCGACTGGTATTTTCAAAACGATATTCCTACCCGGTATAGCGAAATCAGTAACGCTGTGCCAAGCGAGGTTTATTATAAGAACCTGGTAATGGTTACTTTGCCGTACGTTAAAAACACCGATGGCGTCAAATCGATGGCAAATATCCAGTCGCTTCCGGATGAACCGTTTATGAACTCAAGCAGAGACAATGCCCAAAGAATTTTATATGAGCTGAAGAGCATTAGCATTCCGGGTTATAACCAGGGCTTTTCGGATACCTGGAACAAAGTTGGCGAAGAGGTGTGTGACGACGACTATTTTGGGGGGCAGTTTAATAAGAAGCTGAACGGCGAGGATGTGATCGTTAATAAAGCCAAAAGTATCGCTTCGCAGCGTGAAAAGATCGCCTATGTTTTTGACGAGGTAAAAAACCAAATGAAATGGAATGACTTAAACCGCTGGTATACGAGTGACGGGACACAAGATGCCTGGAACAAAAAGTCTGGAAATTCAACGGAGATAAACTTGATCGTATGTCACCTGCTTCAAAAATCGGGCGTTCAGGCATTGCCGATGATGGTTAGCACCCGTAATAACGGCCGCGCTAATCCTGCCTATCCGTCGAAATATCAATTTAACAAAACCGTAACTTACATACCGGTTGACAGCACTAACTTTTATGTTTTAGATGCAACTGATAAATACAATGTTTTTAATGAAACTCCTGCTGACCTGCTAAATAGCTTTGGCTTTTGGATTGATAAAGACAATAAAAAATACGACCTGGTTTTTCTGCAAAAACCGGCGCCGGTACGTCAGTTGGTGCTTGTAAATGCCGAAATAAAGCCCGATGGAAAAATGACCGGCACTGCCCAGATCAACAGCTTTAGCTATAACCGTTTGGATGCGGTTGAAAAATATAAAACCGACGGTGAGAAAAAATTTATAGATTATTTACAGGATGGCAATAATGATCTGCAGATTTCGAATGTTAAGTTTGAAAACATGGAAGTGGACACCCTGCCGCTTACCCAGAATATGGACTTTAACCTGGCCCTAAGCGGATCGGATGAAAATTACATTTATGTAAATACCAATTTGTTTACCGGGATGCGGACCAACCCGTTTTTAAGTGAACAACGTTTTACCGATATCGATTTTAAATACCGCGATAATTTTTCGATAAACGGTGTTTATAAGCTACCTGCCGGCTTTAAGACTGACGCCTTGCCCAAGAGCGCCAGTATGACAATGCCCGACAACAGCATTGCTTTTAAGCGCCTGGTGGCCGAGCAGGACGGCTCAATTGTGGTAAGGTATGTGCTGGACTACCGGAAATCAATCTATTTCAAAGAAAATTATCCGGAGCTGCACGAGTTTTTTAAGAAAATGATGGAAATGCTGAATGAACAGATTGTATTAAAGAAAGCATAGCAATATGATGAGTGTAAATTTTTTCAGGTCAATATTTTTTATTGCGTTGTTGCTGTCGTTTATGACAACTGTGGGCATTTGCCAGGAGAAGGTGGACCCGCAGGCATTTGTTGGCACTAATATTCCGGATTCACTGAAGGAGAATGCAAATTCGGTTGTCCGCTACGCAATGGAGGAAGATGAATTGAGCAGTACAGGAAAGCTGACTGAAAAAATACACAAAGTGGTTACCATACTCAATGAAAAAGGCGACCGCGAAGCCGCCATGGAACTTTTTTACAACAAAAAGTTTGACAGCTTCAGCGATATCGCCATACGGGTGTATGATGCGGGAGGCAACCTGATAAAAAAATATCACAAGAGTGATATGCAGGATTACGCGGCAACTGATGACGAAACCCTGGTTGGTGACGAAAGGGTATTGTACCTGCGGCATACTGTAGCATCATATCCAACTACCGTGGAAACCGAATACGAGGTGGAAACCACCAGTTTCTTTGACCTGGGTGCCTGGGACATCCAGGACGACCAGCAGTCGGTTCAAAACTCTTATTACCGCATAAGTATTGATGATAATGCTGGCTTCAGATACTTGAATAAAAATACAACCATCACGCCTTTAAAAGAAAGTTTAGCAGGTAAGAGTACCTATTCCTGGACAATCAAAAACCTGAAAGCGATCAAATTAGAGGAAGGGGCCGAAGCTTGGCGCGTGTTTCCGCGCCTCTATTTTTCGCAGAACAAATTTAACATGGAAGGCTATCCCGGGGATATCAGCACCTGGCAGAATTACGGGAAATGGCAAAAGGACCTGAATGCCGATGTATGTTCACTTACTCCTGAACGCGAAGCGGAGATCAGGAAAATGACAGACACTATAAAGTCAGATAAAGACAAAGCCAGGTTTCTATACCGGTATCTGCAGGAAAATACGAGGTACGTTAGCGTTCAGTTGGGGATCGGCGGATGGAAACCTTTCCCGGCAACATTTGTGGATCAAAAGAAATACGGTGATTGTAAAGCGCTTTCGAATTACATGAGTGCATTGTTAAAAGCAGTTGGCATTAAATCCTACTACGCAATAATCAATGCTGAAAAAAACAAAGAGCCTGCCGATCCGTCGTTTCCGCGTAACAGCTTTAACCATGTGATTTTATGCGTCCCTTTTAAAAATGATACCACGTGGCTGGAATGCACCAGCGCATATCAACCTTTTGGTAAGCTGGGCACATTTACCGAAAATCGGAATGCCCTGGTAGTAACCGAAGATGGCGGAAAGCTGATGAGGACACCGCGCAGTACCATGGAAGATAACCAATTTAACAGCGAAGTGCACCTTACACTTGATGCCGACGGCGGCGCAAAAGCTACGGTTAAAATTCTCGCCACCGGGGGCTATCGTGATGAATACATCTCGCTTTCGATGCTGAAAGCGGACGAGCAAAAGACCGGAATGCTGGAGTTACTTAATATAAAGCAGCCAATGTCATTTGATATTGACCCTTATAAAGATAGCAACGGCGTGCGGGAGATCAGCCTCAACCTGGCTTATGATAAGTTTTGTGACATAGCGGCACGCGATAAGCAATTTTATCGCCCCCATGTTTTTGACCTGGTTGCATTTACCCTGCCGGTTGAAGAGCATCGCCAATCGGATTATTATTTTGACCACCCCCTGGAAAAAACCTGCATAACTACTATTGACCTGCCAGCCGGCTTCGAAATTGAGACCTTACCTGTTAACCAGAGTTTAAAATTTGACTACGGCAGCTACGAAGTAAAATACACCTACGATGCGGCAAAAAGCCAGGTGATCAGCACTGCGAAATTTAACATAACCAACCAGGTTATCCCGGCCGCCAAATACAACGAATTGCAGGGTTACCTTGAATCGGTGGAAAAAGCGCAAAACAAAAAGTTGGTGATAAAACGTAAGGCATAAATTTGCCCTGATGATATTCAGGCTGGATGAACGTTTGCTTTTTCCTGATCCCGCACTGGCCGAACCGGATGGCTTGCTGGCTGTGGGTGGCAACTTGTCGGTCAATCGCCTGTTGCTGGCCTACCAGCATGGCATTTTCCCATGGTACAGCGATGACACACCCATACTTTGGTATTCGCCGCATGAACGGTTTGTGCTTTTTCCGCAGGAGCTAAAGGTGTCAAAAACCATGCGCCGGGTTTTAAGATCAAATGCATTTACGGTAACGGTTGATCAGTCTTTTAAAGACGTGGTCGCGGCTTGCTCGCAGATCGGCCGGCCGGGACAGGACGGCACCTGGATCACGGATGACATGCAGGCGGCGTATCTCGAGCTTCATCAACAGGGCCATGCCCATTCGGTTGAAGTTTGGCAAAATGGCGAACTTGCCGGCGGCCTTTATGGCGTACAGGCCGGCAAAGTTTTTTGCGGCGAAAGCATGTTCAGCAAAATAAGCAATGCATCAAAAGTCGCGCTGGCACATTTGTGCGGAATGGGTTTTTCGTTGATCGACTGCCAGGTTTATACCGATCATTTGGCTTCAATGGGTGCGCGGATGATCAGCAGGGAGGAATACATCGGGATATTGCAGGGCGAATAGTATCTTTGGGGACCAGTTTTGAGTTGGCAGTTAGCAAGTCAACTGCTACTGCTACTGCTACTACAACATGGACGTCATTCACCAAAAGGAACGCATCATACTCGGCATCGACCCCGGCACTGCCGTAATGGGCTATGGGCTAATAAAAGAAACGGGGCCTAAAATAGAGCTGATCAGCCTGGGTGTGGTGAAGATGGAAAAGATAGATGATCACATGCTGAAGCTTCAGCGCATTTTTGAAAAAACATTGGCGTTGATAGACAACTACAAACCTGATTGCATGGCCATTGAGGCGCCGTTTTATGGCAAAAACATACAAGTAATGCTAAAACTGGGCCGTGCACAGGGTGTTTGTATGGCCGCTGGGTTAACCCGCAATATTGACATTACCGAATACGCGCCCCGCAAAATAAAACAGTCCATCACCGGCAACGGCAACGCAGCAAAAGAACAAGTGGCCGCCATGCTGCAAAATCTGCTGAAATTTACCGAAACTCCTGATTTCCTGGATGCAACAGACGGCCTTGCGGTTGCGGTTTGTCATGCGTTCCAACGAAACCCCGGCGGGAAAACCGGTAGCAAAAAATCGTACTCGGGCTGGGACACATTTGCGAAGGATAATGCGAAGCGAATTGTTTAAAGATGTGCGGATGGCGGATTATTTCATGATGGATTAATGCCAGGTAATCCTTTTGTAATACTTCCATTTATTTAGCTTGCCAACCCCCAATTCAGGTATTTTTGCGGCAAATAGTACATCCCGGCATCTCCCATGACTTATAACAGATCAGCATACCAGGCTGCAGCGACAGTGGCGCCAGCGATAGAAGCCCACTTTAAAAAGTTGCTTCAATCTGCCGCCCAGCAAGGCGAAACCAACCTTGCCCCCGCGCCTTCATTAAAAATGATCAGCTCGGTTATCGACGTTGCTTTTTGGGCCAGTTTGCGGAGAGAAGAGGGCAGGTCGCCAAAGATATCGCTTGCTTACTTGCCCCCTGCAGCTGCCGGTCAGCCCCTGGTGTTTGAAGAGCCTATTTTGCTTACGCCCTATATTTTAACCAAACTCGCCCCGGCGGTTGAGCGTTCGGGCATCCACCTGGGTGTTTGGGACGAAGATGGCGACTTGTATGTGTGGGGAACTACCCGCGCCATCCCCGACGGATGCCTGGTGCTTGAAGTAATAGAGCCCGGCTTACTGGTAATCAAACATCGCCGGATCAATGGCTTTGGCAAATTCATCAATGTGGCCGTATTAAAGGGTGACGAGATCAAAATTATTGACGAACAAAGCAAAAGCCTTCCGGATTGCCCGGCGATGCTCACTAACCTGCTGGATTACAACTCCCCTGCGGGCTGGAATGATTCGGTAAACGTATTGGTGCAGTTGGCTGCTTCCATGCGCGCACATGGCCATGGCGGCTCGTTATTGGTTGTCCCGGCAGGAAGCGAGAAATGGCGTGACTCCATCATTCATCCCATAACTTACCCGGTGCTGCCCGCTTTTTGTGAACTGAAGGAGCTGATGGCGCAAAAGGTTAGCCCGGCCAACCTGGTAGTTTGGCAGGAAGATGTTAACCGAACGGTTGACAGTATAGCAGGCCTGACCGCTGTTGACGGCGCCACCATCATTACCGACCAATTTGAACTGCTTGCCTTTGGTGCCAAGATCGGGCTGTCGTCAAATGGCTTGCCGGTGGAACAAATGCTGGTAACTGAGCCGGTGATTGGCAATATCGGCACGGTTATTCACCCTTCGCAAAACGGCGGCACCAGGCACCTGTCTGCGGCCCAGTTCGTATTCGATCAAAGGGATGCTATCGCCCTGGTTTCATCACAGGATGGGCGTTTTACCGTATTTTCATGGTCGCCGTGCGAAGGGACCGTGCACGCGCATTATGTGGATGCGTTGTTGCTTTAAGGCAGTTCATGGTTGATGGTTCATAGTTCATAGTTAAAAGCACTTGCTTCCTACTATGAACTGTGAACCATGCCCCCAAAATTATATCCCCGGGAACATTTTTTGCGCCATTGGCCCGATAATAGGAATTGGTTTTTCCTGGGCATTAACAGCGCCGATGAACCCCAGCAGCCACAGCACGAATAGCCCGATCCTGATCCCCCATTCGATTAAAACAAACAGGTACCAAATGCCGAATGTCCCGGTTGAAAAAAACATGGCGCTTATTACAAAGGACAGAATAATCCAAATTGCGATTGAGACAAGGTGCAATAGCAATGTTTGGCGCAACTGGTAGCTGCCAAAACTTGTTTTGTTGCTTTGGTGCATGCCAAAATAAGCAATCAGCCACCCAATGATCGTTAGATAGCTAACGATACCAACTGTTTTCCCGTTGTCGGTGTTTACGATAGGTTCCATACATTTAAGTTTTTTTGTTGAGAACTTAAAATTAAGTAGTTTCCTGAAAATCAACTAATTTAACCGGAAATATTTTCAAAAAATAACACGTTTATATTATGTCGGCAGAATACCTCGTCAGTAATGAAATTGAACAGTTTTATACCGCCGCCGCTGAAGAAAAACGCCTCACTTATGGCTTGGGCCCATTGGAGTTTGAGCGGAACAAAGAATTGATAGCGCGTTTCCTGCCGGCTGCAGCATCATTTATAATCGACGTAGGCGGAGGGCCGGGCGTTTATGCCGAATGGTTTGCCGGAATGGGGCATTCGGTACACTTAATTGATCCTGTCAGCAAACACATCCAGCAGGCAAAAAAGCGGGCGGCGAAGCTTAAGAAACCATTCAATGCTATTTTAGGTGAGGCCCGGTCCCTTGATTTTAAGGATGGTACAGCTGATGTGGTGATCGAACACGGCCCCCTTTACCATTTACAGCAACGACCCGATAGGATATTAGCTTTAAAGGAAGCGTATCGCGTTTTAAAACCCGGTGGTATAATGCTCGGTTTCGCCATCAATCATTCGGTATCCACAATAACCGGTTTACTCAATGGAATGATACATGACGATCAGTTTTACTCCATGTGTGTGGATGAGCTTGCAACCGGCCTGCATAACCCGCCCGCAGCGTGGCCAGGCATTTTGCCGCAAGCATTTTTTCACAAACCGGGTGAGTTGCTGGCCGAGGTAGCCGAAGCCGGTTTTACCGGCCTTGAGTTATTTGCTGTTGAGGGTATGATCTGGCTGGATTCAAAATATTTTGAAAGCCGGTCAAATCCTGATAAGAAAGAAAAAATGATGAACCTGTTAAGGGCCACTGAGCAAAGTTCCGAGCTATTATGTTTTAGCCCGCATATAATGATTTGCGGGAAGAAATAGTCTGAAACTTACTCATACCGCAACGCCTCTATTGGGTCAAGCCTCGACGCTTTCTGCGCGGGGTAATAACCGAAGAAAATACCGGTTACCGCGCAAACGACAAATGATAATAAAACTGACGATTCGGAGACCACAGTGGGCCACTTAAGGATGAGCGTTACCAGCCAGGTAGAGACAAAACCGAGCAATACGCCGATTACGCCGCCCGTTAAACTGATGAGCACGGCCTCCATCAAAAATTGAAGCAAAATATCTTTTCCCCTGGCGCCGATCGACATGCGTAAACCGATTTCGCGGGTACGTTCGGTTACGGAAACGTACATGATATTCATGATGCCGATGCCACCAATAACCAATGAAATACCCGCAATTACCGTAAGCAAAACAGTGAGCAGGCCGCTGGTTGAACTTAAAGTTGCGATAAGCTCTTCTTGCGTGCGAACCGTAAAATCATTGTCTTCGGCAGCGGTTAACCGGTGCGACGCTCTCAATATCGCCGTTATTTCTGTTACCGCTGAATCGGTAACGCCTTCATTGGCTGCCGAGGCATAAATATTGGTATAATAAATGGTAGCCAGGATGCGGTTTTGAACAGTAGTATAGGGCGCTATTAAAATATCATCCTGGTCCTGCCCGAATGTATTGAAACCTTTGGGATTCAACACGCCGATGATCTGGAAAGGGATATTGCCAAAGCGAAGAACCTTACCGATGGGGTTTTCGCCATTCGGGAACAGATTATCGATAACGGTTTGCCCAATCAGGCAAACCTTGGCGGACGTCAGCACATCGTTAGGTGTAAACGCTATGCCATCTTTCATCGATAATTTACGAATATCAAGATATTCGGGGCTTACACCTGCCATGGTGGTCGGCCAGTTTAACGCACCATTAATTGCCTGTCCTTTTCCGCTTACGGCGGGCGAAATTTCGGTTATATATTGTGCGCTTGCTTTAAGGGCGACCACGTCTTTAGAGGTTAGTGTCTGAAAACTGCTGCCGGCGATCTTTACCCCGCCGCTCAGGTTACTGGCCGGCTGTATGGTGATCATATTGGTCCCCATATTTGAAAGTTGATCGTGAATGCTTTGTTTGGAGCCTTGCCCGATGGCAACCATCGCAATAACCGAGGCGACACCTATAATAATGCCCAACATGGTCAACAAAGCCCTCAGTTTATTTCGCTGCAGGGCCTTAAGCGCTATCCGGATGAGGTTAATTAAACTCATTTTAGTTTCGCGTAATCATCGGCGGCCGGCAAATTCGCCAGTACTTCTTTTGCTGAACGCTTGTGTTCATTTTTAAAATCTTTTTGTATCGTGCCGTCGCGCAACTGTATCGTCCGGCTGCTGAACGAAGCGATATCAGGCTCGTGCGTTACAAATACGATCGTCTTTCCCTGGTTTTCGTTCAACTCCTGCATCAACGCCATAATATCGTATGATGTGCGGCTGTCGAGGTTGCCGGTGGCTTCGTCTGCCAATATCATTACCGGCTCATTCACCAACGCCCTCGCAATGGCTACCCGCTGCTGCTGCCCGCCCGATAGCTGACTTGGTGTATGGTCAAAACGGTCTGCCAATTTTACGGCCTCCAGGGCATGAACCGCCCTGTCGTGCCTTTCAGCCGCACTGATCTTTTTATTATATAACAGCGGCAGTTCCACATTTTCAAGCGCAGTAGTACGCGGCAGCAAGTTATAAGATTGGAAAACAAAACCAATCTTATGGTTGCGCAGTTGCGCAAGTTCATCACGCGATAGTTTTTTTACGTCGACGCCATCCAGGAAGTAACTGCCGATAGACGGCTTATCCAGGCATCCCAAAATATTTAATAAAGTTGTTTTGCCCGAGCCGCTGCTACCCATAATGGTGACAAATTCCCCGGCCTCTACGTCGAAAGTAATACCCCTGAGCGCATGCACCGTTTCGCTGCCCATTATAAAATCGCGTTTCAGGTCCTTTATTTCCAATATTTTTTTGCTCATCGGCTTTTCCCACCTCCCGGAACGCGCTTAGGTAAAAAGGGACTGCCTGTGGCGGCAGCGGATGCCGCCGAAGCTGCAGGCCCGCTGATGATGCCGGTGGCTACCAGGTCGTTGGCTGTGAGGCCGGATAATACTTCCACCTGGTTGTTGTCGTTCAGCCCTATTTCTATCCGCTTTTGCAACAGCTTGTTACCTTGTAATATCCATACCAACGCCTTTTGTTTATTTACACCTGATGTATCGCTGCGGCTTTTGGCGGTGTGCGACGGCTGCGGCGCAGCGCTAACTCCCACCGCGGCAGTTAACTGGTGCACACCTTTATGACTTACTTTACCAGTAATTTTATAGTTTTTCAATAGGGATGAATCCGGGCTAAAGCTCAGCGCCTTTGACGGGATCAGCATAGCATTGTTTACTTCTTTGGTGTAAATAATGATGTTGGCGGTCATGCCCGGTTTAAGCTTCATGTCATCATTCGGCGCATTGATGATAGTAGTATAAGTTACCACATTTGCAGATACCGTAGGATGCAAGCGGACTTCGGTAACAATTCCGCCAAATTGGTCGTTGATAAAGGCATCTACGGTAAATGACGCACGGTTGCCTGCCTTAACATCGCCAATATCAGCCTCATCAACATTGGCTTCCACCTCCATCTTAGTAATATCTTTTGCGATGATAAACAAAGTTGGTGTGCTAAAGCTTGCAGCCACCGTTTGCCCGACACTAATGGTGCGATTTAATACCACGCCGTCAATCGGTGAATAAATGTCAGCGTACGACAGGTTTTTTTCGGCGAGCCGAACCTGCGCCTCAGCACTGGCAACACCGGCCTTTGCAGCATCGAGCGTATTAAGCGCGGTATCATAATCGGCTTTGCTGATGGCATCGGTTTTAAAAAGCAGCTCCTGCCGGCTAAAATTGTTCTTTGCAAACACCAGCTGGCTTTGCGCGTTTTGTAAATTGCCTTTATATTGATCAAGTGTAGCTTGAAGTAATGACTTATCCAGCTGGGCCAAAAGTTCACCCTTTTTTACCTTCGAATTAAAATCGACATATAAATATTGCAGAATTCCGGATATCTGGGTGCCCACGGTTACGGTATCCACCGGTTCAATTTTTCCGGTTGCCGTTACGCTTTCGGCAATATATCCATATGTTGGTTTTGCCGTAACCACTACAGAAGGTATTTCTTTCTTACGGAAGAAAACAAACCACGCAAGCACTATCGCCAACAAAACTGCCGCTATGATGATAATTGTTTTTATTTTAGGATTCATGATAGCTTGTTTTATAGTTTGATAGGTATTCCCCGGTAAAAATCATAAATCTTTAAGCTAAGCAGTTCGCTGTACTTCGCCTGTAAAAATGTCTCCTGTGCCTGTACAAACAAGTTTTTTTGCACCAAAAAATCAACGGTCGTGATGGCGCCTACTTTAAGCTGTTCGCTAGCTATACGGTACCCTTCTTTATTGTAGTTGTAGCCTTCCAGGGCCGATTGATACTGGCTTTTCGCGTTTTTGACGTTAAGGTAAGCCCGCTCCACACTTTGCGAAAGAGTTATCCTGGCATTGCTGAGATTAAGGTGGGCCTGCTGAACGTTAATTTTTGCTTCCTCTACCTGCGTTTTTACGATTCGTTTGGTGAAGATCGGCACAGAGAGCGTAAACCCGATCTCCTGCGAAAAGTTGTTATTGATCTGCCCGGGAAGAACGCCGCCCTGGCCGGTCACATAACTTGTTCCAATTGTGCCGCCTGCTACAAGCGTGGGTTTATATCCAGCGCGGGCGATATCCACGCCGTATTGCGCGGTTTTTACGCCCAAATCTCCGATCTTAACATCGGGGAAATTGGTAAGCGCACTTTGCTCCGCATCATGAAAAGCTGCGATAGAGTCGGTTGGCACGATCGTATCTGGTTTTACAATATCGAAATTCACATCGCCGGGAAGCAGCAAAAATTGTTTCAGGGTAAGCAGGTCGCCTTTTTCCGTGTTTTGTTCATTTGTAAGGGTATATTGGTCCGTGGCCTGCTGGGCCTGCAATTGTATAAGGGCATATTTGGCAACGCTGCCTACACTGTATTTCTGCTGTTCGAGTTTTACCTGGGCTACGGCGGTATTTAGCAGATCGCTTTGGAAAACGATGATCTCCTTATCCAGTAAAACCGTTAGGTACGCCTGGGTGATTTGCAGGGTAATGCTGTTTTCCTGCTGCATTATGCCCAGGTTAGCCGATTGCAGGCTGGAATTGGCCTGCAGTATGGTATTGTTGATTAAATTGCCGTTATAGAGCGTAACCTGTGAACTGAGGCTGTAGTTTCCGGAGGCAGTAAATGTTGAGCCGCCGCCTGTATTGCCGCTGCTGTCAATTAACGTACCTGCGTTGCTATTATAGTGCTGAAAATTTTGAGCAGCACTGCCGGCCAGGTTAGGCAACCGCGCAGCCTTTGCCAGCAAATATTGCTGCTGGCTGGTTAAGGCCGAAAGACGAAGGGTGTTTATAGCTATGTTGTTATTTTTTGCATATTCAATGCATTGCGGAAGGTCCCAACTGATGGTTTTACCGCTGTATGTACTATCCTGCGCGCACAACTGGTAGCAAAAAGCAAGCAACATTCCCAGCGTAACAATATGTTTTGACTTTAAGTGCATTTAGCTGTTGTCCCGGATAAGAGGAACAGCCAAAATTAGATAGACGACGATAGCTAAAGGGTGATCTTTATCACTAAAATACCTGATTTGTAAGCGGTTTTGTTAAATGACAACGCCGCCCGGATAAAGCTCAGTACGCAAAAAAGGCCCTTGATTTCGCCGTACGAAACAATGAGCCTCAAAATTTTTGATTGAAAAAGGTTTAAAAGGGTTTCAGTGCCCTTCTATAATACAAGCAAAAATGTATTGTGCGGCAGGCCCGATAACCGGTATTGGTTTTTCCTGGGCATTGGTGGCTGCATTCAAACCGTATACCCACAATCCCAGGAACGCCGCTATGATCACCAGCTTCAGATTATCGATATTAAATAGCGCGCTCTGCGCGATAAGCGATACTGGCGCTAAAGAGAGGCCAAACCAAATTACAAGGAAGGCTAAATAGAGGCACAGCGTTTGCCTGAGATGAAATGCACTCAGGGTATTCTTATTGGGCTGATGGAAGCCAAAAAAACCGATAGACCATCCGATAACAAAAAAATAACTAACCATTCCGGCGGTCCGTCCACCGTCATCAATTCCAAAAAGATATCTACGTTCCATATAAGGGGTTTAGCAATATTCTCCTTTTTTACGGAAACGCTGGTTGAATTGTTTCCCTGGAAGCCGTAGTTAATTAAGAAATTTGCTTACAAGGATAATAAGCAGACCGTTGTAACTTAAATGTTACGAAACGCGTGTTGAGGTCATGATGTAAAAGATGTCCGGCCCAGGTACAATGTTGCGACCAATGACAGCAGCAACAATATGCCAACAAACTGGTGAAGGATTGAAAAATATATAGCGTCGGGCATCCCGCTATGTAGCAGGGCAAAAACGCCCAGGGTAACCTGTGCAAATACGAGGATGATCGGTAAAGAACGCCAGTGCCTTAGTGTACTGCCACGTTTGACCCCCCATGTGCCGATGTACCAAATAATTAAGGTTATCAAGATAAAAAAGGCCATGCACCGATGAATAAACTGGATGATGAGCGGGGAATAGAAAAGGTCATGAGGGATATTATTACCCCAATTGACCGGCAAAAATGAGCCGTTGATCTTGGGCCAGGTCGGTGCGTATAAGCCCGCGTGCGTGCCCGCCATAAATGCACCGTAAATGAGTTGTACAGTTAGCATCACCAGCAAAAGTATGTTTTGTTTTCGCAGCGCGGCCGGAACAGGTATGTGGCCCGGCTTGATCGTCAAACTGAGCAAAAACCAGAATACATAGCATAGCAGTAGCAAGGCGAATATGAAGTGTATCGCAAGGCTGATATGGCTTACGGAAATATCGGAATCGTTAAGCCCCGTTTTTACCATGATCCAGCCGATGACCCCTTGTAAGGCGCCTGAAATAAATAAAAGCGCAAGGGGCACTACCAGTTCTTTGCCAATCATCCGCCTGAAGATGAATATCCCAAAGGGAATTAAAAAAACCAGCCCCATTAGTCGCGCCCATTCACGGTGCAGCCATTCCCAAAAAAAGATCGATTTATAGTCGGCGAGTGTGAAATTACTGTTCAACTTTTTAAACTGGGCTATATGCTGATATAACGCAAAGCTCTTTTTCCATGCCGTTTCATTGAAAGGTGGCAAAGCGCCCAAAATAGGGCCCCACTGGGTAATGGACAAGCCCGATCCGGTAAGCCTCGTAATGCCTCCCAGTAATATTTGAATGATGAGCATAATGGAGCCGAAGGCAAGCCATATTGCTACAGGTTTATGTTGGTACGTTGTGAATGCTGTCAATCCGGTGCTGTGGTTGTTTGAATCGCCGGCAAAAGTGGAGGGAAAAATGACCAGGAAAAATGATTTTCCTCATTCTCTAAAAATCTTTCAATCGATTAAAATCCTGGACGGATAGACCACAACCTGTTCAAAGAGAGCCGCCTTCGACCATAACCGAGGGCAATTTCAACTCCTGTACGTAAGAACTGCCGGCAAAGCAGGCCAGCATTCGCGAAAAAGCAAGCCGGGCAAGTTTAGCGCCGCTGGTCTCCACGTAAGTGATTTGCGGGTAGTAAAATGTAGGGATAAACCCTTCGCTTATCGCCAAAATCCCTATATCGATCGGCGGTTTAAGCCCGAGCGTTTGTATGGCCCTCATTACACCAATCAGGATCTCGTCGCTCATACAAAAAATCGCGTCAGCAGCTGGTGAAGTTGTTAAACGACCTGTCACCACGCGAAAAGCCTCATCTGTTGAGGAACAATGACAAGTATCTATACAGGCGCCGGAGCCATATTTATGAAACGTTTCATTAAACGCCTTCAGCCTTTTTTGCGTGATGGATAGATGTGCATTTCCAAAAATAGCCAATATGTTTTTTTTCTTTCCGGCAATCAGTGCTTCAGCGGCTATCCTGGCGGCTTCTGCATCATCAACGCAAACCTTATTGCAGGCCTCAAATGCAGGTACTAAATCAAAAAAAATCACCGGTATATGCTGATCGTCCAGCTTTAAAAATCTGCTGATATCGTTAGTTTTTGAAGTGATGGATACAAATACGCCTGCCATCCGGTTCTGTTTACAGCGTTTCAGGTTTTCCAACTCGATCTCCGGATCGTCGCCCGATTGCTGGATAATAAGCGAATAGCCGTTCATCCGGGCCTCCTGCTCCAGCGAGCTGATAAACGACTGATAAAAATCGTTCGAGATCGTTGGAATGATCACCCCAATCTCTTTACTGATATTCGTTTTTAAATGAATAGCAAAGGTGTTTGGTTCATACTCCAACACGGTCGACAGTTCTTTAACCTTGCGCTTGGTCTCATCCGAAACATCGGGATGATCTTTTAGCGCCCGCGAAACCGTTGATATGCTTAGGTTGAGCATATCAGCCAGTTTCTTTAAATTAACATCAGGCATATCCTTTAAAATTGGCACCTAAAATTAATCTTTTTTTAGTAACCCAGGCTTTTATTCGTTCAGGCCCTCAGACAACGCCCCGGCGAACCAAATTGTTTATAACTGTCAGCGATACACTAAAATGCATTGTATATCAACCCGATAGCATATTGTATAGGCAATAGTTAAACTATTTCTCCACTGCAAACATTACCGCAAACGTTTGCGGTAATGTTTGCAGTACCCATAGGCCATTTTGACGTAAAAACAACCGCTCCCGCCGCTATATTTATCACAGGAAACCAATTATTAACTAAATAATCCCTGCAAAATGCCGGTAAAACGACTTGGCAGGGCCGCCAATATTAACGCGTACTCAAAAACAAAGATTTATGAAGCCGTTTTTGGTTAAATTGACTGGTGTCGAACTGCAAAGGATTGCGGTCACCGAAAATGAAAAAAACACGCTGCACGTTTATTTGCTGTTGATCATCTTTGCAGCCATCATCATTGCCTTTGCCGCAACAATTATCTTTATTCAACTGAAAAAGCTAAAGGCGCGTGAAAAAGTGATCGAAGAAAAAAATGCGCAACTGGAGCAGACCAACGAAAAACTTAATGACCAGGCGCTGGTAAAAGAAAAGTATATCGGCCAGTTTTTTAGCGTAATCGCCGATAATATCGCCAGGCTGGAGAAATTAAAACGCGGTGTTGAACGTAAGATAATGGCTAAGCGATACGATGATATATTACTAACTTTTAACGATATCAACATAAAAAAAGAAAGGGAAAACCTGTATGCAATGTTCGATAGCGCCTTTTTAACAATATTTCCCAACTTTATCAATGATTTTAATTCAATGCTAAAAAGAGAGGAGCAAATATGGCCGCCAAAACCAGACGCACTGACAAAAGAGCTAAGGATATTTGCGCTGATGCGTTTAGGCATTAATGATTGCGGAACGATGGCCGGCATACTGGAGTACACAACCAATACCATTTATGTTTATAAAATGCGCGTAAAGGCAAAGTCGGTGTTTGCAGGTGACCAATTTGATCAGAAACTGATGACGATAAAGGCGGCCAATAACAATGATATCCGGCATTTTAAGCAGTCGGCCTGAGTCGATAAATGATTATAACTTACAATCGTCAATGATAAACCGTTTTAGCTTTTAACAGTAGCGTTTATGTCAACCCCAAAACCGACTTTGAAATTCTGGCAGATCATCAACATGAATGTCGGTTTCTTTGGCATCCAGTACAGTTTTGGGCTGCAGCAAACGGCAATAAACCCGCTTTACACGTTTTTACACGCAAAGCCGGAAAACTTACCTTTCCTGAACCTGGCAGGCCCTCTCACCGGCTTACTGATCCAGCCATTGATCGGGGCGCTGAGCGACCGTACCTGGCACCCCCGCTTTGGCAGGCGAAAGCCGTTCTTTTTTATCGGGGCATTGTTTTGCAGCCTGGCCCTTTTCGCATTCCCGTTTAGCAGTGCGTTGTGGATGGCTGCCGGGCTGCTGTGGATACTGGATGCTGCCAACAATACTGCTATGGAGCCGTACCGGGCTTTTATTGCCGATAAACTGCCGGCCAACCAGCGCGCATTCGGTTTTCTCACACAAAGCTTTTTTACCGGCCTTGGCATAACGCTGGCCAACTTGTCACTCGGTTTTTTCAAAAATATCATCCCGGGCGAAACCAGGATGGCCGATGGAAGGTCGGGCATCCCCTACTGGGTGTTCGGTTCTTTTTTTGTTGGGGCCATCTGTTCCATCGGCAGTGTATTATGGTCAATAACTACCACCCCCGAAATACCGCCTACCGTTGAAGAACTTGCAGCTTTAAAGGCCAGGAAGAAAGGGATTTTTGAGCCTGTAAAAGAGATTTGGGCAGCAATAGGTGACATGCCTTCCACCATGTGGAAGCTTGCGCTCGTGTACCTTTTCCAATGGTATGCCATGTTTTGTTACTGGCAGTTTGTGGCATTGAGTATTGCCAAATCAATTTTTCACACTACTTCCGATGGCAATAAAGAGCTTTTTCAGCAAGCAGTGGTATGGGCAGGCAGGGTTAATGGTTTTTATAACATTGTTACTTTCGTTTCAGCATTTGGACTGGTTTGGCTGTCGCGTAAATTCAGCGCCAAATATGTTCACGTCGGCTGCCTCTTAATGGCGGGCGCTGCCCTGCTCATCTTTCCGCAAATCACCAACAAAGACCTTTTGTTTGCACCGATGGTTGGCTTTGGCATCGCCTGGGCCAGCATGATGGGCGTACCGTACATAATGGTAGTTGGCAGTATACCAAAAGAGCGGTACGGAGTTTATATGGGCATCATCAATATGATGATCGTTATCCCGATGATATTGCAAACAGTGTCATTCGGCTTTGTATTTAAAGCATTCCTGGGCGGTGACCCCGGCAAGGCAATCACATTTGCAGGTGCATTGCTGCTGATAGCGGCAATTGCCACAATGAGGATAAAAAAAGACCAACCGACCGAGGCGGAATTGCATGCGCCGGCAGGAGGACATTAATTTAATTTAGAATAAGTGAACAAGATTTTATGCGTTGGTGAAGCCCTGATCGACATGATCTGCACCGACAAGGGTTCATCCCTTGCAAATGGACAGCATTTTTTAAAGAAACCGGGTGGGGCGCCAACCAATGTGGCGGCAGCTATAGCAGCGCTGGGCGGTTCTGTTGAGCTTGCCGCCAAGGTTGGCGCCGATCCTTTTGGCAAGTATTTGGTTGAAGTGATGGAATCGTTTGGCGTCTCTACCCGCTGGATGCTGCAGGATAAAGACAATTTTACCACGCTTGCCTTTGTTTCGCTGATGGAAAGCGGCGAACGGGATTTTTATTTTAACCGTGGTGCCGACCGTGAATTGAGTGCAAGTGACATAGAGGGGATAAACCTGACCGATTTTTCACTGGTTCATTTCGGATCAGCTACGGCTTTTCTACCAGGGCCGCTGCAAAGCGCTTATGATAGCCTGCTGTTTCGGGCACTGCAAAACGAGGTGTTTATCAGTTTCGACCCTAATTACCGGCATTTATTATTTCCCGGCAATACGCAGTCGTTTATTGATCAATCCTGGAGTTTTCTTAAAAAATGTCATTTTTTTAAAGTGAGCGATGAGGAAGCGTCACTGCTAACGGGTAAAGCTACGCTGGAAGAAGCAACCAGCATTTTTAAGGAAAAAACGAATGCCATTTTTGCGATAACCCTTGGCAAAGATGGCACCATGCTGGGTATTGGCGGTAAAACTATCATCATTCCCAGCATTCCGGTAAAACCGGTTGATACAACCGGCGCCGGCGATGCATTTGTAGGTGCGGTACTTTATCAATTAAGCGACAAAAAGCTATCGGAAATTAAAACCATGCCGGCCGATCAATGGGTTAGCGTGATCACCAACGCCAACAAAGCCGGCGCCCGTACCTGCGAATACCTGGGTGCCATGGAAGCATTTAAACACCTGAGCAGTAATATTTTTCAAGCATAAGTAACCGTGTATAATCATAGCCTGCATCAAAAAATCAATCAACTATTAAAATCTTCGCAAATTGATATTGCCGGCGCAGATAATGATTTTTATGTACGAATGCTGGCCGGGGCCGATGCCGCCTGGTCATTGTATATTGGTATATACCACAGCAATCCGCGCGCTGCACACTTTTTTTATCAACTGGTCAAACTCACCATAAAGGCGTACAGGGACCGGCCGCAGGTACTAAAGGAGCAGGACCTTGACAAAATGGCCGCCGGAGATTGGTTTTTGGGTAACGACATCACCGGCATGAGCCTGTATGTGGACCGTTTTTGCGGAAACCTGAAAACGCTTTCCACTAAACTGGGCTATCTTGAAAACCTGGGCATAAACCTGCTGCACCTGATGCCGATATTTGAAAGCCCTGCCGGCGAAAGCGATGGCGGTTATGCCGTCTCGAACTTCCGGAAAGTTGATGCACGGTTTGGGTCGGTTAAAGATCTTCAAAAGTTACAGGAACATTTGGGTAAAAAGAAAATGTACCTGATGCTGGATATTGTGCTTAACCACACTTCACACCGGCATGAATGGGCTGTAAAAGCAAAAGAAGGTGATAAAGATTACCAGGATTTTTTCTACATGTTTAGTGACCGGGAGATCCCGGATCAATATGAAAGAACTTTGCCCGAGATTTTCCCGCAAGCAGCTCCCGGTAACTTTACTTATATCCCCGAATGTAAAAAATGGGTAATGACGGTTTTTCACGATTACCAGTGGGACCTTAATTACGCTAACCCGGCTGTTTTGCTGGCCATGCTTGATAATGTGTTTTTCTATGCCAACCTTGGGGTGGATATTTTACGCATCGACGCACCTGCATTCATTTGGAAACAGATCGGTACGCTGAGTATGAACCTTCCGCAGGTGCACACCTTGCTGCGGCTAATAAAACTATTTATCTCGGTGGCCACACCGGGTATGGCGCTATTGGGCGAAGCTATCGTTGAGCCAAAAGAGATCATTAAGTATTTCGGTACCGGTGCGTTTGCGGCAAAAGAATGCGACTTTGCTTACAATGCTACGCAGATGGCCTTGCAATGGGACATGCTGGCAACCGGCGATACCAGGGTGATGCTTTCCTCGCAGCACGAACTGTTGCAAAAGCCGGCGGGTACCTCATGGATCACTTACACGCGATGCCACGACGATATCGGCCTTGGATTTGATGACCAGATGATCCGCAACGCCGGGTTTGACCCATGGGAGCACCGGAAGTTTTTAAAGGAGTACTACTCGGGCAAATTTCACGGCAGCCAGGCTACCGGCGCCTTGTTTGGTTTTAATCCTAAAACCGGCGACGCACGCATCAGCGGCACACTTGCATCGCTTTGCGGGCTGGAAAAGGCACTTAAAGAAAATGATGAACAGGCCATTGAAACGGCTGTAAAAAAGATACTGCTCATGCAGGCGCACAGCATTTTCCTCGGTGGCATACCGATGCTGTTTTATGGTGACGAGGCCGGTTACACCAATGATTATTCGTACCTGGAGGACGTGGCTAAAAGCTACGACAACCGCTGGATGCACCGGCCGGTGATAGACTGGGAAAAGAATAAGCGTGTTAACGAAGCGGGCACCGTTGAAAACAGCGTATTTGCCGGCACCCGACGGCTAATCAGTATCCGCAGGATGCTGCCTGAAGTTGCCGATCACAAAAACCTAACCTGGATAAACTGCAATAATAACCACATTGCCGCCTACCTCAGGAATAATGGGAGCAAGCAACTTTATGGCGTTTACAACTTCAGCACGGAAAAGGTTGTTGTACCGGTCGCTCCATTTAAAGTAGCTGCCCGCAACACGGGCGATTTTTATGACTATTGGTCAGAAAAGAGTGTTTCCACCGGAAAACAGGGGCACCTGGCTATTGATGCTTATAGCTTCCTGTTGCTGAAGCCGGAGTATTGACTTACAAGAAAGCAGGCAACAACAAAAGCACAATTGGTTATCTGATAATATCGTTAATCGGTTTAGTTTCCCTAAAATCGGCCAATTGTAAATTTTTGAATTCAGCTACATTTTTAAGATTTCCGTTGGATATTATCCTAAATTTGACACTCAAAACAAAACACTGAAATATGGCAAATGTGATATCAGAAGGCCCCACCCCGAACGACTCAGCGAAGTGTCCGTTCCTTGGTGGCGCGCTGAAAAAAAGCGCAGGCAGCGGCACCCGCAACCGTGACTGGTGGCCCAATCAATTAAAATTAAACATCCTCCGTCAAAACTCTTCGCTGTCCGATCCAATGGGCGAGGGTTTCAATTATGCCGAGGAATTCAAGAGCCTTGACCTGGATGCGGTAAAACAAGACATCTTTGATTTGATGACCACCTCGCAGGACTGGTGGCCGGCCGATTACGGTCACTACGGGCCGTTCTTCATCCGGATGGCCTGGCACAGTGCGGGTACTTACCGTATCGCCGACGGTCGCGGCGGTGCGGGTTTTGGCACCCAGCGTTTTGCACCGCTGAACAGCTGGCCGGATAATGCGAACCTCGACAAGGCGCGCTTGCTGCTGTGGCCGATAAAAAAGAAATACGGCAAAAAACTTTCATGGGCCGACTTAATGATCCTTACCGGCAACTGCGCCCTGGAGTCGATGGGTTTAAAAACCTTTGGCTTTGGCGGCGGACGTGCCGATGTTTGGGAACCGGGAGAGGATATCTACTGGGGCGCCGAAACGACCTGGTTGGGAGACAACCGCTACACCGGCGACCGCGAACTGGAGAACCCGCTTGGCGCTGTTCAGATGGGTTTGATCTATGTAAACCCGCAAGGCCCCAACGGCCATCCTGACCCTGCTGCGTCAGCCCGCGATATCCGCGAGACCTTCGGTCGCATGGCGATGAACGACGAAGAAACCGTCGCGCTGATTGCCGGCGGGCATACCTTCGGCAAAACACATGGCGCTGCTGATGCCGACAAATATGTTGGCAGGGAGCCTGCTGCTGCAACGATAGAGGAACAAAGCCTCGGCTGGAAAAACTCCTACGGTACCGGTAACTCAGGCGACACCATCACCAGCGGGCTGGAAGGCGCATGGACCACCACGCCGGCCAAATGGAGCAACAATTACTTTGAGAACCTTTTCGGCTACGAATGGGAACTGACCAAAAGCCCTGCCGGCGCCTTCCAGTGGAAACCCAAGGGTGGCGCAGGCGCTGACACCGTACCTGATGCGCACGATCCGGCAAAACATCATGCACCAACCATGCTGACTACCGACCTTGCGTTACGCGTTGATCCGGCCTATGAAAAGATATCGAGATACTTTCACGAGAACCCGGATCATTTTGCAGACGCCTTTGCACGTGCCTGGTTTAAGCTCACACACCGTGATATGGGCCCGCGTGCCCGCTACCTGGGCCCTGAAGTACCAGCTGAAGAACTGATCTGGCAGGATCCAGCTCCGGCCCGTACGTATGAACTGATCGACGAGGAGGATATCGCCAATTTGCAGGGTAAAATACTTGCTTCAGGCCTTAGCGTATCTGAGTTGGTATCAACCGCATGGGCGTCGGCATCCACCTTCCGCGGCTCCGATAAACGCGGCGGCGCAAACGGCGCACGCATTCGTTTGGCCCCGCAAAAGGATTGGGAAGCGAACAACCCTGCCCAGCTGGCTAAGGTTTTGGCTGCGCTTGAGGGCATCCAAAAAGAATTCAACGGTGCACAGGCCGGCGGCAAGCAGGTTTCGCTGGCTGACCTGATCGTTTTGGGCGGCATAACCGGCGTTGAGCAGGCTGCAAAAAATGCGGGCTATGACGTGAAAGCGCCTTTTACGCCGGGACGTACCGATGCCTCGCAGGAGCAAACCGACGTGGAATCATTCGCCGTGCTGGAGCCGGGTGCAGATGGGTTCCGCAATTATTTCAATACCGAACGCGCTGCATCGGCAGAGGAAATGCTGATCGACAAAGCACAGCTGTTAACGCTGACCGCACCCGAATTAACCGTTTTGGTTGGCGGGCTGCGTGTGCTGGATACCAATTTCGATCATTCGCAGCATGGCGTTTTCACCAAACGCCCCGGTGTACTTAGCAACGACTTTTTTGTAAACCTGCTCGATTTGGGCACCACCTGGACGGCCACTTCCGATGCCGGCAAAATATTTGCGGGTTCCGACCGTGCCAGCGGCGAAATCAAATGGACCGGTACCCGGGTTGACCTCATCTTCGGCTCCAACTCCGAGCTGCGGGCAATTGCTGAAGTATATGCTTGCGAAGATTCGGCAGACAAATTTGTACATGACTTTGTTGCCGCATGGGCCAAAGTGATGGACCTGGATAGGTTTGATTTGAATTGAGTTAAGTGTAAATTATAATATGAAAAGGCGGTTCGGTGACGGGCCGCCTTTTTTTGTTTAGAAACTGTTTAGAAACGATTCAGCGTATCGCTATTGGCCTTCATTATTAACTGTTGCGTTCGATACACCTCACGCTACAGGTGAAACAGTGCGAAACAAAGTGAAACAGCATTGATTATTAACCATTTAACTGCTGACAATATTTTGTCAGTGACACAATCGTGTCACCACTTTTCTGTTTCCAGGCAAAATTTTGATGTTGTGCCAGTGCGCCGTTGATGGCTTACATTTCTTTCAAACAGTCCTTTAGATATTAAGCCATACCGTATGTTCCGTCTACGAGTGTTTACCTTTACTTAGTCCTCTATTGCCTCAATACCTTGTTCCTTAGCTTTGGCTACGCCGTCTTTCATTGCATTCACTTGTTCTGGTGAGTGTCCCTGCCATACAGTAACCTCGCCTATAACCTTAAAAGGATCTTTTGAGCGGTATGACATTGTTGGATTACCCGGGAATTTTTTGTCGGTTAAATTGGGGTCATTCTCAATCGGGCCGGTTGCCTCTACCAAATATATTCGTTCACGCCCTTCGCCTAAAGCAAGTTCGGCGCCCCAAATCGCAGCGTTTAGGGTTGCGGTGAGATAGATATATTTCGCTTTGTTTCCTTTACCAAAGTTTGAATTGATACCCGTTTGGATAAAGTCGCCAATCTTTAGGTCAGCCTTTGTGCCGTGGAAGAAAGTCTGAGAAAAAGGGCTTGCTATGGGCTCATTCAATTTGTTTTCGCTTTTGTTTGTTTCCATTGCGGTTATATTATTTGAATTGCTTTACTAAAAGGCTTATTAGAAAGATGTATACTACATAAGCGGCACGTGACATCCAACCCGTCCGACCGTTCCAATCCATACGATACCCCAAACCGGACGGACACTCCCTAAACATAGCTTCTGTTGACAAAATACATAAAAATAAATGTCGGAAAACAAAAAAGGCCCTACGATTTCTCGTAAAGCCTTCATTTTGGTGGAGAATATCGGAGTCGAACCGATGACCTCTTGCATGCCATGCAAACGCTCTAGCCAGCTGAGCTAATCCCCCTTTTATTTGGAAGCGGCTGCAAAACTAATAAAAAGTTTGAAAAACACAATCAACCTAATCAACTCAATATTACTTAATCAACCTCCTGCTACCTGTACTTTTCCCACCAGCCTGAAATATATGCTTTGGTAACTTCAACCGGTTCGCCGGGGATGGGTGCAAAAAGCTGTAGGCCGTCTTCTTTGGCGTACGTTAGCAATCGTTCAATGGGTTCGTACCAGGCATGCGGGGCCAGGTTAAAGGTGCCCCAATGGATGGGCATCATTAGTTTACCTTTTAGGGCAAGGTGCGCATTGGCGGCATTGCGTGGCCCCATGTGGATGTCGGGCCAGTATTTGCCGTAGGCGCCGATCTCGAGCATCGTCAGGTGAAAAGGGCCGAAGGTATCGCCAATATCTTTAAAACCATCCCACCAGCCGGAATCGGCGCCGAAAAAGATATTGTGCTTTGTGCCCTTGATCACAAATGACGACCAAAGTGTTTCGTTGCGGCCGATGATGCCCCTGCCGCTGAAATGCCTTGCCGGCGTAGCGGTGATGACGCAATTGTTGCCCAGCATCACGCTGTCGCCCCAGTCCATTTCGCTGATAAAGTTTTCCGGCATGCCCCATTTTTGCAGGTGGCGGCCAACGCCAAGCGAACAATAAAAGGGTATCGACTTATCCGCGAAATATTTCATCGTGGCTTTATCCAAATGATCGTAATGATCGTGCGAAATAATTACCGCATCCAGCGGCGGCAATTCTGTAAGTGCCAGCGGAGGTTCGAAAAACCGCTTCGGCCCCATAAAAGGCAGGAATGAGGCGCGTTCGCTCCAAACCGGGTCGGTAAGTATCCGTTTTCCGTCGATCTCTATCAGCAGGCTCGAATGCCCTATCCACGTGACTCTAAGCCCTGTTTTTGGCGCTTTATTGTAAACGGAGGTATCCGTTTTAAATGGCCCAATGGGGGTTTTAGGCGTATTCTCCGCAGAATTCTTGATGTATTCTTTTAGTATCGGGATGATCTTATCAAATCCGGCTTCGTCGGTCGGAATTGGGTTGAGGAACTTATTTCCACGCTTGGCAGCGCCGGTGAACACCTTTGAAGACTTGGTTTTAACCGCGTCATTGTTATCAGCAAAATTCATTTTATTGTTTGTTACGGCAAACGCGATTTTAATAAATGTTTAGCACCGCCCGCACCCGATAAACGTTAAAGTTACCCTGTCGGATGTACCCGGCCCTATTTTTTCAAAAATATAACAGAAGCCCTGCAAAAATCGTGCAAGGCTGGCGGCAAAAATGATTCTGTATAAGGCTGCGATGAGCCGAAGGTATGGTCAGCGCGTGGAATAACCAAAAGTTCGGCATTGGGCTGCGCGGCTTTAAGGTCCCCGGCACATTGCAATGGAACAGTCGGGTCGGCATCGCCGTGAACGATTAGCCAGGGTTGTTTTACCGCTTTAGCTTTGGCAATAATATCCAGGCGCCCGGGATTTTTATCCAAATCCTGCAATAGACTAACCTTTAAAGGCAATTCCTGCCCGGTGCGTTTATTGAGTACATAAGTTATGCCCTGCAACCGCCATTGTTCTTCAATCTTAGCCGACCACAAATTATGGAAACTGGAAATTGCCGCCATGGTAACCAGCTTTTTTACGCGGTCGTCTTCCGCAGCTTCTACAATGCTTATTCCCCCACCCATGCTATGGCCAATCAAATAAACCCAGAGTTCGGTTGGCATCCCTGAACCCCCGCAGGCAAAATCGATCACCGCTTTGAGGTCGTTCAGCTCTATCGTAAAAGTGTTATCTGCAAAGGCGATCAGGTCGGCAAAATCGATTGGATTAGCTACCGTTGTGCCATTGTGTGAAAAGTTGAACTTTAAAAACCGGAAGCCATTCTCGGCAAAAAAATGAGCGACCAGGTTATGCGAGCCCCAGTCCTTAAAGCCTTTAAAGCCATGCGCAAATATTACCAGTGGCGCATTTTTAAGGGCATCGTCAAAGGTTAAATCCATCAGCATGCCGCGTCCTTTGGAACCGGGTATATTAAAATATTGTTTTTTGATCATGATTGAAAATCCACCTCCGTTTCAATAATATCCGACTTTTTTACAACTACCGTATTCGCCCACAAATCACCAATCCGCTGATATTTTGGCGTGTTATTAATGCAAATCAAAGCGGGGATTCCGTAAGGAATAATATCGAAAAAATCGACTGTCCTGCGTTTAAATACATCCGCCAATGTTATCTTTTCACCGTTTGATTTCACTACGATTAGCCCGCAAATATCATGGCCAGGCGTTGCACCGTTAATGGCTTCGGTGCCCATAAAGTACAGGAACCAGAAAATAAAAATCGGCAGCGCCGGCATTCCCTGAACCTCATAACCGCCGGCGCCATTTTTTGTACCAAAACAATAAACGTAAAGCCAAAATACAATGACATAGATCGTGTAGTCAATCAAAGTGGCGAAAATGCGCAGTTTTATATACTTTTTATATTCAACCTGATGAAGCTTCATTGACGAAATTATTTTTCCAGGTAATATTAAACAATTTTCCGCCCCCATTCGCCATCCGAATACCACCATGCCCACCAAATCAGCAAAGGCTGTAGTATTACTAACCTGATCCAAGCTAATACTGGCGGTATTGTTGACCCTCCCACCCTACAAGGTGCATGCATAACCATCTCCATATGCACCGGTATAAATGCGATGAGCATAAATACAATTCCCCATGCAGCAAATTCGCGGATTTTGGCAAAAATGAGCAAAATAGCAAAACTGATCTCACAGCAACCGGCTATTACATTCAACATTTCAGGATGGGGCAAATAAGGCGGTATAATTTGTATGTAAAAAGCCGGTATGCGAAAATGGTTTGCACCAGCCGCCAGGTAGCCGATGATGAGCAGCACAAGACTTACTTTTTTAAGTTTTATCACTTTTAAAGATATAATATTTTACATTGGGCAGCGAAAACAAAATTTAACATATACCAGCCAGTTTGCATCGCAATTTATAACCATTCTAAATGCGATGGTATGACAAAGGGTTGACATTGAGTTGTCGCAAAGCTGTTACTTTTGTTGGGTCAAAATTTAAACTACGTTGAAGTATCTAAAGGTAATCGCTTTTACGCATAAGCATATCGAGCTGAAGGAGTTGGGGAAGTTGGTGATTTGCCAGGAAAATCTGACCGATAAGCTGCATAAGGTTAAATTACAGTTTGGTATTTCGGAGATATTTTATTTGGCTACCTGTAACCGGGTGGAGTTTGTGATGATGACCGCGCAAACCGTTGACAAACAGTTTGCCCGCGAATTTATGCATGCGCTGAATATCGGCCTTTGCCCGGTTTCAACGTCTGTATTCCTCGAAGCCGCTTCGATTTACGAAGACCAGGACGCCCTGGACCACCTGCTGCGTACCTCCTGTTCGCTGGAAAGTATGATCGTTGGCGAAAAAGAGATATTGCCGCAGCTGCGCAAAGCCTACGAAAACTGCCGCGAGGCTGGCCTTACCGGCGACGGCCTGCGCATGTTTATGAATTGCATCGTAAAAACAGCCAAGGAAGTTTACACCCATACCAATATTTCAAAGAACCCCATTTCGGTCGTCTCGCTGGCGTACCGCAAGCTGCGGGATGTGAAGCTGGGTACCAATGCGCGTGTGTTGATCATCGGCGCGGGGGAAACAAACCGCAACATTTCGAAATACCTGCAAAAGCATAAGTTTACCAACTTCGCGGTGTTTAACCGCACGCTTTCCAAAGCAAAAGAGCTGGCTGCCGACCTCGACGGCGAAGCTTACGACCTGGAAGCGTTAAAAACATATAAAAAAGGCTTCGACGCCATCATTACCTGCACCTCTTCAACCGAACCGATTATCACCACCGAACTTTACGCCAGCCTGCTCAGCGGCGAAAACACTAAAAAAACCATCGTCGATCTTGCCATACCAAACGATACTGCACCTGACGTACTGAACAACTTCCAGGTAAATTATATCGAGGTGCAATCCCTAAAGGAAGTGGCCAAACGCAACCTGCAGGAGCGCTACGATGAACTTACCCACGCCGAAAACATCATCAGCCAAAATATTTCCGCTTTTATTGTCGAACTGAAACAGCGCCGCATCGAAGTGGCCATGCGCCAGGTGCCCGAAAAAATCAAGGAAATTCGCAATATGGCCATCAACTCCGTTTTCGCCGAAGAAGTACAGGGGATGGACCAGCAATCCCGCGATGTACTGGAAAAAGTGATCAACTACATGGAAAAGAAATATATCAGTGTGCCCATGATCATGGCTAAGGATATATTGATCAATAATTAAGTTCCGCCAAAGCGTTTTTATCTAATTCATTGCGCGGGCATACCCGGTTGCTACCCCGGTAGTATTGCCGGTCGACTTTTGCTGTAAAATATCCCTCACTGCGTCTTCCACTTTTGGAAAAGCAAAACTGAACCCAGATCCAAGCAAACGCTTTGGTAAAACCCAGCGGCTTTTCAGTATCAATTCGGTTTCGGTACGGATAAATGCCGAGCCTATCTCGAGCAGCCATTTGGGTGCGGGCAGGCCTATCGGACAGCCCCCGGCCTTGCGGATGATCCGCATCAGTTCTGCATTCTTTACCGGCTCCGGCGCGGTACAGTTAAAAATGCCTTCCAGTTCCGGGTGGTCGGCAAACCATTCGGTGCAACGCGCGGCATCCAGCTCGTGCACCCAGCTCACATATTGCTGCCCGTTGCCCTGCTTGCCACCCATCCCCATTTTTACCAGGTTAAGCAACCGCGGAAAAACACTGTCGCTGTGTCCCAGCACAATACCCATGCGCAGCGCAATTTTGCGTGTTTTGGGTGTGTCGTATTTGTTAAAAGCATATTCCCAGGCCTCGCAAACATCTACCGAAAAGCCTTCGCCGTGCTCGCCGTTGTCTTCGTCCTGCGGGCGGTCCTCCGCATGGCGGTAAATGGTAGCCGAGCCCAGGTTGATCCAGAGTTCTGGTGGTTCAACCAAATCGCGGATCACCTCACCTAACAGTTCCGTCGGCTGCAGCCTTGAGCTAAATATCTCCGCCTTATTTTTCTCCGTATAGCGGCAATTCACATTCTTACCGCACAAGTTGATCAGCATATCTGCATTCACCAGCTCGGCCGCCCATTTGCCCCGGGTTTTGCCGTCCCAAAGCACCGTCCGAACGTTGCGCTCCTGCAGCTTTTCGTGCCGGCTCAGTATCACAATTTCGGCAGCTTTATTGCTGTAATAATCTGTTAAAACCCTGCCCAGGTAACCATTACCTCCCGCAAGGACTATCTTTTTGTATTTCATACTTACCTCCCTGTCATTTCGACCAACGGGAGAAATCTTGTACACCTAACATTATCGCCTGCATAGTTCGGATGCATGGCGTTCAAGATTTCTCCCTCGTACCTCGGTTCGAAATGACATTTTTTTATTTTAATAGAATCCACACCAACAACCCCACCCTATACAATACCCATGTAACCGTCAACACCCAACCCAGGCCCATCAGCCCGGTGCGGCGAATGTGTTCCAAAAACATCAGCCCCGCTACGCCCAAAAAATACAGCGGGAACACCACCGGCGGCAGCTCAACCGAATGTGCCAGGCCCAGCATCAGCAAAAGCAACAGGCTGCCAGCGAACGAAATGGTCATCATATTGCCCAGGTAGTTCCACAGTTTTTCGCGCGCAAAGGTGCTAATTACCAGGCCCTGGAAGATGATCTGTCCCCCGCATATAAAATATTCACGCCAGGGCCCTCCTAACGGTAAAAAGCCGGTCAGCAAATGCGCATAGGCCGTAAGAATGCAGCCCGTACCCAGCCAGGTAAACAGCAGATATGCGATGCGGTAATGCAGCTTGAAAGACGGCTGATACGGATAAGCGCCCTCCCTTTTCCCCGGAGGGATAATTACCCGGCGGTTATAAGATATAAAAGCATAAACTTTACTCATCAACCATGCAAATGGCCGAAATCTGAACAGCGGGCCAAACACCGGCAAGGCATTCCCGATCACCTTGAACAAGCTTTCCACACCATAAGTCACCTCGCCGTTTTGGGTGTTCACCAGGGCGATCTCGTTAACCGCCCGCTGCCTGTCGATTACCGGGCAAACGGCTTCCATTTCAGTTTGATAAGCTGCGCGCCCTTCCTCGCCCAGCATGCCGCTGGTAACAAAAGCCTGTGTATAAACCCGGCACATAGGGCACTCCGCGTCGAAAAGGATCTTATGGTCTTTCAATGTTTTCATATTTTCAATCATTAATGAAACATGGGTTTAAAAAATTTACCGGTTTGCTCCCGGCACGTGTAAAAGGTATTTAAACCTTTTACGATACAAATATAAGCGTTGTTTTTTAACTTTCAATATTTATTGAAAGTTTTTCTATTAATATTCCGACGGTTTATCATGCGGCCCGCCCGCCCCCTGTTGCAAGAACAACCACGTCCCCCAACAAAATCTTAAAATAAATTATGGAAACCTTCCCATGCCTGCATCTTAATGACAAAAAACATATAGTTTTTCAATAAATGAACGTTATTTGTTAACCCGTTAACCTCAACAATATGCACGCAGCCTTTTCGTCCGTAAAAAAACACCTGTGTATCATCATCCTCTTGTTTGGCTTTTTAACGGCCCGCGCCCAGGTAATGTACGACAACATTGTCTTCCGCATTGATTCGTTCGCCAATATCGGCCTGCCAAAGTCCGCGTTAAAAGAAGTGGAAAAACTGGACAGCCTGGCGCGTAAAAATAATGATGCGGCGCAGCAGGTCAGAGCTGCTGTCTACAGGATGACGTTCCAATCCTTCCTGGAAGAAAACGCTTTGGATGCCATCATTGGCCAGCTAAAGAAAGATATTGATAAAGCCAATTACCCGGTAAAGCCGGTTTTACAATCCCTGCTGGCACAGATGTACTGGCAGTATTACCAGCAAAACCGCTACCAGTTTAGCCAGCGCACCCGGCAGGTGGTACCCGATAGTGATTTTAACCTTTGGGACCTGCACACCATCATCAGCCAAACAGCGCATTTGTATGATCTGTCCCTGGCTGATGCAGCCAAAGAACAAAACACACCCATCAGCGTGATGGACGGTGTGTTGGAGGGCGACAGCACCACCCGTTACCTGCGCCCAACTTTATACGATCTGTTAATACAGCGCGCATTGGAGTTTTTTGCAAATAGCGAAACTTCGCTACCGCAGCCAAAGTTGCCGTTTTCCTTAAGCGATAGAAGGTTTTTCGGGGATATCGACGTCTTTGCCAATCTTGTAATCAAACCCCGCGATACTGCATCCATTGAATACAAAGCCATTTTGCTTTTACAACAAGGCGCAGCTTTTCACCTTTCGCATCACGACAAGGAGGCTTTGGCCGACCTGGAACTTCAGCGGCTGAAATTTTTGTACGATCGCTCGAATGTTGCCAATAAGGATTCACTTTATATAGGAGCCCTTGACAAAGTTGCCAAAAGTGTCTCTTCAAAATCCATCTGTGCGGATGTATGGGTCACCGAGGGGCAATACTATCAGGGGATTGACAGTTTGGTGATAGCGCACAATTTATTCGAAAGAGCAGCCAACAACTGGCCAAAAAGCATCGGCGGCAGCAACGCAGCTACACTTGCACATCAAATGGAGCAACCTGAACTTTCGGCCAAAGTCGAAAATCTTAACATTCCGGGAAAGCCGCTCCTCGCCCTCTTATCCTACAAAAATGTCAATTCCGCAAACGTCGAAATATACAAGTTACCGGAGGCTTCATTCGAAAAGTTTGTTAATAATCAATATGATCCAAAAAATCTCGGCTTTTTAAAAAGGATGAACCCCGTGCACCGTGACAAGTTAAATTGGGATACAATAAGAGACTACGCGACGCATACCCTTGAATTTAAAATCGATCCCCTTGCTTCGGGGAACTATGTATTGTTGCTAACCGGTACTCAACGGCGGGACTCAATCACTATAGTAGCCAATTTTAAGGTCAGCCAGTTGGCCTATCTGACAAGAGAAAATCCGGACGGGGCCCTGAACTTGATAGTTACCGACAGGGGATCGGGGCGGCCGCTCGGAGCGGTTAAAGTTGAGGTGAAAGGCCAAGTCTTAATGCCCGGCAGACGATATATTACAAAAGATACCGTAATTCATGGGGTGACCGGCCCCGATGGAATATTCGCGCAACCGAATAAAATAAACAACAGTTTGTCGATAAAACTGGTAATGGGCAAAGACACGCTCACCGAAATGGGCGTGTCTGCCGATGGGGCGCAATTTGATGCGGACGACGGACCGGAAAACAAAACCATCCTGTTTAGCGACCGTCAGATCTATCGCCCGGGCCAAACTATTTATTTCAATGCGCTTGAGCTGCAAACTTTTAATGGCAAAAGCAAAATATTAACTAACAGGGACCTAACTGTAGAGCTGAAAGACGCAAATAATAAGCAGCTGGCAACCCTCTCACTAAAAACGAATGAATATGGTACAGCGGCTGGCAATTTTATTGTCCCGCTAAGCATTCTGGGCGGAAACTTTACTTTGGAAACGGACGATGGTTCATTGGGTGTGAAAGTAGAAGAATACAAACGCCCCAGTTTCCAGGTCGAGTTTCTGCCGGTTCACGACAGCTATAAGCTAAATGATTCTGTGCTGGTAAAAGGAAAGGTTACTGCGTTCTCTGGTTATGGTATTTCCCAGGCAAGAGTGTCCTATCATATCGTCCGCACTGTTAGTTATGTTTACGATGAAAATATGATACATCGGGGAAGGTTGATCAACAGACCTTATACATCCCACAACGGCGAAGACGAGATCAAATCAGACACTGTTATTACGGATAACGAGGGCAATTTTCGTATATCTTTCAAAGCAATGCCTGACGATGCAAACCGATCGGCTATAACGGCAGTATTTAATTTTAACGTGGCCGCTGATGTTACGGACGAGAGCGGCGAAACACAATCGGGTGAAGAAGACGTCAAAGTTGCCAACCAAAGCATTAATATAACGGGAAACATTCCCTTTCGTATTCTTTCACAGCCGAAAGATTCAATCCTTATCCCGCTCAGTATTGAGAACCTCAACGGTCAGCAATTAAAGGGGAAAATAAAAGTAGCGGCATGGGCCTTAAAAGACGCGGGCATCGTTTTTAAAAACAGAGTGTGGGAAATCCCGGAAAAACAGGCGGAAAATAATGATGACTTTAGAAACGACTTTCCTGACTATGCCTTCGGGAAAGAGGATTTAACTACCGAATGGCCCGTTGCCGGAAAAGTGCTTGACGGCGAATACGACTCTGATACCGCAAAAGCGGCGATTGTTGATCTGACAGTGCTTATGAATCAACCATCAGGCCAGTACCGGATTAGTATAAGCGCCCGGACCGAAAAAGGCGACACCATATCGGAAACGCGCTATATCAATGTGGTTAATAAGATGCCCAAACCACTTTTTTTTCAGGATTGGGAATTGCCGGAGTTTAATATAGTGAAAGCCGGTGATTCTGCATCGTTTTTTGTGGGAATAAACCGTCGCATCAATGTACGGGTAGAACAGTACAATGGCCCGCGCCTCGTTTCATCCAAATGGATGGCGATAGATACGGGGGTAAAGCGCATAACCATTCCCGTAGCGGATACCGATAAGGACGTGGCAGTACAGTTTACTATGACATATCAAAACCGAGTTTATTCCAATTATGAAAAAATATACCTTGAGCGGCCATCAAAAGAATTGCAGCTTCGTTTTATTACCTTCCGGGATAAACTACAGCCGGGCCAAAAAGAACAATGGAAGCTACAGCTTAAATCACCCAACGACAAAAAACCGGTGGCTGAAATACTGGCTGATTTGTATGATGCTTCGCTTGATAGGATTACGGACGC
>Ga0302140_10000724_pt1 | contig 43128 bp, 32 predicted proteins | sample I_Bog_E1_1_FD_202095 | JGI IMG/M metagenome (GOLD analysis project Ga0302140, IMG submission 202095) | Peat permafrost microbial communities from Stordalen Mire near Abisko, Sweden - I_Bog_E1_1 | ecosystem: Environmental > Terrestrial > Soil > Wetlands > Peat | place: Sweden: Abisko, Stordalen...
CGGTCCTTACGGGAACAGTTCGAAAGCGTACGCGGCCGCTTCAGATTTGAGGTAGCCGGGGTTCTCAGCTCGCCAGCCCGACTGTGCAAAATGATACACCCATCCGCAAGAGCCAGGGCGGATTTTTTGCAGGTTTTCTTGCTGATTGACGCACGCGCGGCCGCTCTGCGAGGCTTGTTTCCATGGAATACAAAGGGAAGGTGGAGTATGCGCAGGAGCGGAAGATGCGCACGCGGAACACGCGCGTCTACCGGCTGGCGCATTGGCCGATATGGATCTGGGTCTTCTTTCTGGCGCCGGGACCGCTGACATTCTCGCTCTTCGCGCATGGCTTCAGCGTGGGCAACTCGCTGTGGCTGGGATTGGTGCTGGCGGGGACGGGCGCGGCTGCTTTGCGCGGGCGGCTGCCTGGCTCGGAGCCTGCCCCCTACATCCTGCGCTTCGATGAGGACAAGCCGAATCCGCTCTACCGGCGCGTCTGCTACACCTTTGCGTGGAATGCCGTGCTGAACTACCTGCTGCTGAATCTGGCAGGCCTTTTAATCGCCGCGGTAACCGGCACGTGGCGCATGAAGCAGATTTACTACTATGCCTACCTGCCGCTGGCCGCGCTGATTCTGCTGCTGGGGGCCCTGGGCAAGCTGCCGCGCGTGGAACCCTCAACGAAGCAGGAAGGCACCCACAGGCGGTACTTCTACGGCTCGGTGTGGGCGGTGACGGCGGCGCAGACGCTGCTGCTGGTGCTGTGGAAGCTGCTGCCGCTGGATGGCGCAATGAATTGGGTCAAGCTGGGGGCCTTTGCCGGGGCGCTCGGGCTGATGGGCTGGATTGCTTCGCGCGGATTGCTGCCGCGGACGCGGCCGATTCTGCCGGGGGAGCAGATGGTGGCGGACTGAGCACCTGCGGCCACCTGCGGTGGGGCGGACGCTCGCTATTCGCTCGCAGGAGGTTCATGGTTTCCCACCCATTCGCAAAGGACGCGAATGGATGGGGCACCCAGGTTTGTTGGCCTTCTCGGATTTGTTTGTCTCCCCGCTGATCGACTACTATTGGCCGTGGTATTTCGGCGGGGAGTTTGCCCGCTGTTGGAGCCCTATCCATGCGCCGTACCCTGACTCTGTTCTCCGCAACGCTGCTCGCTGCTGCCACGTTTGCCGCCATCGTCCTCCAGCCTCAGGCCGCTGGCCAGAGCGCCGCGCCGGTTGCTGTTCCGGCGCGTGCGTCCCACCCAAGCGCGCCCTATAAGAATCCGCATCTTCCCGCGGACAAGCGGGTGGCCGACCTGCTGAAACGCATGACGCCCGAAGAGAAGGCGTCGATGCTTGCCGGCTCGGGGTGGATGGAATCCATGCCCATCCCGCGGCTGGGGATTCCGGCGATCAAGATGGCCGACGGTCCGCTGGGTGTGCGCTCCTGGGCGGGCAGCTCGGCGATCACCGGCATTCCCGGCTCGCCGCTGAAGGTGCTCTTTACCAGTTTTCCGGCGGGCGTGGCCATGGCTGCCACCTGGGATCCGGAGTTGGTGCAGCGCGAGGGCCAGGCCATCGGGCAAGAGGTGAAGGCGCTGGGCCGGGATATGATCCTGGGGCCGACGGTGAACATCAACCGCGTGCCCCTGTGGGGGCGCAACTTTGAGGGCTACGGCGAGGACCCCTACCTGGCCGCGCGGCTGGGAGTGGCTTACGTCAAGGGCGTGCAGAGCGAAGGCGTGATCCCCTCGGTCAAGCACTTCGACGCCAACAACGAGGAGTTCGAGCGCCACCGCATCGACGAGCAGATCGACGCGCGCACCCTGCACGAGATCTATCTGCCCGCCTTCAAAGCCGCTATCCAGGAAGGCGGCGCATGGACCGTTATGTCCGCCTATAACCTGGTCAACGGCGTGCATTGCGCGGAGAGCACGGCGCTGCTGACGGACGTTCTGAAGAAGGAGTTCGACTTCAAGGGCTTTGTGGTTTCCGACTGGGGCAGCACCTACTCGACGGCCGCGACGGTGAACGCCGGCATGGACCTGGAGATGCCGGGAGGGCCGCCGATGCAAGCGTGGTTCGCCCTGCCCGGGACTCGGGCCGCGGGCAACGGCGCCGGATGGCTGACGGCCGACAAGGTGCTCGCCGAGGTCAAGGCCGGCCACATCAGTGAGGCCACGCTCGACGACAACGTGGGCCGCATTTTGCGCGTGATCTTTCTGAGCGGCATCTTCGACCACCCACATGCCGGCGGCGGCGAGGTGAACACGCCGGCCCAGGTGGCCGTCGCGCTCCAGGGAGCCACCGAGAGCATTGTGCTGCTCAAGAACACCCGCTCCTTACTGCCGCTGAACGAGAAGAAGATTCACTCCATTGCCGTTATCGGGCCGAATGCCGTGGTGGCGCGCACCGGCGGAGGCGGCAGCTCGCTGGTGGCGCCGAAGTATGCCATATCGCCGCTGGACGGGATTCGCAAGCGAGCCGGCAGCGGGATCGAAGTGAAGTCTGCGCTCGGAGTCGGCATGGAAGGCGAAGACCCGGCGCTGGACACTGCCGAGGCGCGCGCCCGGCTGCTCAAAGAGGCTGTGGATGCCGCGGCTCACGCCGATGTGGCCGTGGTGGTTGTGGGCCGGTACGAAAAGATCGAGCGCGAGGACTTCGACGTGAAGACCATGGACCTGCCAGCCGGGCAGGATGAGCTGATCGCGGCGGTTGAGCAGGCAAATCCGCGCACCATCGTGGTGCTGAACACCGGCGACCCGGTGACCATGACGCGATGGATCGACAAGACGCAGGCCCTGGTGGATATGTGGTATGGCGGCCAGGAAGGCGGCGCGGCGCTGGCCGCGATCCTTTTCGGCGACGCGAACCCTTCGGGCAAGCTGCCGCTCTCGCTGCCCAAGGAATTCAAGGACTCGCCGGCGGCCGCGAATTATCCTGTCTCGGGATTGGGCGCGGGCCTGAAGGTGAATTACGCAGAGGGAATTTATGTCGGCTACCGCTACTACGACACGAAGAATGTTGAGCCGCTGTTTCCCTTCGGCTTCGGGCTGAGTTATACCAGCTTCGAATACAGCGGGCTGACGGTGACGCCCTACGTCAGCGCCGGGAAAGCCGGCCTCACCGGGGCCGTCGTCAGCCTCAAGGTACGCAACACCGGCTCGCGCGCCGGCGCGGAAGTGGTGGAGCTTTATGTGCACGACGGCCACTCGAAGATCGACCGGCCGGTGCACGAACTGAAAGGCTTCCGCCGTGTGGCGCTGAAGCCGGGCGAGACGCAGACGGTGGCTTTCACGCTGGGCCGCGCTGCGCTCTCCTACTGGAGTCCGGAAAAGAAGGAGTGGACAGCCGATCCGGGAACCTTCGAGATTCAGGTGGGAGCGTCGTCGAGGGACATACGGCTGCGCGCGCCGCTGGTGCTGAAGTAGCAAGAATGCCCCGAACAAGCGCCATTTCCGGCTCCAGCATTCTCTCAGGGACTAAAGTCCATTGATTTTGCTCGCTTTATTGGCACGATTGAACAGGCTGCGGAAAAACTGAATCGAAGCCTCTGTTTTGAAAGGGCACGACTTTAGTCGTGCCGATAAAGCCCATAGAATCAATAGGGCTTTAGCCCCTGAGGGATGTTTTTGGGGGACTTTGGGGCCTTGAGTGCCCTTTTTCCGCAGCCTCTGAAGTCGTGCCCTTTCAAAGCAGGGCCTGATCGAAGGTTCCATAGGTCGCGTTCTCTGTATCAGACGGTCACCGCGCCGGCTGGTACGGCTCGACGCGCAGCATGTCGGTGAGGATGCCGCGCTCCTCCGGGGTGAGGGCGCCCTCGTAACGCGCTGAGTTGAGTACTGTCTGGCGCTGGTCGATCGGAATCTCGCGGAGGGCATGGAAAGCCTCCTTCATCATCGCCTGCCGGTCTACCGGCAGCTCGGCCCAGCGGCGGGCGGAGAGGTTGATCTGCATCCGCTCCTGGGGCGACAGATGCTCAATCATCTCGGTGCGGGCCACGCGGCGCTGCCGCTGTGCCTCGGTCAACTGGTTCACCTGATGAAGCTGCTCGATCACTCGTTGCTGCTCTTCGGAAGGGAGCCGGTGGAAGCTGGGGTCGCCGCGCAAGACCCGCTCCTGCTCCTGCACGGGAAGGTTGTGGTGCTGATTGAGCCAGTCGCCCAGGTGGCCCGGCGGCCCTTGAGCTGGCGGCGCATATCCCGGATAAGCGGGCCGGGCAAAGCCCGGACCCATATACGGCGGACCCGGATAGACCGGACGGGGCCCGGTTGGCTGGTAACCTGAGCCCAGATGCCGAGGAATGTTGCCCTGCGGCGAGCCGCGAGGTGGCTCGGGAGACCGGCTTCCGCTTTCCGGCAGCGCCACATGATATCCAGGAGCAGCGTGATACGCGGGCACAGAGTGATAGGCCGGTGCAGCGTGATAGGCCGGAGCGGAGTGATAGGCGGGAGCGGAGTGAGATGCCGGCGCGGAACTGTGCGTTGGGGGCGCGGGAGTGTGCGTTGCGGGAGCGGAAGTATGCGGCGCGGGAGCGGGGGTGGTTGTGCTGGTGTGCTGGCCGTGAGCCCAGGCCGCTGATGCACAAAGGACGACAGCCGCCGCCATCGCCGCGCGGCTTGTTGCTTTTGCCTTCTGTCTCCCGGTAAACATATCTTCCCGCCCCAGCCACTCGTAAAGGGGTTAGTTCCCGTCGTTGTTGTTGGTGGAGAGCGCCTCGAGCTGGTCAAGCAGTTGGGCGTTGCTGTCCATGGTTTGCAGGTCATGCACCGCGGCGGCGGCCTGTCCCGCGGGAACCGGCGGCTGCTCCCAATTGCTTACGCCCAGATAAGCCCCGCCGCCCACCAGCAGCGCAATGGTCAGCGCCATCGCCGCCAGCGGACGAACATGGGTCGCAGGCCCATAGATAAAGCTGGCGCGCAGTCGCGCGAACCAGCCGGCCGGCTCGGCCTGGCGCTCTTCGCGCAGCCGCGCCTCCAGCCGGGTGAGAAAATATGGATTCGGCTCCGGGCCCTCCCAGGTATCCAGCAGAGCCATGGTCGCCCGCAGCTCATCCAGCTCCCGCCGGCAACGCTCGCACTCCTCGACGTGCATTTGAACCTTGGCAGGCGCCGCGGCTGGATCGAGCAGCAGATCCACCAGCCGCTCGCCCATCCCGGTGCAATTGTTCCTCATCCGTTCCATCATGACCACCCACTCCCCGCCGGTGTCGCCCGGCTTCTTTCCACTCAAACAAAATCCTTCAACTTCTCCCTCAACGTCTGATAAGCGCGAAAAAGCAGCGACTTGGTCGCCGACTCGCTCATCTTCAACACTTCGCCAATCTCGCGGTAGTCCATCCCCTGGTACTTGTGCATCAAAACCGCCGTCCGCTGCCGCTCCGGCAGCGCCATCACATGCGTGCGAATGGCCTTCATGCGCTCCTCGCGCAGCAGGCTCTGCTCCACCGAGGGCTCCTTGGAGGCCACATCCGGCGTCGTCCCGGTCTCTTCGTCCGGTGCGTCCAGATAAACACTCCGCGCCGCCCGCTCGTGCCGCGTATCGCGCGCGTGGTTCACCGCCAGATTGGTGGCGATCCGGTAGAGCCACGTGGTGAACCGGGCCTCGGCCCGGTAGCTCTGGCGCGAACGGTAGACGCGCAGAAACACATCCTGCGCCAATTCTTCCGCAACCGCCTGGTTGCGCACCATCCGGAAAAGGAAATGAATAATCGGCCGGTGGTACTTTCCCGCCAGGTAGTTGAATGCCGATTCGTCGCCCGCCGCCGCCCGCAGCATGATGGCCGCATCGCTCGCCGGATCCAAATCGCTGCGCACAGACGGATCCCTGTCCGGCCGCGCAACCGCCGCCGCTCCCAGAACCGGGTTGCCCAGGACCAGGGTCGCCATATCCTCTGAAACACCATCCGGGACGGAAGGTTGCGGTGAAAGGGAACTTTCCGGACTGGAATCTTCGTCCGCGGGCATCTTCGGATGCGCACCGGAGCGGCTGCCGCCCTTATTGGAGGCCGCAAGCGGGAATCCAAACCGGGAGAGGCTGGAGCCATGCGGCGCGGAAGTGCCAGGAACCGGGCAAGCCAAGCCTGGACCCTCTGAAACAGGGCCGCCCAGCCCCGGAACCGCGCACAACACCGCCTCCCCGTCGGGGGAGTAGCCGGCCGCGGATCGGATTGATGTGGACTTCCAGCGCATCAGCAGTTAGACGCAATCCCTCCCCGGCTTAGAGCAAAACCAAGGTTACTATATCCTGATTTGCTTCGTTCGAGGTCGCCGCTCTCTCCACCCCAGCGGCGAAGACCTGTCGCTGGGGACCCCGGCCTGTTGATCGCGTCGACTTGAGTGCTGTGGTTCCGGGATACATCACCCTTGGTTTTGCTGCAGCCGCAGGAATGAGCCGCAAAACTCCGCTGGTGTTACTTTAAACCGGCAGATGCCCTGCTGGCTCGGCCTTTTCTCAAACAAATCCGGATGCTACCCTGTTGATGGCGCAATCTGGCCCCGTAGCTCAGGTGGATAGAGCAGCAGTTTCCTAAAGTGGGTACATCGTTTATTATCAATAACTTACAAGAACTATATTTACCTGAAACAGACCAAAAACAACACAAACGTCAAGTTTCGGTGACCCACTGGGTGACCCGATCGCCTGTGTCCATGCGGGTTCCAACGTCGGGTCACAGTTTGGGTCACTCAGTTCAGGAAAACTGAGCAGCGCGATGTCAGCGAGCTGGCGCCAGTGTCAACTCACATTCAAGCAGTCCCAAGGTGTTTATCGAGCGATTCTTGGACGCCGGTGGTGTCGAGATTTGCCGAAGCAAAGCTGGCGTTCAGCAAGTCCTCCGGCAGCAGGTAATCCGTAAGCGTGGTTTTCTGGCCGCCTTGTTGTGATGGCAGTCGAGGGTTCAAGCTCGACCTGTGGTGGCTGCTAGCCACGGAGGGCTTGGATGGAAGCTGAGGCCGAAGTTGGGGAGGTCGTTTCTAGCCGCCGGCGGTATTGGACTGCGGAGGAGAAGCGGCGGATTGTGAAGCTGACGCTGTCGTCGAGTGAGTCGGTTGCCTCTTTGGCGCGGCGGCATGGCGTGAACGCGAACCAGGTGTTCTATTGGCGGAAGCTCTACCACGCGGGCCAACTCGGCGGGGATGGTTCGGTCGATGCTCCAGGCCTTCGCCTCCTGCCCGTATCGGTAGATTGCGAGGACTCGTCCGAGGCCGCTGTACCACTGGAAGAGCGGGACGCGCGTGAGAGCGCGGAGCAGGGATTTACCATGAACATCGAGATTCCCGGCCGGGCTCTGGTCAGCCTTGCAGGCGCCATCGATGCCGGCTTGGTTCGCGCCGTGCTCGAGAGCCTGCGCGGATGATCCCCGCCAACACGCAGATCTGGCTGGTGGCTGGGGTGACGGATATGCGCAGGGGGTTTTCGAGCTTGGGCGGCCTGGTCCAGAGCACGCTCGATAAGAGTCCTCTGTCGGGGCAAGTCTTCATTTTCAGGGGCCGCCGAGGTGACCTGGTGAAGTTGATCTGGCATGATGGCGACGGGATGTGCCTCTTCCAAAAGCGTCTCGACCGAGGCCGATTCGTATGGCCTCAGGCAACGAGCGGTGCGGTGTCGCTGACGCGCGCGCAACTGTCGATGCTGTGCGAGGGGATTGATTGGCGTCAGCCTGCGCGGACATGGCAGCCGCCGATGGCGGTGTAAGTTGACGCCGACAAGTTATTGCATTCGTAACTCACTTTCCGCGTGCAGCGATCCTTAACTCATGGCATACTGTGTGCATGATCTGCGTGCATGCGCGTCCAGACGAGATAGAGAAGATGGGCGCAACCGCATTGAGCCATCTGGTGATTGCGCAGATGGCGCGGATCGAGCATCTTGAGTTTCTTGTTGCGAAGCTGAAGCGCGAACAGTTTGGGCCGAAGTCAGAGAAGCTGCCCGTCAGCGAGGCGCAGTTGACGTTATGTTTGAGCGGCAGCGTGATCGAGACTCAGGCTCCTGCCGAGACCGAGAAGCCCGATACGAGCACAAGCCAGGACAAGCCTGCACGCGACCAGCGCAAGAGCCGCGCTCTGCCGGCGCATCTGCGCCGCGAGGTCAGAACGCATCTTCCTGAACATACCAAGTGCCCGTGCTGCGAGGGTGAGTTGCGCCGGCTGGGCGAAGACACCTCCGAGATGCTGGAGTACTTGCCGGCCAGTTTCTTCGTCATCCGCCATGTGCGCCCGAAGATGAGCTGCCGCAGGTGCTCGTGCGTGGTGCAGGCTCCTGCACCGGATCGGGTGATTGATCGCGGCCTTCCAGGGCCGGGCCTGCTGGCACATGTTGTCACCGCCAAGTTTTGTGACCACCAGCCTTTATATCGACAGTCGCAGATCTTCGCGCGCGAAGGCGTCGAGTTGGATCGTTCGATTCTTTCCCGCTGGGTAGGTGAGGCCGCCGCGTTGCTTGCGCCGGTGGCCGAAGTTATGCGCCGCTATGTGCTGGCCACGGATAAGTTGCACGGCGACGATACTCCGCTGCCGGTGCTTGCGCCGGGGACCGGCAGGACCAAGACCGGACGCTTCTGGACCTATGTTCGCGACAACCGCCCATCTGGCGACAAGACAGCGCCGGCTGTGTGGTTCGCCTACTCGCCCAACCGGAAGGGTGAACATCCGCAGCGGCATCTGGCCAAGTTCGAGGGCATCTTGCAGGCTGATGCCTTCGCGGGCTTCAACAAGCTCTACCAGGGCGGCACGATTCAAGAGGCTCCATGCATGGCGCACATCCGGCGCAAGTTCTTCGACCTGATGAAGGCGCATAACTCGCCCATCGCAACCGAAGCAGTGCATCGCATAGCCGGTCTCTACCGAATCGAAGCGGAGATCAAGGGACGATCCGCAGAACATCGCCAGGCTGTTCGCTCGGAGCGCGCCGCGCCGCTGTTCAACGATATGCGACGATGGCTCGAACACTCGCTCACACAGCTGGTGCCGAAGTCGGAGACCACCGCAGCGATTCACTACGCGCTCGGCCTGTGGGATGCGCTGGCGCGCTATCTCGACGATGGTCGAATCGAACTGGACAACCTCATCGCGGAACGTGCCCTGAGGCCAGTAGCCATCGGCAGGCGCAACTACTTGTTCGCTGGCTCTGACGCGGGCGGACGGCGCGCCGCCATCCTCTATGGTCTGATAGGATCAGCGCGGCTGAACGGACTGGACCCCGAGGCCTACCTGCGCTATGTGCTCGCCCGCATCGGCCAGCATCCTATCAATCGCATCGAGGAGTTGCTGCCATGGAACGTCGCCGAAAGACTGCTCCCCGCATTACAGAAAGCTGCTTAGACCCGACCGCCTTCGACGCTTCGCCCTTCACAGTCTCCATGTACCCACACATCGATGAGTTCACCGAGCACGGCCAGATCGTCATCGGCTACATCGAGCCCATCGGCGGCGTGGCCATCGCGTCAGAAGGACGGCAGACCCTGGCCATGCTCCGCCGGCGCAAAAACGAACCCTTCAAGCAACTGCTAGGCCGGCTCGACACCGCCATCGCCAAGGCCACGATCGACAACGTCTATGTCGATGAAGTCAACACTCCCAAGGGCTGAAGTCGACACTACTTGCGACCGGTCGTGTCCACTTGAATTGATCGTGGACACATCCGGTCCCATCCCTCAAATCTCCACCCTCCGTCAAGACGGCCAGAACGTCACGCTTACGGTAATCCCCCTCTCTCCGCCAGCTTATAAAGGCAAACTATTGAAACAACGTATAAAACCAACAAAACAGACAACTTGACGGAGATTCAAGATGTGCGCTGTGTGCGCACAGTGCGCCTCGGTTTGCCCAATACAGCCCTTTTACCTTACAAAATGGGAGGCTCCTTGCAAAGGTTACTCGCCGTCCGCGGCATGGGGCGTGATCCTCAGCGTAGAGAGATGGGAGACGCTGGATCAGGTGCTCGAGATTGGAAGGGGCGGAGTGTTCCCGAATTTGACGGCGGAACAGTTCGCCAAGCTGACGATAAACCGGTGAGGTCGTGTCGGCTCCCTTGCTCGGCGAGACGATGGGTTGGGAGAGGTTGTTTGTTACCCGCTACTCAACGGCAACTCGAAGAGTTGAAGCTTGTCCAGAATACCCCATCGCATGGCTGCCTAGACGACAAGGCGAGGTGTTGGCGGCAAATGCTACCAACACCGAGAATCGTCCCACTTCAGATCGTGTTTGTGCAGCGAGGTTGCGATCTGTTCCATTGTGCAGACCATCCATGCGAACTTGTCGTTTTCTTACATTCGGACCCTTCTGCAAAGCTGCCATTCACCCTCATACTTCAGAATTGGAGCGGCCTCCGGGCGGAGCCCTTTCAGAACGGCAAGCTGGGGGCTTGATGTGCTGTGTCCAAGGGCGCGAACAGTGGGAAAATGGATGCAGAGATAAATCCATGATCCCGAAACAGCTGAACGACATTGTCGAAGCTGACCTGGCCGGTCTGATAACGAATGGGGTAGCTGAAGGTCGAATGATCGATTACAAACGCGCCCTGCCCGGTAATAGCGACGCGGACAAGAAGGAATTTCTCGCGGACGCATCGTCATTTGCCAACACTGCCGGAGGCGACCTGGTCTTCGGGATGGACGAAGTAGGTGGACTGCCGACGCAAATCACCGGCCTGCAGGCGGCGGATCTGGACCTCGAAACCCGACGGCTCGATAGTATTCTGGCTGCTGGCCTGAGCCCACGTATCCGCTATTCGATCAAAGCGATTGCCACGACCGCTGGGTCGCCAGTGCTGGTCGTCCGCATCGAGCGCAGCTGGGCCGGACCACATCGAGTCGTATTTCAGCAGCACGACAAATTCTATGGCAGGAACTCTGCGGGCAAATATCCCCTGGACGTGAACGAGTTGCGCACTGCCTTCACTCTGTCCGGTACGGCGACAGAGCGAATTCGGGCGTTCCGGACCGACCGGATAATTGCGCTCTCTAACAACCAAACTCCTCTGCCTCTTTTGGATGGTCCTACGGTTGCGCTCCATTGCATCCCGCTGGAGTCGTTTGCCGGTGCCCCGCAGTTCGATCTTCGGTCGCAATATGAAAATCCAGTGCTGTTGTCGCCCTTGGGGACGACGCGCTGGCATTATCGTTTGAATCTGGAGGGCGTGCTTGGATTCGGGACACAGGAGCCTTGCCCAAGCTACACCCAGCTTTATCGCAACGGGGTCATCGAGGTCGTTCAGGGCCGGATTCTGGCTCATGAATTGGACGGCAGGATGACTATCCCAAGCATCTCATATGAGAGATATATCCTAGGTTATATGCCGCAGTGCTTCCGACTTCTGCAGTCCATCGGCGTCAACGTACCCTTGGTCGTTGCTCTGACCCTATTGAGAGCCAAGGGTCTGTTCATGGGCAGGAACGGATTTGTGGACGATCCTGGCTATGCAATTGATTCTGAGACTCTGGTATTGCCAGAGGCGCTCGTTGAAGACTTCGCGACGCCACCAACTCAAATCCTGAAACCCATCTTCGATTTGATCTGGAATGCCTGCGGTTTTTCCGGCTCCGAGAATTTCGACCTCGATGGCAACTGGATTGCCCGTAATTGATCTCCATCAATGCCTATGGTCACGAAGCGGACTTACAAAACTCGCAAAGCGAAAAGGGCGGACGAACCCTCAAGCCACATCATTCCAGGTCCCGTAAGCGATGACGCTCTGAACCTATTCAAACTCGACCCGGAAAACCGGCATGAGGCCAAGCGTATTGCGGAATACGTTGAATGGCAGTGCGCCAAAGATAAGGAAAAGGTTACCTACATCGAGAAGATCAAGACTGAGAACGTGCTCGGGGGAAATTACGATTGCTGGCACGTCAGAACAGATAAAGAAGATCACTGGGTCATTACAAATCCGACAAACCTTTATACCCACAAGATGTTTCCGAGTCTCGATTACACACTTTCTTTTCACATCGGATTGATGGCCAGGTTGCAGTCGAAACGAAAGGGTGCCAGCGACGAACGAGTTGGCGATCTACTCGTTGCCGCCTTTCGCCGGTGGAGGCAGGCCGCCGAAGCACTAGACGCGGGAACGGAGTCGGAGGACATGCAGGCCGTAGGAATGCGATGCCGGGAATGTTTGATCGCGTTTGTCCGCTCGGCGGCAAGACCGGGGATGGTTCCGACTGGAGACGTGGCACCGAAGGGAGCCGATTTCATTCATTGGTCAGAGCTGATCGCTGACGCAGTCGCCGCCGGATCGAGGATGGCTGAAGTGCGTGGGTATCTGAAAGCATCCGCGCGCACAACTTGGCAGATGGCTTCTTGGTTGACGCATTCTGCGAATGCAATTCGCTACGATGGCATGTTGGTTGTCGATGCAACTTACGCGGTCTTAAATACCTACGGAGCCGCACTTCTGCGATACGATCGACCTACGGCGGATCGGTGCTCGCGCTGCAACTCGATCAAAATCAGGATTGTCGATGATGCTGAGTTCGATTCAGGATCAGCGATTGTCTGCGAGGGTTGCGGCGCAATAGAGGACGCCACTGAGGCTGTCAAAGATTCGGATTGACGGTTCCTACTATGCACCAGCCGCGAACGCCTGGACAAACCCTGAGCGAACCATACCCGCGCCCACTGTCCATTCGACCTATGCCGATGGCACAGTTTCCAGTGCAAGAATGAGTTGTATTCGGCGAACATTGATCGAATATGGTTCGTTGTTGACTTTTGATACTTCATTACATACACTGAATGAAATGGAGAAAAGGTTGAAGTTGAGCCAGTATGGCCCCCAGCTGTGGAGCAAGGAGAAGGCGCGGCAGATTCGAAGCCGCGTCGCAGCGATTCTCAACACCCTGGAAACCGGCGATGTGCTGGTGATCGACGCGGCAGCCGTGGAGGCCTTCGACTTTTCGTTTGCCTCAGAATTGTTTGGCAAAACCCTGATGACTCTCGCCGTGGAATCTCCGGGCAGGTTCCTGATCGTCGAGAACCTGAATGAATGTACGGAGGAGAATCTCAACCAGGCACTCGAAAGCCTGAACGTCGCGATGATCGAACGAAGAGAGACGAACTTGAGCCTGTTGGGCAAAGTTCATCCTGCAGACCAGGAGACATTCACGGCAATTGTGAAGGCCGGAGAAGCAGTCTCGGCTGGCGCGCTGAGCAGGAATCTCGAGGTTAATCTGACAGCCATGAATGAAAGGCTGTCGAAGTTGACTAGCATAGGGATCGTGCGCCGGGAAAAGGGTTCGTCAGCGACAGGCAGAGAGCAATACGTCTATCGCGTTCTGAGCTAGTTTTCTTGCGCCGAACTGTGCCCGGAAGCACGCGTTATGGAGGGAAGAAATGTGGACACTCGACAGCATTGAACTCAATGGCGGCTTCCTGCCAGGCTTGAAGTTGACCTTGCCGCATGGATTGATCTGCATTATTGGACCGAGAGGAAGCGGCAAATCGACGCTCGCCGAGGCGCTGCGGTTCGCAATCAAAGGGACAGTCGGCGCATCCAAGCCGCGGCTCGATCTGCTTCAGGCGAATATCGGTGGCAGTGGTCTGGTGACGCTGGTGGCAAGAACTGAAACGGCCGGCACCTACACCATCAGGCGCGGCTACAAGCAGGCAGCGGTACTCCTGTCGGCCGATGGGCGAACAGTTCCAAATGTCGATCTTGACCGCGGCACATTTCTGCCTCTCGACGCCTACAACGGCCCCGAGATCGAAGCCATCGCCGACGAGGCTTTAGGTGAAAGGCGCCGCGCGCTTCTCGATGATCTCCGAGGGGAACAGCTCTCCACCATTCATCTTGCTCTCGGCGAGCACCGAAGGGCTCTCGAAGCAAATGCGGATCGAATCCGGGCGGCGCGCCGGTCGATCAACGACCTTTCCGAACGGATCGAGGAGATCGGGGACGCCCGAGCACGGCTGGCCGCAGTCGGCCCTCTGCCCGAAAACGCGGCATCGACTGAGTACACGACCGCGAGCCGGCAGCAGCAGAGCAATGCGCGTGAGCGCAGGCGGATCGACGACGCTTTGGCGGCATTGTCTTCGTTGCATCGCGACGCCGAAGCAATCAGGCAGCGTCTCTCCGATCCAAAGCAGTTCACCTTTGTCGATGAATCATCCGCTAACTCGGGCTTCCTGCTCGAAAAACAGACGGTAATCCGACAGACGCTCGATTCCGCCCTTGCACAATCCAACTCGGTGATTACCAGCATCGAGAGCGCCAAGGCGCTTCTCGAACAAACAAAAACCGGCCTTGCAACAATGCATGCCCAGCAAGCCGCTGACCTCGCCCAACTGCAGCAGTTGCATCGGGAAGCTGACGAGCGGTACCGCATCCGGTTGGACCTGGAGCAAAACGTTCAAAAGCTCCAAGAGATTGAGGCAGAGCAATCACTCAAGAAAAATGAATTGGTCCAACTGCTGGCCGATCGCAAGACTCTCAAGGCCAAGTTTTTGCTAGAACGGGAGCAGGTGTCAGAACTGCGCGACTCGGTGGCCACCGAACTCCAGAGGGAGACCGGTCGGAAGGTTCGGATTCGTGTGCTGAGGAACGCCGACAACTTGGCGTATCGCACCCTGCTCACAGAGGGGCTGAAGGGCGCCCGGGTCAGGAACCACGACGAGATACTGGACTCGCTCCTGCAGCTGCGGCCGGAGCAACTGGCTCAATTTATACAGACGGACGATCAGGTTGGCTTTGATGAGGCGTGCGGCTTTGGGGTTGAGCGGACGCGGAAGATCTTGGACGCATTTCGCGAAAACGTCGACCCGCTTGAGCTTGAAGTCGTCGACATCGAGGATCAGGTGCGCATCGAACTGAACGTAGCCACAATCAACGAACCGATCTTCAAAGACGCTGCCGAGCTGTCGCGCGGACAGAAATGCACGGCTCTACTTCCGCTGCTACTGGCGCGGACCGACAACCCGTTAATCATCGACCAGCCGGAAGACAATCTGGACAATCATTTCATCTACGAGACAGTCGTAAACTCGATTCAGCGGCTGAAGGGAAGGCGGCAGATGATCTTCATCACCCACAACGCCAACATTCCTGTCCTTGCGGACGCGGAATTGGTCATTGTCATGAACTCGGACGGCAAGATCGGTTACGTCGAGAAGTCCGGCTCTGTCGACGAGTGCCGCGACGAGATTGTCGATCTTCTCGAAGGGGGCAGAGAGGCGTTCGAACTGCGCCGCGAACGATATGCCCGCGCCTGAGCTTTTGTATGAGCGACTTCGCAGACTGGCGGTCGAGGACCCCCGGGAGGCGAGAGGTGTCTTCCTGGCGGCGTTCGAAGCGAAGTCGCCGGGCCTGGCTGACCTTTTTGCTCGGCTTCGAAAACCCAACGCTGGACGGCTGCGGCAGGTCGTTGCCAACTCCGTGCGGGCGCATCCAGAGAAGGCCAGAATTGTCTCCGAACTGCTTCAATGGCGCGAAACAGAGACTGATGAGTTCACCCGCCGGGCGATCGACGGCGCGCTTGTTGACGTGGATTCGACGGCGCTTCGCGAAGACAAGAATCTGCAGAAGGTTGCCGCCCCAAGCGAACTGGTGGACATGTACCGCTATGTCGCCGATCGGCTTCGCCATCGCCTGCGCAACACCATGCTTGCCGCGCAGGCGCAAGCCAGCCGGCTTAACCGCCTGACGGCAACGGTCCAGGGCAGCGAGGTGCAGACGGTCGTGGCGAAATTGAACGATGCCATGATCTCCATGGGCCGGGAGCTTGAGGCAACGGATGTTGATCCAGAGTACTTCCACCTGCGGCCCGTCGCTTTGCCGGATTGGCTTCGACGACTAAACGCCCGATATGCCACGCAATACAGCCCAGTGAAACTCAACCTGATCCATGCGGATCACGCATGGATTCGGGTGCTGGCGAACGACTACCTGCTGGAAACGATCTTCTGGAATATCTGGTTAAACGCCCAGCAATCGGTCGGGGAGAATTGCGAGATCACGATTTTCTTCGGCCGGCAGCTGGGCGATCTCGAAATGATGATCTCCGACAACGGGGAGGGATTTTCACCTGAACTGAGGGAGATCGTATTTCAGCAGGTCTACTCCTCGAAGAACAATAGTGGCCGCGGGAGGGGACTAATGGAGATTCAAGATGCCGTTGAGCGCCTCGCTGGCCGGGTTGAGCTCTACGAGGAAAAACCCTCCGATTTTCGAATCCGGATTTCGGTTCCGCTGGAGACACAATGAGTTATCCACTTGCGATTCATGCCCTGGTGATCGAAGATGACGAGGGCGCGAAAGAGGCCTATAAAAGCATCTTCGAGAGTATTACAGCAGAGGTCACCGGCCTTCCGTTTTCGACAGTTCTCCCTTCCTTCGCATTTTCTTACGAGGAAGCGGTCGCCTGTTTAGACTCGAGCAAGATATTCCACGTCGCTGTTCTCGACCTGCGCCTTCCCGAGAAGCCCAAGATGCCGACCGCCGAAGGTGTCGAACTGGGCATCAATCTTCTGAATCGATGCATCGAGCGAGATTGCTACCCAATTCCATCTCTCCTGGTCATAAGCGGTCACATCGGATCGACGGAGCAGGCCCGACTCCAGGATGCAGTTCACCAGGGCTTTCACTACGGCCGCACGTTGGTAAAGGGCGACTATGGTCTTCTTGAGGCAGAGATTCGGCAAGCATGCAACGAAGCTCTTCGCTACTGTTCTGTCGGCGTTCACGTTCGCGATGCGGGCCAGGAACAGTTCCCGACGATCTCTCCCCGCGAGGAGGATTTGCTACGCCGTTCCGCACTACAGCAGTCCGGTATTATCGGATTGGATCTGACTTGGTGGTCGGCCAAGCGCCTTATCGCCATCTCCAAGAATCGCAGTGACTCGACGAATTTGTGGACGAAGGTACTGATGGGGAGATATCTGCTGGACGGCGGACGTGGAGCTTCCCGGCCTAAGTTCTTCAAGTTGATGGACGGTTTCGACGCAAAGAGCGTCATCGATAGCGCCCGCTACGTGGAGCAGAAGCTTACCCATATCAAGCTTGCCTGTCACATTACCACCAAGAGTCGTGCCCTCATTGTCACCGAGAAGGTCGGCGCACAGGATGCTAGGCCCAGTTCACTCGAAGCTATCTTTACCGGATCTGAACCGAGTCGGGCACGGGAGGTGGCTCTTCAGATCGCCGATCAGGTGCGGCAACTCGGCGACCTCTTGCCGGAAAGCAAGCAGTTGAAGGATCTGCTTTGGTCAGGCCACAACACCGCTCTGGTGATCGAGCAGTGGAATCGGTTCGCGCCTCAGGTGCGGGAACAGTTGGGCTACGACACGGACCCGGTTTCTCTTTTCTCAGAGTTACTTGCCAACGAAGAGAAGCAGCGAATCGCCGAGGGATCGCTTGTCCATGGCGATCTGCACATGAGCAATGTTGCGCTCGATCTCGGTCCCAAGGGGGCGCACGCTTATATATTCGACGCGGGTGTCGTCAAGCGCAATGTTGCTGGCCGAGACATTGCGGTCATCGAGGCGTCTGTCCTTCTTCATCAGCGGATTGAACATGAGGTCTTTGTACGGATCTGCTCTATCCTTTACGGACCGGCAACATCTACGATAGATAATGTTGCCGAGGACCCCGTTGTTGGAATCGCCAAAGATATCGTCGACTTCATCCAGGCGCTCCGGGAAGCCGCGAATCCATGGAACGATCCGGAAATCTATGCGCTAATGGTTTTTGATTTTGTTCTGATCCAGGTCGGTGGATTGGCTTTCGGATCCTACGGCAACAGGATCGTCGACCAGCAGTCGGCTGCGTATCTGCTGGCCGTGGTCGGGGATTGGTATCGGCGGGTACGCAATGCGAATCCGATCTATGCAGACCATGACCCGCTGGCATGAGGGCGTGTTCGGGTAGCCGGTGCCGGGTGCCCTCGGGTGGGCACGTGATGCCGCTCCTGCCGGAGGGCAGGCCCGCGCAGGAGGGACTGTAAGCGGGCAGGCACACAAAGAAATACGGGCCTGTAGTTGCAGACCCCGCTAACGTGTTCCGGTTGCGACAGTTCAATGTTGTTCGGCTTCTGGGCCGTATACAATGTAGTCGCGTGGTAGGTTCTGGAAATTGAAGTGATCGACTTCGCAGCAAATTGGGGAGGGACCGTTGAAAGCAGACCCATTTCAGATTGGCGACGTGCTGAAGAACCCGAAGCGCTTCGTTGTGCCTATATATCAGCGGACTTATTCGTGGAAGATCGCTCCGCACCTTGAGGCTTTCTTCGATCAGGTTGAAGCGAAAGCAGTGGAAAGGCTGAATTCCAGCGATCGATATCCTCACTATATGGGTGCATTGCTCGTCATTCCGCGAGGTGCCTATTCATTCGGACGAATGGAAGTGCTCGATGTTGTGGACGGTCAGCAGCGGCTGATGACATTTGAGATCTTACTGGCAGCACTTCGAGATCTCGCCACCTCCTTTGGCCAAATTCAAGTCGCTGATCTCCTTTTGCCACTTCTGCTGAATGCTGAAGGTCCCCAAATGCAGGATAGGCGTGTAGAGCGGTATAAGCTACATCCCACTGCATATGACCGGACTCTTTACCGCGATCTGGTCGATCTTGACCTCAATGGGCTTCGAGGGCAATACCCAGGCGCATTTTACGTGAACGGCAAGATTAAAGAAGACGCTCCACTGCCATTGCGCGCCTGGGCTTTCTTCCGTGCCGAAGCGGAGACTTTTGTTAATACAGGTACCACCGGTGAGTCTGCTGAGAGACTGAATGCACTCTCGGCGGCAATCCTCGAAGATTTCCGCGTGATCGTTATTACATTGGACGAGCGCGATGATGCGCAGGTGATTTTCGAAACGCTAAACAGCGGTGGCGAGCCGCTTGCCGCCATGGATCTCGTGCGTAACGACGTTTTTCATCGTGCAACGCGTGCGGGGGAAGATGTTGAATCTCTGATGGAGAGGCGGTGGAGCACCTTCGAAACTCCATTTTGGAAGGTACTTGGGACACGTGGTCGAATCAAGAAGCCCCGGATTGATTTCTTCTTGAGTGACACGCTTGCTGCCGAAACGGGCAAGGAAGTTCTCCTAGCCGAGCTCTATGCTCGTTATAAGAGCTTCGCGCGTGAACGTAACTTCACTAGCGTCGATACGGAACTAGAGACATTGTTGCGCCATACACCAACATATCGCGAACTTGTACAGCAAGATGGCGATGGCGCCCTGACGACGCTTGCGCGGCAGCTCTCCGTCTTCGACGTAAGTACAGCTTACCCATTGGTCTTTGTCATCGAAGCAAGCAGCGCGTCTGAAGAAGAGAAAGCAAAGCTCTACCGCCTGATAATCAGCTACATAGTTCGCCGCACGCTTTGCGGTCTCACGGGAAAGAATTACAATAATGTGTTTCTCCGAATTACTGCCCAGATGCGTGCAACCGGAATATCGAGTTCGAGCTTTGCGACTGTATTTTCGACATCCGATGGGGATGCTGTTCGATTCCCAAATGATGCGGAGCTTCGCAAGAATATACTCGATCGCAAGCAGTACGGAAACATTCAACAAGCACGATTGCGACACATCCTTTGCGAGCTCGAACGAGCTGCGCGCGACCGATTTGATGAAGACGCCGAACTGCCAGCCGACCTCACAATTGAGCATGTGCTACCTGAATCCTGGATGGAACACTGGCCATTACCTGGGAACGTGAGGGCTCCTTCAGACCTTAGGACTGGAATGGCTGAGCCTCAGCTCATGGTAATTGCGACTCGCGAAATGCTAAAGCACACTCTGGGTAATCTGACGCTTCTAACGGGGGCGCGAAATCCTGCTCTGGGCAATCTTGGCTTCGACACCAAACGGGCTGCATTGAGCAGGTCATTGCTAAAGTTGAACCATGAGATCGCCGACCTTCCTTCCTGGACTGAGGACAGCATTCGAGATCGGGCTGGAAGATTGGCAGGTATTGCAATCAGCATTTGGCCGCAAATAACTTGTGATGCCCGAGCTGACTGATTTCACTGGCATTTTCAATTCAGTGCAACCTGACCAGCCGGCAATTCTTGACTGAAAAGAGGCAGTGAACCGGAATTACCAACCGTGCCCGCTCACCAATAGTCATCGCGGGCGACGACGTCCAAGCGGCCGGAGCATAACAGGTGATCTGCGGAACCGTTTCCTGGAACACCAAGGAATGCACCCCAACCTCGGTGGTCACCTTAAAACCGGCCACTTTGGATGGCCTGAGACGTGATTGTTTTACCTTGCCGCCGGGTATTTGGGCAAGGCGTGGTTTGATCCGTTGCGGTTTTGCCTGATATTCAAGGGTTCTGGACGCTGGTATGGTTGTACTCGCTCCGCCGGGGTCGCGCCTTGCGGAGTGATCCAGGGCCGATGACACGGGGCTGGCTCCGAAGGAATCGGTGATCGAGACCCTCTGCGGTTTGCCCGATGGGCTGGCTGGCAGAGGGTTTCGTGTCTTTGACCAGATTCCGATGGTGAGGCTCCGTCGTGGGAGGCTTCTGGATCACGAGTCGCGACGCCGCCGGGCGTTCTTTGCCCGGCATCCTTATCGCATTTGCCTTTGCTCTTGTCATTGGCTTTCTCCTGGACTGCTGGTTTTGGTGCGCCAGCTTCGCGGGCCGCACTTGAGTACGTGGCCGTGGTGCAGCAGTCGATCCAGCATGGCGGAGACTGCGGCGCTATCGCCCAACAGTTTGCCCCAGTCCTCCACGGGACGATTTGAAGTGAGCAGTGTGCTGGCGCGTTCGTAACGGCGCATGATGATTTCCAACAGTTCCTCGGTGGCGGTCACCGGCAGTTTGCGCATGCCGAGATCGTCGATGATGAGCAACGGCACGGTGGTGAGCAGTTCCATGTGTTGCTTGCGTTTGCCGTCCAGCGTGGCGTCGGCCAGCTCTTCGAGCAGAGCGTGCGCTTCGCGATAGAGGACTCGGTAGCCTTGCTTGATGACCGCGTGCCCGATGGCCTGGGCGATGTGGCTCTTGCCCGAGCCAGGTGGACCTAAGAACAGTGAGTCTTCGCGCCGCCCTACCCAGCCAGCGGCGGCGAGGTCGAAGACGAGACTGCGGTTCATCTTGGGATTGAACTGGAAGTCGAAGTTGTCCAGTTGCTTGTTGGCGTCACGGAACTGCGCCTGTTTGTGGCGCCGGGCCAGCAGGCGCTCACTGCGGCAGGCGAGTTCGTCCGATACCAGAGTGGAGATCAGGTCGATGGGGGCCATGGCGTCGGCCTGTGCCTGGAGCAGGCGTGTTTCCAGCACTGCGACCATGCCTCCCATGCGCAGTTCGTGCAGGGCGCGATTGAGTTCGATCAGGTTCATGGATTGGTTTCCTCGAATTGGATTCGTTGTTGGATCACGTCGCGATACTGGGTCAGATCGCGGATGAGGGGGTCGATCTGTCGCAGGGTCAGAGGGGCTTGCGGACTGCGCTCCAGATAGCGGCGCACGAAGCGGTACTCGGTCACGCCGAACTCCAGCGCCGCTGCGCATGCCTGGTCGCAGGCTGAGGAACCGTACTTCTTAGCCAGCGAGAGCACGCCCATGATGCGGCGGATTCCTACCTCTTCTTGGCGATGGTAGATGGCGTCGCAGACAGCGCCGATGTTGGTGCCGGCCTTAGCCGCCTGCAAAACCGTGCGCATCGACCAGATCCTGCCAGATGCCCATCGCGTTGCGGCCCCGCGATAGTTCCAGCTCGATCATCTCGCGGTAGGCTTCACTGACACCCACCGAGCGCCGGCCGGCCTGCTCTGGCGGCATCACTTCCGGCAAAAAGCCGGTGGTCACTAAAGTGGCCGCTTTTGGCTTGTTGGCTGGCTTTGGACCGCCAGAGCCGGTGGTCACCAAAGTGGCCGGTTTTGAAAAAGACTTCTCCCCCCAGCTCCCCGGCGAACGCACCCCGATCCCTGCTGACCTCAGGTAATCGCCCGCTGTCTCGCGACGAACTCCCGTCGCCTGCTCAATTCGTCGCAGGGACCACCCAAGACGCCCCAGCGCGATCACCTGTTCCCGCTTCTCTCTGCTCAAGACATTACCCATGCTGACAGAGGCTAATGCCCCTGCCGAAGCTAATGTCTCAGCCCCTCAAAGTGGCCGGTTTTGAACTGACCCTAAGTGGCCGCTTTTGCCTGACCCCCGAGGACCCCAAGGGCGTGTTTGTACCGTGCAGCACTCTCACCTCAAACGAAAGCACTTGCGCCGTCCACGTTTTGTAGGTCAGCGAACTCTGCAGCTGTCAATTCCCCGGTACCGTTGAGCATGTCTCGCGACAACCCTCGTTTCCAACCCAGCAAGCTGTCGAGCTTCGCATCAAAAGTGATGAAATCGGGAGCAACTACAACAGGGTAGTAGACATAAACGTCTTTCACTTGCCCGATACGATAAGCTCTGTCGGTAGCTTGATCCTCTTTGGCTGGGTTCCAGGACCGTGTGAAGTGGATGACGTGGTTTGCGCCTTGAATATTGACCCCGAAACCAACTGCCAGGGGGGATAGTATTATGACGCCAAATCCGGGTTCAGACTGGAATTGCTTGATCCGTCGCTGGCGGTTGGCGGGATCATCCGCAGCAGCCGTCGTCTCTCCGTTAATTATGTCGGGGACTAATTCGAACCTTTGAGCTACAGCAGATTGGAGCTTTCTCTGAAGGTCGCGGAGTTCACAAAATACTATAACCTTCTCACCTTTGTCCTGGATTTTCTGCAACTGCTTCAAGAGCCAAGCGAGTTTCGGTGAGTGCTTTTCTGACTCTTCCAGCCGTTCAACAGCAGCAGTGCCACCATATAACGCTTGCGGATCTGAGCAGATCCTTCGCAGATTCTGAAGCAAGCCTAGGTGATTCTGCGTACCCTGATCACCATGTTCGGCGGGACTTTTTTGCCGGAATTTGCTGATCTCTTGAGAGTAAATCGCCCTTTGACGCTCTGAAATAGCGAGGCCCCTGCACTCGTCCACCTCAATCTTCTTGGGCAAGTCCTTTGCAACCTCCTGCTTTGTCCGACGCAGTTTTTGGGGTTCGATCAACTCTCGTAGTTCATCTATTCGGACTTTCTCATCTTCAGTTTCTGCCTCAATGGGTCTCCGGTAAAGCTGTCCAAACTTGGTCAATGACCCGAGTAGGCCCGGCTGTATGAAATCAAACAAGCACCAGAGATCCGTCAAGGTGTTCTCAACCGGAGTTCCCGTGCAGGCAATCTTGAATCGTGCATTTTGCTTCTTCGCCGCTCTGGAAACCAAGGCGTTTGGGTTCTTAATCTTTTGGGCCTCATCGCAGACCATCACAGACCATTTCTGACGCGAGAGAGAGAACTCCAAATCACGCAACGTTTCATACGTAGTAAGCACGATATGTGCACCACCCAGCCAATTCCTGATGAGGAGTCTTCCGACCCCTGAAGCTTTCAGCTCTTCGTCGATTTCTGCACGCGAAAGGCGGAGATTGGAAAGTCCGGCTCCGTACAGGGTTAGAACGCGAAGGCTGCCTTCCTCGAAGAATTTGACTATCTCATCTTTCCAATTCTCCAAGAGCGAGACGGGCGCAACGATTAAGCACGGATCGAGAGACTGATTGTCTTCGAGTTCGGCTGCCATGAACGTGAGCAGCTGAAGGGTCTTGCCCAACCCCATGTCATCCGCAAGTAGAGCCCCTCTGCAGTCATTTGGCGACTTTGTCCAGAGATGCTGAAGCCATTTGACGCCGTCTTGTTGATGATCCTTTAGCGGGATGTCGGGCTTGAGCGAACCTGGTAATCGAGGGCTAAGACCAATCGGCGGTGTTAGTCCACCTCGCCTCTCTTCGTAGTCGAGCTCGATAATATTTGGCTTCACGACAAGGCCCCTGCGCTCTGTCGATCTTTGCCCCTTGCCCCCCTTGTCGGGGTGAAACTGGTTGTTTGAGATGTCGCGACGGGCTTCGTCCAATGTCTCTAGAATCTGTTGCGCTTCCGAGGTACTTATCGGCCGGGGACAGCCCGGGAACGTGAAGCTATCCTGCGAGTCCACTTGCGCGGACTGCGCCTCTCGCCTGAATACTTCCAATGTCCCCGCGTCCAGTTCCAGTGCAGTTGGGTCCTGAGAGTCTGTCGGGGTAAAGAGAATGCCCGAAACCAGGTTCTCCGGAACCCATGGAATGCCATCGCTTTTCCGAGCGATGAACGGACAATAGTAGTGCTTTTCTACGCCGAATCCCTCTATTCGTTCCGAATACCTACTAAGGTCCAATATTTCGGATGCGACGAAAGGCTTTGACATGCGCCATTCAACAAGGGCACTTTGTAAGACAGAAATATGTTCGGGGGTATCACCGAGAATTTCAAGGTCGAAGCCGTTCCAGGAACAGCACTGTGCGTTGCACTCAATCCTATTTGTGATCTTAAGGATGAACTTTTGAAGTTCGTCAGAATTCTCGAACGGCAGAAGTTCCTCCCGAACCTTACTTTGTTTGGCTTCCTCCACGCGCAAGCCAACACCTATGAGAATTCCTGTTATATCACGAACTAGGCTAGGTGTGAAGCTGGTGAGTGCGAGGCCGGCAGCTTCCCGTTCCAATTCAAACTCTGCGGGGTCGATCACCGCATTCGCATCTGGACCAAGCATCGCAAAGGGATTGCGAACAAATGCTTCTGCTCGTTCCCCAACGATCCTCCGCCCTGGCAAGCGTTTGATTTCTTTCAGGACACTTCTGGTTTGCTCTGGCAGTAAGACGTGGGTCAGGCCCTCTTGATCCGGAATGTCGTAGCGTTCGGGCACTTCCGCAATGCGGTCGAAGAACTCGATCCAGCGGGAAGGAGACCCATCAAAGGTGGGGATTACCTCAACAAGGTCTGGAGCACTTTCGGTGCCTCTGCGAAGCTCAAGCCGCAATCGGTCAGGACTCACCACCACTGTGTGGCGTAGGAAATCTGTTAAGTCGGCATCTGCTTCCAACGCGTGGTTTCGAATCTCCGCCCAAGCTCGTCTGTTCGAGTCGGCAGTTCGCTCGTGAGCATCCCGCTGATGGAACTTACGAATCGAGCTGACGGTTGCCCATGCTGCTGAGCCCATCATCGACAGACTCTCGTTGTTCTGCACGACGGCGCCTGTCACCGTAGCGCGGTCCTCAACATGACCGCTGGCCGATGCGATCCATCCGACTATATAGATCGAGAAATCTTCGTCAGTAAACCCGCCCGAGCTTTGCAATACAGGACGCCATGGCGCAATTGGAGGCAAGCCCATGATTCCGTGAACGTCGGCGTATTGTGAGGAATTGCCGAGTTGGAATATAGAATCCCAAGGAACCGAAAAGCTTCCTTCTTCCCAACCGCCAAATCCCTCTTCCTCTAATTGGGCAAGCAGGGATGCAATCTCTGCATCCAATCCGCTGCGGACACACTCGGGCAACCATCCCGCACCTGGCCATCGTGTGTTCGAAAAAACCACACCGCGATCAGTAAATTGGACAACGACCGTCTTTACAGGAGGTGCGGCGCTCGGGACGCATTGCGCTTTTGAGCTCATCCAAGCATTCGACAGGGGACCTTTCACTCTCTCCACCATCCCTTTCCTGGCTTATACCGAAATCCCCAAGCCCGGAGTGGATTTGTGATCTCAGGTAGAGTGTTGTCTATGAGGACCCAATAGGCTCCCCCAACTCGGCGATTGTCAGCCACTTTCAGACGATGTTTGGTGATATGCAGCTCGAGTTCACTCCAACTAAAGAGCGGTCGGGAGGATGGGGAGCTTACCTTCTTATCTGGAGGAACCCAAAGGACTGTCTGCTTTTGGGGACTAGCTCGAAGCGGCCTAGGAGCAGACTCCACGCTTCGACTTCCGCGAAGTGAATACGGTCGGCCGGCTTGTATAGCGTTCAAGACTGGAATTAGCTCCTCATCGAACTTCTCTTCCCAGCTCCGACGCAATGACGGGCTGTCCATGTGAATCAAGCGTTTCTGCCATGTCTTAAATCGCAAAGTATGGATATCGATTTCCAGCCTTTGAACTCCACTCAGCAGTTTCTTCGTTACATCGGTGGGTATCCCATCCCAAGCAAACACGAAACAGGCGTTTCCCTTCTCGCCAAACTCTATGACAACATGGTCTCCGATCTTCATTACGAAGGCATTGTTCGTCGGAGATGTTTGGCCGCCCAATTGAAGAATACGGCCGCGCGCTCGGCTTTTGAATTCCACGTATTCTTTGTCCTGAGAATTGAAGGCGGTATTCCCAAGGATGAACCACATGTCGACAATTGAAGCTTCGTAGCGCAACCAATAGTTGAGCCGTCTTTGATCGGCCGCCTTCTCTTCGCTCAGGATCTCGAAGAAGTCCTTAATCAAACGGGTCCGAAGCCACCCATGAATCATCTCTCGTGGAGCATCATCGGGCTGCCCATTTGGTTTGAGAACGTGAGCATCCCACGCAGCCCTTCGAAGCCAAGGGTTACCAATGAACTCCAGACACACGTCTCGAAGCGGAATGTGTTCTGGCGTTGTCGCGCATTTTGCGTATCGAGAGACTAAGGATGCGATGCATCGAGTGGCAAGTGACTTAGATATCTGTTTTCCACCACTGGCAAGGACGATGTTCAATATCAGAGGCAATTTCTGCATGAACTCGCTGTCTTGGGCTTCCGTGGAATGCCGGACCTGAGCCACAATGGCCTCATCGTAGACCCAAGATCCCGTCGGAATTCCAAGGCCATTAACTGCAGATTCAAGGAGCGAATTGTCTCCTGAGAGGAGGGAAGCGCCGTACCGGCCACAAGGGTCCTTAGTCAACAGGTTTCGGTGCTCTTCGAGAACGGAGAACCATTGAGGCAATCTTGTATTCGGATCAGCTTTTAGATCCCGTTTGATCCTATCAAAGCAACCGTGGAGCCAACCACGAAGCCTCAACCAACCTTGATAAGCTCTTCCACTCGGTTCGGCCGTTTGCGCCGCAAAGGACCAATAGCTCCATAGGAGTCCCTGATAGCACTTGATTTGCTTGCGAAGCTCTCCTTGGGCGGCTCGCTCACAGACGATCGGCCAGAGCTCGTCATCACTGATTAGGTACCAGTCTCCAATCGGCAGGCCAGCACCCAAGCAGATGTACCGCAGATGAGTGTACGTCGGAACTTGCTTGGTGCACCGAAATGCAGTGAGTGCTTCGGTGATGAAATCCTTGTCCGTACGAACGGTGGGGTTGTCGAACGCTTGTTTAATCGAGCGGAGTGTTTTGGCAAACGTGGTGGGATCGATCCATCCGCTCATTCGGCTGCTTGCGTTGCCGAGCGAAATGCTCAACTGTGCATCGAGGACCCCAAGTGGATCCGTTATCTCAACTCGACTGGACATGGAACATCCCCGCTCAATGGAATATCCGGTGTTGCTTTTTCCCGAGGTTCCTTCAGGTCGTAGAATTCGACCCTCAGTTCGATTCTTCGACTCTCCTCTCGGCTACTCTTTAGTGAATTTGAAGATGAACCACCAACCAAGAAAAGCTTCTGAATTAGACTTCGGTCATCTGAGCTTGGTGCGTTGGCCGCCGTTGGGTCAAGCAGCACACAAAGAACCCGCTCAGAGCGCTGAATGCTGAGGTTCAGGTTGCCCATGTAAGATCCCTCATCGCTCGCAAAACCATCAACGACGATTCTCTTGAGCCACTTCTGACACTGAGGGCTCTTGGTGATTGTCAGCACTCGTGGTACGAAACCGCGTAGGAATTCTTCTTGAGGTGGAGTCAGCCTGTTGCTAGCAAGTGGGAAGTTCGCAAGCGTTCCGAAGTCGATCGTGTGGTCTCTTACGCTCACTTCTCCGAACTGCTGTGACACATCCCGGATTCCGGCAATGCAGGAATCGACGTCGACGGCACGAGCACCCTCGGCGGCCTTGATATCGCTCACACCCTTAGTAACTGCAAGTAATGCAACTGCCATCGCCACCAAAAAGAGGACCATGAGCGCTGTCATCAGATCGGCGAAAGAGATCCAAAATGGCTTTTCTGCGTCTTCTCTTCCCGGGGGCTTAGCACTCATTCTCAGGGCCATGAAAAGTCTCTACCTCCTGGTTGGGATCTTTTCTAGAAGATCGCCAAGGTCCTGAATACCTCCAGAAAGTAGGCTCATGGCCTCGGAGAGCTCTTTGTGGAACTGCGCATTTCCAGAGCGCAAGGTACGCTCGATGTTCTCTGCGAACGCCTGATGTGCTTTTCCAAGCACATCGCTGACTCCAGCCAGGTAGGATTCGGCCTGCTTTTCTGCTGTGCCCAACTGTTCGGAAGCGGCACGAATCGCGGCGACGAGTTCCGTAGTCAAGACGGCCTCCCGCTTCGCGGTTTCAATTGTAGTTCTGAGTTCGCTAACGATGAGTCCGAACGAATCCCGAGACTTGGCATACTCCGCAGTGACCTGCTGAGTTGTGTTGCTCGCATTCAAAAGAGATTGAGCGGCAGCATGGATTTTCTCTGTAGCTGGAGCAGTCAGCTTCAGGACTTCGGTCACTCCTTGGCCAGCTTTTGCAAAGTCACTGGAGGCGATGTAAAGCATTTCGGCTCCGGAGTTCATTTTCGAAATCGAATCTGCCGTTGCAGAGGAAAGCGCTTGAACACTTGACTGCAAAGACCTGTTCACTTCTATGGACTGGGCAATTAATTGCTCGACTTGTCCGGAAATTGAATCTAGCGCAGCGCCAGTCTGCAACGCCATCCGACTTGTTTGCTCATTCTGAGCCGATGCTGTGGATTCCACTTGAGACCGCAACTGAGCTCCTACCGCAAGAACTTGCTCGCCCAGTTGCCCTAGCACCTCTTGCAGCTTGACACTTGATTCCGATTGGGACCGAATCACCATGGCTCGGATCTGCTCAACGAACTCGCCCATTTGGTGATTCAGCATCTGCTGACGGGCCTCCATAGCAGTGACTGCAGCGAGAAGCCTTTCAGACATTGCGTCGGCCGCGGTCTTGCCCGCGTTTTCCATATTCGCCGCGAGTTGCTCAAACTTGCTCGCCGTCGACTGCATTGCTTGAGCAGACTGCTGTAGCAGTTCGCTCAAGCCGGTCAACTGACCGCCGAACATTTCTCGCACCTGGTTTGAAAAGCTGGCGAGCACATCTACGAGCAGCCGATTGACTGCATCTCCCTGGCTGGCTCCGACGCGTTCAACGGCCTGCGAGATCCTCTCAATCGGCGGACCGAGACTCTCAGTGATTACCCGGCCGACGTCGACTGAGATCATGCTACTGTGTCGAGCTGATGCTTCCACCTGAAGGTTCGTAATCTCCGATAGAACCTGTTTCAGGTCAGCAACGAGCGAATCCTTGATCTGAAGCGCTTGAGTAGCCGACGTTTCTGATGCCCGTACGATTCTCTCCAGGTACTCTTCTTCGGCTCCGGCGGCGAACAGCCTGTCGACGGCTTGCTGCAGTTTCTCAACCTGCCGGTAACGTGCGCTCATCAGCCTCTTTTCGATACTTGTGAAAAGCATCGCAAGGCCAATAGCCGAACCTGAAACGATGAAGGCATGACCAACAGCACTTAGCAGTTGCCTGAGCCCCGCTTCTGCCTGCGCAGGGTCTGAAGAAACATCGAATTTGAGCAAACCTGCAATCAGACCTGAAAAGGTTCCGATAATGCCAATTCCAGTGAGAATGCCGGGGACGTGCTTGTAGTACTCAGCACGAAGAGGAGAATCGACTAATGCTTGCTCCGTGAAGAAAGTTCCGGCAAGGGATGTGGCTCTCCACCGCTTGACATAGCTCATGCCCTGTTCGTCACGATCCTTTTGCGGATGGAGAGTCTTACAGTATTCACCCCAAAGATGCGCAAGGCGACCGGTGGTCATGACTCGCTCGGCTATCTGATTGAGGTCTGTGATGCCCCCGGCTTGCTGCGCCTGAACGTCTGCGATAGCCGTGATTGCCCGATCCAGCTCTTTCCCGAGCGCGATTCCCTTCCGGACGAACACAAGTAGGAAGTCCAACGCGAGTAGGAGTAGAAACAATCCGATGATTAATGCTGCCCAGTAGCTCGCTATCATCTGCATGAGTCTTTCTGAGATTTCACACGACGCTCCGAGTGCATACCTGAGGTGGTGGGAACAACCCTTTCCTCGCAATGCGCTTCAGATTGGCGGCGATCCAGCAGACCGCCGCATAGGAGAAGATCGATGTTCTAAAGTTTAACATGCTGTCAGCGCCGGTGCAGAAGTCCCCATAACGCCTGTTGAAAAATCCGCCACCCTTGGGGGGATCCGGCGGTACGATTCTGGATTCAGAGGAGGGCCGGATGTGCTCAGGGGGAGAGACGTGGAAGAAGTTGGGGTTCCATCTTCGGCGACCCCATCATCGCCACCGCCATCCTCGACCGGCTGCTGCACCACTCCACCACCATCAACATCCGCGGGGAGAGTTACAGGCTCAAGGAACGCCGCAAGGCCGGTCTGATCCCTCTGCCCGAACCGCAACAAGGGGAACCAACAACCATGGCTCACCACAGCCGTAACCGGCGGGATCAGCTCGCATGAGTTTTCCAAGGCACGAGCGATCTATCGTCTTGTGGGAGAATGGCCACAGGACGGGGCGAAGCAGACTGCCGCTCCGCTCCAACCCACTCACCGTCTCGATGAGTTGCAGCTGGTTATTCCTTGGTGGGTTGCTCTCCAGCAGAGACCGCCTCCGCTTCACCAGCCAGTTCCATCTTCACGCCAACCAGCTGCAACTGTAAACCTTCACCCAGGCAAGGTGGGGGAATTTTCAGCCGGCGAAATGGGGAAATTTCAACCGGCGTTGACAATGCTGTTCGTTTTAGGTGCCTGACAGAAAGGATGACAGTTCGTCGGGCTCGGCGAGCTCAATCAGAAGACTCTGCCCATGGAATTGGGACCGCAGGACTCAATTCGAGATGCCTACCCAATTAAGGTGACTCACCGGAGCGGATCAGGGATCGCCTCGGACCGATACCGCCAAGTGCGAGCCATTGGCTTACGGTATGAAAAAAAGCAGATAAGTACGAGATGGACGATTATTCAGAAGCTATCTAATCCCCACAATTTGGAACCCTCTTGGAGCTTTCTATTCGACTGGATCGCGGAGCGTCGCCGAGCAAATGTCTGGCAAGTTCCTGTCGCCATGCTGACATCCAACAAGAGGACCCCAAATCCATGTTAGGAGAAGCAGCCTCATGACCTACTGGCCTGCTGCTCGCAACGATTCAAGGTTGGGTTTTCCGTAGCGTGGATCGGAACACGCGCAGAACATTTATATTTAGTGTGTACCCTGGGAATGCACAAATGGCGCAACAAATAGACCTGTCAGCACTTGAATCCCATCTTTGGGAATCCGCGAACATTCTTCGGGGGCCCGTCGATGCCGCTGACTTCAAATCCTACGTATTTCCGCTTCTCTTCTTCAAGCGGATCTCCGACGTCTACGACGAGGAGTACACGATCGCCCTTGAGGAGTCCGACGGCGACGAAGAGTACGCCTCGTTCCCCCAGAATTACCGCTTCCAGATCCCCACTGGACACCATTGGTCCGATGTCCGCGCCGTCACCAGCAATCTCGGACTGGCGCTCCAGAAGGCCATGCGCGGGATCGAAAAAGCCAATCCTGAGACGCTCTACGGCATCTTTGGCGATGCACAATGGACTAACAAAGACCGTCTCCCGGATTCCTTGCTTCGCGACCTGCTCGAACACTTCTCCAGGATCGCGCTCGGCAACACCGCGGCTCAGGCCGACATTCTCGGTCAATCTTACGAGTACCTCATCAAGAAATTCGCCGACCTCACCAACAAAAAGGCAGGCGAGTTCTATACTCCCCGGTCGGTCGTGCGCCTGATGGTGCGGATCCTCGATCCCAAAGAGGGCGAATCAATCTACGATCCGGCCTGCGGAACGGGTGGCATGCTGATGGAAGCCATTCATCATGTCCGTGAGAACCACGGCGATGACCGCACGCTGTGGGGAAATCTCTTCGGTCAGGAGAAGAACCTGACGACCTCCGCCATTGCCCGAATGAACCTCTTCCTGCACGGCGCATCCGATTTTCAGGTGGTAAGGGGGGATACACTACGCCAGCCGGCCTTTTTCTCTGGGGACAACCTGGCCACATTCGACTGCGTGATCGCCAATCCGCCCTTTTCCCTTGAAAAGTGGGGTGAGGAGGTCTGGACCAGCGATCCATACGGCCGCAACTTTGCGGGGATGCCCCCTGGCAAGACCGGCGACTACGCCTGGGTCCAGCACATGATCAAGTCCATGGCGCCTTTCACTGGCCGCATGGCCGTCGTTCTGCCCCACGGCGCCCTCTTCCGAATGGGTAAGGAGGGCGCAATCCGCACGAAACTCCTTGAGATGGACCTGCTTGAAGCGGTCATTGGCCTCGGGCCAAACCTGTTCTATGGAACTGGCCTGGCCGCCTGCATCCTGGTGCTGCGTTTGCGAAAGAAGAAGGATCGCAAGAAGAAGGTCTTCGTACTGGATGCGTCAAGGGAATTCAAGACCGGGCGAGCACAGAATGAGCTCCTTCCCGAACATGTGGGCCGCATCTTCGCGTGGTATCGCGACTACGAGGATGTGGAAGGCATTGCAAAGGTCGTGACGCTTGCCGATATTGCCGCGAACGACTACAACCTGAACATCACGCGCTATGTCGAGCGGAAGAATGAAGAAAAGATGCTTTCGGTGGAAGAAGCCATCGAGCAACTGCGGAAAAGTGCGAGTGCTGCATTCGATGCCGAACGGAAGCTGGTCTCAGTACTTGCTGAAAACGGGATTCTCGTAACCGAACCAAAATGAGGAAACTGGGATGAACATCACTCGTCACATGATCGAACAGGCATACTCAGACCACCACACAGTTTTTGGCGGAGTTCCCGAAGACTACTTTGCACTTCTGTACCTCGAACGTGAGCACAAGGTACCACGCGAGACTGCTGCGAACCATGTCGCCTTTGGTGGAAATGACTATGGGATTGATGCGTTCCACTTCGATGAAACGAAGCGGAATCTATACCTGTTTCAATTCAAGTTTTCCGATTCCCATAGCCAGTTCAAGGGCTCTCTCCAGCGTTTAATTGATGAGGGAATGGACCGAATCTTCCATAGCCCCACCAAGGATGACCTGAAGAACCAGGTTCTTCTTCAACTCAGGAGCTGTCTGGTCGAAAACAAAGCGGTGATCGACCAGATTTGCTTCCGCTTCATCTTTACCGGTGACCCGGAAGAGGCTGAGCACAGCAAACTGCTCGATAAGCTGCGCGAAGACCTTGAGAACAAGAAATACCTTGTGGATCAGTTCTTCGGAGACCGGAAAGTCGGGTTTATTGTGGAGTTCCGATCTTCAACTGGCAAGGTAGGCATCGTTCGTCAGCCTCATCAGACCACGAGCTTTGAGGTCCCTTTGACCGACCGCATCTCCATCGATGGTCCCGCAGGGGAAAAGATGCACATCGGCTTTATCCGGTTGGCGGACCTGGCTCGGATGCTTGAGGAGCTGGGCTCATACTTCTTCCACAGCAACATTCGTTATGGGCTTGGCGAAAGCGAAGCCGTGAACCGCGCCATCTCAAACACCCTTAAACAGATTGTCCTCGATCAAGTGGAACCGCCTGGAGTATTTGCATTCAATCACAACGGTATTACACTCTGCGCCGAAAGTGTTGAACTCCTCGATGGTCTTTGTCGGCTCAAAGCGCCGCGCCTGCTGAACGGGGCTCAGACTGTGACCACATTCGGCAAATTCCTGGAGAAGAACAAGGACAATCCGAAGCTGGCAAAGGCCAAACCTGTCTATGAGTCGATTCGCGTTTTGTGCAAGATCATCACTTCTGCCGACCACGACTTCACTACTCGGGTCACGATCAACAACAACCGTCAGAACCCTGTCGAGCCGTGGAATTTACATGCCAATGACGTGATCCAGCTTGAGCTTCAAGACAAGCTCAGCTCTGACGTTGGGATTTACTATGAGCGTCAAGAGAATGCATTCGATCAGCTCACAACGGAGGACCTCGCCGAATACGGCATCAAGGAAGAGTCAAAAGCCCTTCAGATGCTGAAGCTGACGCAGACGTTCCTGTTAACCGATGGCAATCTCAGTCGGATTTCAGAGATACGCAGGGTATTCGAAGACGATAAAGTCTATAACCAGGTTTTCCGCCCGACGCGGCTGAAAGCTGATTCGAGGCGGATTGTCCTTTGCTACAAAGTGCAGCTCCGTCTTAGTAAGTTAGCCAGAGAGATTGAACAGAAAGGTCAAAACAAGTACGCATTCATCCATCGCTCCCGATACTTGCTTTGGGCTCTAATGTGTCAAGGACTGCTGAATCACAGTGACATCGAGGCGTTGGCCCAGAAGTTTGGGCGCTCGATGACGTTGCCGGTCGATTTCAGTGAGGTGCTTAGTCAACTTGCAACAACGCGTGTGCGCCTGCTCTTGGGGGCACTCATGGATGCCCCTGAATATAAGCAGAAAGTTGCCGAAGGGAATCTCAGCTTCTTGAGAACTGATATAGCTTTCGAGAAGTGCATGGAAATCGCATACAAGAAGTGGCATTGGCTCCATAAGAAACTGGCATGAGCACAAGAATTACGCAGCATCAACTCGAATCTTACCTCTGGGGCGCAGCCACGCTTCTGCGCGGAACTATTGATGCCGGGGACTACAAGCAGTTCATTTTCCCGCTCCTATTCTACAAGCGGCTCTGTGATGTTTTCGACGAGGAAACGCAGCTAGCGTTGAAGGAGTCCGGCGGGGATAAGGCTTTCGCTGCGTACCCGGAGAATCACCGCTTCCAGGTTCCTCAGAACGCGCACTGGTTCGAGGTGCGGCAGACCTCCAACAATGTCGGCAAGGCGCTGCAGTCGGCTATGCGGTCCATTGAGAAGGCCAACCCGGACAAGCTCTATGGCATCTTTGGCGATGCGCAGTGGACCAACAAGGATCGTCTGTCCGACGCCATGCTGCGCGACCTCATCGAGCACTTCAGTTGCCTTGAGCTCACGGTTGTCAACCTGCCTGAGGATGAACTGGGCCAGGGCTACGAATACCTCATCAAGAAGTTCGCGGACGATTCCGGCCACACGGCCGCCGAATTCTACACCAACCGCACCGTTGTCCATCTCATGACGGAGATGCTGGAGCCGCAGCCGGGCGAGTCCATCTATGACCCTACCTGCGGCTCCGGCGGCATGTTGCTTTCCTGCATCACGCATCTGCGCCGAAAAGGCAAGGAGTGGCGCAACGTCCGCCTCTATGGGCAGGAGAGAAACCTGATGACCTCTTCCATCGCACGGATGAACTGCTTCCTGCATGGCATTGAGGACTTCGAAATCGTCCGCGGCGACACGCTGGCGGAGCCGAAGCTGGTCGAAGGTGACCGGCTCAAGCAGTTTGATGTAGTGCTGGCCAATCCGCCGTACTCCATTAAACAGTGGGACCGCGATGCGTTCGCCTCTGACCCCTGGGGACGCAACATCTATGGCACACCGCCCCAGGGGCGCGCGGACTATGCCTTTTGGCAGCACATTCTACAGAGCCTCAATCCCCGAACCGGCCGCTGCGCCATCCTTTTCCCCCATGGTGTGCTCTTCCGGCAGGAAGAGGCGGGGATGCGGCGCAAGCTCATCGAAGCCGACGTTGTCGAGTGCGTTCTCGGCCTGGGACCGAACCTCTTTTACAACTCGCCCATGGAGGCCTGCGTCGTGGTCTGCCGCACGAACAAGCCCAAGGCGCATCGAGGGCGGATTCTGTTCATCAATGCCGTGAATGAGGTCACGCGAGAGCGAGCACAGAGTTTTCTGACCGATGAGCATATTCAGCGCATTGTCGATGCATACCTTCAATTCAAGGATGAGCCCGGGTTCTCTAGCGCAGTTTCGATCGCAGAGGTCCGCTCGAAAGCCGAAAACCTCAGCATCCCGATGTACATTGCTTCAGGAGAAACGGCAACCGACGCTTCCGATGACGGAATCGAAGCCGGCTTTGTTGCCAGTCTTTCAGGATGGGTTGCCTCCAGCTTGGCTGTCCGGGGAGCACTGGGCAACATTCTTGGCGAAACCTTTGAAGCGCCGTTTGCCCCTTCTGACAAAGTGCAGGCCTCCATCCCCTCATGGCTCAACCGGAGCAGGTGGAAGCGGCTACCATTCGGTAAATTCGCTGATAGCATCAACGAACGAGTCGAGCCTGCCGATGCCGCGGAGGAAGTTTACGTTGGTCTAGACGACCTTGACCCAAGAAGTCTGCACCTAAGCCGCTGGGGCAAAGGTAGTGACGTCATAGGGACTAAGCTACGTTTTTCAAAGGGTGACATCATTTTCGGGCGGCGCCGTGCCTACCAGCGCAAACTGGTAGTGGCGGAATTTGATGGGATTTGCTCAGCGCATGCAATGGTTGTGCGTACCGCGACGGATGTGGTGCTGCCTGAGTTTTTGCCCTTCCTGATGATGAGCGACAGGTTCATGAACCGAGCAGTCGAGATTTCCGTGGGCTCGCTCTCACCTACGATCAACTGGACGACGCTCAAGCATGAAGAGTTCGACCTTCCGCCAATTGAACAACAGCGGCGCATCGCGGAAATCCTTTGGAGCATGGACAGGCTAATTACGAGGGCCGACTTGACTTCAAAAAGCTCCGATGAACTTATCGGTGCCGAATTGGAGCACTTCCTTTACGCTTCAGAGCATTGGCCTGCTGCTGAGACAGGTACACACTTGGCTGAAAAGCCACGTAATGGTTACTCACCACCTGCGAATGAGGGGGGTTGCGGCCTTCCGACGCTCAGCATTAGCGCTATCCGGCGAGGAGAGGTGATTCCTGAAGGCAACATAAAGTATGCTGAAGTCAACCCTGCCGAGGTGGAGCAATTCAAGCTTCGCAAGCAAGATATTCTTGTCGTCCGTGGCAATGGTAATCGATTGCTCTGTGGCAGAGCGGGATTAGTCAAGGAATTTCCAGAAGGATGCTTTTACCCCGACCTCCTGATTCGACTTCGCTTCCGGGAGGACTCACTGATCCCCGAATTCGCGGTCATGCAATGGAATGAGCCGAAGACCCATCTTCGCTTGCTGAAAAGGGCGAAGTCTGGGAATGGAATCTCAAAGATCAATGGACAAGATGTTCGCTCCCACAAGTTGTTGATGCCTCCAATCGAGAAACAGAAGACCTTCCTCGATCAGTTGCAAGAAAAAGTGGCATTATCTGAGGCGATTCATCGTTTAGCGGAATGTTCAAGGGCCTTGCAATTCTCCCTGGTTAATTCGCTATTGGGGTACAAACAATGAAGAAGCTTTCGCCAGTGTTCGTTGAGCTGACTCAGGATGCTCTGCTTAAGGCGTTCTGGTATAAGCCGTCTTTGCGAATATTCCTTCAGCAGCACGGCATTGCGGAGGGAGCGCTCGCGCAATGGCACGCAGACCAGAGCAAGCGTGACTTCATCCGATGGCTTTGGCCTCAGCTTGTGAAGGGTGAAAAGGGGCCGGGTGTGATCTTGAGCATGGCAAGATCATTGGCTGAAATGCAGGATTTTCCGGATCTGGAGCGAAAAGAAGACACAAAAATCCGCATTCCAGAGGCAAAGGAAGCAATCACCCGGCTTCGTAAGGCCGTTCTCTCCATCAATGAGACTATCCGCGAAACAAAGGATGCCGAACAAAGGCGGAAAGTTGCGTTCGAACAGATGTCCGCACGGATAGCCGCTCAACTGTCTATCGAAAAGCTCGCAGGACGCCTTACCGAGATCACGCCGCACCTTGGGACTCAGGAGGGTGGATATCAGTTTGAACGTTGGTTCTATGATCTGGCAGTCTACTTTGAGCTGGAAGCCCGACCGGGCTATGTAGCGAGTGGTCGTCAAATTGATGGAGCGCTTACCATCGATGGAACCACTTTTCTCATTGAGACCAAGTTCACTACGACGCCGATTGGGTCGCCTGATATCGACACCTTCATGGCCAAGATTGAATCGAAGGCCGACAACACAATGGGTATCCTCGTCTCCATTTCGGGGTTCAACGAAGGTGCCAAGACCTCTGCTTCCAAGCAGAAGACACCGATGCTACTGCTAGATCACGGCCACATATTCAACCTTTTGCTTTCAGGTGTGATGACGCTGCCGCAGGTTGTCTCGCGAATAAAGCGCCACGCGTCACAAACAGGATCTTCATATCTCGGAGCCACGGAGTTCTAACGATGGGGCACTTCAACGAATCCAACACCGTCGAGCAGATGATTCTCGATGCCGTCACCAAGCACAGTGGCACGGAAGCAACGTGGACCTACCTCTTCGGACCTCAACTGCCGCGCCAGAGTACCGAGGTTATGGTGGAGTCATGGGTGCGAGAGGCACTTATCCGGCTCAACGGTGAGATCGCCGCGCAGCCTGACCGAGCTGATGAGGTGATCTACAACCTCCGCGCCTGCATCCTCTCTGTGCAGGCCGACGGGCTGGTGCGGGCCAACGAGAACTTCATGGCCTGGCTGCGCGGCGAGAAGTCGATGCCCTTTGGCCCGAATGGCGAGCATGTCCCGGTTCGCCTGATCGATGCCGACACGCTCGCCAACAATCGCCTGACAGTCTGCAACCAGTGGACCTACCAGGTTGGCTCTGTCGAGAAGCGCTTCGATGTTGTATTCGTCGTGAATGGCCTGCCCCTGGTAATTGGCGAGGCCAAGACGCCGACCCGCAGCGCAGTCACTTGGTTCGATGGTGCCTACCAGGTGAACGAGATCTACGAAAAGCAGGTTCCGGCAATGTTTGTGCCGAATGTCTTTTCCTTTGCCACGGAGGGCAAGCTCTTTCGATACGGTTCTATCCGCATGCCCATCGACATCTGGGGACCGTGGCGGGATGAGGAGCACCAGAAAGAGGGCGACCTAGGCCTGGTGAAGCTCACGGTCGAGAGCATACTGCGGCCTGAGGTTTTGCTAGACATTGCTCAGAACTTTACGCTCTTCGCCACAGACAACAAACATCGCCGCATCAAGATCATCTGCCGCTACCAGCAGTACTTCACCACCAACCAGATCGTTGCCCGCGTAGTCGCCGGGTATCCGAAGAAAGGCCTGATCTGGCATTTCCAGGGTAGCGGCAAGTCGCTGCTGATGGTCTTCGCCGCTCTGAAGCTTCGCATGCATCCAAAGCTGGGAAGCCCCACGGTCATCATCGTGGTGGACCGTATCGACCTGGATACGCAGATCACCGCTACATTCAACGCGGCCGACGTCCCCAACATGCTGGGAGTGGGAACGCGCCAGGAGTTGCAGACGTTGCTTGGGCAGGACGTGCGCAAGGTACTGATTACCACCATCCACAAGTTTGCCGAGGCCGGCGGAACGTTGAATGTTCGGTCGAACATTATCGTGATGGTGGATGAGGCGCATCGTACGCAGGAAGGCGACCTGGGCCGCAAGATGCGCGCTGCGTTGCCCAATGCTTTTCTGTTTGGACTGACCGGTACACCGATTAACCGCGCGGACAGGAATACGTATTGGGCGTTTGGCGCCGACGAGGACGAGCACGGCTACATGAGCCGCTACTCGTTTCAGGATTCAATCCGTGACAAGGCAACGCTCCCGTTGCACTTTGAGGCGCCCGAGGTGCGGCTGAAGATCGACAAGGACGCCATCGATGAGGCGTACAAGCAGATCACCGGGGACCTGAGTGAGCAGGATCGGGACGACCTGGCTAAGCGGGCGGCCAAGATGGCGGTCCTGGTGAAGAATCCGGAACGCGTGCGCGCGGTGGTGAAACACATCGTGAAGCATTTCCAGCGGAAGGTCGAGCCGAGTGGATTCAAGGCGCAGGTGGTGACCTTTGACCGTGAATGCTGCGTTCTTTACAAGCAGATCATGGACGAGTTGGTAGGGCCGGAGGCAAGTGCCATCGTGATGAGTGCCTCCCCTGGTGACCCGCCAGCGTGGAAGGAACATATCCGCGACAAAGATGCCGAGGAGAAGCTCCTGGACCGCTTCCGCGATCCGGCCGATCCGCTGAAGTTCGTCATCGTGACCAGCAAGCTGCTGACCGGCTTTGATGCGCCGATTCTCCAGGTCATGTACCTTGATAAGCCGATGAGGGACCACAACCTGCTGCAGGCAATTTGCCGCACGAATCGCACCTTCGGGCAGGAAAAGACGCATGGATTGATCGTGGACTACATCGGCATCTTCGACGATGTAGCGCGTGCGTTGGATTTCGATGAGAAAGCTGTACAGCGGGTGGTTTCAAATATTGATGACTTACGAAAGACGCTGCCGGTTCAGATGCAGACGTGTCTGGCGTTCTTTGCGGGCGTCGATAGAAGTGTGGGAGGGTATGAGGGCTTGATGGCCGCGCAGGAGCGGCTGCCCAACAATGAAGTGCGTGACAAGTTCGCGGCGGAATACACTGTCCTCGGCCGGATATGGGAGGCGCTGTCTCCAGATCCGATGTTGAGTGTGTACGAGGTCGATTACCGCTGGCTGACGCAGGTTTACGAGTCGGTAAAGCCACCCAGTGGCAACGGCAAGCTGCTCTGGCATTCATTGGGCGCAAAGACTGTCGAGCTTATCAACGAGAATGTCCACGTCGAGTCGGTTCGGGATGATGTCGAAACTCTGGTGATGGACGCACAGGTATTGGAAGGGATTCTGAATGACGCTCAGCCTGAAAAGAAGGCGCGCGAGATCGAGATTAAGATCATTGCCCGACTACGCAAACACGGGAACAACCCGAAGTTTACGGAGCTCGGAGAGCGCCTGGAGAAAGTGAAGGAACGGCACGAGCAAGGCTTCCTTACGAGCCTGGAATTCCTGAAGGCGGTCCTGGAGATTGCCACGGATGTTGTGGAGGCCGAGAAGACCGTTTCAACGGATGACGAGCGCAATCGCGCGAAAGAAGCCCTGACGGAATTGTTCACCGCGGCGAAGAATGGCAACACCCACATTATTGTCGAGAGGATTGTTGCCGATATCGATGAGATCGTGAAGAAGGTGCGCTTCCCGGACTGGCAGCACACAAGCCAAGGTGAGCGGCTAGTCCAAAAGGAGCTTCGGCGGACCCTGCTCAAGTACAAGCTGCACACTGACCAGGAGTTGTTCGACAAGGCGTACGAGTACATCCGGCAGTATTACTAGCCCGCGTTATTTCATTGGTAAAGGTGTTCCGCAGAGCCTCACAGATGCCTATTCTTGGTATTCCATTGGCCGTGCCAAGACACCAGCTCCTGATCTTCCATTCCCTGTGAGCATCAGGATCAAACGGTGGCAAAGATGCCTGAAAGCACCGTTCTCGAAGTGCAGACGAGTGCTTCAAACTCGTCTGCCGAGCTTCGGTGCCGGTTATGCAAGGCTCCGGGTTGCAAGCATCCAGAGGCTGTCAGAGAGCCGCAATCTGGACTGACGGAGGATCTGGCGTGGACTGGTCCTTGCCGCAAGATCACCTGCAGAGCTGAAGTGCTCTTTCTCCTGCGGATGCGAGATTCGCCATCCGCTTCAGGGTAAGGTACCGACCAGATGTGCGCTCCTGCGTGGACACAGTCAGCCTAGCCGCAAATGAATGCCTCGCTTTACCTGAGTACCAGGGACCTCCAGGTTGCGGATCGATGCTTCCTTGATTGCATCGCTGCTCGGTTTGTCATCCCGGATGCATCTAGCGAGAGCCGTGACGGTATCCTCTGGAAGGAGGAGAATGGCTGCTTGCCAAAGACGGCCGGGAACACGAAGATCCAATTCACGGTAAGTGATCGGAACTTGGCTTGCATCGGTGATCTCGACGGAATCCTGGCTGTTCTTTTGGAACCGCAACGTGAACTCCTTGCCTTCGATCTTCTTGAGTCCCCGTGCGGCCAGGAAATACAGCACCATATTCTTCGTTCCCACGATCTTCGCATCCGCCGAACGGGCGCGTTTCTGGAAGTGCTCTGCCTGCAGGCGGCAGTATTTGAGCCGGCTATCCATCAATGTTAGGAATCTCCCAATCCGGTCCACCTTGTCGCTCTCGGCCTGACAGAACTGCTGGAATCGTTCCAGCAATTCGGGTGACGCTGTGCCGTTCTCTTCGGCTTCTTCTTCAATCTGATCGAGAAGCGAATCGAGTTCCCGGTCGATCTCGAACAGCGTGTTGACCTCGCTCATTGTGGTGTCTCCTAAAGATTGACTGACTGGCAGCACGGCCTGAGAGCCATGCGGCGGAGAATGGTTCATGCGGCCATTTGCAGGCCGCACACTTGGGTGCGCGCGGCCTTGTAGGCGAGTGCGTCGGCTCGGGTCTGGAACGGATGTCGGCTGTGTCCCCTGATCCATTGCCAGTGGATGTTCATCCGCTCATTCATCGCAAGCAGTTCTCTCCAGAGCCCCTGATGCTGCAACGGAGTGCCGCGACTGTTACGCCATCCCTGGTTCTGCCAACGCTCGACGTGGAAATGCATTCCTTGGATCAGCAATTCGGAGTCCGAGCAAAGCTGGACATGAGACCTGGCGGGGATCGTGTGTAATGCCTCGACGGCTGCCAGTAGCTCCATCTCCGAGATCGTCGTCCATGGACTTGATCCCGATATCTCCCGGCTTCCGGCGCTGCTCATCAATACCGCCGCCCATCCGCCCGGTCCAGGGTTTCCGATCACCGATCCATCAGTAAAAACATGAAAGGTGTTGTCCATCACGAATCTCTGTCACTGCGCAAAAGCATTCTGCTATGCAGCCTGCATGGGAACGACACTGCCAAATGGAGCCTTTCGGCGTTCAGTGGAGGCCCAGATCACTGGATAGCCTGGTTCATTCTCAGGGAACGTGCCGCATAGATCGGTCAGAAAGACCAACGTCTGCGGCTGGATTCCATGCTCGGCCAGCCAGTCAAAGCACGGACCGAAGTCGGTCCCTCCGCCGCCAACAGGATTGAGATGAACTTGCTCTCCGGCTTGATAAGCTTCAACTTTGTGTACCTCTGTGTCGAAGTACAGGACATACACGCATTGAGGCCGTTGCCCTTCGAGGATCGAGCAGACCTCAGCCTCAAAGAGACGCAACAACCGGCCATTCACCGAACCTGAGCAATCGACAGCGATGGCAATTTCTCCGACACCCTCGCGCACGACTCCAGGCAGATAGAGTCCGTTCCAGATGTGGCGGCGGTTGGGCCGCATCCAACTCGAATCTGCGGGGATGGTGTCGGACCAGAGTCGGCGCAACAGTTCACGCCAGTCCACTGTTGCCTCTGCGGCTCCTTCGAGAGTTCGAGCAAGACCCGCTGGAGCCTTGCC